>Ga0116158_10002386_pt1 | contig 16625 bp, 9 predicted proteins | sample AD_UKC052_MetaG_FD_89883 | JGI IMG/M metagenome (GOLD analysis project Ga0116158, IMG submission 89883) | Active sludge microbial communities of municipal wastewater-treating anaerobic digesters from USA - AD_UKC052_MetaG | ecosystem: Engineered > Bioreactor > Anaerobic > Digestate | place: USA... | reverse complement strand
CATTTTAGGTAAAATGTTCATGAAATGGATAGGTGCTTTGCCCAATTTAATTAACTGAATTAAGAGGAAATTTAAAAAGGATATAAGGCTTCAACTTGTCTTTTTGGAACCATAACAAATAAAATTTAATAACAAATCGAATTAAAATACCGGCATTAAACTCACTTATGAAGCTATACGAATTCAATTTAAAAAGTCAGGGAGTGGTTTTATTATTCTCAGTTCTCTTTTTATTTTCATTAACCCGGGTTAGCGGACAGTCTGCCCCAACCCATAATAACAAGCCGGAAAATAAATTTATTCATTCAGGTGCAGGTAATCCCTATTTACCGCTTTGGGAGCATTTGCCCGATGGTGAGCCCCGCGTTTTTGAAGATCCCGATCAGCCGGGAAAATACCGTGCCTATATCATAGGTTCGCATGATTTGCGGGTAAACAGCTATTGTGGTCCCGACATCAGGGCATGGTCGGCGCCGGTAGAAGATTTAAGCAGTTGGCGCGATGAAGGCCCCATTTTTACCTACCAGGTTGACGGAAAATGGGATGTAATGTATGCGCCTGATTTGGTGGAAGTAAAAAGGAAAGATGGCAAAAAGGAATATTACCTGTATCCGCACAGCCGCGGGCCCAACAGGGAACCAATGGTATGCAAGGGTAACCGACCCGACGGGCCATTTACACCTGTAAATTTAACGGAAGACGGAAAACGTACCGTGCCAGGCAGTATTTTGGGATTCGATCCGGCTGTTTATATTGAATATGTTACCGACCCAACGGATCCGGATTATGAAATCGGGTTTAGGGCGTACGGATTTTGGGGATTTCAAAGATCGTCAGCAGCGCAACTCGACCAAAATACGATGTATTCGCTCAGGCCGGGAACCAAGGTTGTTTCATACCTTTTACCTGCAAGCAGGCGATATGGTGTGATACGGGAACCGGAAGGCACCCAATATCCCAACATTTATCCTGGTGAGGATTTGGGAACCTTCAACTTTTTTGAAGCATCTTCCATCAGAAAAGTAGGAAATAAATACGTTACCGTTTTTAGCGGATATTCCGGGCCTGATTATGGCCTCAGCAGTTCCAACTCTACCTTGCGCTATGCCTTTGGCGATTCACCTTTAGGTCCATGGAAAAGCGGGGGTGTGGTAGTAGATTCCCGTGCCCCGGTGCTTAACGAGGATGGAACTGCCTTGCAAACCACTAATTCTGGACATAACACACATGGCAGTATTGAACTGATAAATGGTCAGTGGTACGTGTTTTACCACAGGCCTCCAAGGGGATTTGGGTATGCACGTCAGGCTATGGTAGCCCCGGTAAAGGTTCAGTGGGATGAAAAACCGGTGGCAGAAGGCGGTACTGTTTCCATCAGGGGATATGATCCTTATGCAGCCGATGGACTGTGGACGGCAAAAGATAGCGGGGGAAAAGAATACAAGGGGGCGGAAGTTACCTCGGAAGGCTTCCACATTTATGGACTTGACCCCTATCAGTATTATTCGGCAGGTTATGCCTGTTATCTTTCTGCCAATAACATTCAGCAGGATTCCTGGGATATCTGGGATAACCACATGCCTGTTGAAAAGGTGAAGCATGGCACCATTATCGGTTATAAATATTTTGGCTTTGGAGGTCTTAAACGCGATGAAAAGGGATTGAAAGCTTTTGAAGGAACCAAAAAGGGAAATAAAACTTTGTTTAACCTTTTCCTGACACCCAAAACAGCAAGAACCTTCAAAGTAAATATTTGGCTGGATGGCCCATGGGATAATGCTACCTGGAAAGGAAAAAAAATTGGTGAGATCGTAGTAGCAGCCAATTCAAAACAGGTAGTTACCCAATTTACCGCCGACGTTTCGAATTTTGTTGATAACCTTGACAGGAAACATGCCATTTACCTGGTAGCCGAGGGCGGTGAATCAGATGAATTGTTTGATTTAATGGGGCTTGGATTCAGTTCGAAGAAAAAGAAAATCGTACGTCCGGTACCACCTGCCGTAAATATTGCCGTGAATGGACAGGCGATAAATGTTCCTCCTGTTCCGGTTCGGTCTACCGATGCCAACGGCATTGTTGGTTACAACTTATACCAGGTAACGCATAAACTTGCTCCAGGCACCACTGCAGTGCCCAACGTAACAGCCTCATCTGACCATTCAAAAGTAAAGGTGGCCATTACGCAGGCAGAATCAATATCCGGAACTGCTGTGGTAACCTTTGAGTATAATGGTATAATTAAAACATACAGGGTTGTATTTTCTTTGGAATAAAAAAATGAAGGCGGATACTTTTTGCTTTGTTAACCTCCCATAACAATCAGGGTTATGCCTCCTTTTAACTGGCCATTCACCTGGTTAATATTCACGATGTTAAAACCTGCGGCAGTGCCTTTTTTTAGTCCAAAATCGGGAATGGTTATCCTCAAAGCAGTTTGCTCCACATTCCGGTTCATTTCCTCAAAGGCAGCAAGTGTTTTTTTGTGTTCGGAAAAATGGCTTCTTCCGCTATTTACACTTTGAATGACAGCCTCCATTTCTTTCATGATGGCAGCCTGTTTATTAAGATCCAAACCCTTTTTGCCCACAGATTTAATTTGCCATTGCCCGTTAGCCGGTTCCATGGTAAACCTGCCGGCCGGTTTGGCTGCCAGTTCTATTTTTGTCTGCATCAGCAATTCCCTGTTGGTTAGGTTAACTATTTTCAGGTCGTGTACCGCAGGATGTTGTAATGCAAGTACGGCATCTTTTGAAAGCGGCTGAAAAGCGATGGTTTCAATGGTATTGGGCTGATGAACCAGGTTGAACATATAAGGAACGGCCTGCGGAACAAAATTGAGGTTCTTTTGGGCCACATGCCTGTCAATTCTCGGGTCAAGGGTAAATAAATCAAATGGTTTGTCCAGCGGGCTGAACGACCAGGTTCTGGCAAACATACATTTATGCCCCGCTTCCGCTGCAGGCACATTATAAATAAAACTTGCCTGATTGTTGCTTGCCGGAAGCAGCAAAGCCTGTAATTGCGTAACCCCCAGGTATTTGGCTACCGTTGTATTAAAGCCAAGGGTAGGGTCGGTGAGAAAAAATTCTACTTTGGGATACGGTATCATCAGGTCGCCCCGGTTGTGCAGGCGGCACTGAATGTTATACGATTTGCCACCTTCCAGTTGTGTGGTATAGGCGCCAATGTTGTTGATAGGGCTGATGTTGATATCGGGAGAATTCCAGAAAGTAATTCCGGAAAAAGGACGCACGCCCACATCGCCGTTGTAAGATCGGATGTATAAAAAGGAACTTTCCCTGAAAAAACCTGGTTTTGGACGCTTGTCGTTGTTTCCTGTGTATATTTTGGTTAAGCGCCCGGTTATATCTTTGGTGTACCCGGCTCTTTCTTTAAGCAATTGGCTGATCAGTTCATTTGCCTTTTCAATATTTTTTGACATGGGATTAAAATTTGGAGTGTTGATGAATACAATATGTTCTGCAGGTCCGCCTTGCTATTGCCCAATAAAATCGAGGCTGACAGGCGTAATGGGTAACCCGTTTTTTTGCTGCGCATGCTGCAACAGTTCTTTGGGTTGCTCAGGGGCATTTTGTCCCCCCGCATCTTTCTGTGTCCAGCAGGTATATGCATAGCCCCTGTCGGCATCAAGGTTAAAGTCAGGTATTTTTGCTTTCTTCAAAACGGAGTCATATAATGTTTCGGCAAGCGTAAGTGAATTACCGAGGGTTGGCATCCTCTTTTTTTTGCGTGTGGCTGCCTGTATAAAATTGGAAAGTTGTGTTTCATCGCCCTGCAGCCCGGTCAGGAATTCAATAAAATCTTTATCGAGCGGAATGGAGCCAAAAGCATAATGCAGCGGCGTTTCTGCAAAATACGAATCGGGTGCGCCAATGGCAGGGTTGGGTTCAGATGCGGCCGGTCCTGCAGGAGGGTAGGCCAGGTGTTTTTCGCGGTGAAACAGTTGGTCGAGCGGACCACCGCCATCAAGCAATACCTTTAATTTGGGCAGGGTGTTTTTGAGATCGCCTGCGTCAATCCCAAACGGATCGTCGAAAGAAGTATTTTTGAACTGATTGAACCGCACCTCATCCAGGTGTTCCTGCATAGGAAAGGCGAGGCCATTCATGGCAACCCCCAGCCTGAAGTTTTGAAAGGCATTGTACAGGTGCTCGTAAATCAGGCTTGCAGCATAGCGGATGCCTGCCGTGGTAAGGGTGGTTAACGCGCCAAGAACCGCATCTATCAGCGCAGCCGCAGCCGCTACTGCAGCTATAATTAAAGCAGCTAGCATAATAAATATGGCAAGAATATTGAAGTCGCCGGCAAAATCGGCTGCATCTTCCAAAAAGTCGCCTATATCACCAAGGTTATCCATCGCCGTATTCCACACTTCTTCCAGTTCGGCAGTAAGCGAGTAAGCAACCGGTTCGGGCAGGGTACCCGTTTCGGTAGCGCTGCGCATCCATTTATACCAAAGCCTGTAGGCGGCATCCACATCGGCAGGCGTAATTTTTCTGCCATACTCATTGTCATTTGCAGCGCCACTGCCAAAAACCTCGTTAATGGTTTTTGATATAAGATTTGCAAGGTCTTTGGGCAATTGTGTATTGGTGTCGGGCACGGGGTCTTCATCGCCAATCGGGGCAATATTGCCATCAAAATTAAAATTGTAAAAAGCATGCAACTGCGACCGGTTCCAGTCGGTGGCTGTATGCTGAAACATATTGAAAACATCCTGGTAATTTTCGCCAGTTTTGTGCCGTTGCGATTGGGTACGGTAGGCCCCGCCATCATTGATATTTACAAAAGGATGACCCACTGTATCGCCACTAACATGTGTAAGGTATCCAATGGCATACAAATGAAGGGGTGAACCCGGAACGGTTTTTTCGAGCAAAGCCTTGGCAAACCTGCCGCTTTTGCGGTAATGCATGGCATCAAACCACCACCATTCGCCCTTGGGTTGTCCGTCGCGGTAAGGGTGCCCCAATACATCAAACACGTTGAAGTCGGTTATAAACTTTTTCACCATTTCCATCAGGTTGGCAAGCAGGGCATCTACCACATTTTGCATATCGGTAAAAAGCTGTTCCAGTTCGCTTAGGGTTGATGAGTTTTCAACAACCGCATCGGCCGCGGCACCAAGCGCTTCTATGGCATCAATAACCGGTTGCGGAACAAGTTCTTTTAGCTGCTCCTTAAAGTTCTCTATAAAATCATAGATTTCATAATAGGCTTTTACCGCATCGCCAATAGGAATGGAACTCCAGTCTTTGGTATTAAAAAACAAAAAATCGGGGCCCTGGCATCCCAAAAACAAGTAAGGAAAATTTTTACTGTCGGCTAACAAGGCCTGAAGTTGGGCATAATCGGCAGTGTCTCCCAATCCGTTTCCTGCCTGAATTTTTTGTTTGAGTGCATTGGCAATAAGGTGGTGCATGGCTGGTCCTGGCATAAAATAATTTTTGGTGGTTAATGGGGAATGTTTCGGCAATACGTAACCCTTCCACGATTTACTCATCGAAAATCAATCCCGGAATTGAGTTAAGCACTAAAATAAAATAAAGGTTTTACATTACATAGCAAACGCTATTATTTTTCTCTGAACAAAGGGAATGCCGCAAATTTTTATTTGGCTGTTAATGCAAGTTTCAGCAATTCTTCCAGCCGCTCAATACGTTCTTTTAATGCCATTATTTCAGCCTGCTGTTCCTGCATGCCCTTAACCAGGGGTACAACAAATTCACTGTACCTTATGCCATATAAATCATCCTTATTTTTCGGTTTGTCTACTCCACTAAAATCATACCCCACTTTTTGTGCGGCGGCTTCTACTTCCTGTGCAACAAAACCCGTATGAACAACTTGTGATTGCTGCTGTCTTTGCTGTAAAATTTGCTGATCCGCTGCTTGTAACATGGTTTTTCCACTTTCATCTTTTACCCGGTCTTCTTGTAAATGCGCAGAAAGCATGGTTACATCCAAATTATACGTTACCGGCCGCAATGCCATTACAAAATCAAGTCCTATTACATTTTCCTGAATATTTTTTTTAAACCTGCCATCAGAAAAATCGGTCCAGGGTTGATAACCACCAATGCTTGCTGTTCCGGTACTTCCGATCCTGATTTGTGAATTAGCAGTTATCCGGGAATTATAACCAATTGCAGTTGAATAGCTGAAATCGGTGGTTACTGACTGATCAGCGCCATACCCCAAAAAAGTACAATAGTTATTTGCATTGTTAAATGACCCCGCGCCCCAGCCTACTGCTGTATTATAATCTCCGCTTGTATTGATATTTAGTGCAGCATATCCGAATGATGCATTTCCAATGCCGGAAGTGTTGCTGTATAGTGAAATTACACCTGCCGAAGTGTTTTCATCACCACTCGAATTGTTGCGCATGCTGGTGTTGCCGATGGCAACATTTGTATTACCCGTAGTATTAAAATACAAACTTTGGTACCCAAAAGCACTATTCCAGTAGCCGCTAGTGTTATTATACAATGCTTCATGGCCCACTGCGGTATTGTTCAAACCTGTGGTATTGTCGTGGAGTGCATAGTTACCTACTGCAACATTCTTAATGCCATTGGATACCATTAAATTGGATGAAAGATTAGGCTGATTACTGTAAAGCGCTTCCACCCCAACAGCAACATTATTTCCAGCCCATAAAGAGCCGCCATTCGTATAAGATTGGGTAAAAAGCGCGCTCTTTCCAATGGCTACATTTACGGAAGATAAATTATCGTTATGCAAGGCATCAAAACCTATTGCCGTATTACTGCTGCCTTTTGAATTTGCTATTGCATTCTTTCCCACTGCCACATTATAATCACCTGTTGTATTGCCGTTTAAGGCAATGTATCCTATAGCGGTATTGTCAAAACCGGTTGTATTACTTCCCAGGGCGCCATAGCCCATGGCCACATTGTGTTCCCCGGCCGTATTTTCATCCATAGCATTATAGCCTATTGCGGTGTTTCTAATGCCGGTGTTGTTGCCAGAGAGCGATGCATAACCTACAGCGGTATTGCCCGAACCAGAAACATTATTGCGCATACTTGCTATACCAATGGCTGTATTGAGGGAGCTTGTTGCGTTTTCCAGGGCGTAAATTCCCACTGCAAGATTGTTGTCTCCGGATAAATTTTTCTTCATTGCATTGGCGCCAATGGCGGTATTATTGCTACCATCCGTATTGAAAAACAAGGCAGAATCGCCAATGGCCACATTATGATCGCCCGTTAAATTGCTGTGCATGGAGGTATTGCCAATGGCCACATTTGCCGAACCGTTGCCGTTGCTAAACAATGCTTCAAAACCAACTGCTGTGTTAAGATATCCAAATTGCCCGTTGTTGGCCATAGCCGATGAACCTACCGCCACATTGCGTGCACCAATAAAGTTGGGCATAACATTGTATCCAAAACCGGTACTGCCACTGTTGCTGCCAAATGTAAAACTTTTGCCGGCCTGGTATCCGAAAAATGTGGTACCCAAAGTATTATCAATCCAGCCGGATGGCTGATTGCTGACCCGGAATAACAGCCTTTTATTGTCTGTAGTTCCTAAAAAATTTGTTGCAGCGTCAATACCTGCATTACCGTTAAGCGACCATCCTGCTGATGTGCTTGTGAGCATTTTTACCCATACAGGTGCAGCGGGTGTGCCATTGTTGTAAAAGTATCCTGTTCCCCCGGCAAGCAGGACGTTGGTATTGTAAACAAGTAAACTGTTAGCCGGATTGGTAATGGTAGCTGCATCGGCAAGCGAGGTTAAGTTTACCCTTGGTACCAATATACCCTTGCTGCTGCTGCTTACATCAAGCAATGCACTGCTGTTGGGGGTTGCTGTTCCAATGCCTACGGCCTGAGCTTTGATTTTGCAAACAAATAACAGCAGGCAGGTACAAAACAAAATGGTTGTCTTCATTGGGGTGTTTTTGAAGTGTGAATGAATCAACCATAATATTACACATTTAATTGGGTAAAAAGAAACGTTTGAAGATGCTTATTTCAGGAATGGTAAAGGGAGCCTCATACTTAATTTATTCCCAGGGCTCCTTTGCTCCTGCGAAGCGGGTGGTTTTAAGATACCGGTTTTGGAACCGTTCTGGATATGTTGGTGAGGAACCACAACCGCGAACGAAAATACATACGGAACGTACTATTAAATTAATTGCAGGCCGTACCAGCCCAACCAGGTAAATATTACACAGCGGGTAATAACACCCAAACAGCACCAGGTAACCAATTTGGTAAGGTTAGTATTTAAGCCAACCCCAATGGCTAAACTTATGGGGGCGGCCACCGAAATGGTTCCCAATAAACCAAGTCCTATAATGCCATATTTGTTCCAAAGCCCCGCAATAATGGGGTGCTTGGTTGCTGCATCATTTTTTGCCCGCTTGTTTTTGTAAAACAGGGCCCTGATTTTATCGCCAAGATATGCAGCTACAAAAACGCCAACCAAACCACCGGCAACACTTGCAAAAAAAATGGTCCAGGGCGACAGGCCAAAAGCGAATCCTGCGGGGATGGCTGCATAAATTTCAAAAGTGGCAAGACTTGCTACGGTAAGGGTTTTAAAAAACATATTGGTGTGTGGTATACTTAAATTAATGGAACAAGGTAAAATTAACCGATTTCCGGTACTTGTAAGCCTACCAATGAGCTTCAACCTGTTTGATAGCCAACCTTACCGAAAAATTAACTGATTTGGGGTAAAGACCCTTTGTTTAGTTAAATTAAATAAACTCCTGAATGGCAAAACAGGAGATTTACCATTTTTCCCTGGCAAGATCGGGCCAAATGATATTTTCGTAAATTTTCTTAATCCCTTCCATTTGGTTGATGGTTAAATTGGGCAGGCCGGCAGCTGCAATATTTGCAATTACCTGATCAGGCCCCGAAGCTCCGGGAATAACACAGCTTACCTGTTCAAACATTAAAATCCATTTTAATGCAATCGCTGCCATGTTTTCATTTTGCGGGAACAACTTTTTTATTTCCTCAACCGCTTGCAATCCTTTTGAATAGGCTACTCCCGAAAAAGTTTCTCCCTTATCAAAAGCTTCTCCGTTTCTGTTGAATGTACGGTGATCATCTTTGCCAAAAGTGGTGGTTTCTGTAAATTTTCCCGACAGCAAACCACTTGCAAGCGGTACACGCACGATGATGCCAACGTTTTTAGCGGCTGCTTCCGCAAAAAAATGTTCAGCCGGGCGCTGACGCAGCATGTTGAAAATAATTTGTACCGTGGTTACATTTTCATATTCCATGGCTTTGAGGGCTTCATCTATTTTTTCAACGCTTACCCCAAGGTGTAGTATTTTACCTTCCTGTTTTAAGGTGGTAAATAGTTCAAAGATTTCAGGTCGATTGTAGGTTTCGGTTGGAGGGCAGTGCAACTGAATCAGGTCTATCGTTTCGATCCCCATATTTTGAAGACTGTCTTCCACAAATTTGCGTAATGCTGCGGGTTGATACGCTGCATCGGTATGGGGAGAAAGTTTTCGGCCACATTTGGTAGCCACATAAATCCTTTCCTGTCTTGAACGAACCAACCGCCCTACTGCTTTTTCACTGTCCCCATCGCTGTACACATCGGCAGTATCAATAAAGTTGACTCCATTATCCACAGCGGCATTCAGTATAGCATCGGCATTGTTATGGTTAAAAGCACTGCCCCATTTGCCGCCCACCTGCCAGGTACCTAAGCTGATTTCCGATATCTCAAATCCTGTTTTTCCGAGTATGCGTTTGTTCATTATTGTATAATTTGGTTGGGAAGTATATTTCGATTTTGGCTCAAAGGTAATGGCAGTCCAATACTTCTCATTTTATTAATATGCTGAATTACCTCTAAAAAAGTATGCCGGGGCCCTGAAGACCACGTGTTGATGAATTGAGGATGTTTCAAAACAAGGATTTATAGTTCAGCCAATAAGAAAATAAGACACAAAGGATTGAATTTCAATAGAAAAATTTCTTCAATTCCTTGTGTCTTGGCGGTTAAAATACCTTTTGAGACAGCTTCGATTCACCACTGCAAGGGGAGTAGCCCCCTGCGCTTATGCCTCAAATACCTTCGAAGCTGCTATTATCCCTACTAAGATAAGTTTTAAATATTGAAGTCAATTGATCGCCTGTTTGTGCTAAGTTTTAACTGTGAAGATTTTTTGATATTAAGAAAAGGTGGTGGCGAATAAGCATCATGTGTTGTTGGAGGAAAACACTATCTGCGGCGTGAACGTTTTACTGAAAAATAGTAAAAGAAAAATCACTCTGTGTTTTCACACCATCTTTATTCCAGATGGTAATCAACATGATGCCCTGGCTAACTCTGGAGTAAGTTGCATAGAGAGGGAGTTGTGCCCGCGGGGTTACTACAACCTGGGCATTATCGCCATTTTCAGTAAAATAAAGTAAGTATCCCCCAAGACCCGCATTGTACGCCGAGGTAACGTTGGAAGTGCCCCTGTATCTGGAACCATCGCTTTTTATATGGCCGTACGCAAATGGCAGCAGGTTTGTATTTAATCCGGATTGGTTGCTCACTACTTTGGGGGTATTGCCAAACACCAAATCTTTTTCAACGTATAGATTATTTTTTAAACTCAATGTGCCGTTAACTATTGTATTTCCAAAACCATTTATAAACAGGGGATAGGTAGCTGAAGTAATCTCCTGGTTCGCATCGCCCTGGCCAAATTGAGTAAAAACAATACTTCCGTCCACGGAACTTACATAAATTGAACCTGCATGCCCGGCGCCAATAAAACGCTGGGTATTGGATGCATCCCGATACTGGTTAAAACCAATGGTGGGCCAGTTACGTTGTAATGAAATACCGGCACCATCGCTACCTATGGTAAGCACCGTGGTATGTCCACCCAAAGCCCCGGAAATTTCTAATTTCCCTTTCTGCGGATTGGTTACACCAATTCCTATATTTTGACCAGCAACTTTTGAGAACGCTAATGAACTGAAAACCAAAGCTAAAAGCCAGGTTTTTGGGCATAAATGTGTCATAAAAAAAATTATGGCAATAAATTTACCCTGAATTTCTATTAAATGCAACCCTATATATTACTGGCGGGATTGAAAATATATTTTCGCCTCCTTTTTTCTTTTTTGACCATCGGCTCTTACTTGCCTGCAAAGCCGATTATATTCAGCAGGCGACTTAGTTATAAAATTGGAGCTGTTGGTGGAAAATCTACCTATCGGCAGACTGGCACCAACAGCGGCGTGAAAACAAAAAAATAATGGCTTAGGCAGCAGTATGTATTTTGAAACTAATTCTTTTCCTGGTTACTTATTTTGTTTTTTGGATGTTTGCTTTCAGCGCGCTAATCTCTTTTCGTACCTCATTTATTTCTTCCTGCTGGCGCAGCATATACAAAGTAAGTTCTTCAATTTTCTCCAGCAGTTTAATGTTAAGTTGAGCCAATTCAATGCCTTCTGCTTTTACTTCCTGCGCAGTGGGTATTCCCGGGAGGTGGTTGTTGGATTTAATATAAACGGAAAGCGCTTCGGGGGTAAGTAGTGGGTAATCGTCCTCAAATACATAATCGGCCCAATCCCCGCTTAGCGCTACCCGAATACTGTCGGCAATTATGCCGCCAAGCACATTGAGGGTGCGGGTACCTTTAAAAACATAGCCTGTTGCATCCGGCTTACCAAGCAGCACCTGCCCGGTATTGATATCGCCAAACAAGATAGCTTTATTTTCATTATTGCCAATGTACAATTTGTTGCTTCCGGTTTCCAAAGCCCCGGCTTTATGCCCAACATAAATGTTGCCCGAACCGAGCGAATTGAAGCCTGCAGAGTCGCCCAATGCGGTGTTGTTATTGCCGGTGGAATTGTTAAAGAGAGATACCGTTCCATTTGCAGTGTTGTTGGAACCGGTAGAATTAAACTTCAATGCTTCAGTCCCATGAGCACTATTGGCAATGCCGCCGGAATTCAAAAAGAGTGCCTGGTTTCCATTGGAGGTGTTGTTATAGCCTGTGGTATTGAAAAGGAGCGCCTGGCTTCCATTTGCAGTATTGGAGTGACCGATAGTATTGCTAAGTAGTGCCAGGTTGCCATTTGCCGTGTTGTTATAGCCGGTGGTATTTTGATTGAGCGCAAGGTTTCCAGTGGCGGTATTTTCTGTACCGGTGGTGTTGGAAGAGAGCGCTGCAACGCCAGTAGCGCAGTTGGCACTTCCTGTTGTATTGTTAAAAAGTGCCTGGTACCCGTTGGCCGTATTTGAACCACCTGTGGTGTTGTAACGGAGCGCACTTGCCCCATTGGCGGTGTTAAAAATACCGGTTGAATTTAAGAAAAGAGCTTCAAACCCATTGGCGGTATTGTTGGAGCCGGTAGTATTGAAATGAAGTGCAGCTACCCCATTGGCAGCATTATTGCTGCCTGTGGTGTTTGACCAAAGCGCATTAGACCCATTGGCGGTATTATTATTACCTGTCGTGTTATATTGGAGCGCAAAGGATCCAGTGGCTGAGTTTTTGGTGCCGATGGTATTGTTAAGGAGTGCCCCATATCCATTGGCTGTGTTAAAATTGCCCGTTGTATTTGCCCTTAGTGCAGAGGCGCCATTAGCGGTATTATAAAAACCGGTGGTATTGGAATAGAGCGCTTCATTACCGCTTGCTGTATTATTATTACCAGTAGAATTTAAATATAAAGCTCTGGCCCCATTCGCAGTGTTCCCACCACCTGTGTAATTCATATGAAGCGCCTCAAACCCGTTAGCCGTATTAGTACTTCCGGAAGTATTATAGCGCAGGGCATCCACCCCGTTTGCGGTGTTGGCCTCTCCATTGGTATTGGAATACAGTGCACCATTCCCGGTTGCGGTATTTCTGCCTCCTGTGGTATTTGAATGCAATGCAAAACTCCCATTGGCAGAATTGTTATTTCCGGTGGTATTTGAACTCAGCGATTCGGACCCGGAGGCAGTGTTGCCAGATCCGGTATTGTATCGAAGCGCATTGGCCCCTGTGGCAGTGTTGCCAGAGCCTGTGGTATTGGAATAGAGCGCATTAAACCCGGTGGCGGTGTTGTTTCCTCCGGCGATATTGGAAAACATTGCAAAGCTCCCATTGGCGGTATTATAATAACCGCTGTTATTGGAAAAGAGGGCTTTATAGCCTATTGCTGTATTATAATCTTTGTTATTTACCTTCAATGCTTCAAAGCCAATGCCCACACTATACTCACCACCTATTGAATTTGAATTGGTACTGTAAGAAGTGTTGGTTTGCGCCAAAGCTGGCAGGCTGCTAAATACAAAACATAAAAGAATAAACATAAAAAGGTGAAAGGATGAAAAATGAAGGGTGATTTTTTTCATAACAGGTTTTTTGATAAAATAAAGGTTGTTTTTGAAGGAGGAAAGTTAAGATGAATGGGGATACCTTTTAAACAACCTTTTCCACCTATGGCTGATTTCGGACGTTAGGCTGCAAAACAGGGGATAATTTGAACGATTGGTTTGGGGGTTTTGATTAGGCTAAGGTATCAGCAAGTTAGGAGCTGTTGGAGGAAAACATTAACCGCGGCATGAATTATGTTGTTTGGCTATGAGGTGGATGTTACCTTTTTGGGCACTTCATCCCTGGGTAAAATCATTGCCTGGTTTTGTAGATTCTTTCCAACATCTCAAACAAATCGGGGTGGTTATCCTGCAACAACTGTGGCTGCTTGAAAAAATACTCCGAGACAACTGCAAAAAATTCGGTGGTATTTGTAGCGCCGTAAGGGTCTATATCCGACCCATGGGTTTTCATTTGATCAATGGTGGTTTCCATTAATTGCTTCCACATGCTGGTGTAGGTGCGTTCCAGTATTATTTCTGGAACGCCATCCATGGTTCCGTCCATTTTATCAATCAAATGCACAAATTCATGTATGGCCGTGTTGCGGGCATCATGGGCGTTAATGAATCCCTGCCTCAGTTGCCATTTGCTTAGAACCATCACATGCTGTAAGGCACCTGTACCCACCATTCCTATTAAATTCCTTTCCGATCCGCCTTGTTCGAAATCGGCGTTGAAGGTACCCGGATACAACAACATTTCATGCAGGTTGATGTATTGCCAGTCGGGTATGCGAAATACTGGTATAATGGCTGCAGCAGCAATCAGCATCCTGTCTAGATCTTCCACTTCCGCATTGATGCCGGTGATTTTGTGGGCCGATAAAAAATGTTCTACCCTTTTTTCAAATGCTTCCATTGCCGCTTCATTCAGCTCACGGTAAAAGGCAATATAATCCCACAGCATTCCTTTGTAATTTTCGGGCAGGGTGAAAACTGGCTTTTTATGGCTGATCCTGAAGGCAATCAGGATGACCAACACAACCAATGCCCCGGCAATAAAAATTTTAAACACCAATAGCATAATGGGGTTGAAGGTAAATATTCTTTAGGCATTGGGTTTTGTAAAGATGGTAAACGCAAGGATTTGGCTTCAGGATTGCAAATCCCGAACAGTGGGGATACTACGAATGATGTATTTTTTTATTTGGCGGTTAAAGCAAGCTTAAGGAGTTCTTCCATCTGCTGATTACGATCTTTTTCGTCGCCGTTGCCCCTGCCTGCCGGTAAAGGCAGGTCTTTTTGACCAACGGCTCCCACTTACCTTTGAAGCCGATTATTTTCATAAAGCGACTTCGAATTAGTTTTGGGGCTGTTGGTGAGAAATCTACCTACCGGAAGGGAGGCACCAGCTGCTGGGAAAGATTTGTGAATCACCCTATGGAAAAAACCACCCACCGAATCTCATATACATTCCTTCCATTTTTAATGAAATCTATGAGACTTTACACAATAATTATTCTTGTTAGCCTTTTCTTTCTAAACCATTCAATTGGGCAGAAACCAAGCCCCGCTGATAGTACTTTAAAACCACCCCTTTTGAATGAATCCGACACAGATCCGACCTATCGGTTTTCATTTTGCAATGTGATTGAGAAAGATGCAACCTTTAATAACGTATCGGGTGGCTGGGAAAAATTTCTTGCAGAGAATCTGAAAAGAGTTTCAATCGAAAATGAGTGTCCACCCGGAAGGTATTTAGTGAGAATTCATTTTATTGTATCCCGGGAAGGGGATGTAGTTGAAGTAAAAGCGATCACAAACCATGGATTTGGGATGGAAACGGAAGCAATCAGGATTATTTGCTCTTCACCCAAATGGATACCTGCCACCCGCAACGGCAGGAATATATTGTTCCATCATATCCAACCCATAATATTTGAGGTTTGTGAAGAAACGCCAGTTATTTATTTATGATTATTGCGGGCTTTTGCCTGCCAGAGCAAAGAACAATATTGGAGCTGTTGGTGGAAAACACCAACAGCGGCGTTAAAAAAAACTTACCCCTTTCTAAACTCATACGTATCATACTCCACAAAATCATTCACCTTCAACTCAAACGTTTTTCCACCATTGGGCAAATTGCTAAACTTCACCTTAAATATCCCGTATTCAATATTGTTAAATTCGAGCAGCCATTCGCTACCACCCATGTAGGTAAGGTAACCAAACAGTTCAGGGTGATGCTCAAACTTAATTTCCAACTGTTTGGCTCCTTTGCGCTTCATGGAAATACCACCATAAATTTCATTGGTATAATTGCCGGCATAGGCATCAAAACCCTCAGAAGGATCCTTTTTGCCGGCAATGGTACGCCAGGCCGCTATGCTGTCAAGCGCTTCTTTTTCGCCGGTGTTAAATGGTTTCAGCATGAATTCGCTGCGGTTCACAAACGGAACGCCGAGGTAGGCATCCATCACCTGGTAGCGGAGCGCTTCAAAAAAGCTTTGGTTGTCGTTGTTGGTAAGTATGGCAATGCCCAGCTTTTCTTCAGGGATAAAACATACATTGCTTACCATGCCTGCCGCGCCGCCGGTATGCCAGTACACCTGCCGGCCATTGTAGTCGGCAATATTCAGCCCAAGCCCATAACCACGAAAATGCATGGGGTAAACGGTTGATTTGCGGCTGCCGGTCATAATCTGTACATCACGGGTTGCCTGCAATACGGGCCAGGGCAGCACCCTTTTGCCATCGAGGCGGCCACTGTCAAGCTGCATCAGCAGCCAGTTGGTAAGGTCTTTTACATTGCTTACAATGCTTGCGGCGGGGCCAAGGTTGTCCCAGTTATCATCGGGTACCCGGTTTAGTTTCCCGGTAAAAGAGGTGGTGTAGGGTACGGCCATATTGGTAACCTTGCTGCGGAGGCCATTGCTCGATACATGGGTTTGGTTCATGCCCAATGGCTTTACAATGCTATCGGTTACATACTGTTCCCAACTTATTCCGCCGGTAACTTTTGGAATTACTTCGCCCGCGGTTAAGAAGCAACTGTTGCAATAGCCATAATCCTGCCGGTAAATGCCAATGGGTTTCAGCAACCTCATTTTATCCATGATCTGCTGCCGGGTAAGGTTGGTGTTCCAGAAGGTGAAATCACCCTGAAAGGTTTTGGTGCCTATGCGGTGCGTAAGCATATCGCGGATGGTTACCTGCAAGGTTGTGAGGCTGTCGTACAAACGGTAACCGGGGTAATATTTGCTGATTTTATCGTTCAGGCT
>Ga0116158_10002383_pt1 | contig 16631 bp, 11 predicted proteins | sample AD_UKC052_MetaG_FD_89883 | JGI IMG/M metagenome (GOLD analysis project Ga0116158, IMG submission 89883) | Active sludge microbial communities of municipal wastewater-treating anaerobic digesters from USA - AD_UKC052_MetaG | ecosystem: Engineered > Bioreactor > Anaerobic > Digestate | place: USA... | reverse complement strand
GCCTGTATGAACAAAATATTTTTAACCATTACGGTCCTCTTGATACTACAGGCCTGCACCGGCACCAAGGGTAAGCAAATATCTATAAACACCAGCAACCTTTCATCATCCGCAAGCCTTGGCATTACCGGCGACCCGGCCGATGTAAAAACAAAGACTAAACCCGGTCTGGTGCTTGCGGGCGGAAGTACCGATGTTGAGGCCGCCATGAAATGGTTTCTCGAACGCAGCGGCGGCGGTGATGTGGTAATCATCCGCGGAAGCGGAAGTACCGGTTACAATGAGTTTTTATACAAACTGGCAAAGGTAAACAGTGTGGAAACCTTGCTTATTAATTCAAAAGCACAGGCGCAAAACGATACCGTGGTACAAATAGTACGCAATGCCGAAGCCCTGTTTATTGCCGGTGGCGACCAATGGAATTATACCCAGTACTGGATGGGTACCCCGCTAAACGGCGCCATCAATTACCTTATCAATAAAAAGAAAGTGCCGGTTGGGGGCACAAGTGCCGGACTTGCTATTTTGGGCGAATATTTTTTTGATGCGCGGTACGATGGTATTACAAGCGATAGCGCGTTGCAAAATCCCTTTCATAAAAAAATGTCGGTAAACAGAGGGTTTATACAATCAAAATACCTCGTCAACCTTATTACCGATTCGCATTACGACCAACGTGGCCGGCAAGGCAGGCATGTGGTAATGCTTGCCAATATTCAGGCATCTGCCCAAAAGCCTGTATTAGGGTTAGGAATTGATGAAAAAACAGCGGTTACCATTGATGAAAAGGGTAACCTCGTTGTTTTTGGAATCAATCGCGCGTGGTGGCTCAATAGCTCAGGAGAAAAGCCTGAGGTATTTAAAAAAGACGAACCGCTAACCTGGAAAGCCGATAATAAAGCAGTAGCCTATTTTACGATTCAGGCCACAACAACCGGTACCCCTGCTGGAAATATCCGGAAAATGAAATTTGAAAACAAGGAACAGGATGGCTATATGTGGGTAAACGAGGGGAAACTGAACATTGCCCTTAAATCTGAGTAAACCCTTGACAAAAAAGAGGGTTATTTTTTTTGCGAAAGAAAAAGGAACAGGTTGAATACAGAAAGAACAAACCCGAGCGCTGAAACAAGCAGGGCTACCCAAAATCCAAGCAGTCGGTAATGCGTTAATTTCAACCTTGCTTCCAAAAGCCGTTCCTGGTGGGCTTCCTTTTCAAGCAGGCGTTTCTCCTTCAATTCATGTTCTTCTTTTAAATAAACCAAATATCCGCCCCTTGCCATCCAGTAACGGCCATAATTGGTTAGCTTCAGTTGGGTAGCTTCTTCATCAAGGTAGGTTGCCAGTTTTGCTTTAACCAAATGATGGGCCCATAAGCGGGATTGCGCAAATACTTCCGGCTCCTCAACCGAATGCACAGCGGCCACATCATAAATATTTACAATGCCTTCTTTGTAACAGGTTTTTAAAAGGTCTTCCAAAAATGATTCCATTAGCATCAGGCAAAAATTTACTTTTTGGGAGATTTCGCCCCCGAACCGGGATTTAAAAAAAGTTTACTGAATTTTTCAAAATCCTTCATTTCGTCAAAAAAACTTACAAGATAATTGTGCATGTAACGACGAGAAGCAGACGAAAGGCCTTCCTGTGTATCAACCAGAGCCAGTATTCCTGGCTGTGCATTCCTTAAAACAGTTGCTGCCGCATTAATGGCCCCCAACGGCAGTGCCATGGCCTTATTAAATCTTTCCCGCACATTTTCAACTGGTATCTTTTCATTTGGAACGGCATATTCTGCATCAACAAGCCCACTATTATCAAAATCATAAGGTACAGTAAGGGGCCTGAGAATGGAAGAGGTATCGGGTACAAGCAGCTTAATATTCTGGTAATTTGATATGGACCAATCGGTATTACCAATCATATACTGAAACATGGCCATCAGGGTATATTGCTCAATATTGGTTTTTTCCGGCATTACCAGCGTATCCTGGTATTCCCTGCATTGCTGCCTGCTTGCAAGGTCATCCGCATCTTCAAGCAAAAAACCTCTCCGGCTGATTACTGTACCCTTCCGGCTGCTGTCGGAAAAGGCTACATTCACCAACCTCACCCGGAAACTATAAGGTGTAACAAGGTTGTACATCTTATAAATAAGGTACTCGCGCAGCAAAAGCTGATTGTAGTAATCGCTGCTATTGCACGACCAAACAAGCTTTAATTTTCCAAGCTTACTTAAATCACCTTCCTTTTTATTCTTAAAATACAGCATCAACGGGGGCGGATCGCAATATGCTAACCTCGATTTTCCCCTTGCTGTAAATTCGATAGCGCCTTTTTGTTCCCTTCCATCCGGCCAAACCATTTTTGCATACCCGGGCCTTTTTACGCCAATTTCCTTTGGCTGATCAATCAGCTTTAAATGCCCCGAAAGCTGTAGTTCAACCAGGGTGTCTTCGTTGAAAAAGGCAACGGGGTCAACCTTTTGGCCATTAACGATGGATGCACAAAAGAATAAGGAAACAAAAAATACAAATGGATAAACCCTCATGGCAACTATTAATTTTTCGCCGGGGAAATATACAAAACTAAAAATTAGCCACAGGTAGAACTATGATATTAGACAGTATTGGCAATGCCGGACTGTTTATTTTGCCTGCAGGCAGCCAAAAAGTTTTTGTTTACTAAAATTTGTTAAATCCATCAGAAACCTTAGCTTTGCGTCCGCTTCTTTTGATAAAAAAGAAGTTCCACTGTAGAAACAGCGGAACTTAACGATTGCTTGCCATATGAAAATCTTCGAATGCTCTTTTTTTGGGGGGTCGAACGATTTTTAACTAAATCTCATTCTTCCTTTTTTTAACGGTTGCTTGCCTTTCTTTCGGTTGCTTGCCATTTTTTTACCGTTGCTGAAGCAAATGTACTGCGCCATACAACCCCCGGGAAAACATGTTTTCGGGGATTTTATGATGCCGAAATAGAAAAAATATTGCCGAAACCCGCTCCAGGGCTGGTTTTCACACTAAATTACCCATGATGGCCAACCGAAATATTGATATATTATTTCAACTGATTCATTCACTCGAAAAGGCAGAAAAGCGCAATTTCAAGCTTTATATCAAGCGAAATTCCGCAAGAGATGACCTCAAAATCGTCCGGCTGTTTGATGCACTCGACAAATTGGAAGATTATGATGAGAAAATTTTACTGAAAAAACTCAAGGATATTGAAAAACCACAGCTTGCCAACCTTAAAACACACCTTTACAAAGAATTATTAGCCAGTTTGCGCGATATGAAAAGCGCCGACAGTATAGAACTTCAACTGAATGAGCTGCTGGATAATGCCCGGATACTGTACAACAAGGGTCTTTTTATTCAAAGTCTGCGATTTTTGGAAAAGGCCAAAGAAATGGGCTTCACTTTTGGTAAATATAATTTCCTGAGCCAGGTAATATCGCTTGAAAAGAAGATTGAAACCCTGTTTATTACACGCAGTATGCGTGAAAGGTCTGAAAAGCTGGCAGAAGAAGCCCTTGAAGTAAGCGGCCATATCTACCGCGTTTTCCGGCTGAGTAACCTTGCCGTTAAGCTTTACAGTTTTTATATTGACCATGGACATGCGCGCAGCCGGGCAGAAGAGAAGGAAGTAATTGAACTGTTTACCCTGAACCTGCCGCCGCAGGCAAAAACCGCCGATGGATTCTACGAATTGCTTTACCTGTACCAAAGCTATACCTGGTATGCGTTTATCCGGCAGGATTTTTTAATGTATTACCGCTACAGCAAAAAATGGGTTGATTTGTTTGAAAAGGACCCTATTCGCATAAGGGTTGAAACGGGCCATTACATAAAAGGAATGCATAACCTCTTAAACGCACATTTCGACTTACGTAATTACAAGGCGTTTTCTATAGTGATGGCGGCTTTCGAAGAATTTGAGCAAACACCCATGTGCCAGCAGCACGATAACTTCCGGATTCATACTTTTATTTATATTATGAGCGCCAAAATAAACTGGCATCTCATGACGGGTACATTTAAAGAAGGCCTGAAACTTGTTGCAGACCTTGAAAGCAAACTGGATGAAATGGAACTGCATGTGGATCAGCACAGGGTTATGGTATTTAATTACAAAATTGCCATGCTTTACTTTGGCAGTGGCGACCATAGCACTTCAATAGATTACCTGCAGAAGATCATTAACCAACCTGTCGATCTTCGTTACGATTTGCAGGCCTATGCAAGGCTGGTTCACCTGATGGCGCATTATGAAATGGGCAATTTTGACCTTACAGAATACCTTAGTAAATCGGTTTACCGGTTTATGTCGAAAATGAAGAACCTGACGGTTGTAGAAGAAGAGATTTTCAGATTCCTGAAAGCATCCTTCAGGGTTTCATCGGCCCGGCAATTGAAACCGGAACTGGAAAAACTGCTGGATAATATTAAACACCTGGAAAAAAACCGCTTCGAAACAAGGGCCTTTGCCTACCTTGATGTAGTAAGCTGGGTTGAAAGCAAGGTGTATAATAAAACGATGAGTGAGGTGATTTTTGAAAAATATTCAGAAAGCCGGCACAAATAAAAACCGTAAACCGTAGGCGCGCACGGCCGTGCGCGCCTACGGTTTACGGTTTTTGTTGCAACCAACGCTTGTGGGCAACGGCAAACTTAATATCATTATAGCTAAAGGATTCGCCTAATTGCTCCTTAATGGGTGTCATAAAAACCCCTGAAAGTTCATCCGGCAGAAGCTTTTCAATAGCCTCCCGTTTTTCAACGTTCAGAAAATCACTTACATTAAGTTCGCCCCCTTCCATTGCCATAGCCAAATGACCCGCAATGGTATTAGGTGAAAGATTTCTTGCTTTTGCCACTTCCTCAATAGAATTTAATTCCTTCCATAAGCCAAGACTTGCTTCAACAGAAGCTGATTTGGTGCCCCTCGGTTTATCATCCGACTTATCTTTTCGGGGCTTTTTAACTGATGTGGCATGTGCCTCCATGTTGCTTTCCAAACCCTTTGCCTCGCAGTAAGCCATTATTTCTTCCAGAAACTCATCGCCTACCCATTCCACCTTTTTTATGCCAAATCCTTTGATTGTTTGAAGGTCAGCGGGTGTTTGCGGCAGCCATTTACATATTTCCTTCAGCGTTTCGCTATTGGCTACCATATAGGATGGCACATTCTCACGGTCAACTATGGAATTGGTAAGCTTGCGAAGAATACGGTAGAGTTCAATATTCGGAATTTCTCCATCCTGGTCAAAAGGCTGGCTATTTTCATTTTGTACCTGGTAATTACGGTCTTGTTTTTCGGAGGATTTTGCAGATTGTGTATATTGGGGAATGGTAACCGGTACTTTCCGGTCGAAAAAATGTGCCACCTTAAAGCCTTCTTTCAGGCGGTTCAGCTTTAAAATACGTTCTTTCAGCCATTCATTCATGGCCTCAACCTCTGCAAAAAATGCTTCTGCCGATTTTCGGGTATTTCCGGTTTGCAGGCCCGGCATTTTTTTCCAATGCACCCAAACCTTATCCTGAACCATTGAAAAAACCGTGGGTACATGTGCAGCAAAAAATGCCTGCAGGGCCGGGTCGGCTTCGTAATCCACCGCCTGTTCAAGTATGAGATTCAGTTGCTCAAGCATCGGCAGGGTTTCGTTATGCAGTTGCATAATCATTTCCTTTAGCTGATTAAGCCATTCGGCAGCCCCGGCATTAAACATATCGCTAAACTGCTGAAATTGCTGCTGCAAAGCCACCACATTCAGGTTAGCCTCCGAAAAATGAAATACCTGCAAAAGTTGCTTGTGCAGGTATTGTCGTTTGCCTACGCTGGTTTTTTCCTGCAAATCGCCCAACGATCTTTCTTTTCGCCCAAACATGGCAATCCGCTCATGGGTCATTACCAGCCCTTTGTGTATAGGGCTGAGTAATACCATGCCTTCAAGACTGGTGCACCGGCTGAGTGCCACATATACCTGCCCGGCTTCAAAAGCTTTACCGGCATCAATAATGGCTTTCTCAAATGTGAGCCCCTGGCTTTTATGAATGGTAATGGCCCAGGCAAGCCTTAATGGATATTGGGTAAAACTGCCAAGTTCCTCTTCATTCACCGCGCGGGTAGTGGCCTCATAGGTGTAGCGGATATTCTTCCAGGTTTCCTGGGGTACCTTTATGGGATACCTGTCACCCGCGCACTGAACCATAATAATATCGGTATCCATATCGGTTATTACCCCGATCTTACCGTTAAAATATCGCCGTGGTGTTTCAACATCGTTTTTTATAAACATCACCTGGGCTCCTTTTTTAAGCCTTAAAGTTTTATCAACCGGGTAAGCCGTTTCAGGAAAATCATCCTGAACTGAGGCATTATACTCAAATACACGGGCAGGTAAAGCATTCAGTTCATCTATATTTATTTGGTCGGCCATATAATTATGGGTAGCCAGGGTAATAAAATTCTCGCCTTTGGCAGGTTTAAACCCCGGAACAAACCGCTTTTGCAACAAGGCAAGGCCATCTTCATCTAGTAGATTATTCCTCACCTGGTTGAGTACATTAATAAAGGTTGGGTCACTTTGCCGGTAAACATGGGTAAGCTCCACATAAAGAGGCGGTGCCTGCTGTATTACCCTTGCATCAAAAAAGAACGGACTTTTATAATAGCTGTTCAGTAATTCGCGGTCACCATCCCTGAGTATAGGTGGTAATTGAAACATATCGCCAATATAAAGCACCTGCACCCCGCCAAAGGGAACCTGTGGACGTTTGCGCACAAACCTCAGTACAGTATCTACCATATCAAGCAAATCGGCCCGAACCATACTTATTTCATCAATAATCAGTAATTCAAGCGCTTCAATCACCTTTCGCTTATTACCTGCAATCCGCAGGCGCCTTGTAAGGCTTTGGCGGTCATGTATTTCTTCGCGGGATTCCTGCTGAAACGGGCGCTGACCTTCGGGTATAAAAATCCCAAAAGGAAGCTGAAGCATGCTGTGTAAAGTGGTACCGCCGGCATTTATGGCAGCCACTCCCGTTGGGGCCACTACCGCTGTATTTTTGTGGGTGTGTTCGCGGATGTATTTCAGAAAGGTAGTTTTGCCCGTTCCGGCCTTACCTGTAAGAAAAACATGCTTTTCCGTAAAATTAACCAGGTCAGCAGCCAGGTTAAATATTTCATTTGGTTGTGTATTGCCCATTTTCAAATGCAATATTCCGTGAAAATAAAATAAACCGGCGAAGCCAGAAATTTATCTGCTCCGCCGGCCAGGTTAAGGGATCTGATCAGGCATCTACAGCAGATGCCTTTTTTACACCCATCAGCACCAGGTCATACGCCTCCACTTCTGTTATATATCGCTTGGTTCCTTCTTTATCAGTATACTGCCGGTGGGTAAGTTTGCCTTCCACCATCACTTCCATGCCCTTCTGCAGGTATTCTTCAGCACGATCGGCTATTTTACCCCAGGCCACTATATTGTGCCATTCAGTGGTTTCTACACGTTCGCCTTTTGCATTCTGGTAAACATCATTGGTGGCGAGGTTCATACGGGCCATTTTTTTGTTGCTTTCAAAGGCCTTTACTTCGGGATCGCCGCCAAGACGGCCGATCAGTTGTACACGATTACGGATGTTGTTCATGATTTTAATATTTAAACTTTGATGAGAATTTTCTTTTAAATCCCAATATTCAAATCCCAAATTCCAAATACTGCCTCCGGCAGGTTGGGGTATTACTCCTTTTTCATTGGATTTTGGAATTTGTCCTTTTGGAATTTGTTTATGATGCTTTACGGGTTAAAAGCAACAATTCATTGGCTACTACTTCGGTAATGAATTTCTTCTGCCCGTCGCTTGCGGTATAAACCCGGCTTACCAGTTTTCCTTCAATGGCTACTTCGCTACCCTTTACAAGGAGCCTTTCTGCAATCTCAGCAGTTTTACCCCAGGCAACTATGGTATGCCAGTAGGTCTCATTCATGTTTTCACCATTGCCGTTCTTGTAGGTTTCATTAATGGCAATACTCATACGCACTACCTTTTTCCCATTCTGCAGGTTCTTTACTACGGGTGTTTGACCCAAATTTCCAATCAGTTGTACTTTGTTTTTAAGCGCGTTCATAACGGTTCGATTTTTTTTGTTTAACGTAAATTGTTTTCGTGATAATTAGCTAACCGGTTTGCTGATACAAAGATGGTTCGGCCGGAAAGCCTTAGTCGGTATTTATTCGTTTACTATCATATGTAATCGCTTGCAAGCGTTTGCACACGGTTAATTGCGAAGAATTAACTGCAGCCTTTTTAGCTAAAAAATTATCTAAAATATTGGTTTTAAGCCATTTAGATGACTTATGATTGGATCTTTATAGCGAAAAATTTATTTTAAGCTTCGCTATTTAGTGGCATCGCTTTACCGATGCAAATGATGCCTTACATTTACTTTTTAGCATCACTTAGTATTTGGTATTAATAAAAAATTATAAAAAAAGGGCATGTAAACAGTATTTACGCTACAGATATTTAATTCCACAACCCTTCTTGCCTATTGACTTTTAACCTTATCGGGTAATATTTAACCTTCATTTTGAAAACTGTATAAATTATATCCGTTTGCAACTTTCATTTCAAACCGCATGCTGGATATTATCTGTAATAATGATCCTGTTTACGTTCATTCCATTAATACGCAGGGACCATTGGACCTTTCGGATTTTCGAATTTCCAAGGTTCCAAAAATGGGTAATAAATGTTGCCATTCTTGTTACCTACCTGTTAGTAACAAGCCTTAGTGGAACTTTTAATTGGTGGCTGGTATGTTTACTTTTTATAAACTTTGGATATTTGAGTTTTCAGATATATCCCTATTTACCTTTTGCACCCAAGCAAATACAAACTGCACTTGCGCATCAGGAACCGGATATTAAAATTTTAATTGCAAATGTTTTCCAGGACAACAAGGATTTTGAAAAATTGAACAACCTGGTTCATGAAAAGGATGCTGATATTGTTTTACTGGTTGAGACAAATAAATGGTGGAAAGAAAAATGCCTTGAAGGGTTTGGGGATAAATATGAAAACCGCATGCTGGAAGATAAGGAAAATACCTACGGAATGCTGTTTTTTTCAAAATTTCCCCTATTCAATAATAAGGTCCGGTACCTTATTAAAGATAAAATCCCCTCCATTGTTACAGAAGTAACCTTGGGAAATAAAAGGAAAATCAAATTTTTTGCTTTACACCCGGAACCCCCGGTGCCAACTGAAAATACGCATTCAACCGATAGGGATGCTGAAATTCTGTTGGTAGGAAAAGAAGTAGAAAAAGAGAAAAGCCCGTTGATTGTTGCTGGAGACTTGAATGATGTGGCATGGAGTTATTCATCTACCTTATTTCAAAAGATAAGCGGCTTACTCGACCCGAGGAGAGGGCGGGGCTTTTTCAGTTCTTTCCACGCCAAATACGCATTTTTTCGTTGGCCTTTGGATCATATTTTTTGTTCCGGGCATTTTAGGGTTCATCAAATACAGCGGCTACGCAATATTGGATCCGACCATTTTCCTATATTTATTAGCTTACACCTTACCCCATTTGAAGACGACAGCAAAAAATTGGTTGCGGATGCGGAGAATAAAAAGTTAGCAGATGAAAAGATTGAAAAAGCACTATAATTCACTTTGATTAAAGAATCTATTAAACAGACCTTACTATCCTTGCAAATTAGCTTTCCTCCTGACAATTTCATGAAATTCACTAATTGCCCTGGTGTGCAGGGGAGGGTACAGTATTTTATCCCGAAATATTGAGTTGCTTTTATAAAGGGTAAGATGGGTTACTTCCGTAAATCCCTCTGCCGTTTCTTTAAGGGTTATCCACTGTGAACCTTCGGATGCTCCGCCTTCCATATAACATAGTTTTATCACCCGCTTCTCTTCATTTATTTCTGCCACATAGTGCGCAACAGCAATATTGGCCAATCCACCGGGTAATCGCAGGTTCAACAGCAGAATTTGGTCTTTTTCCATACCGGAATCCGGATCGCTGAGATAATTAATGGAATGGTTACTTCTTGAAAATTGTAATCCGAAACTGACCATACCTGTATTCCACGCCTCTTTTGGGTGGATATTTGCGTAAACATTCCATACGGTTCGCACATCCTTTTTTATTTGAAAGGTATGTACATGCCTCCGGTAAGTACCCGCATTAGCCTCATTGTAGCAAAGCGGTTTAAGGGCGGCTAACTGATCAAGCGTGCTAATCCCAAATTTTTTAAGAAACTCTGTAACTGTACTTTGCTTAATTCGTTTCAAATCAATCTCCATAGTATTCCTGTTCCATTCAACTTCTAAAAAAATTCCGGATTCCCATTTATTTGAACTGGATAGAACCATCAAGGTTTACCTTATTCTCCATCAACTCAATCATCTTTACTTTCGAAGTAACGGTCTTACCGTTGGTGGAAGCATTGGCCATAGTAACCTTTTTAATTTTTCCCGGCAAGGTATAATTGATCTGATAAACTGCTTCTCCCATAAAACCTTTCATCATTTCCAAATTTTCCGCTTCCTCCTCCTTCATGGTCATCGGGTCTGATTTTCGGGTAAGTGATTTTCCCTCCATGGTATATGATAGGCCTTTAGACAAAAAACCGGATGGAGCGCCGGCAGACATAAGGTCACCGGAAAGCGGCCCAGCTCCTTTTGACTTATTCATCACTTTATCGAAATTTTCAGAGAGATAGGTAATTTCATCAGGAGATTTAAATTCAAGGTGAATGGAGGTATATAACATCTCTTTCTCCTTATTCGAGAAAATCTTCATGTGCACCCTTTTCCATAAATCTGGGTTGTCGCTTATCACCGAATCCGGAAGGTCTTTAAAATAAACCACTGAGTCCATATCCTTAAGTGCCTCATTGCTCTCACCTTCCATTAATCCCTTAAGCATGGGGTTTTTCAATAACCCGCTCATATCAATTTTTATTGAATATTGGCCGGTGCCATTTTTGTTAAGCGAAATTTCCTCCAGAATATCAAAACAACCGGCAAACAGAATGCTTAAAAGTATAAGCGGAATAAATAAAAAACGCATACCCAGATTTTGAAATTTAATTTTTCAGCACATAAAACTAATCCAATTCAATACTTAAAACAATAAATTAATTGCAGAGGAAATAAATTTTCATGGGTAATCCTATATCTGAAATAAGATTTCTTATCTTGGCAACTATTTTAATTGCCAAAAACCTTTTTTCAATGCCCGGAAGTAAACAAAGGTTGTGCATGCAATGCGAAAAACCCCTGCGTGGACGAACCGATAAAAAATTCTGTGACGATAACTGCCGGAATGCACATAATAATGCCTTAAAAGCAGTGCCGTACAACCTCGTAAGAAATGTAAACAACCAACTTGCAAAAAACCGCCGGCTTCTTGAGGAGGCAATTGCAGCAGGGGAAGAAATGGGGAAAACCAATAAGGAAAGACTCATTTTAAAGGGGTTCTCCTTTAAGTACATTACCCATACCTATACCAACAAAAAAGGGAATATTTACTTTTTCTGCTACGATTACGGGTACCTGCAGCTTGATGGCGACTGGCTGCTTGTGGTGCACCGTAAGGAGGAAAAAGAGGTATAAAGCCTCTAACCATCGGTTCTGTCCTGCAGATATTACCGTATAATTAAAATCTTTTGGGTTAATTGGTTTGCGCCTTGTCTTACCCTGATTAGGTAAGTACCCGCGGCATGGTTCCGTACATCGAAATTGATACGTTGCCCAAATTGCACTGGATTTACCGAACCAAGCAAATACACCCTGCCATCGGAGCCTATCAGTGAAATCTCAATTTTCTGATTGGGAACAAATACCCTCATCCATAACCCCAATTGCTGGTGCACCGGGTTTGGTGCAACCCGAATGTCAAGGGCAGGCCCCTCATCTGTACTGCCATTACAATCATTATCCTTTCCATCCGGAAATTCAATTCCACCCGGAAAAATGGTTGCATCATTATCATTACAATCACCATCCTTCTGTAAAAGATCGGTCACCAAAGCAAATCCTTCGGGCTTTGCACACTGCACCCTGGTTATGCCATCGCTGTACCCATCTCCATCAGCATCTTTATACCAAATGGTTGTGGGGTTAATGGCAGCCAACCCGTCATTGCAATCGCCTGAAAGAGCAATTAGCGCCGCAGCTGTTTTATACCCAATTGGCTGTAAACATTGCACCGTAGTTTGTCCGTCGCTGTATCCATCATTATCATTGTCCTTATACCATACCGTAGTGGGGTTCAGCCCGGCTTCGGCATCATTACAATCGCCGGTAACCGAAATTAATTCTGCCGGTAATTTATAACCGCCTGGCCTCAGGCATTGTGCCAGTATAAAACCATTGCTGTAACCATCACCATCGGTATCTTTATACCAAACTGTTTCAGGATTTATTTCCCTGTCATCATCCTTGCAATCCACCGTACCGGCAATCAGTTCATTAAATAATTTGTAACCATCCGGACGAAGGCATTGATTTAGAACAGTTCCGCTGCTATATCCATCATTGTCACTATCCTTAAACCAGCTGGTTTCGGGATTAAGGGTGCTGTCCAAATCGTTACAATCGCCTGTAATTGCTTTTAAATCTTTCTCCAGTAAGTAACCTGCCGGCTTTTGGCACTGCACTTTTTTACCGCCATCGCTAAAGCCATCAGCGTCCTCATCCTTAAACCAAACTGTTCCGGGATTAATTATCAGGTCATTATCATCGCAATCGCCGGTAACGGACATTAATTCAGAAGCATTTTTAAATCCTTGTGGTCTGTTACATTGCAACAAAACAGAGCCCTCGCTATACCCGTCATTATCCGCATCCTTATACCAGATGGCCGATGGCTTTTGCAGTGAATCCAGGTCGTTGCAATCCACTACAGTACCGGCTAAAGATGACAAAAGTTTATATCCTGCCGGCATAGTGCATTTTTCAACCCTTGAACCATCGCTGAATCCATCATTATCCGCATCCCTGTACCATATTTGAGGAAGGTTGCCGTTGCAGTTGCTTTCAATCAACTTACCGGAGATGGTAATATTATCGAAACGATTGTTCCCACTGCTTCCAGCCGCATTACTTCCCGAAAATACCACCTTTATGGCCAGGAAGTGATTGTTTTCAGCGGCTTTAATCCCCTTCAGGCTTATTTGATTCAATTGATAACTTTCAGATACAGTGATAACACCGGTAATTTCAGTCCATTCAGTATTGCCTTCAGTTGTACTGTAAAAAACCTTTTGCTCCTGTGCCCCGCTACCTGTTCTTACTGTAGCCCAACCAATTGCTATATCACCAAAGCCGGTTGATGGTATTTGCAATTTTAATTCCCTGGTACTGGATGGGTTACGCACGCGCAGCGCTGTTCCTGCATCTATACCATATTGTGTATTAATGGATGAACCCTCACCTGCAACACGATCAAGGTAACCTGTGCCACTTCCGGGATAAGTGATAAATGCCCCACCGGCTATGCTGCTGTCAGCTGTTACGCTTTGAAGTGTACCTGATGGCAGGCTGTTAAAATGCCAGTAATGAATCAGTTGTTCAGTGGGTGAAGCTAAATCAGGTTCAAAAACCGCTTCTACACTTACTGGATCAGTTAGCCAGAGGGTCAGGGTATCCTTTATAAGGGAAGTATCTCCCTGCCACTTTAAAAACCTGTATCCGGGTCTTGGTTTGGCAATAAGCTTTACGGGTAACCCTTCAAAATAAATACCCTGCCAAGGATAGGGTTTGCCGGCAATGCCGGGCGTTCCTTCCTTAATATCCAGCGTATTTACCGATACATAACCCATTTCGGGTTGTAAAACATTTACCGAAATACGCTGTGTATCAGCAAGGCCAAAATAGTCCGTCAAATGCTTAAACACGATACCGGGACGCCTCCTGGCAAAATTTTTCATGTCCGTAATCCCACTGGTCCAAAAATTTACACTGCTGTCGTTTACCAGCCGGTAACGATGTTCTGCTACAAATGGCTGTACCAAAGCGGCAATGCTATCAATTTTTGCGGTACATATGGAGCTTACATAAACCGAGTTCAGTAAATCAGCATAACGGGTAATGAAATAATCTCTGTAAGCCGGTACCACCAATAAATTTTTCAGGAAAACGTTTTCATTGGGAATAATTCTTTCGAGATAGTTGTCATTAACCTGGGGATTGGTATAACTGGCATCTGTATCAAAAAGCAACCAACGCCACCTTCCATCCAGTTCGCGGGCTGATCCTGAGGCCGAAGGAGTGTTTTTTCTGTAAAAACGAATATTATTATTTGGCCAGTCGCGATTAGTAATAACATCCCGTTTATAAAATAATCGGTATAGTTTTCGAGGTCCATTTTTGACCTTACATATTCATAATTGGCGGGTTCGTTCAGGTCTTTGGTTTTAATAAAACTTCTGAGTGCCAGGTAATCCTTATTATCGCCTTCTTCCACCAGGGCATTGTCCTCCAAAAGATCGAGTTCCCCATCAGCAATGCCATATTTTATTTCAAAAAAGTAACGGTCATATCGTTCCCTTACGGTATGCAGTCCCCAGAACTCCCCGTTAATGAATAATACGGATGGCTGACCCTGCTGAATATCAAATTTCAAGCCTTTTGCCAGGTGCTGCACAGCAAAATCGCGGATGGCTGTTCTTTCCCAATCGTCTGGCCTCAGGAGTAACCGCTTAAAACTGCCATAGGGATAATCTGCAAAAAAAGAGTGGTCGAAAGAAGATTTCCCCAATTCGCTCCGGGCATATAACCGCAGGGTTTTAATCAGGCCAAATCTGCCGGATGAACCATGCAACCTCAATCCAATTGCCTGGTTAATAATCGGGGTATTGCCCGAAAAATATTCAAAATGCCCGATTCTTTCGCTCGCATCCCCGCTTTTGGTGAAATTTAAATCAGCCCTGAACAAATTGGTTTCCAGCGGATTTTTGCTTCGCCAAACATCAAAATCCTTTCCGGCATTGTATATACCTTCCTCATAGCCAAAAAGTTGATTGGCAGGAATGGTTAATGCCGAAACGGGCAGTGTATAACGGGTACTTCCTTTTGCCGTTACAAAATAGGTTTGGGTTATTATTTCGCTCGGCAAATAACCATCCTTTATTACCCTTGCCCTTACACTGGTACCCTTAAAAAAATCGGAAGGAGGAATATAAGGTTGGGCGTTTACTGTTGAAGATTTGCCTGCTAATTCAGGTTGTTCTGTCGTACGATCGTTTATCACCACGGCATCCTGAAAAAGATAACTTCTCAGGGTATCGCTTAACAAGGGACCAAATCCATCGCCCACCTTACCCGGATAACTGTTTTTGTAATTATAGGCCTTCCCATTGATATTACCGGGATCAGGATCTGACCCATCAAGGGTGTAAACAATACGGGCGCCAGGTTCGTTGGTAGTGAAGTTAAGAGGAAAAGATTCCGTGTAAAATCCCCCTTGTTTACCAAATGAAGGTGGATTTAAAAATCCCTCGTAACCCGGTGAAGTGTGATTAGACTTACCCGGAGTAGGCTTGCCAAAAAACACCCAGCTTCCGGCTCCATTTTCCGAACGACCTTGTGAAATATCCTGTTTCTGCACACCAAATACATAGCTATCCAGCAGCGTAATGCCATCGGGTGCCACCAATGCAAGCGATTCGCCTCCGGCACTTAAGCCAAACCCAAGATGAAGGGGCCCTTTCGCCGTATTATTACTTGCCCATACAATTAAATATCCTTTTGCAGGTATTACCAACGCAGTTCCTGAAGTGTTTAACCTGAACTTCTTTAAATTATTCAGATCATCGGTAAGATAGTAGCCGGAAATATTGACTGGCGCAACCCCATTATTATAAATTTCAATCCAATCCTCAAAATCACCTGATCCATCTTCCAGCGTTTGGCTGTTTGATGCCATGAATTCGTTTAAAAATAATTCCTGCGCCCTCAATTGAAACCCGGTGAAGCCGAAGATTAAAATCGTAAAAAAAAATATCCAATTTATTCTCATTGAATTCATTATCAGGGTATAAGGGAATTAAACGTTTCAGGAATAAGTCTTTGAAAAGGTAAAAATAGGAAAAATAAAAAAATATTCGATTTTACTGCCAAAATTCACCTGATTCAGGTTTTCCCTTGCCTGTATTTTCTAAACCCGTCATAAAAGGGTGCCTTCCATTTTTTAAAAAGTGAATTGAATAACAAAAAGCACTTAAGTTAGCAGGTCGCATTCGTTTTACAACATAAAAAACCTCAAAATGGAACAATCGTTTATTTACCGCCGCAGTTCCCTTTTGGCCATTTTCCTGGTCAATCTTGGCTTTTTTTCCATTTTCAGCAGTAAAATTACCGCACAATCCAACAGCCAGCCTCCGGCAGCCCTGCGCGAGTTCAGGGCAGCATGGGTAGCCACTGTAGCCAATATTAACTGGCCAAGCAAACCCGGGTTGCCTACCGATCAGCAACAGGCTGAAGCTATTGCCCTCCTCGATTTTTTGCAACAAAACAATTTTAATGCGGTGGTATTCCAGGTAAGGCCCCAATGTGATGCGCTTTACCAAAGTGACCTCGAACTCTGGAGTT
>Ga0116158_10002380_pt1 | contig 16648 bp, 18 predicted proteins | sample AD_UKC052_MetaG_FD_89883 | JGI IMG/M metagenome (GOLD analysis project Ga0116158, IMG submission 89883) | Active sludge microbial communities of municipal wastewater-treating anaerobic digesters from USA - AD_UKC052_MetaG | ecosystem: Engineered > Bioreactor > Anaerobic > Digestate | place: USA... | reverse complement strand
TTGGTTCAAAATAGCATGCATATATACACTTAGCATAAGCTGAAACTTAGTTGACTGACATTATCGTATTCCTGCGGGAAGCGATGATGCCTTTCAACTTTCAGCACTCTTTGATTCTGAAGTACTGATTTTGCCTTAATTTCGACCCAAGGGTATTGAACAATATCTGCTGACTTTTCTACAGTCACCTTATGCGTGTTCAGGATTTCAATGAGTAAAATCGGTTCATTTAAACTATCGAGAATTGCCACATCGATTTTACGATCACCAAGACACCATTCTGTCTTTACCTGATAGTTAGTAAAAAAAGGCACAACTTCTTTCGGACCTTGTTTGGTATCAAGCAAAAAAATTGGCATGCTAAGACCGCATTCTGCGAAATTTTCAAATTGATGCCGAATTTCTTGGATCGTTCTCGAGTGTAACTGATGACTTTTTGTATGACTTATCCGTCCGTCCTCAGGGTAATGCCTGAAAAAACAGGTAGTACCCCGCCGTATTCTTTTTACTGGCTTATTACACCTTGAATCGCGACAGATATAACGACCTTTAGGGGCATGAGAGTCGGCTTCATGGGCTTTAATATACACATTTCGCTCAAGATCTATCGCCTCAGGAATGGTCAGAATTTTACTAAACATGATAACTGCTCCGAGCATGAATAGCAGAAATGACGTGGCTGGCAAATCCATTAAAAATAATCCAGTTCTTATAGTCGGAATCCCAATAACCATGTCCAATACAAATGCCATAAATGATTGAACCCAACTTCAGGTTATATGGATGCCAAACGGCAATATCTCCCGATGGTAAATTCCTAATATAAACAGGAATATTATTGATGTAATATGTTGTGACTTGCATGGCCTGACTCCTTTTCATAACTTGGAAGTTACGATACTGGCTACGCAACACTAAAAATAGAAAATAACCAGATAAAAGGGTTTTTTAGGGATGGAAAACATTCAAGATAAATCAATAGAAAGGCTAGCAACGTGCCTACAAAGCTATCTAAATCTGCAACAAAAAGAAAAGGCTGAGATTAAATTTCTTGCAATGGTTGCTAGGCTAACCCTACAAAAAATTCAGTCTGGCACTGACCCGGTTATTAATTCTAAAGAGCTATTTTTGGAATTGTTTCCAATGGGTGATGTAAAAAATACCAGTACCAAACTCGCCAATATTTGGAGGAATGTTCCTGACTTTCAAGTATCAGTCAGAAATAGAGTTAGCGAATATGCAGTCAATAATTGCCAATTAGAGGTTTATCCCTGGGTAGAAAAAATTGAATCAGATGGCGGTGCAGGAAATTTAGCAAAGTACCGCCTGATTGGGCTAGCCATTAATAAAGCAGAAATAGCCAGTCCAAATGTGTATCGTAAAACGCTACAGCACGACATTGAGTACACCCCAGTACAGGACTTTAAGCCTTCATGGTTAGCCAGAATTTTCTTTGACAAGGAATTTGAAATAATCGGATACAAAAAGTGGATGATGATTTTTTTTCCACTTGTAGAAATGCTTTTCTATATTTTAATGATTATAGTTTTACTAATCGCACTTAGAGACCAAACATTAGCAAATTTGTCTTTGTATAAAATCGGCCTATTGATTGCAGCGGTTTGGTTTTTTATTAGCACTTTGCGTCGCTTTGAACGATTTGCCGATGACAGAATTATCATTACATCTGACCATTTTATGGCTTGGGGTGAGTTATCAATCGTGCAAGAAGTCGTTACAGTGAATGATGAAAACGATAACTTTCTATATAAGAAAGTGCGGCTTACCAAATACGTTGGAATATGCCCGATATGCAATGCAAGAGTTGAACTGGCGAAGGGAGAGCCCGATTTTCCGAAAAGGATAGTTGGTCGTTGTAAAGAAAGCCCTAGAGAACATGTTTATTCGTTTGACCGAGTAACCATGCTCGGCAATATGTTACGAGGCTTTTCGATTCAAGAAAATAAGCAATAAAGAGAGCTTTACACATTTATAGTTCGATGCGTGCGTTGATGTAATACATAAAATAATAATAATTAAAAATAAAGCCTAAGGTTGGCACAAATCCAAATAATTTCTGTACAATAATTATTGTGGAAAAGATAACTAAAATTGCGAGTCGTAAAAACAAACCTGGTGGTGGCAGAAAAATTGGCACTGGTAAATTCTTAGAACCTACAACGGCATTAAGAGTACCTGCTAGTCAAGAACCCATCATTCAAGATTTTTTAGCGGCTTATCAACGTAAAAAGCTTGCCAATAGCTTAGATGTTGTCTCTGATTTTGAGTGGCCTAAATTGCTGCGCCAACCAGTTTCGTTGCCACTATATACTTCAAAAGTCTCCGCAGGCTTCCCATCGCCAGCCGAAGAACACGTAGAAAAACGTTTAGACCCTAGCGAATTTCTCATTGACCAAAAAGATGCCACTTTCTTTGTCACCATACAAGGCCAGTCGATGATTGATGTAGGTTTAATGCCTGGCGATAAAGCCGTAGTAGATCGCTCTAAACTTGCATCTATTGGTGACATTGTCTTAGCCGTGCTCGATGGAGAATTCACCATCAAAACCCTTGCCAAGAAAAAAGATGGCTCCCCGCGTTTACTTCCTGCCAACTCAACTGGGGCTTATTCCCCCATCGATATTAAAGAAGGCATGAGCTTTGAAATTTGGGGTGTAGTCACCGGTTCGTTTAGACGCTTTAAGTAAATTGAATGCACTAAAGCTAAATCATGCAGCCTTGCATTACGTATCAACTGACCATTCAAGTCAAACAAGACAGCACCATCCAGGTTGGCAAGCTCGGGGCGTTCCAATTCCCTGCGGGCTATTATGTGTATACTGGTAGCGCTAAGCGCAATTTAGAAGCACGCATTCAGCGCCACCTATCAAATGAGAAAAGATTAAAGTGGCATATCGATTATTTACTTGATGCCCCTGAAGTCGCAATCACCCAGGTGACCAGATGGACGGCACCAGAATGTGAAGTCAATCAACTAGGACAGGGCAGCCTGCTGATTCCGCACTTTGGCGCGACAGACTGTCATGCTGGTTGTGGGAGTCACCTGAAGTATTTAGGTCTATCAACAGCGTCATCCCCTCTGACTATTCCGACACCATGACGGCCTTATCTAGCGCAACCACACGTCAAATCGCACTTATCGACGTAAATAACTTCTATGTCAGTTGTGAACGGGTGTTTAATCCTAAGCTTAAAAATAAGCCAGTGGTAGTGCTGAGCAATAATGATGGTTGTGCCGTTGCTCGAAGTAACGAAGTCAAAGCCCTCGGTATTGGTATGGGTGCACCATGGTTTAAGTTTAAAGACCTCGCCAAACAACATGGTATTGTGGCGATGTCATCCAATTATGCCTTGTATGCTGATATGAGTAATCGGGTCATGAGTATCCTACGCGACTTTAGTCCTCAACAAGAAGTCTATTCCATCGATGAATCTTTTTTAGATTTAACCAGCTTTAACTCTAAAGACCTTATTCACTATGGTCAACAAATGCGCCATCGTATTTTGCAATGGACGGGCTTGCCAGTATGCGTTGGAATAGGTTCCACTAAAACACTCTCTAAGCTTGCTAACCATTGCGCAAAAAAGCGCAAAGAATTTAATAGCGTGTGTAACTTCAATACTATGCCAGCAAATGATTTAGATAAACTACTCAATCAAATTGAGGTGGGTGAGATCTGGGGTGTAGGTCGTAAACTCGCCCCTAAGTTGCAAGCTCTAGGATTGAATACCGTACTCGATTTAAAGCGTGCTAGCCCAGAAAGATTACGTCAACAATTTAGTGTGGTAATGGAAAAAACCATACGAGAACTCAATGGTACGGTATGTATAGAGATGGAAGACATCGCCCCAGCTAAACAACAAATCTTGAGCTCACGTAGCTTTGGTTATCCTGTCACGGATTATGAAAGCCTAGCTCAATCAGTCACGCTTTACATGAGTAGTGCCGCTAGACGATGTCGTAAACAAATGAGTTTTGCGGGTGCAGTACAAGTCTTTATTACGACCAGTCCTTTTAAACCAGATGCACCGTTTTACAGTAATGCCATGACCATTGCCTTACCCAGTCCAACGCAAGATACGCGGATGTTAGTTAATGCAGCACTATGGGGTTTAAAGCAAATCTATCGACCCAATTATCAGTATGTAAAAGCAGGTGTCATGCTCAGCGAGTTAGTGCCGATGGAAGGTGTGCAAACGGATTTATTTAGCCAAGTGGCCGCTTCCCCTAAATCGAATGCCTTAATGTCAGCTATGGACAGTATTAATAAGAAAATGGGTAAAGAAGCCATTAAGCTAGCCAGTGAAGGTTTTGCTCGGCCTTGGAAAATGAAACAAGGCAATAAGAGCCCCAGCTATACCAGCAATTGGGATGAAATATTGTCGGTTAGTTAAGTTGTCTTTAGAGTGAGTTATCGGATTATTTTGAGGCTAATCTGCTCTCCAGTTATAACAAAACCATGTTTTGCGTACCATAACTCCAATCTTTCCAAATCACCATCAAGGTTGCCTATTTTTTCTTGAACACCGGAGTTTCTACATAAAAGTATTACTCGCTTTAGTAGCTGGCTTCCAATTCCATGCCCTCTAAAGCTATAAGTTCTTTTCCAAAAAAACAGCTTGCCCATAGGGTAATTGTCATCTACGCGAATATCTGCAAGTATTGCTATATTTCCATCCAAATTAATATGCGCATAGCCGATTCTAGCACCATGATAATCAGCAATAATTGAGCAACCGTTGGGGAATAATGAACCAATCTGTTTGATTACAACTTTATTCAAGTTAATTGTTGATTGCATAAATTATCGTGGTGCAGCTTCGCTAGTTAGAAAACCACTTGGGGCTAATTGTAGCAAGCTTCTCGCTTCATCATGATTGGCCTGTAACCATGGCAAGTAGTTCACTTCATTCAACACCACAATGGAGCGCTTCTCATCTTCAGGTTTATGGAAATGCTGCATCACTGGGTGACCATCAGCATTAATCGTCAGCATCGAAAATGAAAAGATGATCTCTCCAGTTTCTTTATCGATAAACCGCTCCCAGATTGACGCAACAGCCACTGGTTCACTGTCTGTGCGCTTAATGCGCCAGCGAATGGCTTTACCTGTTTCCCAGTTGGGCTCAGAAAAGCTTTCCATGATAGCTAGCCCAAAACGGCGCTCTTTCCAAGCACTACGATAACTGGGTTTCTCAGCCACAGTTTCACTACGTGAATTATAGGTGCGTAAACCAAACTTTTTCTTATCGGCAGCCCAATGGGGGACCAAGCCAAATTGCGCTAATTCACATTTAGCTTGGCCATTTTCTAGGTAGATAAATGGAGCAGGGTAAGTCGGATACGTTTCTGCGCGCCACGGTGCATTGGGTAAATTGCAACCGAAGTGTTGATTGACCCACGGGTTATGTTCAGGCTTTATGGGTTGGAAATTACTACACATTGATAAACCTAATTTTCTCTAAAATAAATCTACTTAATCTCAATTTGCAGCAAGTATAGTCAACTGAAACTAATTTAACAAAGTCGTAATTGACTATTAAGAATGTAGGCATCATATATCTAAGCAGAACAATTATAGTATTTTGATTGCCAATAAACTCAGTTCAATCAAAGCATCCGATTATAAATGCTACATTCAACGGTTACTTGTATCCGTAATTACTTTTTATTAATATACAGAACTACATTTTGGCGTAATTATAGTTAGGGTTTATATGAGTTTGGATGAGATTTACCGGGAAGGTGAATTGCATTATTTCAAAAAAGTTAAGTATAAAAACCCATACCTTAGTGGTAGTGATGAATTTAATGAATTCGAACGTGGCTGGACACAAGCCTTAAAACGTACAAATGGAAATTGTATTGACTCCTTGACTATGGGAATGGGCCCCTCAGAAAAACCTTATAACAGTGATTCAGTTGCTGAAGAAAAGAAGCTGCAAAGTGAGTTGTATAGAAATCGCAAGGGCTGATTTAAGGTTCACCCTAACATTCTTCAGTCAAGCTTGACGGGTGATGTCACATTTTAAGGATACAAATTTTTATAAGTATGGTTATGCTACGATAGGGTTCAGTACCATCTTTAATCGATAGATTGCTTTTTTAGAGAGGTTTCTAGAGGTGATAAGACTAGTATTGATGATATTATACATATCAACTTAAAGTGCTTAATAGCGGAGTGAAAGTGACAAATAATATACAAGAATCAAAATTAATTGTTGAGTTACTTCGCCAAACAACTAGTTTGCAAATCGTAAAAGACTTTTTAAAATCTAAAGATTTATCTTTTTCTTCCAGTAGTTGGGAGGAAATTCTAGATAAACGAATTCTTCCAGCTATAGCTGAAAATCGTATAACGAATGATGAGTTAATAGCACTTCTGCAGTCAGTAGAAGAGTGTGGTCATCAACATGTGTTTTTGTATACCTGCCCTAAAGAAAAAGCAATTGAGCTAATGGACAGGTCTCGAATAGTTAGCATTTTAAAATCAATAAAATTAGAAGATTTACTGACTAAGCCTAGAGTCCTAGATCAACCTGCAAATCCTCAGATTGTAGATGTGCGTTGGCAGTCGGAAAGTGTTGACTATAATATGACAATTAAAGAGGTTGAGCTTAGAAAATTTCAGACCTTTCTTGGGACTGAACAGCACGACAATAAAATTCATAAGATATATGGTCTTCAAGAAGAGCGAGCAGTAAATGTAGCAAAATTACACAGAGATGGTTTACTTGAAATAAGAATAGCTTCTCTTGCAAATAGCACTAAATATGAAGCTGATGTTAGACGTTTTAGAAATCATTTAAGTGCAATTTTGCCCTTAAATGAATTTAAAGAACTTTCACTCTCGACAGTCAAGCAACGGCTCTGGAATGAGCGTTCTAGTCTTAGAGATTTGATTCGATATAGTGATACTACAATTAGGGACGAAGCAGGAAATATTTTGAAAGCTGCTACAGGAGCTGATGATGCGGATCTTAATACAAGTACAATAGTTGGTGAAAGTCTCGATCACCTTCTTGAAAAGGATGAAAGCTCGTACTGCGCAGGAGCAAATCTTTGGTTTAAGCGAAATAATCAATTAACTTCAGACACTCATGCATTACTTAACGGAGAGTTAAACGAATTTGCTCTACCTGCAAACTGTACTGAAAAAGACTATAACTATGTTCTCACACAACTTAGATTATTTAATAAAAGAGTTTCCTGAAGAGCGCCCTGCTATCGAGAGGCTTTGTATCTACCTCGATTCTGTAAAAGGTTCAGTTCGAGAGCTAACTGTTCAAAGACTTTATGATCTAATAGATCCTTCATCCCAACGTGTACTCGTAAAGATGCTCCAACAACTAGTTAAAAATGGAGTATTCAAACAAATAGTTCGGGTTGAGTCTGACTCTTTGGGAGGAATTGGAGATTACGATTCTGTTGTAGATGTACCAAAAGTAATATTCGACAGTCGATTAGGACAAACTGTAGAAGTAAGACTAGACCAAATCCACTTGGTTTATAGGTTAGAGCAAGGTGTGAAGTGATATGTCCTTCTCCCAACTGAATAGTTTTAAAGATTCATTAAAGAATCTTCCACCGGAAAAACAATTATCAGCTACTCAGGATTTTATAAATCAAATTAAAGATCCCGAAGAGCGATATATCGCTGAAACAATGTTTTTCATTGGCCAAACAATAAGCTCATCTGAGCAAAAACAACATATCGTAGTTTTAATTCATGGAATCAGAACACATGCAGAATGGCAAGAGAGGCTAGCAGAAAAGCTAAAAAATGAGGCAGGAATAGAGGCATTTCCGATAGGGTATGGATATTTTGATGTATTTAAATTTTGGTTTCCCTTTTTTACTAGAGAAGAGCCCGTAGTAAGAGTACTACGCGAAATAAGAACATTACGATCAAAAAATCCTAACGCAGATATTTCAATAGTCGCCCATAGTTTTGGTACTTACATAATTTCGCGAATTTTGAGTAATGAAACTGATGTAGAAATTCATAGACTACAGTTATGTGGTTCAATAATTTCCTTGAAATATAGATGGGATCAAGTCGATTCTAGGATTTCAGGGAAAGCTGTAAATGATGCGGGTACTCAAGACATATGGCCAGTTATGGCGTCACTCTTATCTTGGGGTTACGGAGCGAGCGGTGCATTTGGGTTTAAGACTGTAAGCATTAAAGACCGATTTCATAATTGTGGGCATAGTGATTTTTTCACTGATGAACACATGAGAAAATATTGGATTCCATTGCTAATAGATGGGCAAATCGTATCATCAGAATGGAGTAGTTTACGAACGTCACGTGGACTTTTCATTAATTTCCTGAGTTGGTTACCTTTCAAAAGTTTATTAGGGCTTTACTTAATATATAGATTTGTTGCCTATAATATTTAGGTCAGAAAATGTTTTATATATCGAGTTTATATGAATGGTTGCTTATCGGAAAAACTAATTATATTGGTTGAGCCACCGCTAGGATTTCTGAATTCGAAACCTATCAGAAAGCTTTCTTGAATACTTTGAGAAAATACTTCAATACGCAATTTTCTTCTCACTAATGATAGCTAATTTATAAATCAGGCAAATTGCATAATACTGCTACTGATATAGTAAATTGACAACTGTTTTTCTTTTGCCAAAGATGCTCATCCATTTTGGCAGTACAACCAGCATCTTCAAGTAATCCAATACTCCCATCTGCATTACACATTAAAATGACAGCATGTCCACCCTCTCTGTTAATTTTAAGTAGGTATCCGGCAAAAGGACCAAGAAGTGACGGATCATCCTCAGTTGAAATTTTAAATATTTCTTCGTCACTCATGCTTTCGTCAGGCATATCTATACTTACTGTAGTTTCAACAGCTTGGCTTAATTTAATTAGTGACGAAGCTTTAATGTTCATTAACTCATTGTTTTTTTCATTTTTGTTTACTGATGCACAACCTTGAAGCAATAGAGCATAAGTAATAATGACCAAAGTTAATCTAAATGAGTAATTAAACCCAGAATACAAGTTTTTCATTCTGGTCCCTTCCAGTGTCAAAATCCCAATTACCAACTTTATGTTTATACTCGACATCATTTAAAACAATGGCTCTAGCAATTATTATCCAAATATTAACAACATTCTCAATTGCAAAATCGAATATTTCGTCATATTGCATAGGACCATTGGGTGTTTTTAAATCTTTAATGTATTGATAGTCAATTTCGTCAAATTTAGGATAGGTTAATCCACAATCAACAGCTACATGCCTTGCAAGTGGTAAAAGTTGGTAGCCCTCCTCGGCAATCTTGTTCACCATTAAATCAAATGATTTATGCCAGCTCTCAATTTTAGGTGAGTTGGATATAAACTCTTCAGAGTGGACTTTATTTAACATTTCAGACCAAATCAGTGAAACTGCAGAGTCAATTACACCATCCTTACCACAATTGCAAATTGATGATACATGTTCGGAAACGCCAATATTGCCAACATTGATGCGAGCGAAAATATAACTATCTTGATGCATTTCACATCGACGATGTGCAGTTTGATTTTCTTTGTATGGTCCAACTTTTAATTCAATAATCGGGTGAATCGTAACGTCAGTCACCATGTGGGCAACATACCCAAGTAGCCATGCGGTGCTTTTACGCTTAGGAAGTCCGTCAGGCATATTTTTGATGTAATCAATACCTGCATAAATCATCTCACCACTTTTGGTGTAATGCATCGAATCAGCCCATATGGCTGAGTTTTTATTAGTGATATCAAGATAGGGGTAATCTGGACTCACCGCACCAAGCTCACAGAATTTGAAATTGTAGGATAACGCTTTAATGATTTCTTTTGGAAAGCGATCAAGAGAAACTTTTCTGACTTTCTCTAGTGCAATATTGACGAGAGTAATGTGAGCAAAGGCGCCTGGCATTGATAAGCTCCAAATCGGTTTTTTTAAAATATTAAAGCAAAATTAGTCGGATTGCTTAATCTTTTAGGTTGCAGTTGTTTCTATAGAATGTTCACCACAATCTTCTGAAAAATTTTGGCGAAATCTTGGTTTCATCAATAACGAAAGCAAATTCAATGTCCATGAAAATCCTAGACTGCAATTACTAGCACCCTAACTGTTCAATCAACCTGCCGCCCAAAGCTCAGATTTGGGGTTTCCTCAATGCCAGCAGTAGGTTATTTACAACGTTAGCACTTAAGGCAAACAAAATATGGCATATAATATTTTGTGTTCTTTCTTATATTTTTTTTTATCTGACTGTTAGTTTAGCATCAGCAATCTATTCAATGAGTTGTACCCCTGATTAAACTTATAAACTGGGTTATAAAAACCATAATTTGTTGATGCCATTTTAGTAATTTGCCTCTAAAGTTTTTTAATTATTTGCAGATAACAAAATTAATACAATTTTCAATTAATTGTTTTACAATCAACAAATAACTTTTATCGAACTGCATACATTAAATAAACCCAATGCAAATATCACAAAAAAAACCTGATCTGACAGTTGTGGAAATTAGCATCGTGCTAATTGGTGACTTCAATCCGATGATTTTTCATCCGATGTGGTTAGCACATCAAGATTTGATAAGGGCAAACGAAGCTAATGATGCAGTTATTAGCGTGATTCATACTGACGTTTCTCAGTTCCAGCTTGATTGGATTGCATTTCAAATTCTGCGCGATAGATTTACAGCTACCATTAAAGCAGATGCATTTAAGGATCATTTGGGTGATATTGTTCAAGGAGTATTTACAATACTTGGCCATACTCCTATAAAACAGTTAGGGATTAACGTTACACTTAAAGCTCAATTTAAGTCCACTGAAGATTGGCACTCATTCGGCCACTACTTAACCCCCAAATCGCCATGGATGAATGTTCTTGATGCGCCAGGGATGCGTTCTGTAAATATTCAAGGTAAAAGAATAGATGGTAAGCCTGGGTTCATGATTTATTCAATTGAGCCTGATTTGATAAGTGGAGAAAACTACGCAAATGTTAGGGTGAATGACCATTACGATAATCCAAATTTGAATGGTCAAGAACCGATTAATGCAAATTGGGCACTAGAAATTTTACATGAGAATTATATTAGTTCTGTTGTTAATGCCTCACTAATGACAAATAAGTTGATCGAGAACTTCATGTCAATTAACGAAGTGGATGCTCCTGTTATAATAGAAAGGTCTGTTAAAAAAACAGATAAAATTGTTGCTGCTAGTCTGGCGAATGAAATCGAACATAAATAATTATCATAACTAAACGAGACATTTATTAATGTACGCCTTTTCCACACAAGACATGTTATCAATTCCCGATCTGGATTCAGTTGATAATATTTTAAAAAATCGTGACCTATCATTTCAGTTTAAACATCCTAGGATTAATTTAGGCTCAAATCAGCAGTTTGCTGAAGATATAGTTTTTAATTCTGCATATACTCACAATATTGACACTGTAAAAATTAGACAGCCTAAGCAGAAGCTACCTGAAATTCGTAGCTATAAAGTTGAGCAAGAATATGAAGCTGAAGTTATTGCAATTAATCAAGAAGAATCTACATTTACAGCTAGATTAGTAGATTTAACTAATAATGGACCGGATGAGGAAGGTGAGTTTAGTTTAAGTGAATTAAACGGAGATGAATCTTACGTAATTCCTGGAGCACTTTTCACTTGGACAATAGGTCTACAAACAAGAGGTTCGCGAGATTTAAGAGTATCCGATATTAGGTTTCGAAGAATACCTCCATTTTCTAAAGAAGTAATTACAAAGGCGGAGCAAAAGGCTCAGCTTCTATCTAAATTTTTTGATGAGAATACTTCTACTGAACCATTTGAATTGCATTTATAAGCCAACTTGATGCAAGATAAATTTCTGAAGCCTTTACCAAATGAAATTGAGATTTCGGTATTTGGGCCCGGTTATGGTGAAGGCATACTAATTCATGTCGGCAATGGTGCTTGGATAGCTATTGATTGTTGTCAAGATCCTATTACAAAAGAATCTGTACCACTCAAGTACATCCAAAATCTTGGATACGATTCAGGGTCTGCAATCAAACATGTTATTGCTAGTCATTGGCACGAAGATCATGTCCGAGGATTGCATGACTTGCTTCAAGCTGCAACTAATGCACATTTTTCATGTGCAAGTGTCCTTACTGGAGTCGAGTTTCTAGCATTAGCAGAAATTTACAATGATTCAACTAGTGCTATTCCAAAAAATCCCAAAGAAATATACAACTGCTTGCAGACCATAGAGCAACGAATAAAAAACTCTGGAAAACAAATGATTTCTTGGGCATCAGCAGACAAAGTTCTTTGTAAAACGAGTACACCTTACAATATAAAGCTAACATCACTTTCCCCTTCTGATGCAATGGATACAAGAAGTAAAAAGTTTATGTTTGATTACATTTCTGCAATTAAAAAAGGTTGTCCGGATCCTAAAATGACTGCAACTTCACCTAATGATGTTGCAGTGGCAATTTTGCTGGAAATTAACGGAAGGGAAATTATTTTTGGTTCAGATTTAGAGGAGGAAAAAAATTCTAATATCCAATACGGTTGGTCCGCAGTTTTAAATGGGAATACAATATCAGGGACTAAATCCAATGTTTATAAAGTTGCACATCACGGATCAAAAACTGGCCATCATGCACTAGTTTGGTCAAATGCATTAACTCCTAAGCCAATAGCTTTTTTAACACCATTTAAACATGGCAAACATAAAATTCCTGATTTAACTGAACGTAATACAATTTTAGCATTGACTGACCAAGCATATATTTCAGCTGATCCTAATGTTAAGGTTAAAGCTCCAAAACGGGCTAATAAAGTTCAAGCGTTTGTAAATGGTGCGGTTAAGAATCTTAGATTAGCTAATGGAAAAGTTGGTCACATTAGGTGGCGAGCCTCAATTGATGATCCAACTGATTTAGGAAAAATAGAATTATTTGATGGTGCTTTGCATCTAAGCAATGTAATACCTTAGGGTTATTAAAAATGTCTGGTTATTAAATGACAGAACAACTTTTGGCACGCATTGCGCAATTGGAAGCCCAGAATCATTTGTTACTTGAAGAAAACGAATCACTTCGCCAAAAAATAAATCTCACATCAAATTTTAGTAATAAACAACCACAACAAATAAATATTAAATTAGACGAAAAAGTAGCGTCAGAAAACATATCCTCTGAATTTTCAATTGAAGAAAAAATTTCAATCTTTCGACAATTATTTAAAGGCAGAGAAGATGTTTATTCCCTACGTTGGGAATCTAAAAATGGTCGTTCGGGCTACTCACCTGCTTGTGATAATGAGTGGTTATCTGGCGTGTGCGAAAAGCCACGCATCAAATGCGCAGATTGTAATAACAGAAAACTTTTAAGTATTTCAAATGATGATATCTATCATCATCTTGCTGGAAAGAAAACCATAGGCGTATATGCACTATTATCTGATGAAACCTGTTGGTTTTTAGCCGCTGATTTTGATGGAAAACATTGGCAAGAAGATGCACGAGCGTTTGCAAAAACAGCTAGTAAGCACGGCATTGATGCTGCAACGGAAATTTCAAGATCAGGCGATGGCGCACATGTTTGGATTCTCTTTAATCAACCAGTTGCTGCGACGATTGCAAGAAGACTTGGAAGTGCATTAATCACACTGACTTGTGATGATGAACATTTGCTTCATCTAATTTCATACGATCGATTATTCCCAAATCAAGACACAATGCCAAAAGGTGGATTTGGGAATTTAATAGCTTTACCACTTCAAAAAGTTCCTAGAGAAAATGGCTTTAGCCTATTTGTTGACGATGATTTAAAACCGTTCAAGGACCAATGGAAATATCTCAGTCAAATTAAGCGGACAAACTTGCAACTTGCAGAGCGCGTCATTCAATCAGTCAGTATAGAAGGTGGTGTGCTTGGTGTTAAATTTGTCAGCATTGATGAAAATATCGAAGACCCATGGACGTTGCCACCCTCAAGAAGGTTGGATGATAAACCAATCAAAGGCCCGTTTCCGGAAACCATTGAATTGGTCTCTGCAAATATGGTGTTTATCCCAAAAACTGGGTTACCAACAGCATTAATCAATCGCTTAGTTAGATTGGGTGCTTTTCAGAATCCAGAGTTTTATAAAGCGCAAAAGATGCGCATATCTACTTTTGATATTCCACGCATAATAGGCTGCGCAGAACTCCTTGAAAAATACATAGCATTACCAAGAGGTTGCCTTGATGAGGCCCAAATATTGATGCAATCACTAGGTATAAAGGTCAATATTCGTGATGAACGATTCAATGGACAAACAATTGATACTAGATTTTTAGGTGAGTTGCGACACGAGCAAACCATTGCTGTCAGAGAAATGCTTAAACATGACACTGGAGTTTTATGTGCTCCAACTGCATTTGGTAAAACAGTCACTGCAGCGGCGATTATTGCAGAACGCAAAGTAAGTACCCTGATATTAGTACATAGAACCCAACTAATGGAGCAATGGGTTAGTCGACTTGCAAGTTTTCTGGATATTGATGAAAAGCAGATTGGAAAAATAGGTGGCGGCAAAAGAAAAAGCGGTGGACTAATTGATATTGCGCTGATGCAAAGCCTGAACAGAAAAGGTGAAATTGATGATGTAATTGCACAGTATGGACAAATTATTGTGGATGAGTGTCACCATTTATCTGCGTTTAGTTTTGAACAAATCCTTAAGTCTTCAAAAGCTAAATATGTATTAGGCCTCACCGCAACTCCAATACGTAGAGATGGGCACCATCCAATTATATTCATGCAATGTGGCCCAATTCGTCATCGTGCGAATGATAAACATACACAACGTCCATTTGAACATGAAGTTATCCCAATGAATACAGGATTTAGACTTCCAACAGAAACGGATGCAATACATGAAGTGTATGCCTATACTGCGCAGTCAAGGTCACGAAATGAGAAGATTGTTGATGATGTGAAAATGGCTTTAGCGTCAGGTAGGTCGCCACTTGTGTTAACTGAAAGAAAAGACCATTTATTTTTACTAAGTGAGATGTTGGCTGGTTGTACTGAGCATATTATTACATTGTATGGAGGTATGGGCGTTAAGCAACGCAGGATTGAAATGGAAAAACTTACCAGCTTACCAGTTGGCGCATCAAGGCTTATTATCGCGACAGGAAAGTTAATCGGTGAAGGTTTTGATGACCCACAATTGGATACTTTGTTTTTATCAATGCCTATCTCATGGCAAGGCACACTAAAGCAGTATGCTGGACGACTACACAGATTGCATGATGGAAAAAAGATTGTACAAATTTACGATTATATTGATGAATATGTACCTATACTCATGCGAATGTTTGAAAAGCGCATGAAAGGTTACAAAGTCATGGGCTATAGTTTGAAAGAGAAAATGTAGGTTTATTGAAACTATAATGAGAATAGAATGCCGATTTTCTCTTTTAAGTTTTATAAGGTATTGTATTGCAGTAGGTGAATTTTAAAACTAAAAGAGAACCTACAGTTCGCAGAATAAGTGAAAATATTCCCACAATAGTGAAAACTTTTGTGGGATTTTCATTTGGGGATTAATAGGTTAGTCGGAGAGTAAATTTAAAATGTTTAATTAATTTTAAAATTAGCAACTTTTCATTAGATACTAAAATTTTTTTGAGCAATTCAAAAATTGATAAATACGTAGAAATAAGTACAATAATTATTGTATATATAGAATAAAAATCCTTTTAATTCATAGTGTTAAATACCATTTAGGGTGTTGTGTTAACCTGTCTAATCTAGTAATCTTTCTTATGTAGGAAATTATTGGATATCTCTTTTGAGCCCTTTTGCACATCATTTTTATGAGCTTCGTAGTCGCCATAGAATTAGCCAATTCGCTTTAGCGAAATTGCTTGGCTGTTCACAGGGACTTTTATCTAGCCTAGAACTTGGCAAAAAACTTCCAACAGATGAGTTTTTAGAAAAGTTAACTCAGGTATTAAAACTCAATATTTCAGAATCAGATGCACTACGTCAATCAGCTAAAGAGTCTCAGCGTCGATATGCGTTGGCTGAAAATGCTACGCGGGAACAATTCCAATTAGTTTATAACCTATGGAGTAAGCTAGATCAACTTCAGCCTGGGCAAATGCGAATGATTGGGGAAGTTTTGAATTTTCAACCAGGTTTATCAGAAAAGACCGCCCAAGATCAAACTACCTTGAGAATAAAACAGGGGGGCCATATGTAAAAACGGGACAAACCTTTCAGCTTGTCCCGTCAGGAAAAGCGATATAAATATCACTTAAGACCTTGGAATCTTAAGTATCGTATCTCTGCCTAGCGGGCGTCAAGCAAAAAATCATGTAATACACCATTTATTTTTCGGCATAAATACCCGACACGGAGATTTTTTACGCCAAAAAATGGTGATTTTTTAAGCTATTCAGAGGATATAAATATGACGTATTAAAAGCTAAAAATTTAACTAGTCGCACCTGATTAACTCACAACCAATTGATTTAATTGGATAATAGTTAACTTTTAGTGGTTTCAATTTGCCAGAAATGCGATAATAACACTTTGATTTCTTGCAAATT
>Ga0116158_10002370_pt1 | contig 16682 bp, 14 predicted proteins | sample AD_UKC052_MetaG_FD_89883 | JGI IMG/M metagenome (GOLD analysis project Ga0116158, IMG submission 89883) | Active sludge microbial communities of municipal wastewater-treating anaerobic digesters from USA - AD_UKC052_MetaG | ecosystem: Engineered > Bioreactor > Anaerobic > Digestate | place: USA... | reverse complement strand
TTATCCATTACCGAAGATAATATTGACAAAACCATACAGGACATCAAGGCTTCGGCCACGCAAACCAAGGAGCCGCTTTTTAATAAGAAGTTTTACAAACCGCTGCTGCTCGCCTTTTTACTGGCAACTTTCAATCAGCTTTCGGGCATCAATGCCATTATTTATTTTGCGCCAAGGGTTTTTGAAATGGCGGGAATTGCCAAGGGTGGCGCTTTTCTCAGTACGGTTGGCATTGGCGCCGTTAATCTTATTTTCACCATCATCGGGTGGTCGCTGATTGATAAGTTTGGCCGGCGCACCCTTTTGTTTATCGGTTCCATTGGATATATCATTTCGCTTTCGCTCATTTCGATTGGATTTGCTTCCGGCACCAATGAATACATTGTATATTATGTATTTATGTTTATTGCGGCGCATGCCGTTGGGCAGGGAGCGGTTATATGGGTATTTATTTCAGAAATATTCCCTAATTCCGTCAGGGCTTCGGGCACCTCTTTTGGCAGCCTTACCCATTGGTTTTGGGCAGCATTGGTGGCACAGGTATTTCCCTTTTTTGCCGAAAATGTGGGCGGCACCATCATCTTCGGATTTTTTGCCGGCATGATGGTTTTGCAGTTGATTTTTGTATGGCGGATGATGCCCGAAACCAAGGGCATTGCTTTGGAGGATATGGATAAGGCAACGGTGGTTTTACATTAGTGATGGAAAAAGTATATTGGAAAAAACGAAAATGAATAAAAATGCCGGAAAGACGGTAAGGTCGGTAAGAAGTCGGTAAGAAGGCCCTTGTATTTCTTCCCGGCACTTTCCGTTCTTACCGCCTTACCGGCCTATTATAAACGATAATCAGAAGCACAGGCTAAAATGTTTTAATTATATGAGTTATGGGAAAAATACTTTGTATAGGCGAAGCATTGATTGACATGATTTGCACCGATAAGGGCAAACCACTATCGCAGGGCGATAATTTCCTGAAGAAGGCAGGCGGCGCACCGGCCAATGTAGCCGCAGCAATTTCGGCGCTCGGCGGCAGTGTGGAAATGTGCGCCAAAGTGGGTACCGACCCGTTTGGGCAACACCTTGTGAAACTGCTGCATGAAATGGGCGTAGGCACACAGAATGTACTGCGCGACCCCGACCATTTTACCACATTCGCCTTTGTATCGCTCATGGAAAATGGCGAACGCGATTTTTACTTTAACCGCGGCGCCGATGGGCATCTTTCCGTGGCCGATCTGCGCAATGTTAACCTGTCGGAATATTCCATTATCCATTTTGGAAGCGCCACTGCTTTTTTGGGCGGCCCCCTGCAGGAAACCTATATCCACCTGCTGCAACAGGCACGCAAACTTAAAATACTGGTAAGCTTCGACCCCAATTACCGCGAATTGCTTTTTGGCACCATGAAAAGGGCTTTTACCCAACAATCGTGGACCTACCTGAAGGCCTGCGATTTTTTTAAAGTAAGCGATGAAGAGGCTTTTTTGCTGACAGGCGCCGATACCATTGAAGAAGCTTCCGCCATTTTAATGCAGGAAACCACGGCCGCCTTTGCCATAACGCTTGGTGCTGCGGGTACCCTGCTTGGGGTAAACGGCACCACCAAAATTATTGATAGCATTCCGGTAAGCCCGGTTGATACCACCGGTGCAGGCGATGCTTTTGTTGGCGCAGTGTTGTATCAGTTAAATGAAATGGGTGCTTCTCCAAATAAACTGCCTGATGCCGCCGGTTGGGAAAAAATTGTGCTGAACGCCAACAAGGCCGGTGCACGCACCTGCCTGTATATGGGCGCTATGGAAGCATTCAGGCACCTGAATAAACAGATTTTTGAATAACTATTTCTTTTACTTACAACGTGTATAACCAAACCTTACATCAGCAGATTAACCGCGATATTGCCCCGCTTGGTCTTGATATTGCCGACAAAGACAATAGCTTTTATGCCCGGCTTATTGGCAATGCCACCAATATTCAGTTGTTGTACCGCGAGCTGTATGCCGACCATCCAAAAGGCAAAAAGTGCTTTGATAAGCTCATTACCACAATCTGCACGGCTTATACGCAACGTTCGGCAGCCTTACGCAAACGCGACCGCACCAAACTGAAAGATGAGGCCTGGTTTGCCTCAAATCAGTTGGTGGGCATGAGCCTTTATGTGGACCGGTTTGCCGGTACCCTTGAGGCATTAAAGGAAAAGCTCCCCTATTTTGAAGAGCTTGGGGTAAACCTGTTGCACCTGATGCCCATTTTTGAAAGCCCCGCCGATGCAAGCGATGGCGGCTATGCCGTCAGCAATTTCCGCAAGGTAGAAGCCCGGTTTGGCACGGTGGAAGATTTGCAGCAACTGCAAAAGCAAATGCTGGACAAGGGTATGTACCTGATGCTTGATATTGTGCTGAACCATACAAGCGACCGGCACGAATGGGCGATGAAAGCAAAGGAAGGCGACCCGTTTTACGGCAATTTTTTTTATACCTACCCCGACCGTAAAATCCCCGATGCTTTTGAAGCCTCGATGCCCGAAGTTTTTCCTGAAAGCGCGCCGGGCAGCTTTACCTGGAACGAAGAAATGAAGCGCTGGGTAATGACCGTGTTTCACAATTACCAATGGGACCTGAACTTTGCCAATCCCGAGGTGCTGATTGCCATGCTGGATAACATCTTTTTTTATGCCAACATGGGCGTGGATGTGCTGCGGATTGATGCGCCCGCCTTCATCTGGAAACAGATTGGCACCACCTGCCAAAACCTGCCGCAGGCGCATACCCTCCTGCGCCTGATACGCATGTGTGTGGAAGTAGCCACACCCGGCATGGCGTTGCTTGGCGAAGCGATTGTGGCCCCCGCCGAAATCATGAAATACTTTGGTTTGGGCCGGTACGAAGCAAGGGAATGCCATTTTGCCTACAATGCCACGCAAATGGCCCTGTTGTGGGATGCACTTGCCACTTCCGATACCCGTTTGTTGCTCAACGCGCAGGATTTACTTGGCCAAAAACCCGTTGGCGCAAGCTGGATAACCTACACCCGCTGCCACGACGACATTGGGCTTGGGTACGACGATGCGATGATTGCCGCGGTGGGTTTCAACCCCTTTGAACACCGGCGTTTTATAAAAGATTACTACTCGGGCACTTATGATGGTTCTCCGGCACGCGGCGCGCTGTTTGCGGCCAATCCCAAAACCGGCGATGCCCGCATCAGCGGATCGCTAGCTTCACTTTGCGGACTTGAATATGCACAACAGCAAGGCAGCAAGCCACTGATAGAAATGGCCATCCGCAAAATATTACTCATGCAGGCCTTCACCCTGTTTTCGGGCGGTCTGCCCATGCTGTTTTACGGCGACGAGGAAGGCTATACCAACGATTACAGCTACCTGAAAGATACCGCCAAAAGTTACGATAACCGGTGGATGCACCGCCCGGTAATTGACTGGCAAAAAAATGAACGCCGGCATCAACCCGAAACCTGCGAGGGCGCGGTGTTTGCCGGCACCCAAAAGCTGATTGCCCTTCGCAAACAACTTCCGGTTCTGCGCGATGAAAGCAATATTGTATTTGCCGGAGGCCATAACCGGCATTCGGTGCTGTTTTGCCGGTACAATGCCGTCAGCCGGGTATTCTTCGTGTTCAACTTCAGCGACCGTGATGCCTGGCTTACCTGGTATGCCTTCAGGGAGGCGGGTTGTACTGCGCTAACCCTGCACGAACTGTGGGAGGGAAAGGAATATGCGGTGGGGGCGGATGAGGAGTATTTGGTGGTGCCGCCGTTTAGGTTTTTGGTATTTGGGGAGGGGTGAGACTGAAAAGTAGAATGTGTCTGAATTATTGATCTATTTTTTTCTTTCCTTTTGCAGGGGGAAGAAAATTTTCAGGTGAAATCACTTTCCTTCCGGTTTTTTGTTCTAAAGCCAATCTTGCATCCTTGGCAATCTTGCCTCCCTTTTTACCTGCAACGGCATTTTGATTTACACCTTTGGCCTGATCGGTTTCCGCAATCTGCCGGGTTGAAAGTTCCGCCAAAGCAGTAAAAATCAGTTCTGCCTCACTCATGTGGTCACGAAGATTTTGCGATTTCAAACCTTTTAAATCTTTGTGTTTCTTAACCGTAAGCCCCGTCCATTCCTGATGAATGATATTGGTTAAAAATGCAAATTTTTCGCAGAATATTTATTTTATTTTGGTGCTCAAGAATTCCGCTTCGCTCCATTTCATCTGATTTCTCAACACCACTTTCTTTCCAATAATCAGTCAATTTGTTGCGCGTTTCCTGCCCGGTCATTCGCTGCTGAATCCATTTTTCACTTCTGCCCAACTTTTGCCAGTTTTCCCGTGCCCTATCCAGGCTTTGTTCAGGGTCTGCCATTTCTTGCATGCGTTCATAGCCCACCTTTGCAAGCCATTGTTTAAATGGTTCTGCCTTTGGTGATGGGATGGATTGAATGATCCGAAGCAAGCTTTGCGTATCCGCAGCATCCGTTTCTCTCATTTTGCCATCCAATGCTTTCATTTTCAACTGTCGACAAATTGTCGACAGTTCAAGTCCATCCTCGGTTTTCACTCTAACTTTCATTCTAAACCAGTAATCCCTTGGGTTTAAACTGTCAGTTAAAATTTCAACCACATCAATTACGGAGAAATACCAAATTTCTTTTTCTGCATCCCAATGGGTGCGGACTTTTTTGCTTTCAAATAATTTAATGTTACTCATGGTTATGTAGTTTATTCAAGTCATTTTTAGGATTGGGGGATACCTTTTGTTCATTCCCTTTTTTACTGTCGGCAATTTGTCGACAGTTTAAGCCTACCAACAGATTACTCCCTCATTTAGACCCAGGCCCCCCTTATTTAACCTCTCACCAAGTAATTATTGAGAGTAGAAAAAATAAAATTACTAAAGAAAAGTTTGGAAATGATAATTTTTTTAGCAATTTATTTTCCTTATTGTAGCCTTCCGGGAAACTGGCTGCAGGTATTGAAGCTGCTGGAACTTTGGGAGGGAAGGAGTATTCTGTAGGGACAAAAGTGGAATATTAGGAAATGAAATTCTCGTTTCAATAATCACGTTTATCTGGAATTACGCCTCTTACGCCACCTCTTGGCTGGTCCACATCTCCATTATACCTGGGAATGATATGGATGTGCACGTGGCCCACTGTTTGACCTGCAGATTCATTGATATTGATACCAACATTAAATCCATCTGGATTAAACCGCTTCTGCAATACTTCCTTTACTCTATTTGCCATAAACCAGCAGGCCGATTGCTCCTTAAAACTTAATTGAAAATAATCAGCGGTATGCCTTTTGGGAATAATTAAAGTATGCCCTGAGCTTACAGGAAATTTATCCAGCAGGGCATAAGCAGTCGCAGATTCCAGCAGCAATTCTCTTTCCCTGTCAGGATTGCAAAACGGGCACAATTCGTTTCCTTTATATTCTAATTGGTTGTAATGCTGGTATTCATAAATTTCACAGTGGTCGTTAAGAAAAATAGATTTAAATTTCAAAACCACATTGCATTGGTAAGTTGGCTTCTCGTGAACCTTGTGCATCCTGAATCCTTCATTTCTTACATCCCTTCTAACTGCAAAGTAGGCTTTTCCCGTTGGTTTAAGCAATTGTGAAATCTCCATTAAAACCGAAGCCTGTTCTTCAGGAAGCAGAACATTCAAAACATAAAAGCAAATAATGGTATCAAATTTTCCGGAAGGATATTCAGGGAAATAATGCTTATCATATCCGGAAATGCTGACTTTTTTTTGTTTCAGAAGTTCAACATCCTTTCCAAAACCGCAGCCAAAATCCAGCACTTTGCCGACCAGTAGTTTTCTCTGAAGCAATTGCTTGGCAGGAAAGGAGAGGAATTCCCTTTCTTTGGCAGTTAGGTGACTATATGAATTTTGTGTTGTCATTGTAAAAACTCAAATCCGTTATTAGACGCAATGGTTATTAAAGGTTGTATAACTTCTCTGAATTTCTCTTCTGAAATACTGTTATCTAAATTTGGAAAGATTGTTAAATAATCTTCTAAAAGTGCATTATTGGGGTCTTTGTCTTTTACTATTTCAATCGCTGCCTTTTGCAAAGTAAAAAAGGAATTGAAGTATTTTTCGAGGGGAGGTAGTTTATCACTTTTTGAACTGTTGAAGGACTTGTCAGCAGGGATTAAATTCCAAATCAAGTCATGAGAAACGAAACTGTAAGGAATGAAATGTTCTACTGCATAATCTCCTATAGTCAAGTCTTTTCCGGAATAAATACATTTAATGTAACCATTATCAGTATGGGAAAAAAATAAATCCCAGAAATATATTCGCTGCCTATTTAGGCTTTTTCTATTAGGTTGTTTTATGATTTTATTTGGAATATCTGGGACATTGGGATTTTTCGCCTGAAGGAATAAAACTAAATTCCAATAGCAAAAATTTTTAAGAATTTTTGAATTTTCAATTATGTAATCCTTCCAATATGGATTTACTTCAATGTATTCCTTATTTAAGGCATACAAACAATCATTTTCGAATCTCTTTGATTTTTCGTAGATAATTTTTTCACTTTGCCTTGGGAACCAAGGGCTTAGAAACCAATGAGGAACATTTTTATCAAAATGCAATAATGTCCGGTTGGTTTCCGAATTAATTGAATTGGATAATTTTTTGAAAATCTTCTCTTTCTTCTCATCAATTGAAATATTTTCTATTTTACTTAATGCTTTGATGGCATCTTGAATTAGATCTTGTTTTCCAAAAGAAATATGAAAATAGTTGACAGTGTACCATGCATTTGAAACCATTGTTGAAAAAAGGTCCTTTTTTGATATGATTGAATCCCCGCTATTAATTGATTCAACAATTGAAAGAAGCCAATAATATTTATAAGTGGCAACTGTATGGTTAAAACATGCAGCTAGTAGGTTTATTGGTAATTTATTGGATTTAGGTAATTGCATTTAGAAAAACATTATTATTTCTATTTGGTAATATTTCATATAAAACAAGCTGCACACCCCTCACTTTCTGTCTCAAATAAACTGTCAAGTAGGTAGGGTGATTTCGATTGGGCATTCCTTTGGCTCTTTTTTAAATAATCTTCCTTGATCCGTTTCAACCTTTCTGGTTGAATTAATTCGGCAAGTGTTTCCTCCTGGTTCCAGGTATATCCATCTTTTTCATAGGCCATAGCCTGTGCAAACCTTTCCGGATGTTGCTCATACAACCAAACCCATTCAATTTTCTGCTGAAAGAAACAGAAATAGCATCCGGAGCGACTGCGGGCATACTCGCCAGATTGTCCATTTATTTCAAAAGCCACCTTTTCGTAATAAGCTGGTACACCTACACCGCTGTCCCTTAATAATTTGAATATATCATCCCGCACCAAAACATCTTCATTATCTATCAAAGGGAAGGAGGCTTCTTTGCTTAGCGGGTATCCGGTTGTTTTAAGCCAATTAAATACGGCTTCATTAAACTTTATAGTGTCAAGTTCTAGTAAAAGATTCAGCTTTTGTTGAATGTTAAATCTAGGACTTACAGGCTGTCCAATTATCTCGATTATCCTGTCAGTCTTATTATTTTTCGATGCCGATTCTGAATTGAGGTCATAAAGTTCCAATAGTGCCGATAAATTTTCATTATTAAGTAACTTAGCTACCACATCTTCACTCCATATATTCTTCCTGAAAGGGAAGATGGATTGAATATTTATTTTCTTGGAAATATAACCTTCGCGGTCTTCATCGCCCCTTATCCCTACATATGATATCACCGGATCGTTCCCCACAAAATTTTCAAAAGGTTCAAGCTTCAGTTTTTTAGTACACCACCTTGCATTTGTGGAGGGCAAGTAGCCACCATAAATTTTATGAAAATGATCAAACGGGTCAATATGGCTTTCTTCTGCGGCTTTTAGCTTTATGATCTTCTTCCCTAAATATCCTTCAAGGTTATCAATTAAAGCATAGGTTTCATCCAATTCCTTTCCTGTATCGCAGGTATAGTATTCAATATCCAAGTCAGGATATTTTTGACGCATATAAATGGCCAATGCTGCACTATCCTTTCCTCCGGATATCCCCAATACATGTCTAACTTTCTTTACCATTGCTCATCATTTCGTTAAGAATCTAGACCAGCGATATAATTTTGCTCCTTTGTCACTGGCAATTACCTTTTTTACAGGGTACATTTAGTAATTACAATTTTACTCTTTGTTTTTGGTAATCGCAAAAAATTTCTTTTCAGACCACTATACTAGGCAGGAACCAGTTAATTTTAAATTCCAACCGTCCTCTTCTGATGACATTGGATAATCAATAGTAAGGGGATTCCAATACTTGAACTTTCAATTTGGAACTTCAAATCTTAAAATACCTTTTTCCTCTATTGTACCTTCGTTTTTTCTAAGATAATCATAACTATACCACCATGACCCACATTGGCCTCCTCTCCGACACCCACAGCTACCTCGATCCGCAGGTGTTTAAATACTTCGAAAACGTTGATGAAATATGGCATGCCGGCGATTTTGGCACCGCTGAACTCGCCGATCAACTTGAGGCCTTTAAACCACTCAGGGGCGTGTACGGCAATATTGATGACGGGCAAATGCACCGCCGTTTCCCCGAAAGGCTTGCTTTTACCTGCGATGGCCTGAAGGTGTGTATGCAGCATATAGGGGGGTACCCGGGACGGTATGCGCCGGGGGTAAAAGCTTGGTTGCAGCAGCAAAGGGCAGGGCTTTTTATTTCGGGGCATTCGCATATACTGAAGGTGCAACCCGATGCAGCACTTAACTGCCTGCACATCAACCCGGGCGCGGCGGGCAGGCATGGATGGCACCTTTTGCGAACCCTTGTACGGTTTGGTGTGGAGGGGGCAAAAATTACGGATCTTGAGGTGATTGAGCTGGGAAAAAGGGGGAGTTTGTAATGGGAAATCAATCACGCAATCGCCACTATTTAAAACAGGGACGTTAAGCCAAAATCTTTTTCCTTGTCTTTTGTGGTTTTGCTGCAAGGTGCAGCCCAATTTTACCGGCTTCCATTAGCGGGTAAGGCCTGTTAAATGCTTCCTGACTCAATTTAAAGTGGGCTGAGAGGGTGCGAATAGTATCTTTTGAAAGTCCTTTTTTATAATGCAGCATATCAGAAACAAGTCCTTCACTAACACCTAACAATCCCGCAAGGTCAACAGCTTTCATTTTATGTTCTTTCATCAACGCTTTTAGCAATTGAATAGGTTCCAAATCATCAAAACTGTTATGTTCCTCATCATATTTTTCAATCAGCAGGGTTAATAATTCAATTTCATCAAGCACAGCCTTGGTATTCCCTCCGTTTTCTACCAAATATTCAAGTCGCTCACAGTATTTCTTGTACTGAACATCCGATTTAATGATTGTATAGACTAAGGTTTCCATTATTAAAAAATTAAAATTGGTTTATTGTGTACTGCCCTTCCAAATTACAGAGTTGTGTATATTCAGCATGTGTACCTATCCACTTAATAAACAAATGAACCGTAGTAACGCCAAAATGGTATCCGCATATCATCCGGTAATGATTACCAGCAATATTAAAAACCACCCTTTCACTTCCATTCCCAAGCAAATCGGCAGAACCGAAAGTACTTGTAATATCATCCGGTACAAACCAATCAGCCCTTTTTATCAGTGCAAGCCAAATGCGAAAAGAGCTTCGGCTTCGCGCATTTTCTGCTGCAAAGTCTTCTATAGATTTTCTTTTAATTAGCCTGACTTTGATTCCCTTGATGTAAAATTAAGAAAACTTCACAAAAGGTGAAGAAAATATATCCGATTACTTTTCTCCATAAACAGGTGCCGCAGGCATGGATGGCACCTCATGCGCACCCTTGTGCGGTTTGGTGTGGAGGGGGCGAAAATTATAGATTTGCGGGTGATGGGGTTGGGAAAAAGGGGGAGTTTGTAAAATCGGTAGGGTTTTTGGCTAAAGCCGGATGGTTTTGGTTTTATTTTTGCGACGGGCTGAAGCCCATCGCTATTCAATGCCGGCATAATTGAAATCAATTAAAAATTCCCAGATGGGCTTGGATTCATATTCTTGTTCAATTCAAATTGCGCCTTGTTTAAATTGCCACAGATTTAATTGTTTCTCATTTTGAATTGCCCCCTGATTGAATTGCCCCCTGATTGAATTGCCCCCTGATTGAATTGCCCCCTGATTCATCAGGGGGAATAAAATGAACAAAAGCCAATGGGCTTTAGCCCAAATCCTTGAATAATTCAAATCCATATTTAGTTATGAATTCAATGTATTCCTCCTGAAAGGTCTTCTTTTGGTGATGCGCTTCCTGATTTTTTATATAGTTCCGAACCTTGTCAATCATTGATTCTGACACCGATACCGCAAAATATTCATCCTGCCATTCAAATTTTTCTTTGGTCAGTCCCTGCTGATTGATCCAAAAAGAAGATTCTCCTTTTATCAACTGCATGAGCTTTTGTATGGTTTGGTCCACACCAAGCGAAACAAGGCAATGGCAATGGTCATCGTAGCCGTTGACGAAATCAATAAAGATCCCTTTTTTTCTTGCATTCTCCCGGATATGATTCCATACTTTATTCCTTAATTCTTTGGTGTTGAGATAGGGATACCGGTTTTTGGTACTCCATACAAAATGAATATACACTTTAACGAAAGGCATGGGTGAAATCGTTTTTGGCCAAAGCCGGATTAATGATTTTGGCTTATTTGAGGCGATGGGCTAAAGCCACATCGCTATTCAGTGCTAAAATAATTGAAGGATTTTAAAAATCAAAATCCTTAATGGGCTTTTTTTTTGCTTCATAGAATCACTTTTACCCAACCATCACACCCCCCTTCCTTATTACTTATTCCTTATTTCCTCCCCATACTTCTCCATTAACCCAAGCAACACCCCGTTCGTCCAGCCAAACCCATCCTGCCCGGGGTATTCGCCGCCGCCGGCTTCCAATTGGGTATCGGCTACATTGTATTTTTCCATTAGCTTGCCGGTACGGGCAAATACATCCGTGTTCAGCTTTATCCAGCGGGTGGCAATTGTTTTGGCAAGTTCGGGTTGTCCGCAACGGTCAAGTCCCCAAATACCCATCCACTGCAGCGGCGCCCAACCGTTGGGTGCATCCCATTGCTGACCCGATCTTATGGGGGTGGTCAGCAATCCGCCATCTGCGAGCAATTGTTGTTCTACAATTTTAGCAATGCCCGGAACTTTTTCAACTAACAGGTTACCTTCAAGAAAACAAAGCGGAAATAAACCGGCAGCGGTAATGCGCCCGGTTGACTGCATTTTTACAAAATTGTAATCTGTAAAAAAGCCCAGCTCTTTGTTGTAACAATATTGAAGGATGGCTTTTTGTCTTTCACCGGCCCATTTCTCGAAATCGGCAGCCTTTTTACCATCGCCTTTTCGGGCATATTGCTTTGCCAGCAGGTTTTCGGTAAAATAAAGCAGGCAATTGAGGTCCACCGGGATAATATTCGTGGTTTCAATGGTACCCAACATCATGGAATCGGCAAACCAACGGCTGCTGAAATCCCAACCGCTTTCGGCACCTGCCCGCAGGTGTTTGTACATGGATAATTTTTCGTTTGCTGCAAACGAATCGGCGGCCGCGCCATTGGCAAATGTGGTGAAGGCAAGCTTCAGGTCAACGGCTTTTCCGGCCGTAACTACATCCTCTTTGTAGCTTTCGTTCCGTGGGCTGTTTGCATCATCCCAATAGTGGTTCATAAAACCGCCATCAGGCATTTTTACCACTCGTTTCATGGTTTCCCCTGTTTTCAGGTTTTTATCTCCATCCATCCAAAAGCCATATTCTTTTTCAATAGCCGGCAGGTAGGTATCATAAATGGCATCATCCTTTTTGGCATCTGCCAGCAACTGCACCATCAGGCTGAAAAAGGGCGGCTGCGAACGGCTGAGGTAATAACTTCTGTTTCCATTGGGTATATGCCCGTAGGTATCAATGAGGTAGGCGAAGTTTTTTACCATGTTTTCAATCATATCCACACGTCCTGAAACCCTGAGGCCGAGCATGGTAAAATAACTGTCCCAGTAATATACCTCGCGGAAACGCCCACCCGGAACGATGTAGGGATTGGGAAGTGGCAATAGCGAACTGCCTTCTTTAGCCGGTGCCGGTTGGCGGGTAAGCAGCGGCCAAAGGTCTTCAATATGCTTCCGCACCTCTTTTTCGGCCTTTACTTCAATAGCCGGTGGTTGTTCGGGCAGGTTAAAATTGTCGGTTACAAACTGTTTCAGGTTAAAACCGGCCTGTGTGGATGCTTTTTCATAATCCACCAAAATATCCTGTACGGGCCGTTTTGGGGTACAATCCACAAATGTTTTTCCATCGGGAAACACCTGTTTCATTTGTATGGCATCAAACAGCGGACCGTAGATGGAATCCGGCGATGCAACAAGGTTAGTTTCTGTAACTGCCGGAGTGGTTTTATCCTGAGGTTCTTTGCAGGCTGTTACCAATAGGGTTAAAATCAAACTTGCCATGATTGGCATATATGGATGCATGGCAAATTTGCCATAAAAGAATCGGTTCATATAACAAACAATTAAGTCCCCTAAAGGTAAGCGCTAAGCCTCAATGCTTTTGCGGCGGTTATTATTATTACTCAAGCACCTGCCATGTTCCCGAAAATGGATGAAAGTTATTCCAGCTATGCCAGAATTCCTGATAAGCAGGAAGCTGAACAAGGTCCATTGATCCGGTAAGGGATTTGCCATTCACCAGGTATTTTTGAGCGCCTGAGATTAGGGTGTCACCTTTGATTTGAACAGGATTTTCCTGCACCGGCAAGCTGAACGCATAAAAGCTTTTCATATCTGTTGAAAGTGTAATCAGGGTATTATTACTTTGAAAGGTATCATGGATCAGTCTTACCTTTTTTAAACTGTTCCAATCATAGGCCATGGCCTTTCCGTTGGTTTCAACCCCAATAACCCAGCTTTTATTTTTCCAGCTACGCGTATCGGTTCCGGTTAGTTTTTTCCGGCTGCTCCCATCTTCATAATTCAAACTAGTATCGTACTTGTTTTCAAAGGCGGGATCGGGTTGCATAACCAGCGAGTGTGGTTTCATTTTCAACCATTCGGCCAGGGTAGCCTGTGTGCATATGATTTCTTTCAACCTTTTGCCTTTCAAAGATCCGATAACCGCTTCACCGGTAGCCTGCTGCCACCAGCTTTTGGTGGTTGCATCTTCAATCATGGCATTAAAATGATCCATGCCTACCAGCCTGAAATGTTCCTTTTTACCATCAATGCCAGGATCGTACACCCTGCCGGTGCGGCAAACGGTACAGTAGGTAATGAGTATGGGATTGCCGCTAATACTGTCCTCTACAAAATGATGGTAACCTATCAGGCGGATAGGGTAGGCGCGGGCTTCGTTACCCATGCTTACGCCGATAACCAACCGGTTGCTGTCCACCTTATTTTCAGCCGCATTTTTCATTTTCAGGGTTTCTACCTGCCTGAACATCCGATCGGCAGCCATCTGAAAATTCACGAGGTATAGAATTGCCATTGCAGGAACAATACCCAGCAGCGGAAGCCATTTTTTCTTAAAGGAACTGCCGTACAAGCCAACGATCAAGCCTGCAAAAAGAATGATCCTGAACCACCACCTTTTAGTGTAAAGAAAGTAGGCAATGGGTAACGAATCAAATTGCTGACTACCCGGCATGGGCATAATGAAATACACATTGGCAAGTTCGAAAACAAGTAAGGCTGCCAGGGATATCCAAAAAAGTAGGCGCATGGAAATAGTATTCAATTGGTTGATTACCCGGGTCTGTTAACAAACGTGGCCATCGAAAAAATTGCAGCCCGAAACCGGGTGGTGAATTCCGGCCCGGGCTGCTTTGAGTATTGGGAGTGTGCTATCTTAATTATAACCTGTTAATCTCCTGCGCCGTCATTTTGTGCCCGGGTTACGGCAAAACCACCAACTCTCTGCCCGCAGGCAATTCCCGCTTCGCAATCACTACGATAGTGTATGGCGCCATACAGCCTGCTGATGCTTGCTTCCAAAGCCATGGCTTCAAAAGATGCAGCCTTATTTTTTACCAGGTAACCCAGCACGGTTGATGCCGAACCGCTGAAAGTACTGTGGCCACTTGTATAACTTGGAAAGTTGGGAAGACCCACTACTGTTTTTATCCGGGTATCCATTTGGTAGGGCCTTGGGTTAAAATACAAGTACTTGGCGTCCCAGCACGATACGGCTGCATCCTCCATTGCGGTGTTGAGTAATGCAAGATTACGTGCCCAACGAACCTCACTCAGCCCGAGTTTTACAAATTCATCTGAAGCAATTGCGTTCCAATGTCCCGGTGGGGTATAGGTACCCACACCATCGGCCCAATATTGTGCAATGCGGATTTGGTCACGAGTGGGGTTTTTGGCATAATTATAAACCTCTTCCAGTTCCTTTTTAAACTGTTCGCTGCCTGTTGCCGGTGGCGCCGGGGGCCTTATGCTCAGCAACTGAGCACTATCAAAGTTCCAGGTTTTCACCCTGCCAAAAAGCATCAGCATACCCGGGCGTTTTGGGTTTTCCTGACTTATCCAGGGCATTTCGCCGCGGGCAATGGCAGCATCTTCAAATTGTTTTTGAATAACCATGCTGCCGCCTGCAGTTCCGGCACGGTCGGTGCGGGCACGGGCCACAAACAGGTTGGCCACTGCGCGGCCAAGGGCATAGCCTGCGTCAATATCGCTGCGTACATTCATACCCGCTGCAATTCGAGCCTGCAGGTGCTCATTTATTTTTGCCTGTATGGCAGCCTGTTCGCCGGGAAAAAGCAGTTTCATCATTTCCCACATTACGCCTGCTACCGTTGCATCTTCGCTTGGATAGCTCGGCAAATCGGTTTTGGGAAGCAATGGGTTTACAGTCGTATTTACCACATATGGCGCTGACCGGTTATACAGTTTTTTGTAATGGTAGCAGGCCACAAGTGCATCGTAACAGGCGGCGCTTACATAAGCATAGGCCCTTGCTGCATAAGGTGGATTGGCAAACGGAAAATAGGGGTAGGATAGCGGATTGTTGGCATCGGGGGCAGGGTAGGTTCCATCGGGATTGTTTACCGGCGGCAGGTTGTATTTGGCAATCAGCTCCCGGGTTATTTCATTCCAGCGCAAAACGGCGCCCGCACCCCAGTAATTTACCTGATTGCGGCCATCATCATTCAGTTTGGCCTGAAGCGATTTTATTTCATTGATCTGTGCCGTATAATCGGGGCCGGTGGCGGCTGCCGGGGCCGACACAGCTATTTGATCGGGCGTTGTGAGCAGCATGGTTTTCCAGGTGCCCGCGTTGGCATCGGTTTTTGTGGGTTGCAATACCGGGTATGCCAATGATACATCGTCAACCTCTTTGTTGCAACCTGCAAATAGTGCCGGGATAAGAAAAATAAGAAGTAGATTTTTCATAAAATAGGTGTGTGTTATTTGGAAGCAGGTGAATTTGTATTGGAAGATGATTTTTTTGAAAAGTTAAACAGGTAAACAATGCCCCCGTATACCGTAGTTGCCTGCCCCATATTACGCCCTTCAAGCGCATAATTACCGCCGGCAAGCAGGCTCAGGCCTTTTACCATACCATCTTCCCATTTAAAGTTGGCGCCAAGCCTTGTGGCCTCCATACGGTTGCTTACAAAAGGCATATTGTTTCGGGTAATGTCGTGTCCGCCCTGTGTGGTCCAGTTGTCGGCCACGACTTCAGCAATCCAGTTTTTGTAACGATAGCCTGCACGCACCATCCATTGGGTGGCATCGGGCATTTTTATTTCGTTGGTATAATGTATGCCGGTGGTATAATAAGCTGTGCGGTCGAGTTCTACATTGCTGCGGAGCACATAGGTCATGCTGCCGGTGGCAAACCATTTTCCGCGTTGGTAATCGGCCATAATCCTTGCATTAAAATTAGTGGTACCAAGCCCAATGCTGTAAGGCAGCATATCAATGGTATAGTCCGAAACCGGCAGGCTGACACCTGCAAGCCCAAATAATCCAAACCTGCCTTTGGCGCCCTTTTTATCAATGGCCCAGTATTTCAGCCAGGCTGAAACATCCTGAATGCCCTGCTGCCCCTTCCATTGCCCGGCGGTAGACGAAGTTTTTACCCAGGGCAGGCTTACAAATGCGTTCAGTTTATTGGTAATGCCGTACATGGCCATATAACCAACCATCTGCGTTTTCATGGTGCCTATGTTCAGGTTTTCCCTTTTCAGGGTTCCTTCCCAATATTGGTCCCAGGTGGATTGCTGATACATCAGGCCGGTGCAGAATTCATTTTTCTTCATCATCAGTGCATCCTGATCCGATTGTGTGATGCCGGCGTTGTACCCCAGGGTGCCCATTACGATGAAAAACCATCGAAGGGCACTTTTTTTAAGTATAATTTTTAATGTATGATTCATAATAAGTGTGATTTGAACCCGGTTGTTACCGGGAATGTTATTTCTTCATTTTCAGTTTATTTACCACCAGTTCGCCTACTTTTTTACCCTGTTCTGTACTTACAAGGCACGAGGGGTGAAAATGGATGCCACCGTAAAACCGCGCCCAGTTGTTTTCGTCGGCAGCTTGCCTGAATGATGAAAACGAGCGGCTTGGTATGCCA
>Ga0116158_10002368_pt1 | contig 16684 bp, 12 predicted proteins | sample AD_UKC052_MetaG_FD_89883 | JGI IMG/M metagenome (GOLD analysis project Ga0116158, IMG submission 89883) | Active sludge microbial communities of municipal wastewater-treating anaerobic digesters from USA - AD_UKC052_MetaG | ecosystem: Engineered > Bioreactor > Anaerobic > Digestate | place: USA... | reverse complement strand
CGCCGAGCGCTCGCCAAGGCGGGCCCAGTGGATCGCCGACGCGGATCTCGACCGCGATGGCGAGACGACCCTCGACGAGCTCAGGGCGATCAAGGCGGCGGTCCTGTTCAGCCCCGAACGCGGCTACGACCTCAGCAACGCGCCGATCCCGGTCGAGACCGCGTATGACTTTCTGGCGGCCCAGATCCGCACCATCGGCATCAACAGCGCCAATGGTTGCGCACTCGGCACGCCGCTCGAATGATCGCGGGCGGTCCTCACGGGCTGTAGAGCTGGCCCTCGCGCAGGCGCACCAGCTTGCCGTACTTGCGCAGGCGCTCCGGGTCGGCCTTGCGCGGGTCGCCGACGATCATGATCGCCAGCGGTCGGCCGGCCACGTGTCGGCGGTAGAATGCGACGATATCGGCGAAGTCCAGCGCCGCATAGGCCGGCAGCAATTCGCGGCGCGGGTCCTGCGAGTATCCGAGCAGCTGCCAGTCGCGCAGCTTGTCTTGCAGCTGGCGAAACGCCGGGCTCTCGGTCTCCTGGCTGCGCAGCAGGGTGGAGCGCACCAGCTCGAGGCGATCGCCGCGCTCCGGCATTTTGGTGATCAGGCCGACCATCACGTCGAGCACATCGAAGGTCTTGTCCGCCTGGCAGCCGACGTGCCCGAGCAGGTGCCCGCGCTGCCCGGGCTCCGCGTCCCTGGCGAAGCGGGCGCTCGCCGAGTATGCCAGCGCCCGGAACTCGCGCACCTCCTGGAATACGAGCCCGGCCATGCTCCCGCCGAAATACTCGCTGAACGCGTCGGCCGCGGCCATTTCGGCCGCGGGCACCGGGTTGCCCTCGACCGCGAACCACAGCTGGGTCTGCACCGCGTCGCGCCGCGGCACGAAGTAGATCGTCGTCTCGGGCGGCGTGTGGCGCGGGAACACCACATGGGGCACCGCGGGCCGCGGCGCCGCCGCGAATTGCAGCCGACGATCGACGGCGCCAGCCACCGCCGCCGGGGTCTCACGGCCGACATAACCGACCTCGACCGCATATCGTTGCACTTCGTCCCAGGCGGCCAACAGCCGCCGCGCCGAGGTGCGACGGGCGCCCCGCGGACCGAGCGTGCGCCGCTGCTGCGAGTTTTCGCCGTAGAGCACGTGGTCGCGCAGGGCCTTGCCGACGTTCGGCGGGTTCTTGCGTTCATAACGACGAAAGGCCCAGGTCTCGCGCCGGAGCTGCCGCAGCGGGCGACGCTCGAGCTCCGGGGCCGCCATCAGGTCCGCCACCAGCGCGAGCGCGGCCTCCATGTGCTGCTGCGGCCCTTGCAGGCGGACCACGAAGCGGTCGAGCTCCGCGGAGATCGTCAGCGTGGTGCTGAGCTCGAACAGGCGGCGCCGCAGCTGCTCGCCCGGGAAGCGCTGGCTGCCGATGCGGGCCAGGTACTGGGCCAGCAGCTCGAGCTCGCGGGTATGCTCGGTGCCGACGCCGAAGCGCAGCTCGAGGTGATACAGGTCGTTGAACGGGTTATGGTTGGCGCGCAGCGTCACGCCCTCGCGCAGCTGTAATGTCTGCACGTCACGCGCCGGCTCGACGAATTCGACCCGCGGCGGCGGCCTCGGCCGCGCGCGCAGCTCGGCGAAGAACTGCGAGTGGCCGCCACTCGGCGCCACCGCCGGATAGCTCGGCTTTTGCAGCCGCGTCTTCTTCGGATAGCCCGCGCGTGAGCGAAGGATCAGCCGGCGATCGCCGAAGTACTCGCCGGCGACCCGCTGCACGTCGGCGCGGGTCACCGCCTGCAGGCGCTGGAAGTAGCGCAGCTGCCCGTCCCATCCGCCGCGGGCCACGAAGGCGTGCGCCATCGCCAGCGCCCGCTCGTCGTTGCTCTCCCAGCGCGCCGTCTCGGCGGCCAGCAGGCCCTGCTTGAGCGCGAGGAAGCCGCGATCGTCGAACTCGCCGTCGCGGACCTTGCGAAACTGCTCGCTGACCAGCCGCTCGGCGCCGCGGAAGCTCTGGCTTAGCAGGCGCGGCACATAGGCGACGACGTCGAGGTTGCTGTCGACCAGCTCGGCCGGCACATACATCGCATATAACAGCTGGCCCTCGTCGGAAAGGCGATCGATGAGCCCCGAGCGCTGCTCGTTGGTGAGGAGGCGGCGGGCCAGCAGCAGCGCCGCGTAGTCGGGGTGCGACTCGGGGACCGTGCGATACGCGATCGCACCGACGCGGATCGGCGTGGCCCGGGCCCGCAGGCGCTGGTCGGTGGCGAATGGTTCGACCGGGAACTGCGGCGGCGACGGGTCCGCCCCCGGCTTCCATGCCCCGAACTCGGCCTCGATGCGCGGCCACACCTGCGCCGGATCGAGGTCGCCCGCGAGCACCAGCGCCATGTTACGGGGCACGTAGTAGCGCTCGAAGTACGCCCGCATCGCCCGCAGCGACGGCCGCTTGAGGTCCGCGACCTCGCCGAGCACGTCGTTGCTGCCATACGGATGCCCCGGGAACGCCCCGCGCATGAACCCGCGCAGCAGCTCATATCCGGTGACGTCGATCGCGCTGTTCTTCTCCTCGTAGACCGCCTCGAGCTCGGTCGGGAACAGGCGAAACACCGGATCCTGGAAGCGCTCGGCGTACAGCGCCAGCCAGGCGTCGATCTGACTGGCCGGGAAGGTGTTGTGATAGACGGTCTCGTCGTAGGTGGTGAACGCATTGATCCCGCTGCCGCCGAGCTCGCCCAGCAGCTGATCGAGCTCGTTCGGCACCGCATAGGCGTAGGTCTGCTCGACGACCTTCGAGATCTCACGATCGATCGCCGCCTGCTCGCCCGCCGGGGCCGTCCGCTTGCGCTCATACAAACCCTCGAGCCGCTCCTGCAGCGGGGCCTCGGCCGCCCAGTCGGTGGTCCCGAGCCGCCGGGTCCCCTTGAACAGCATATGCTCGAGGTAGTGCGCCATCCCGGTCTCGCCCGCCGGGTCGTTGCGCGCGCCCGTACGCACGACCACGGCGCCGAACACCTCCGGCCGCTCGTGGTTGACGCTGAGCATCACCGTCAAGCCATTGCCGAGCACGCGCACCTGCACACCCAGCGGATCGGCGACCGCGGACGTGGATGCGGACACGGGCACCGCCACCGGCGGGGCAGCGGCGACGAGGAGCAGCGACAGGAGCGACGCAAACACGCCGCGGTCTTATCACGAATGCTCGCCGAGGTCGCTGCGGGGCCCCGCTGCCCCCTGCGCTTCAGGAGATGCGCGCAGCGGCCACCGCGACGAGGGCCGAGTAGGGCGCCAGCGCGGACTCGAGGGCGGCGTCGAGGGCGTCGTTGCGAAACTCCGCGTCGGTGGATGCCTGGATCTTGGTCGTGAAGAAGGCGCGCCCGACCTGCAAGCTGGCGTGACTCGCGGCGACGAAACTATCGCCGGACTTTGCGTCGTGCACACCGGCGGCGAGCGCTTCGAGGATACCGCCGCGTTCGCGGTAACAGCGTGCACCGCCGGTGGTGGCCACGTGCACGACGTCGCCGACCAGCAGCACGACGCCGACGCCCGAAGCATAGGGCGGTGGTGGTGCCGCCCTGGCGAGCGTCACTGCGGTACCGTCGGTCACGCCAGCCACCCGCGCAAAGGCGCCTTTGACGCTCTCGAGCGAGGGCGAGGCGAGATCGCCCTGCACCGCGATCAACGCGACAATGCGTCCGCCCGCGAGCGAACCCGCCTCCACGGTGGACGCCACGTCGGTGTCGACGCGTCGTCCGTGCACGAGTGCCCCGTACTGTGTTGCCATGGCGGCCATCGTACCCGGATCCGGCCCATCGGCGTATCCGCGAGAATGCCAGTGTTTTCTGCTCAGCCCGGGCTCTTGAGCGCGTAGCGGGTGAGCTTGCGTTCGCCGGTCCGCACGAGCTGTCCGGTGGCAGCGAGGCGAATCAGCGCGACGCGGAGGCGATCGATGGTTCCGCCCACGACGGCCAGGATCTCCGACGAGGCGGCCGAGCCCTTTTCACGCAGGCAGGCGAGCACGGCTGTGTCGTAGCTCTGGTCGTCCGTCGGCCCTTGCTTCGCGACGGCCTGCGAAGCCTTCTTGGCCTTTCCTGCGCGTTTGCGACCCTTGGATGCCTGCGCCGGCTGGCTCGTCGCTGCCGGCTGGTTCGTCGCTACCTGGCTCGCCTTCTTGGCCTTGCCCCGGCGTTTGCGGCTCTTGGTCGGCGGCGTCGCCTCACTCGCTGTGACGGGTTGCGCCGACTTGCTCGTGTAGCGCGTGAACTTCCCCTTGCCCGAGATCGTGACCCGCTTCTGGGCGTCGAGCTTGTGCAGCGCGCCGCGTACGGTCGTGCGATGAACGTCGAGCTTCGCGCCGATCTCGGGGGTGCTGAGCGGCTTCTTCGCGGCCTGCAACACCGCGGCCACCGCCTCTACGAGCTCCTGGGACGGGTTCGAGCGCTGGTCCGAAGCGGCCTTCGGCTTCGCGGCGGTCTTCGGCTTCGCGGCGGCCTTCGGCTTCGCGGCGGCAGGCTTGTCCTGCGGCTTGTGCACACGAGCTTGCTTGGGCTTGGTCTCCGTGACGGGCAGGCTCTTCGGCGTGGCGACGGCGCCAAAGAGGAGCGCGAGGCGGACATCGTCGAGGCCGCGACCGAGCGGGCTCGCCAGGAGCTTGCGCAGGTCGCCGAGCGTCAGCTCCTGTGAGCGTCGCTGCAGGACCTCGAGCAGTAACTGATGCTGGTGCTGATTGACCGCCTGCTTGAGGTCGGTTTGGAGCTGCTCCATGAACTTCATGAACGGATGATGCTTCAAATACATGACCCGTGTCACCTGAATAACAACAGGGTCCAGGCGGTGTGGATGTCCGTGGCAGGGGTATCCAGCCCTCATTGGAGTACCGTATCTCGCAGGTCGTGGATACCGGGTGCGCCCATGCTCGTGTTAGCATGCCCGCATGGACGCCAGCATCGCCGCGCGGATCGACCGCGCCGAGTCACGCCTCTCGATCGCCATCGCGGCTGCCGCGGCGCCGCCCTGTGTGAATCTCGTGCAGCCGCTGGCCGGCGGCGCGGCGGTGCTCGTGCGCCCCGGTTCACCGATCAACAAGATCATCGGTGTGGGCTTCGAGGGGCCGATCGACGCGGATGAGCTCGCCGGTATCGAGGCCCATTGGTTCGACCACGGTGAACCGGTGCGGGTCGAGCTCGCTAGCCTCGCCTCCGCGGCCGCGGCCGAGCAGCTCGGCGCTCGCGGCTATCGTCTCCTCGGCTTCGAGCACGTGATGGTCCGCCCGCTCACGCCCGAAGACCGGGACCGTGAGCCCGAACTCGCGGTCGCCGAGGGGGACGCCGCCTGGCTCGACACCGTCGTCGACGGCTTCGCCGTGGCCGATGGCAGCGGTGAACCAGTCGACGCCCATGACCGTGCGGGCCTCGAGGCGGTGATGCGGGACTTCGCGGCCGCGGCCGGGTTCCTGCGCTACGGGGCGCGCCTGGCGGGTGCGCCGGTCGGCGCCGCGACCATGCGGCTGGATGACGGCCTGGCGCTGCTGTGTGGCGCGACGACCCTGGCGCACGCGCGTCGCCGCGGGGTGCAGGCGGCGCTGTTGACCGCACGCCTGCGCGACGCCAGCCGTGCGGGTTGTGCCCTGGCGGTGGTGACCACGGCGCCCGGATCGCTGTCGCAGCGTAACGCCCTGCGGCAGGGGTTTTCGCTCGCTTATGTGCGGGCGATCCTCGTGCTGCCGCGGCCCTGAACGGGTGCGCGGGCGTGATACCGTGCCGGCCATGGCGAAGACCTCAGCATCGGACCCGGTCGGCGAGCACCTGCCCGTGCCGCCGGGCACTCACGGCATGCCGCTGCTCGGCGAGACCCTCGAGTTCCTGCGCTCGCCAAACGCGTTCACGGACCGGCGCATCGCCCGTTATGGCAAGGTCTACCAGTCGAATATCCTCGGCAAGCCGACGGTGTTCCTGATCGGCGCCGAGGCCAATCACTGGATCTTCGCGGGCGAGGGGCGCTACCTCGAGAACGAGTGGTCACCGGCGATCCGCAAGCTGCTCGGCGCCAACTCGCTGTCGCTGATCTCCGGCGAGGAGCACAAGCAGCGGCGCAAGCTGCTGGCCCCGCACTTCAAGCGCACCTCGATGGCCGGCGCCGTGGCGCCGATGGTCGCCATCGCCCGCGCGCACCTGGACCGCTGGGCCCGCGACGCGGAGCGCGGCGCGATCGCCATCGTCCCACGGATGCGCGCGATGGTGTTCGAGATCGCCGCAATCTATCTGCTCGGCGACACCGATGACCTCGGCGTCGGCCTCGAGGAGTTCAGCCACGACTTCGACACCTGGGTCGGCGGCCTGTTCGTGGCGCTGCCGCTGGCGCTGCCCTTCTCGCGCTTCGCCCGGGCGATGCAGGCACGTAAGCGCCTGTTCGGGGTGCTGGAGCGCCTGGTGGCCAAACGGGCCGCCGAGCAGCGCGACGATGCGAGCGTGCTCTCGACGCTGCTGCGGGTCCGCGACGAGGACGGCCGCGCGCTGCCGCTCGCCACCGTCGTCGACGAGATCCAGCTGCTGCTGTTCGCCGGTCACGACACCACGGTGACCAGCACCAGCAACATTATCTATCACCTCGCCGTGCATCCGGACGCGCAGGCGCGGGCGCGGGCCGAGCAAGACGCGATGGTGACCCGCGAATATACGCTCGAGAGCCTGCGCACGATGCCCTGGCTCGAGGCGGTGATCAAGGAGAGCATGCGGCTGATCCCGCCGATCGGCGGCGCTTTCCGGGTCATGACGAAGGACGCGGAGTACGGCGGCTTTCGCATCCCGCGCGGCCATCGGGTGGCGATCGGTCCACGCGCGGCGCACCGCGAGGCCGAGCACTGGCCCGACCCCGAGCGCTTCGATCCGGCGCGCTTCATGCGGGAGGCCGACGACCGCCCGGCCTTCGCGTGGATCCCCTTCGGCGGCGGGCCGCGGGTGTGCATCGGTCAGCACTTCGCCATGCTCGAGATGCACGTGGTGCTCGCCATGCTGATCCGCGAATTCGCGTGGAGCCTGACCCCGGGGCAGGACCAGAGCTTCACGCTGATCCCGCTGCCGCGTCAGCGCAGCGGGACGATCGTCGATCTGCGCCGACGCAGCGACGCGCCGGCTCGATCGGCGTGAGCCGGCGCCGCTACGGCTTACCCTGGCCGGACAGCAGCTTGAACGTGTACGAGCCGCTGGACCCGCCGGACCGGACCACGTTCACCTCGATGGACTGGCCAGGATTGAGCACTCCGTCCGGCAAGAACAGGCGAAAGTACGGCTCGCCCTTCTTCGTCTTCGCGGATGCATTGCTGAGGGTGACATTCGCGGGCAGGCCGGTGGCGATCACGAGGAGGTGGGTGTCGATGACCGACTTGCTCGTGTTCGTGATGACCCACGCGTCCTTCTCTCCCGACGACGAGCCGAGCGCGACGCTGGCCTGCGCGGTCACGTCGAGGAACTCGAGGCCCTGGTCGCGCCGCGCGAGCGGGTCGTTGTCGTCGATCGCGGACCCGCTGAGCATCATGCCATCCTTGGCGCCGAGGGCGGCCAGGTCGGGCCGCTTCACCGAGAACGCGAGGTCGTCGACGGTCGGCTGGAAGTTGTCGGCGAACGACGGGTCGTGGAGGCCGTTGGTGAGGAACTCGGTGAGATCGTCGATCTGGGCCTCGCTCAGGCCCAGGCCGCGCTCGCTGCCCTCTCCGCGCGGGAACGTGAACCGGGGCTCGAGCGTCGCGGCGGCCCCGGCCGTCGGATCGTCCGGCATGCCGGCGTTGAAGTAGGCGACGACGTCGCGGATCGTGGTGAACGAGCCGCTGTGGAAGAACCCCCGCCCGTCCTTGAGCTGACGCAGCGTCATGCTGCGGAACTTGAAGCGGTCGGTGGCCTTGTGCGTGACCTCCTCGCGGCCGATGTCCTCCGCGTGATACGCGGTGTCCTTGCCCCTCGCCTCGGCGTTGAGCGCCTGCAGCGGATGATCGCCGATGCCGATGTTGAAGAAGTTCTCCTCGACGAACTGGCCGATCCCCGCGACGTCGGGGTCCTCGGGCTGCTTGTTGAGCATCGGTCCGCTGTGGCAGCCGAAGCAGCCGGCGCCGCCGTCCTGGGCTTTGGTGAAGAACAGCTCCGCGCCGCGCAGCTGGCTTGCGGTCATCGCGGCGTTGTCCCCCGCGAGGAATTTGTCGAAGGGTGTGTCGCGGGTGAGCACCGTGCGCAGGAACGACGCTGTCGCGCGCAGCACGGTCTGGTCGTTCACCAGAATCGTCGGGTCATCGCTCGCGGCGGCCTCGGCGGCCTCCTCCGGGAAGGCATCGGTGAAGAGCTTGGTGAAGGCCGGGATCTTGAGGAGCTCATCGGACTGGAACGAGAGCATGCGGTGCGCGTCGAGGAGCAGCAGCGTCATGTTCTCCCCCGCCGGATCGTTGAGCGGGTTGAGCGCGCCGATCGTGGTCATCGGCTCGCCGCCGAAGCCGCCGAACAGCAGGCGATTGTTGAACGCGAAGCCGATCATCGCCGGCGACAGGCGCCCCACGCTGTCGAGCTGATCGAGCCGGCCGCTCGCCTCGATGGTGAGGGTGGTGTTCGGGGGCAGCGGATTGTTGTGGTAGAACAGCGCGGGCGTGGTGACGGTCCGCTCGCCGTTGAGCACGAAGATGTCGGTCAGGGTCGGGAGCGAGTCGACGCCCACGTCGCCGGGGAAGAGCGACTGCTTGCGCACCTTCGCCAGGATCGCCTGGGGCCGCCGGCGGGGGATGAAGTTGCCGTCCTCGTCCGTGTACCCGCGGCCCTCGCCGCCGGTGTTGAAGTTGAGCTGCTGTCCCGCCTTGCCCGCGGCCTCGCCGATGTGGCAGCTGCCGCACGAGCCGGTCTGACTGGTGGCAGCGACGATCGGGTCGATGGCCGGGTCCGCGGCCGGCAAGGTCCCGCCGAAGGCGGTCCCGGCGGGAAAGTCGAGCGGCTGGCCGACGTTCTTGTTGACGCGCACGGTCCGGACCGGGTCGTGGAACAGCAGCTTGCCGAGATACACCTTGGCGGGCGTCGTCTTGTAACGGCCAGGGCGCGTCGGATCGTCGGGCGGCACCGGGATGTCGGCGTCCGCGGGGACCATCAGCTTCTCGAGGCCGCCGACTTGCATGCCGATGAGGCCACGCACGGCCTCGGCGTCCACCGACTCGTCCCCGGTGCTCCCGGTGCCTCCGGCGCTATCGGTGCTCCCGTCGTTCGACCCGCACGCGGCGGCGCCACCCACCAGGAAGAGCGCGAGGGCGCCGATCGAGCCCAGGCGCCGGTCCACTCGCTCATTCAACATTACCTTCTTCATGTATCCTCAGCTTTCTATGCGCACATGATCGCCGATCGACCGATCGAACAGACAGACGCATCACCAACTGCTAGTTGACTAGCAGAACGGGGCTCGACCGATCACGCCGAAGAATTGATGGATCACGACCGGGCATGTCGCCCCGCGCAGCCGCGGCGAGGCGCGTAAATGCCCAGGGTGTCGCAGGCGGTCTTCCGGGGCCCGTAACACCGCGGGCCCCGGCCTCGTTTCGGCTCCCGGACCTGAGCATGAACGATAACCGTGGTGCCGGCGAAATGCCTGCGCTCGGTGTCGTCATGGGAGGATTAATTTGCGAAGGCCGACGATTCATCAGGTGGCATGTCCACAGTTGTGCAATCAGCTCGATGCGCTGGGATTGGCCGGGGCCGATGTCCTTGCGAAGGCCGGGCTGGAGCCCATCCATATTCGCGGCGAGGTCCGCGCGCCATTCGACCTGTACATCGCCGCCAAGGGGGTAGCCGCGCGCCTGCTGGATGACCCTTATTTCGGCTTTCGTCTGGCCGCGGCGACCAACATCACGGACCTGGACGCGTACGGCGCGGCCCTGGTGCACGCGCCGACGGTCGGCGAAGCGCTGACGCTCGGCCTCGGTTTTTTGCCGGTCTGGTCCGACGGGTTTCACCTCATTTTGTCGCAGGGGCCCAATACATTCACGCTCCGGCACGAATGTGTGTCCACGGGCAATCCGCTGGCCGAGCAGATCGAGGCCCAACAGACCGTGCTGTTCCTCGCCAATTGTTTCCGTCAGCTCGGCGGCCCGGCCGCGGCGACGCAGTGGATCTCCTGCATGTGCGCGGCGCCGCGGGGCCGTGGCGGCACGCGAGTGGCTCCGTTGCCGGATCGCGTGTGGCAATTCGCGGCGCCCTCGTGGTCGATCGAGCTGCCGCGGGCGGTGCTGGCCTGCCCGCTCTGGGCGATGCACCCGGCCCTGCCCGGGGTGCTGCGCGGTCACCTCGAGCGCGAGCGTGAGGCCCTCGGCGATCAGCCGGACCTGCTCCTGCGCATCCGTGAGACGATCCAGCGCGGGCTGGCGCGTGGGTGGACGCAGCGCGACGTCGCCACGGCCCTCGGTCTGTCCGTGCGCAGCCTGCAGCGGCAGCTCCACGCGCTGAACACCGACTATTCCGAGCAGCTGCACACGGTCCGCATGGCGCTCGCCGAGGCGCTGCTGCGCGACACCCAGATCTCCGTCGAGGAGGTGTGCCACCGGGTCGGCTTCGCCTCGCTCGCCGGCTTCTCGCGCTTCTTCGCGGCCCGCTCGGGCGTGGCGCCGTCGCAGTTTCGCCGCGGCGGCCTCCCGCTGCGGACGAACGGGGCAAGATCGGACAATTGACGGGGCTGAGGCGGGCTCGTGGAGGCGCGAAGCCGCGCCGGTTTGCACGGTTCCGCAGGTGGTGCGCCGTGAACCGGCGAGCGTGTAGACTGCGGCCGATGCGACCGGCGGGCTGGGTGGTCGACTATTACGAGTGTGCGGGGCCCGATTATCGGGCCTGGAGTCCGCGCTTCAACATGCACTTTGGCTATTACCGACGCGGCATGAACCCGCTGCGGTTGGAGCCGATGCTGGCGGCGATGAACGACGAGATCCTGCGCGGCCTGGCGATCCCCGCGGGCCAGCCGGCGCACGTGCTGGACCTCGGCTGCGGCCTGGGGGCGACGGCGCGGCAGCTGGCGCGCCGGGTGCCGGGCCTCGCGGTCACGGGGCTGACGATCGTGCCGGGCCAGGTGCGCGAGGGCCAGCGTTTGAGCGCCGCCGAGGGCCTGGACGATCGCGTGCGCCTGATCCACGCCGACTATACCGCGATCCCGCTGCCCGATCATTCGGTCGACTATGCCTACGCGATCGAGAGCGTGTGCCACGCCCGCGGAGCCGACAAGGCTGCGTTCGTGCGCGAGCTGTGCCGGGTGTTGCGACCGGGCGGGCGCTTCGTGATCGCGGACGGATTCATGAAACATGGGCGGCCGCTGCCGGCCTGGCTCGAGCGCGTGCGGGCCCGCGTCTGCGAGGGCTGGGCGATCGAGGTGTTCCCCGAGCTCGCGGCGATGACCGGACGCCTGCGCGAGGGCGGCGTCCAGGCGCTCGAGGTCCGTGACATCTCCTGGCAGGTCGCGCCCTCGGTGGTGCACGTCCCGCGGGTCGCGCTCGGCTTTCTCATCGACGAGCTGCGCGCGACCGGTGGCCTGCGGCTGGGCCCGCTGCGCCGCGGCAACGTGGTCGCGCCGCTGCTGGGGATCGTGCTCGGCATGGCCCGCTCGCACTTCGGTTACCACCTGATCGCCGGTCGGCGCTGACGGGCGGGCAGGGGCGCCGATCAGGGGGCCGAGCGCAGCATAGGTGGGAGCTCCGCGGCCAGGAAGTCCTGCAACAGCCGCAATGCGTTCGAGTGGCGCGCCTCGCTGTGCACCAGCCCCAGCACGTGGACCGTCGGCAGCGCCGCGTCCGCCAGCACTCGCACCAGGCGGCGCGCCTGAAGGTCCTCGGCGATCAGCCAGCCCGGCAGCACAGCGACGCCGACCCCCTGGAGCGCCGCGTCGCGCAGCGCGAGCACGTTGTTGCTGCGCAGCCGCCCAGACACCGCGACGGACCGCGCTCCCGAGGGCGTCTCGAACTCCCAGCGCGTCGGCGAGGCGCCGAGCGGCAGGCACGGGACCCGCAAGAGCGTTTCGACCTCGTCGATCGGGCCATGACGCTTCAGGAACGAGGGGGTCGCGCAGACGACACGGTCGTAGCTCGCAAGGCGACGCGCCACCAGGAACGGGCTGTCCGGGGCCGCGACGCCGACGCGCAGCGCGAAGTCGACGCCGTCACCGAGCAGGTCGACGACGCGGTCGTCGTAGCGCACGTCGACCGAGAGCAGCGGGTGCTTCTGGATGAGCCGGGGCACGAGCGGCGCGACCTTGGCGAGGCCGAAGGACACCGGGACGCTCACGGTCAAGTGACCCGCCGCCGTCTTGCCGGGCCGCACCGCTTGCCTCGCCTCGTCGAGGCCGACGAGGAGCCTGCGCGCTCGCGGGAGCAGCTCGGCGCCCGCGGGCGTCAGGTCCATCCGTCGCGTGGTCCGCCGCAGGAGCGGGGCGCCGAGCTCGACCTCGAGGGCGCGCAGGTGCCTGCTCGCCATCGGTACGGACAGACCGAGCTTGCGCGCCGCGCCCGAGATGCTGCCCGAGTCCACGATGCAAACGAAGGTGGTGAGGTGCTGGACGATGTCCATGGCCCGAGCATCGGAGAATCTTGCATGGCATGCAAGAGTCCATGTTCGCCGCGCGGACTACCGGGCCTGGGCGCCGGGATGCATCCTGTCATCACACCATGACGATGTCTCAGACCCAGTCCAACCAGCCCGCCTATTTCGCGAAGTATCCGTCGGTCCGCTTCGAGCGCGACGACGACGGAATCCTGGTCGTTTCGCTGCACCGGGACGGCGGCACGCTGACCTTCACGGCCGCGGACCACGAAGCGTTCGTGGATGCCTTCTACGACGTCTCACGCGACCGCGACAACAAGGTGGTGATCCTCACCGGCGCGGGCACCGACTTCATCGCCGCGATCGACTTCAACTCGTTCGGCGACGTCTCGGACCCGGACGTCTGGTCGAAGGTCCACGACGAGGGGACGCAGATCCTCGAGAACATCGCCAACATCCGGGTGCCGATGATATGGGCGCTCGAGGGCAGGGCGCACGTGCACGCCGAGTATGGCCTGCTCGCCAATGTCATCGTCGCGGGCGAGAGCGCGAGCTTCAACGACCTCCCGCACTTCTCGGGCGGCATCATCCCCGGCGACGGTGTCTTCACGCTGTGGAGCTACTTCATCGGGCCGGGTCGCGCCCAGGCGATGATTCTCGACCCCAAACCGATGAGCGCGCGTGAGGCGCATGCGCTGGGCGTGGTCGCCGAGGTCGTCCCGGACGGACAGGCGCTCGCCCGGGCCCAGGAGATGGCGAGGACCTACCTCACCAGGACCGAGGTGACCCGCCGCAATACCCGCATTCACTTCATGCAGCCCATCAAGGAGCGTATCATCCGCGAGGTCGGCTACGGACTCGCGCTCGAGGGCGCGTCGGCGGCGGCGCTCGTCAAGAGCTTCCGCACCCGCTGAGGGGACCGTCGCGGGCGGGCGGGCGTCGCGGGCGGGCGTCGCGGGCGGGCGAAGCCGCGGGTGTGCCGCGGCGCCGATTGTGCGAGGATGCGGCCCTCTCGCAGCCAGGAGCGCGCCGTGTTCGTCCCCCTCACGATCAACGATTTCCTTCGCCGCGCCGAGCAGGTCTATGGGGCCCGGCCGGGTGTGATCGACGAGCCGCAGCAGCCGGCGCCGTCGCTCGGCGCGCTGAGCTACGCGCGCGTCGGGGCGCTGGCCCGCGCGCAGGCGGCCGCGCTCGATGCCATGGGGATCGGCTTCGGCGAGCGGGTGGCGATCGTCTCGCACAACGCGGCGCGCCTGCTGGTCTCGTTCTTCGGCGTCGCCGGCCACGGGCGCGTGCTGGTGCCGATCAACTTCCGCCTGAGTCCGCACGAGATCGAGTATATCGTCGCGCACGCGGGCGCCTCGCTGCTGCTCGTCGACCCCGAGCTCGACGCGTCGCTCGCGGGGGTGAAGTGCGCGCGACGGCTGGTGCTCGGGGCCGAGAGCGACGCGGTGTTGTTTCAGGAGGGCGCCGCGCCGGCCGCCTGGGCCGCGGACGAAAATGCGACCGCGACGATCAATTATACGAGCGGCACCACGGCCCGGCCGAAGGGCGTCGAGCTCACGCACCGCAACCTGTGGATCAACGCGACCACCTTTGCGCTGCACGCGGGGATCTCCGACCGCGACGTCTATCTGCATACTTTGCCGATGTTCCACTGCAACGGCTGGGGCATGCCCTTCGGGCTCGCCGGCCTCGGGGTCCCGCAGCACGTGCTGCGCAAGATCGACGGTGCGGAGATCCTTCGCCGCGTCGAGCGTCACGGTGTGACGCTGATGTGCGCCGCGCCGGCGGTGTTCAACGCGGTGCTGACGGCCGCCGCGAGCTGGCAGGGGCCGGTGCCCGGGCGCGGGCGGGTGCGCGTGGTCTGTGCCGGCGCGCCGCCGCCGACCCGCACCATCGAGCGCATCGAGACCGAGCTCGGCTGGGAGTTCATCCAGATCTACGGGCTCACCGAGACCTCGCCGCTGCTGACCTTCAATCGCCGCCGCGCCGAGTGGGACGACCTCGATGACCACGCGCGCGCCGAGCAGCTGGCCCGCGCCGGTGCTCCCGCGCTCGGCGTGGAGATCAAGGTCGACGAGCACGGCGAGGTGCTGGCCCGCGGCAACGTGGTGCTCGCCGGTTACTGGCGCGAGCCGGAGGCGAGCGCCGCGGCGCTCGCGGACGAATGGTTCCACACCGGCGACGGCGGCCACCTCGACGACGACAATTATCTCGTGATCTCCGACCGCAAGAAGGATGTCATCATCACCGGCGGCGAGAATGTGTCGTCGATCGAGGTCGAGGACGCGTTATGCTCACACCCCGCGGTCGCCGAGGCCGCGGTGATCGGCGTGCCCGACGAGCGCTGGGGCGAGACGGTCAAGGCCCTGGTGGTGCTGGCGGCGGGCCAGCAGGCCAGCGAGGCCGAGCTCATCGCCCATTGCCGGACCCGCCTCGCCCATTACAAGTGCCCGACCTCGGTCGAGCTGCGCGGTGAGCTGGCGCGGACCTCGACCGGCAAGCTGCAGAAGTTCAAGCTGCGCGCGCCTTACTGGGAGGGGCGCACGCGTTCGGTGGGCTGAGCGCGCTCGCCATCTGGCGCCGCGCGAGCCCGGTGCGGCCGTCAGCCGCTGCGCTGCACCCGTCGCAGCATCGCTCCGTAGCCGAGCCCGAGGATGAGGATCGGTACGGCGCCGAACATCAGCACATAACTCATCCATACCATCGTGATCATCAGGTGGTGCTCATCCAGGCCGCGGCCGGCGATCAGCAGGACCATGGCGACCCCCAGCGACAGGATCAGCACGGTGCCGACGACCGTCAGGAATGCGAGCAGCACCCCGGACAGCCACGGGCTGGCGCCCCGGGCGATGCGCGTGCCGAACGCGCCGCCGAGGCCCCACCCCTGCACGATGGTACAGGCCATGACCATGAGGAAAACCGCCGAGATCATGCGGTCCTCGCCGAACTCACGCGTCATGCCCATCATCGTCAACATGGTCAATGCGATGATGGTGCCCGTGACGGCCATGAGCAGCCCGGCACGTCGACCCGCAGCGCGATATTTCTCGAGTCCTTCCATGAGGTCTCCTCCAGCCGGCCCCATCTTGACCGATCGCGGCGCGCCCGGCGAGCCCCCGGATGCGCGGGCGATCCGCGGGAAGAGAGGTTCCGGGGCAGGGGTCCGTGGCCGCCGCTCGAAGCCGCCCGCGCCGGGCCATGCATAGCGATCACCAGCCTTCCTTGCCGGCCGCGGCCAGCAGCAGCTTCGATGCGCGCTGGGGTGAGCCGTTGAGGTCCTGCGGCATCTGTCGCAAGATCTCGAGCGCCGCGGCCCATAACTTGCGTTCCTCGCAGGCGGTGAGCAACGCGTCGTTGCGGTGCGAACGCCGGCCCTTGGCGATCGCCATCCAGGCGCGGTGGGCCCCCGCGAGATCGCCGACCTCGGTCATCGCCGACATCACCTCCGTCAGGCGGAGGTCCGCCGAGCTCTCGCCGCGGGCCGCCTCGATCGCCTCGCCCAGCAGCTCGGCGCTCTGCTCGGTCTGCCCGCCGCGAAACGCCAGCGCCGCCAGGCGCATCGCATCGTCGCGGGTGCCTGGCGGCTTCGCGCGCGCACGCGTGAATCGTGGCAGCCACTCGGGGTGTGCGGGGTCCAGGACCGTGAGCACGCCGAGCTGCGCCTCGAAGGCCTCCGCGGGGTCACGGGCGAGGCGCTCGACCTGTGTCGCCACGTCGAGCTTGCCGAGCACGGCCGCGGCGCTGGCGAGCTGACGGATGAATGCGTGCGGATAATGACCCTTGGCCAGCAGCGTCGGCGCGGCCGCGACGATCGGACCGAGATAAGTGCTGGCGCGTTCGGGGAGCAAACGGGCGAGGCCCAGCAGGTATTCGGCGCAGGCCGCAGACTTCGGCCCAAGGCTTTTGGCGAGCATCGATTCGGCGCGCCCGGGCTCGCCGGCGGCCGCCATCGCGGTGGCCAGCTGGATCTCGCTGCTGCGCGTCGACAGGCCCTCGAACTCGTCGATCCATGCGGCTGTCGTGTCCCAGGCTTTCAGGTCGATCAGGCGTTTGAGCGCACGTTCGAGCAATACGAACTCGTTGTGCGCGTCGTGGTGTTTCATGCGCTGCGTCAGATAATGCACCTCCTCGACCGAGGCGCGCGCGCAGATCGCCGCGATCGCCGATGGGGTCTCG
>Ga0116158_10002367_pt1 | contig 16693 bp, 23 predicted proteins | sample AD_UKC052_MetaG_FD_89883 | JGI IMG/M metagenome (GOLD analysis project Ga0116158, IMG submission 89883) | Active sludge microbial communities of municipal wastewater-treating anaerobic digesters from USA - AD_UKC052_MetaG | ecosystem: Engineered > Bioreactor > Anaerobic > Digestate | place: USA... | reverse complement strand
TTGACAGCGTAATAATTGATGTCAATCACGTTGTCCAACATGCGCATCGCAGTTGTGACCGTTTTCTTCAATTTATCGTGGTCAATTTGACCATCGCGCAAATGTTGCACCAAGTTCACCGACCCAAGATTGCAGACTGCTGTCTCAGTATCACTGGTGTTCAGTGTGATTTCCGTGCACAAATTGCTGGAATGAACCACACCTGCATGTTGTTGCGGTGAACGAATATTGCACGGGTCTTTGAATGTGATCCAAGGATGACCTGTTTCAAACAGCATGGTCAGCATCTTGCGCCACATATCAGCCGCTTGCACCGTCTTGGCAGGCGAAATTTCGCCTCGCGCTGCTTTGGCCTCATACGCCACATAGGCTGTCTCAAATGCTTTTCCGTACTTATCATGTAAATCGGGTACATCATTAGGAGAAAACAGAGTCCACTCACCTTTTTCCATGACACGGCGCATGAACAAATCAGGAATCCAGTTGGCCGTGTTCATGTCGTGTGTGCGACGACGGTCATCACCGGTATTTTTACGAAGCTCTAAAAACTCCTCCATATCCAAGTGCCAAGTCTCAAGATATGTACAGACCGCACCTTTGCGCTTACCGCCTTGGTTCACAGCCACTGCTGTGTCGTTCACCACTTTCAAGAATGGCACAACACCTTGTGATTCACCATTGGTGCCTTTGATGTGCGCGCCCAAAGCACGAACTCGTGTCCAATCGTTACCCAAACCGCCTGCATATTTAGAAAGCAGCGCATTTTCTTTAATCAACTCATAGATACCATCCAAATCATCTGGAACGGTTGACAGATAGCAAGATGACAATTGAGAGCGACGCGTACCACTGTTGAAAAGCGTAGGTGTGCTGGACATGAAGTCGAAAGACGACAACACGTTGTAAAACTCAATGGCGCGTGCTTCTCGGTCAGCCTCATTCAGCGACAAACCCATAGCGACACGCATGAAAAAAGCTTGCGGTAACTCAATGCGCTTTTTGCGCACATGCAAGAAGTAACGGTCATACAAAGTTTGCAAGCCCAGATAGTCAAATTTCAAATCTTGTTCTGGTTTTAGTGCTGCACCTAAACGCGCCAAATCAAATTGCAACAATTTTTCATCCAACAATTCGTTTTGCACACCTGTTTTAATGAATTGTGGAAAATATTCGGCATAGCGCGTTGTCATGTCTTCTTGAAACACCTCGCCGCCCAAAATTTCTCGACGGATGGTATGCAGCAACAAGCGCGCTGTGACGTAGGTGTAATCCGGCTCACTTTCAATGAGCGTTCGAGTTGCCATGATGGATGCTTTGTAGACCTCGTCCATTGGCACACCGTCGTACAAATTGCGCAGCGTCTCGGCCATGATGGGCGCTGGTTGAACATCGTTGCCCAAACCAGCACACGCTGTTGTAATCAGGTGATTAAGACGTTGCATGTCCAAAACAACGCGCTCGCCACCATCCATGACATGCAAAGCTGGCGCAGCTGGTGCAGCAACAGCCTCGTCAGCACGCGCTTTGGCACGTTCTTGAGTGCGCTTTTCACGGTACAACACATAAGATCTGGCAACTTCATGGTGTCCACCGCGCATCAAGCCCAACTCAACTTGATCTTGGACATCTTCAATGTGAAAAGTGCCGCCGCCTGGTCTTGAACGCATCAATGCACGAATGACAGCTTGCGTCAGTCCATCAACCGTATCGCGGACGCTGGCGGAGGCCGCGCCTTGTGTGCCATGCACCGCCAAAAACGCTTTCATCACAGCAACCGCAATCTTGCTTGGCTCAAAAGGGACCACAGCGCCATTGCGGCGAATGATTTGGTAATTGTCCAGTGTTTGTGCACCCCGATCATCCAATCTGTCTTCGCGTGGTGACGAGGCTTGCATAAAGCCCAAAGGATTCGTGTTAGTTGTATTTGTTGCGGCTTGCTGCATTGCTGATGTCCTCTGAAGCTTGTTATTTGTCTATCGTTATAGCTATATTTTTAATGTTTTAAGCTGCAGATATACAGGTCTTAAAACACTACATTTGGTGTTTCGTCTAGCCAAAAACACTACAGGTAGTGTTTTTGGCCGACGTTCAGTTTACATCAAAACCTGAAAAAAGTGTCGCTTTTTTCACAATTTTGCAAACGTTTTTATCTATAGCAAGGCATCTAGAATTTATATCGCACGCAGCACATACGGCCAATCGAAACCATTTCCCGGATCAGCTTTGCGACCCGCCGCAACATGCTCATGCCCTGTCACATCAGCAATTGGGTAGTTTTGTTTTATAGCAGCACACAGGCTGATCAGAGTTTCATATTGACTGGATTCAAAAGCATCACCTTCTAAACCCTCTAACTCTATGCCCACTGAATAATCATTGCAATTTTCTCTGCCATTGAATTCAGATTTACCAGCATGCCATGCGCGTCTATCACAGCTTACAAACTGCCATAAATCACCGTTGCGGCGAATATAAAAATGTGCTGAAACTTCAGCACCACGTATGCTGTCGAAGTAAGGGTGCGCATCCCAATCCAAGGTGTTGGTAAACAACTGTTGCACTTCATCGCCACCAAACTGTCCAGGTGGCAAACTAATGGAATGGATAACGATGAGATCGACCGCAATGCCCTGCGGACGATCGCCAAAATTGGGGGACTCAAGTCTTCTAGCAAACCTGTACCAGCCATCTTGCCAAAGATGAGAGTCAGTCAATGGCATGATTTGACCCTGGATATGGCATAAATTAACTTTTTAATGCGCCTAACTTGCGATGTTCGGCAGAGCAAAACCAAGGCGCACCACCTAAACCATCAGGGCTTGGTAAAGCCTCCGACTGTGGCAAATGAACACCACAATGCGCACATGAGACCATCTGTTGCTTGGGTGCTGTTCGAGTTTTAGCTTGCATCATTTCATCGTTGCGGCTTTGAAGCATCTCTTTTCTATTGTTGCGCCATAACCAAACACCTATCAAGATAACCGCAAAAACAACTAAAAACTTCATACCACACGCCCCAACAAAACCTCCAGCACAAAGCGCGAGCCAACATAGGCGAGCAACAACAAAGCAGCTGCACTGTAAAGAACCCGAACGGCCGTACGCCCTCGCCAACCAAAGCGAGCGCGTCCAATCAATAACACAGCAAAAGCCAACCAAGCAAGTACAGAGAAGATGGTTTTATGATTCCATTGCCAAACTTTGCCTGGGCCATACAGTGTTTCACTGAATAACCAACCAGCCAACAAAGTTGCAGTTAGCAAAACGAAACCGGCCAACACAAACCGAAACGTCAAACGCTCCAAGGTAAGCAAAGGCAAACCACTGTTTACGTGCTTAGCTGCATTTGGCAATGTCCGCATTTGAGATTCTGCACGCATCATTAACCAAGCATGCACAACTGCCGCCGCGAACAAGCCATATGACGCCAATCCCAAAGCCCAATGCAAAGGCAACCACGGCGTGACCGAGTGGTGCAAGACTTGTCCAGGAAACGCCAAAGACATCAGCACCGTCACAGCGGCCAAGCCTGCAAACGCCCATACGGCCTTCAGTTGTGGGTAGAGATGGCTTTCTATTAAATACACTGTCAGCATCAACCATGCCGTGACAGATAGGGCAGCAGCAAAGCCAAAATGCGGTACCTCTATGGGCGACAAGCCCAACATGGACCAAGCCAGCAAGACTGCATGTAAAAACCATGCAATCCACAGAACGCGTCGCGTGGCAATGACGGTTCCACGTTCGCCTGCATACATAGCAATGGCGTAGGTCACGGCGACACCCAGACTTAAAAAAAGACTGCTGACTGAAAGTGTGGCGGTAGTCGCTAAAATCATCCCTACAGTTTAGCCGTTCATGTCCTCATTTGCACTGATTTGACTCGACTCTTTTTAATATTTACCTGATCTTCAAACCTTATGGCATCGCTACTCACTGACAAACTGTCACAGCTGGTTAAACAAATGCGCGGGCAAGCGCGCATGACGGAATCCAACGTGCAAGACATGCTGCGTGAAGTTCGGCTGGCACTCTTGGAGGCCGACGTTGCTTTGCCAGTGGTGCGTGATTTCATTGCGCGGGTCAAAGAAAAAGCTTTGGGGCAAGAAGTAGTCGGTTCATTAAGCCCTGGCCAGGCATTGGTTGCGGTTGTTAATAAAGAATTGATTGCCACCATGGCTGGCAACGACATTGGCAGTACCACGGTGAGCGATTTAAACCTTGCCGCCCAACCACCTGCCGTGATACTGATGGCCGGCTTGCAAGGTGCTGGTAAAACCACCACCACGGCCAAGCTTGCCAAACATTTAATTGAAAAGCGCAAGAAAAAAGTGCTGACCGTCTCTGGCGACGTGTACCGACCTGCAGCGATTGAGCAATTAAAAACCGTCACCGCACAAGTAGGCGCTGAATGGTTCCCCAGCAGTGCCGATCAAAAGCCGCGCGACATTGCGTTTGCTGCGCTTGATTACGCTAAAAAACACCACTTTGATGTGCTGCTGGTGGACACTGCTGGTCGTTTGGGTATTGATGAAGTGCTGATGAACGAGATTCGCGAACTGCATGCGGTGCTGAACCCGATTGAAACGCTGTTTGTGGTCGATGCGATGCAAGGTCAAGATGCCATCAACACCGCCAAAGCCTTTAAAGATGCGTTGCCACTGACGGGCATCATTTTGACCAAATTAGATGGTGATTCACGCGGTGGTGCGGCGCTATCGGTTCGTCACATCACAGGCGCACCCATCAAGTTTGCGGGTACTTCTGAAAAGCTAGACGGTTTAGAAGTGTTTGATGCCGAACGCCACGCCGGTCGCGTGCTGGGCATGGGCGATATTTTGGCTTTGGTTGAACAAGTCACCTCTGGTGTCGATGTGGCTGCCGCACAAAAAATGGCGGAGAAGATGAAAAGCGGTAAGGGCTTTGACCTGAACGACTTTTTAGGCCAATTGCAGCAAATGAAACAAATGGGTGGCTTGGCCAGCATGATGGACAAACTGCCTTCTCAACTGGCTGCCAAAGCCGGTCAAGTTGACATGGGCAAGGCTGAAAAAGACATGCGCCGCAAAGAAGGCATTATTTTGTCCATGACACCATTAGAACGACGCAAACCCGATTTGATCAAAGCCACCCGAAAACGCCGCATTGCCGCAGGCGCTGGCGTGCATGTGCAAGAGGTCAATCGCATGCTTAATGAGTTTGAACAAATGCAAGGCATGATGAAAAAAATGAGTGGCGGCGGCATGATGAAGATGATGAAAAAACTCGGAGGCATGAAAGGCATGCCCAAAATGCCGTTTTGAAGACCACATCAGCAATTTTTATATGCTTTTTTGGCCTCTAGCCAGCGTATTGATTGCCTAGAGTGCTATCAAATATATAGTATTTCGAATATAAACTAGCATAAGTCGCTCACCAAGATCTAAGCACTCACTATGAACCCACATGCTCCCTTCATCATCGACATAGCGGGCACGGTCCTTAGCAAAGTTGACCGTCAGCGTTTGCAACACCCGCTGGTGGGTGGCTTGATTTTGTTTGCACGCAATTGGCAAAGCCGTGAACAGTTGACCGATTTGTGCGCCAGCATCAAACGACTGCGTTCGGATTTACTCATTTGTGTGGACCATGAAGGGGGACGCGTTCAGCGCTTCAAAACCGATGGGTTTACTCACTTGCCACCGATGCGCGTTTTAGGCGATTTGTGGATGAAAGACGCCATGCTAGCTACCAATGCTGCTACAGCTTGCGGCTATGTTCTGGGTGCAGAGTTGCGTGCATGCGGTGTGGATTTGAGCTTCACACCCGTACTGGATTTGGATTATGGTGAAAGCAGTGTGATAGGCGACCGTGCTTTTCACCGTGACGCACGCGTCACAGCATTGTTGGCAAAAAGCTTGATGCATGGCTTGCTGCAAAGTGGCATGGCCAATTGCGGCAAGCATTTCCCTGGGCATGGTTTTGTGAAGGCCGATTCGCACACCGACATTCCTGTTGACAATCGCAGCCTGAAAAAAATCATGGCAGACGATGCTGCACCCTACACGTGGCTCAACAGCAGCCTGGCCAGTGTGATGCCCGCGCATGTCATTTATCCCAAGGTCGATACACGCCCTGCAGGCTTTTCTAAACCTTGGCTTGAAGATATTCTGCGTCAGCAGTGTCGATTTTCTGGCGCAGTTTTCAGTGACGATCTCAGTATGGCTGCTGCACGGATGATTGATGGCAAGTTGGTCAGCTATAGCGAAGCAGCCATTACCGCTTTGTCGGCAGGTTGTGACTTGGTTTTGCTTTGCAATCAATCACTCGATTCTGGGCTAGCCATAGATTCTTTGATTGACGGCATGGTTGAAGCACAGATCACTGGGCGCTGGCAACCCGCTGAAACAAGTGAATTGCGCCGCTTGTCTCTGTTACCCACATCCACACCACTAGAATGGAATGACCTGATGGTTCATGCGCCCTACATACAGGCTTTGGATTTACTGCCGTGATTTTGCTCAGGATACAGAGTTTGCATACCGCAAGGTTTTTATCACTACAAGTTAGCGCAACGAGACATGCTCATCAACACCACTGAGATTTTTTTAATTGCGATGCTGATCATTTTCAGCTTGCCATACTTGGTATGGCGTATCGCCAAAACAGATTACTACGCACCTTTGGTAGTGGTGCAGATTATTGCTGGCATTTTGCTGGGTCCTGGCATTTTGGGCTCCATCTTCCCAGGGTATTACAACTTCGTTTTCACACCGCAAGTGATTCAATCACTCAATGGCATTGCGTGGTGGGCTGTGATGTTATTCGTCATGATCGCAGGCATCGAGCTAGATTTAAATAAAGCTTGGGAGCATCGTGTAGAAAGTTCAATCACAGCTGGTTTTGCGTTGGCTACGCCCTTGCTATTTGGTTGTGGTGCAGCGCTATTGCTTTTATTTGGACCACTCAGCAATTCAGGGTGGATAGGTTCACAAGCAAGAACTTGGCAATTTGTCCTTGGCATCGGCATGGCTTGTGCAGTTACAGCGCTACCGATATTGATTTTGTTGATGGAAAAATTACAGATTCTGCGGCAACCGATTGGTCAACGCATCTTGCGTTATGCCAGTTTGGATGATGTCGCCATATGGGGCGTGTTGGCCATAATTTTGTTGGACTGGACCCGAGTCGGACGGCAGATAGGGTTCTTTGTGATCTTTGCGATATTGACTTTTCTGTACCGAAAGCTGATGCGTCAACTGCAAGAGCAAGACCGCTGGTATGTCGCATTAATTTGGTTAGCCATGTGCAGCTTTGCTGCGGACTGGGCAGGCTTGCACTTCATGGTGGGTGCTTTTTTAGCTGGTGCCGTGATGGATGCCAATTGGTTCAATCAAGAAAAAATGGACACCATGCGACACCATGTTTTGTTGCTGATCATGCCGGTATTTTTCTTAAGTACGGGTTTAAAAACGAACTGGGCAATGGGAGGTGTGATGGTGTTTGCTGCGGCTGCCATTTTGCTATTGGCATCAGTTTATGGAAAGTTAGCTGGTGTTCACATTGCTGGCAAATTACTGAAATGGGACAAAGGTGATGCGTCCATCATTGGCTGGCTTTTACAAACCAAAGCTTTGATCATGATTATTTTTGTCAATATCCTGCTGGATAAAAACATCATTACGCAAGAAACTTTCACTGCACTTTTGCTTATGGCTGTGGCCAGTACCATGCTCACGGTACCTGTGGTTTACCCAAAACTACAAAAACTGAAATCGCTGATATTTAAAAATTAGATCGACTGCGACAAAGCGCTGCTGCAATAATCTTCAGCATCCAAGCCAAATACCGATCAAGCATAAAAAAAGCCCACCAATTTTGGTGGGCTTTTTATTAAGTGGTTGCGCGAGCAGGATTTGAACCTGCGACCTTTGGGTTATGAGCCCAACGAGCTACCAAGCTGCTCCATCGCGCGTTAAGAGGGTCTATTTTAACAGACTTATCAAGCTTTCGCTTCGGTGCTGGCAACTACTTCGGCTGTATCTGGACGATCAACCAATTCAACCAAGGCCATGGGTGCATTGTCACCAACGCGGAATCCCATTTTCAGAATACGCGTGTAACCACCTGGACGTGTTGCGAAGCGCGGTCCCAAATCAGCAAATAATTTGACAACTGAATCGCGGTCACGCAGGCGATTAAAAGCCATACGCTTGTTGGACAAGCTGGGTGTTTTAGCCAAAGTAATCATAGGCTCGATCACGCGGCGCAACTCTTTTGCTTTTGGCAATGTTGTTTTGATGACTTCATGCTCAATGAGAGAGTTCATCATATTGCGCAACATCGCTAAACGATGTTCGCTGGTTCTGTTTAATTTTCTTAATCCGTATCCGTGACGCATGGTATTTTCCTTTTATGTGGACAGCCGTATCAGGTACTGTCCGATATTGCAACCTAACTTAATGGTTGTTTAATGGTTAATTATGGTTTATCCAAACCTGCTGGTGGCCAGCTTTCGAGCTTCATGCCCAAAGTCAAACCACGAGAAGCCAAGACTTCCTTGATTTCATTGAGCGATTTACGACCTAAATTTGGTGTTTTTAACAACTCATTTTCAGAACGTTGAATCAAATCACCGATGTAGTAAATGTTTTCCGCTTTGAGGCAGTTGGCAGAACGCACAGTGAGCTCAAGCTCATCCACTGGACGCAACAGCAATGGGTCAAACTGTTGTGCATTGCGTGCTGAACTTGGTGCATCAAATGCAGCCAATTCACTGCCTTCAAGTTGTGCAAATACGGCCAATTGCTCGACCAAAATCTTAGCCGATGAACGCACAGCATCTTCTGCATTGATTGCGCCATTGGTTTCAATTTCAATGACCAACTTATCCAAATCAGTACGCTGTTCAACGCGTGCGCTTTCCACTGAATAGCTAACGCGTGATACAGGAGAAAACGACGCGTCGAGCACAATGCGACCAATAGACTTGTTTGGCTCGTCGCCAAAACGACGCATGGTTCCTGGTACGTAGCCACGGCCTTTTTCTATCTTAATCTGCATGTCCAACTTACCGCCTTGCGATAAATTAGCAATGATGTGGTCAGGGTTGACGATTTCAACATCATGTGGAGTTTGAATATCAGCTGCAGTCACGGCACCTTCACCGTCTTTGCGTAAGCTTAAAGTCACTTCATCACGGTTGTGCAATTTGAATACAACGCCTTTGAGGTTCAATAAAATGTTCACAACATCTTCTTGCACGCCATCAATAGAAGAGTACTCGTGCAAAACACCTGCAATGGTGACCTCAGTAGGCGCGTAACCTACCATTGATGACAGCAATACGCGGCGTAAAGCATTACCCAATGTATGACCATAGCCACGCTCAAAGGGCTCCAAGGTAACCTTGGCACGATTGGCACTGAGCTGCTCTACGTGAATGGCTTTAGGTTTCAATAAATTTGCTTGCATATTAATTTCCTCTCAATACCCCCAGCTCGTTACGCCGGTAAGGCTGGTGAAGCCCCCAAACTTGCTAATGCGAAGCAAGCTAAAGGACTAATTAAAATGATTCTTAGCGAGAATACAACTCAACAATGAGCGATTCATTGATATCGGCACCGAATTCATCGCGGTCAGGTGATTTCTTGAAAGTGCCTGTCGCTTTGTCAACGTTCACTTCAACCCAAGCAGGCATGCCCACTTGAGTTGCCAATTGCAACGCTTCAGTAATACGAGCTTGTGCTTTAGACTTATCGCGAACAGCGATTACATCGCCTGATTTCACAGAGTAAGAAGGAATATTGACGCTTTGACCATTCACCGTCATCGCTTTGTGCGATACCAATTGACGTGCTTCAGCTCGTGTTGATCCAAATCCCATGCGGTAAACCACATTGTCCAAACGTGATTCAAGCAATGTCAGCAAGTTCGCGCCAGTATTCCCTTTGCGACGATCCGCTTCAGCGAAATAACGACGGAACTGGCGTTCCAAAATACCGTACATGCGTTTGACTTTTTGCTTTTCGCGCAATTGCAAACCGAAATCAGAAGTACGAGCACCCGAAGTGCGCCCGTGCTGACCTGGTTTAGAGTCAAATTTGGCTTTGTCGCTGATAGAGCGGCGAGCGCTTTTCAGGAATAAATCGGTGCCTTCACGGCGTGAGAGTTTGGCTTTAGGGCCTAAGTAACGTGCCACTTGAATATCCTTATAAATCGTCTTCCACAGGACTGGCTGTGGGAGCTACCAACAGACAAGTTGATAGCGGTGGGCTTGATGAAATGTTGAAAATTTAACTAAAACGATGTCTTAGATTAAATACGACGGCGCTTTTGTGGTCTGCATCCGTTATGCGGTACAGGTGTCACATCAGCAATAGAGTTGATGCGAATACCCAATGCACCGAGTGCACGAACAGAGGATTCACGGCCAGGGCCAGGACCTTTAATTTCGACATCAACGTTTTTGATGCCTTGCTCAATAGCTGCACGTCCAGCAACTTCAGAAGCAACTTGCGCTGCAAAAGGAGTTGATTTGCGAGAGCCTTTGAAACCTTGACCACCTGATGACGCCCATGCCAAAGAGTTACCTTGGCGATCTGTGATCGTAATGATGGTGTTGTTAAATGAAGCATGCACGTGCGCAATGCCATCTGCTACGTTCTTACGAACTTTTTTACGTACGCGTTGTGCCGCGCTATTGGCTGGTGATTTTGCCATGATGTAGTTCTACCCGTTTATTTTTTCAATGAAGCTGCTGCTTTGCGTGGACCCTTGCGAGTACGTGCATTGGTACGTGTTCTTTGTCCACGCATTGGCAAGCCACGGCGATGACGAAAGCCTCTGTAGCAACCGATATCCATCAAACGCTTGATGTTCATGGTTGTCTCACGGCGCAAATCGCCTTCAATGGTGAAGGCAGCGATTTGATCGCGAATTTTTTCCAAATCGCCATCAGTCAAATCTTTGATTTTTTTAGCGAACGCAATGTCACATGCAACGCAAATTTTGCGTGCGCGTGTGCGACCTATACCATAAATCGCTGTTAAACCAATCTCAGCATGCTGATGCTGGGGGATATTAATACCTGCTATACGTGCCATAATTTTCCTAAGTGGATTTCCTAATTGCTAGCTAATAACTTACTGATCAACCTTGACGCTGTTTATGGCGCGCATCTGTACAGATGACACGAACAACGCCTTTACGACGGATGATTTTGCAGTTGCGGCAAATTTTTTTGACCGAAGCCGAAACCTTCATGCGATACTCCTAATTTACAAACTCAATATACGCTTACAAAGCGCGAATACATTAAAACTACTTGGCGCGAAACACAATTCTTGCCCGTGTTAAATCATAGGGCGTCAATTCAACTGTTACCTTATCACCTGGCAAAATTCGAATGTAGTGCATCCGCATTTTTCCAGAAATGTGTCCCAACACAATATGTCCATTTTCTAACTTGACCCTGAATGTCGCATTTGGCAAATTTTCTACAATTTCACCTGCCATTTGTATAACGTCGTCTTTTGACATAACTGTTATGAACCTAACGACGTTTTAAAATTCGCCTTCTTCAAGAGTGAGTCATATTGCTGTGACATCAAATAGTTTTGTACTTGCGCCATGAAATCCATGGTCACAACCACAATAATCAAAAGCGAAGTACCACCAAAATAGAACGGAACATTATATTTTAATATTAAAAACTCTGGCAGCAAACAAACAAACGTGATATACAAAGCGCCGACAAAGGTCAATCTCAATAAAATTTTGTCGATGTATTTTGCAGTTTGATCTCCTGGACGAATACCAGGAACAAACGCACCACTCTTCTTCAAATTATCAGCCGTTTCTCTGCTATTGAAGACCAACGCGGTATAGAAAAAGCAGAAGAAAATAATCGCTGCAGCGTAAAACATCACATAAATTGGTTGACCTGGAGCCAACATGGCTGCAGCATCTTTCAACCAACGCATTGAATCACCCGTGCTTAACCAACTTACTAAGGTGGCAGGCAACAGAATAATCGACGAAGCAAAAATTGGAGGTATCACACCAGCCATATTGAGTTTCAATGGCAAGTGCGAAGATTGACCACCATAAACTTTGTTACCGACCTGACGGCGAGCATAGTTGACCAAAATCTTTCTCTGTCCACGTTCAATAAACACTACAAAATAAGTAACAAGGATGACCACCGCGACAATAACGATAGCGACAAATACATTCATAGCACCTGTGCGAACCAATTCAGACAATCCACCAATAGCGCTAGGCAATCCGGCAGCGATGCCAGCGAAAATTAAAATCGAAATACCATTTCCCAATCCGCGCTCTGTAATTTGTTCACCTAACCACATCAGAAACATGGTGCCTGCAGTTAGGCTTACCACCGTCGTCATGCGAAAACCCATACCAGGATCGATCACCATACCTGGCGAGCTTTCAAGCGCAATCGCAATGCTTAAAGTTTGAAACAAGGCCAAAGCTAAAGTGCCGTATCGGGTGTATTGTGTAATTTTTCTACGACCAGCTTCACCCTCTTTTTTCATTTGCTCAAAAGCAGGTACAACATATCCCAGCAACTGCATAATGATGGATGCAGAAATATAAGGCATGATACCTAGTGCAAAAATAGTAAATCTTGACAACGCTCCACCAGAGAACATATTGATCAAATTCAATATTCCGCCCTCTTGCTGTTTAAAGAATTCTTGCAAAGCATCCGGATTAATCCCGGGAACTGGTATATGCGCACCCAGCCTGTAAACCACCAATGCCAAGAGCAAAAATACCAAGCGGCGACGCAGGTCACCATACTTGTCTGTTTTTGCTAATGTCTTTGCGCTAGTAGCCACGTTGATATCCTGTTGATTCAGTAACTATTACGCTAACGCTACGATGCTGCCGCCAGCTGACTCAATAGCAGCTTTTGCGCCAACAGTGGCACCAATACCGGTCAATTTGACGGCGCGCTTAATATCACCTGACTTGATAACCTTAACGACTTTTACCTGCTCTGCAACCAGCCCTGCTTGTTTCAATGCTAAAACATCGACTTCAGCCTGACCCAACATTTCTAAGGCGCTTAATGTAATTTCTGCATTGTATTTAAGCAAATGGGATTTAAAGCCACGTTTTGGCAAACGACGTTGCATTGGCATTTGACCGCCTTCAAAGCCCACTTTGTGATATCCACCAGTACGTGACTTTTGTCCCTTATGACCACGACCTGCAGTCTTGCCAATGCCAGAACCGATACCACGACCAACGCGACGTTTGTAGTGCTTAGCGCCATCTGCTGGCTTGATGTTATTTAATTCCATCGTATGCCTCTTAAAGTACTTTGACCATGTAGTCAATCTTGTTGATCATTCCACGCACTGCAGGTGTATCAACCAATTCACTGGTGCTATTTAGTTTGCGCAAACCTAATCCACGCACTGTCGCACGATGAGACTCTTTACAGCCAATTGGGCTACGCACCAATTGCAATTTGACAGTTTTTTGTGTCGTCATTTTGTAATCCAATTAAGCAAATAAATCTTCGACGCTTTTGCCACGTTTAGCAGCAACATTCGCCGGTGTGGTCACTTTTTGCAAGGCATCCAAAGTAGCGCGTACCATGTTGTATGGGTTGCTAGATCCGTGGCTCTTCGCCACAATATCTGTCACACCCACAACTTCAAAAACAGCGCGCATTGGGCCGCCAGCAATAATGCCCGTACCTTTTGGTGCAGGTGCCAACATAACACTGGCAGCACCATGATGACCCATTACTTTGTGGTGAATCGAGCCATTTTTCAATGACACTTTGACCAATTGCCGGCGAGATTCTTCCATCGCCTTTTGTACGGCTGTTGGCACTTCTTTAGACTTGCCCTTGCCCATACCAACGCGACCATCGCCATCACCCACAACGGTGAGCGCCGCAAAACCGAGAATACGACCACCTTTGACAACTTTTGTTACGCGATTGATGGCAATCATCTTTTCGCGCATGCCGTCTTCTGGACCGTCTGCTTTACCTTGCATTTTTGCTTGTACTTTTGCCATGTGATTTTCCTATTTCGCCTATTAAGCTTAAAACTGCATACCAGCTTCACGTGCCGCATCAGCCAAAGCTTTTACGCGTCCATGATAGGCATAACCAGCTCTGTCAAAAGCCACTTTTTCAACTCCGGCAGCCTTCGCCTTTTCGGCGATTACTTTGCCAACAACTTTAGCCGCATCAACATCACCAGCCTTACCCGCCGCACCCAGCAAAGCACGAACAGTTTCTTGAGCTGTTGAAGCTGTTGCAAGTACTTTGGTACCGCAACCAGATATGACGGATGCATAAATATGAGAGTTTGTACGGTTTACGGTGAGACGGGCAACGCCTTGTGTAGCAATGCGAATGCGAGTCTGACGTGACCGGCGTAAACGTTGTTCTTTTTTGGTCAACATGTTGCAGATCCTTATTTCTTCTTAGTCTCTTTGATTGAAATTGTTTCGTCCGAATAACGAATTCCTTTGCCCTTATATGGCTCTGGCGGACGAACAGCACGAATCTCAGCAGCAATTTGACCCACACGTTGACGATCAGCGCCTTTAATGATGATTTCAGTAGGCGTTGGTGTCTCAACTTTGATGCCTGCTGGCATTTCTTTATTAACAGGATGCGAGTAACCCACCGCTAAATTTAAAGCATTAGCGGAAGATGTGGCTTTGTAGCCAACCCCAATCAAAGTCAACTTTTTCTCGAATCCTTTGGTGACACCAATGATCATGTTGTTAACCAACTGACGCATCGTGCCAGACATGGCATTCGCTTCACGAGAATCGTTTTGTGGGGCAAATGTCAGAACACCTGCATTGCTCACAATATTAACCAAAGCATTGTTGGCCAGCGACAAAACACCGCCAGATCCTTTAACACTCACTTGACCGTCTTTAATCACCACCTCAACGCCCGAAGGAATTGACACTGGCATTTTTGCTATACGTGACATTTATTTTTCTCCTGTGTGCCGTGCAAATATTAATTACGCGACGTAGCACAACACTTCACCACCGACTCCGGTAGTACGCGCTTTGCGATCTGTCATTACACCTTGAGGTGTAGTCACAATTGCCACACCCAAACCATTTTGAACCTGTGGAATATCATCACGACCTTTGTACACACGCAAGCCAGGACGGCTCACGCGCTCGATACGCTCGATAACAGGGCGACCTGCGTAATACTTCAATGTGATTTGTAACTCAGCTTTACCGCCTTCAGTTTTAACCTGGAAGCTGTCGATATAGCCTTCATCTTTTAACACCTGAACAATCGCAGCCTTCACCTTAGAAGATGGAACTGTTACTGTTGGCTTCGACACCATCTGCGCATTACGTATGCGAGTTAGCAAGTCGGCGATTGGATCACTCATACTCATGTTTAATCTCCTGACTTACCAGCTGGCTTTGGTGATGCCAGGAATATTCCCAGCGAAAGCCATCTCACGGATCTTGGCACGTGCCAAACCGAATTGACGGAACGTACCACGAGGACGACCGGTGATGGAACAACGGTTACGCTGACGTGTAGGGTTAGCGTTACGCGGAATTTTTTGCAACACCAAACGAGCAGCAGCACGCTGCTCTTCAGTTGCATTCATATCGCTGGCAATCGCCTTGTTTGCGGCATGCACTTTTGCGTACTTTGCGACCAATTTGTCGCGCTTGAGTTCTCGTTGAATTAATGCTTGTTTAGCCACGTGTCACCTCAATTCTTGAACGGGAAACGGAATGCCGATAAAAGCGCCTTGCACTCATCATCAGTTTTAGCCGTTGTGGTAATGCTGATATTGAGACCGCGCAAAGCATCAACTTTGTCATACTCAATTTCAGGGAAAATAATTTGCTCTTTAACGCCAATGTTGTAGTTACCGCGTCCATCAAAAGAGCGTCCAGAAATACCGCGAAAGTCTCTAACGCGCGGCAAAGCCACGGTAATGAAACGATCTAAGAATTCCCACATGTGTTCGCCGCGCAAAGTAACCATGCAACCAATCGCCTGACCTTCACGAATCTTGAAACCAGCGATAGGCTTTTTAGCCAACGTTACAACAGGTTTTTGACCTGCAATCTTTGTTAAGTCCGCAACAGCGTTGTCCATGACCTTTTTGTCAGAAACCGCCTCGCTCACACCCATATTGAGTGTAATTTTTGTTAAACGCGGGACTTGCATTGGCGATGTATAGCCAAACTTTTCCATCAAACTTGGCGCTACTTTTTCGCGGTATTGTTGTAGTAAACGTGCCATCTTATGCCGCCTTAATTTCTTCGCCACTGGATTTGAAAACGCGTACGCGCTTTCCATCAGCAGTCACCTTCACACCAACACGGTCAGCTTTGCCACTAACCGCATTAAAAATTGCGATATTAGACTGGTGTATAGGCATGGTTTTTTCAATGATTCCGCCAGTCTCACCCTTCATCGGATTCGGCTTAGCATGCTTTTTAACAGTGTTGATTCCGTCGACAATGACATGCGTTTCGCTGTGACGAACAGATACTTTGCCCCGTTTGCCCTTATCACGTCCAGCAATCACCACAACCTCGTCGCCTTTGCGAATTTTGTTCATGATGCTTCCTTACAAAACTTCAGGAGCTAAAGACACAATTTTCATGAACTTTTCTGTGCGCAATTCACGCGTCACTGGTCCAAAAATACGTG
>Ga0116158_10002363_pt1 | contig 16695 bp, 13 predicted proteins | sample AD_UKC052_MetaG_FD_89883 | JGI IMG/M metagenome (GOLD analysis project Ga0116158, IMG submission 89883) | Active sludge microbial communities of municipal wastewater-treating anaerobic digesters from USA - AD_UKC052_MetaG | ecosystem: Engineered > Bioreactor > Anaerobic > Digestate | place: USA... | reverse complement strand
GCGGCGTAGAATGAAATCGTCCGTCGCGTTCGCGTGAGTCTTATATTTCCTTGAACCGATGCTCTTGCGAGCTAGGGCTTGGAACATCGCCTGGCAGGTGTGATCGTCTCGCGTCAGATGAACCCGAAGCCTCGCTGACCTCGCCCACCTGAACCCTGGGTTCAGGAATGCGGCTCCCGGTTCGTGGCGGACACCTTCTTCCTTCGAGCACCGCGAGGCCGATGTCCTTCTGGTTGATGAAAAGCGAGCCCGCCGAGTGCTCCATCGACGACCTCGCCGCGGCCCACGGCCAGACAGTGCCCTGGTTCGGCGTCCGCAACTACCAGGCGCGCAACTTCATGCGCGACGCCATGCGCATCGGCGACGGCGTGCTCTTCTATCACTCCTCTTGCGCCGAGCCTGGCGTGGCGGGGCTGGCCGAAGTGGCCAGCACGCCCTACCCCGACGCCACGCAGTTCGAGGTGACGAGCCCGTACTTCGATCCGAAGTCCAAGCCCGACGCGCCGCGTTGGTTGCTCGTGGACGTCAAGTTGCGCCGCAAGACCGCGTTGCTGCCGCTCAAGCGCATGCGTGAGCTTCCGCAGCTGCAGACCATGGCACTGCTGCGCCCCGGCAGCCGGCTGTCGATCACGCCGGTGACGCCGGCGGAGTGGAAGGCCGTCGTCGCCCTGCTCGACTCACAGGACAAGTCACGATGAAATGGATGCGCTGTCGCCAGGGCGAACGTGAGCTCTTCGGCCTGCTCGAGGGCGATCGACTCGCCGTGCACGAGGGCGATCTGTTCGGCGCGGCGCGGCCCACCGGCGAGCGCGTCGATCTCGCCGGTGCCCAGTGGCTCATGCCCTGCCGCCCGACCAAGATGCTGGCGCTGTGGAACAACTTCCGCGCCGCGGCCGAGAAGAATGGCTGGGCCATCCCCGCCGAGCCGCTGTACTTCGTCAAGACGCCCAACAGCTTCGCGTCGCACGGCCAGGCCATCGCCGCGCCCGCTGCGGAAGTCGGCCGGGTGGCCTACGAAGGTGAACTGGCCATCGTGATCGGGCGCCGCGCGAAGAACCTGTCGCCCGAACAGGCGGCCGCGCACATCTTCGGCTACAGCTGCGCCAACGACCTCACCGCGATGGAGCTGCTGCAGCGCGACCCGTCGTTTCCGCAATGGACGCGTGCCAAGGGATTCGACGGCTTCGGCGTATTCGGCCCGGTGATCGAGACCGACTTCGACCCCGCGAAAGCCTCGCTGCGCACCCTGGTCGGCGGCCGCGAGCGACAGAACTACCCGCTGGCCGACATGATCTTCGCGCCTCACGAGCTGGTGTCGCGGATCTCGCACGACATGACACTCGAGCATGGCGACGTGATCCTGTGCGGCACCTCGCTGGGTGTACTGCCGATGAAGCCGGGCACCACCGTCGAGGTCGAGATCGACGGCATCGGCCGCCTGGTCAACACCTACGGCTGAGCCGACTCAGGCCAGCGGCTGCACCTCGAGCCGGCCGCGCTGAGCGGTCAGTGTTGACGAGAGCAAGCTGGTCGCGGCATACACCGCATCGATGGTCGGCGTAGGCGTCCCGGTGACGCGGCCGAGCTCGACCACCGAGCCGACCAGCGCCTCGAGCTCCAGGGCCCGGCCATGCTCGACGTCCTGCAGCATCGAGGTCTTGTGCGCCCCCACCGCCTCGGCGCCGGCAATTCGCTGCTCGAGCGTGATCTTGAAGCGCACGCCAAGTGTTTCGGCTACCGTCTGCGCCTCGCGCATCATCGACGCGGCCAACGCGCGCGTCGGGCCGAAGCGGCAGATCTGCTCCAGCGTGGCATGAGTCAGCGCCGAGATCGGGTTGAAGCTGAGATTGCCCCACAGCTTGATCCACAGCTCGCTGCGGATGTCACGGCTCACCGGCGCCTTGAAGCCGGCGCGCATCATGGCTTGCGACAAGGCATCGATGCGCTCGCTGCGCTCGCCGTCGAGTTCGCCGAGCGTGAAGCGGTTGCCTTCGATCACCCTCACCACGCCGGGCTCGACCAGCTCGCTGGCCGGATAGACCACGCTGCCGATGATGCGTTCGGGCTCGATGTGCTCGGCGATGACGCCGCCGGGATCGACGCTGTCCAGCCGCCGACCCTGGTAGGGGCCGGCCAGCTTGTGGAAGTACCACCAAGGGATGCCGTTGATCATGGTCACGACCATCGTCTTCGGCCCGAACAGATCGCGCAGCCCGGGCAACACGTCGCGCACCTGGTGCGCCTTCAACGTGATCAGCACGGCGTCCTGCGGGCCGGCCTCGGCCATGTGCTGCACGGCGCGGGCCGTCGGCGCGTGTTCCTCGGTACCATCTTCCAGGATGAGCCGGAAGCCGCGCGCGTTGATCGCCTCCAGGTTGCGGTTGCGCGCGATGAAGGTGACCTCCTCGCCAGCACGCGCCAGCTTGGCTCCCAGGTAGCCGCCGATCGCCCCGGCGCCGACCACCGCGATCTTCATCTCGTCCTCACTTCGCTTGCGTGTACTCGCGCGCACGCAGTTGCTTGCGAGCGATGCCCCACAGGGGCGAGACCAGCATGACCAGCGCCAGCAGCACGATGCCGCCCACCAGCCCGTTGGACCAGAAGATGGCCAGATCGCCCTGCGAGAGCAGCATCGCCTGGCGGAAGCTGGCCTCGGACATGTCGCCCAGCACCAGCGCCAGCACCAGCGGCGCGAGCGGGTACTTGAGCTTCTTGAACAGGTAGCCGAGCACACCGAAGACCAGCATCATCGCCACGTCGAACATGGAGCTGTGCACCGTGTAGGCCCCGATCGCACAGATGACGATGATCACCGGCGCGATCACCGAGAACGGGATGCGCAACAGCGCAGCCCACCACGGCACCGTGGTCAGCACGACCAGCAGGCCGACCAGGTTGCCCAGGTACATCGAGGCGATCAGGCCCCAGACGAAGTCCTTCTGCTCGATGAACAGCATCGGCCCGGGCTGCAGGCCCCAGATCAGCAGGCCGCCGAGCAGCACCGCTGCCGTCGGCGAACCCGGAATGCCCAGCGTCAGCATGGGCAGCAACGCCGAGGTGCCGGCCGCGTGCGCGGCGGTTTCAGGCGCGACCACGCCCTCGAGCGCACCCTTGCCGAACGACTGCGGGTCCTTCGAGAATCGCCGCGCCATGCCATAGCCCATGAACGAGGCCGGCGTCGCGCCACCCGGCGTGATGCCCATCCAGCAACCGATGGCGGTAGAGCGCAGGAACACCTTCCAGTGCTTGCCGAGTTCCTTCCAGGTCTGCCAGACCACCTTGGGATTGATGCGCGCGCTCTTGCCCTTGAAGGCCAGGCCCTCCTCCATGGTGAGCAGGATCTCGCCGATGCCGAACAGGCCGATGACCGCGATCAGGAAGTCGAAGCCCTTGAGCAGTTCCGGCTGACCGTAGGTCATGCGCAACTGTCCGGTGACGCTGTCCATGCCCACGGCGGCCAGCGCGAAGCCGAGCATCATTGCGGCGATGGTCTTGGCCGGCGGCTCCTTGCTCATGCCCACGAAGCTGCAGAAGGTCAGCAGTTGCACGGCGAAGAACTCCGCCGGGCCGAACTTCAGCGCGAACTTGGCCAGCACCGGCGCGAGGAAGGTGATCAGCACCACCGCGAAGAAGGCGCCGACGAAGGACGAGGTGAATGCCGCGGTGAGCGCCTGGGCGGCCCGGCCCTGCTGCGCCATCGGGTAGCCGTCGAAGGTGGTCGCCACCGACCAGGGCTCGCCCGGGATGTTGAACAGGATCGAGGTGATCGCCCCACCGAACAGCGCGCCCCAGTAGATGCACGACAGCATGATGATCGCCGAGGTCGGGTTCATGCTGAACGTCAGCGGCAGCAGGATGGCCACGCCGTTGGCGCCGCCCAAGCCCGGCAGCACGCCGATCAGCACGCCCAGGACGATGCCCACCAGCATGTACAGCAGGTTGGGCAGCGTCAGCGCGATCGAGAAGCCGTGAAGGAGATTTCCGAACTCTTCCATTTCCTCGCCTCAGAGACCGAAGGCGCGCTCGAGCGGCCCCTTCGGCAGCAGCACCAGGAACCAGCGCTCGAAAACCAGGAAGAACGCCAGCGGCACGGCCACCGACACGGCCACCGTCGGCGGCCAGCCGTAGCGGCCGTGGCGGCGCATGAAGTAGGCAATCAGCAGGAACGAGGCGACGTAGATGCCGATGCCGGCGACCAGCGCCACGTACGCGACCATCGGCACGAACACGGCGAACACCAGGCCGATCTGCTCGCGAGTCGCGAACTCGGTTCGCGTGGCGCGCCAGCTCAACAGCGCACGCACGAGGATGTAGCCGCTGGAACCGATCAGCATCAGGCCGATGTAGAAGGGAAAATAGCCCGAACGCGGCCCGTCGTCGGCCCAGCCGATGCCCACGCGCAGGCTGTCGCCCACCACCAGCGCGCCAATCGCGAGCAGGAAGGCGGCAACGCCGACCTCCGGCCCTCTGCTGCCGACGACGCTGGCGTCGTCGGCTCCCTTCTCCTGCGTCATCAGAGCTCCTTGGCCCGGCTCGTTGCCGGGCGGGGTGTCAGTTGGCCACGAAGCCCGCTTCCTTCATCAGCACGCGATGCATCTGCTCGTTGCGTGCCAGCCAGTCGAAGTAGTCCTGGCCGCTGAGCGCCGTCTGGCGGAACGCCCCCTTGTCCATGAAGTCCTTCCACTCCGGCAGCGCACGCACCTTGGCGATCAGGTCGGTGTAGTACTTGACCTGGTCGGGCGTCACGCCCGGCGGCATGAAGATGCCGCGCAGCATCACGTACTCGACCGGGATGCCGGCCGACGCGCAAGTCGGCAGATCGGCCCACGACTGGCTGGCCGTCACCTTGGCGGTGTACGGGAGCTTCTCCTTGTCCATCACGCACAGCGCGCGCAGTTTGCCGGCACGCCAGTGCGACTCGGCCTCGATCGGGTTGTTCACCGTCGAGTCGATGTGCTTGCCCACGAGTTGCACTGCCACATCGCCGCCGCCCTTGAACGGGATGTAGGTGATCTTCTTGCCCGCCGCCTTCTCGAGCATGACGGTGATGATCTGGTCTTCCTGCTTGGAGCCGGTGCCGCCCATCTTGAACTGGTTCGGCGTACCGGCCTTGATGGCGTCGAAGTAGGCCTTCGCCGTCTTGTGCGGCGACTCCTCGTTGACCCACAGCACGAACTGGTCGAGTGCCAGCATCTGCACGGGCGTCAGGTCGCGCCAGTTGAACGGCACGCCGGTGGCCAGCGGCGTGGTGAACAGGTTCGACAGCGTGATGACGATCTTGTGGGCGTTGCCCTTGTCGCCCTTCACGTCGAGGAAACCTTCCGCCCCGGCGCCACCCGACTTGTTGACGACCACGATCGGCTGCGTGGTCAACTTGTTCTTCGCCGCCACGCCCTGGATGAAGCGGGCCATCTGGTCGGCACCACCGCCGGTGCCGGCCGGCACGATGAACTCGATCGGCTTGCTCGGCTCCCAGGCCGCCGCGCCGAGGCTGGCGCAGGCCCCGGCAATCAACAGCATCGCGGCCCGCAGGCCTTTGAGGGGAAATGAAGTCTTCATTCGCGGGTCTCCTTGTGGTCAGATCCTGTGGGTCAGCCCAGGCCGAGCTTGGCGGCCAGCCCGATGCGCTGCAGCTTGCCCGTGGCCCCCTTCGGGATCTCGGGCATGAAGAGCACCTTCTTGGGCACCTTGAAGTCGGCGGCGCGCTGCGCCACGAACTCCTGCAATTCACGTTCGCTGGCCTGCTGGCCTTCGCGCAGCACCACCACCGCGGCGACTTCTTCGCCGAGCTTGGGGTGCGGCATGCCGAAGCAAACCACCTGGGCCACCGCAGGGTGGTCCATCAGGATCTCGTCGACCTCGCGTGGGCTGATCTTCTCGCCGCCACGATTGATGATCTCCTTCAGGCGGCCGGTGATCGAGACATAGCCTTCGGCATCCATCACGCCCTGGTCGCCGGTGCGGAACCAGCCGTTGTGGAAGGCCTCGGCATTCGCCTTCGGGTTGCTTTCGTAGGCGGCGGTGACATTCGGGCCGCGGATGACGATCTCGCCGGTCTCGCCGCGCGCCAGCAAAACGCCGTCCTCGGACATGATCGCCACCTCCGGGCCGGCAGCCTGCCCGACCGTGCCGGGCTTGCGCAGCGCCGGCGGCAGAGGGTTGGAGCACATCTGGTGCGTGGCCTCGGTCATGCCGTAGGCCTCGATCAGCGGCGCGTGGAACACCTCCTCCAGTTCGCGGATCACCTGCGGCGGGATCGACGACGACGACGAGCGCAGGAAGCGCAGCGGGTTGCGCGCGATCACGTCGGCGCTGCGCGAGGCCCGGCCGAGGATGGCCTGGTGCATCGTGGGAACGGCCGTGTACCAGGTGGGCTTGGCCTCGTCCATCCAGCCGAAGAACTTCAGCGCGTTGAAGCCCGGCGTGCAGAACACCTGCGAGCCGGCCGACAGCGGGGCCAGCACACCGGCGATCAGGCCGTGGATGTGGAACAGCGGCATGATGTTCAGGCCGCAGTCCTTCGAGCTGAACTGGAGCGTGCGAGCGATGTTCGACGCCGAGGCCGCCAGGTTGCCCTGCGACAACGGCACGATCTTCGGCCGCGACGTGGTGCCCGAGGTGTGTAGCACCATCGACACGTCTTCGGGGGCTGCGTAGCCGCCGTTCGTGGCGGGCGTTGCGGCGCCAGCGCGGCGCGGCTCGAGCGTGAAGCTGCCGGCCGGCGACGCCGCATCGCTGACGAGGTCGATGATCGGCACGCCGAGCTTCACCGCCACGTCCACCGCCGGCGAGGCACTGCCGCGCCCGACGATCAGTGCCTTGGCGTTCAGGTCGGAGAGGTAGAACTCGAACTCGTCGGCGCGGTAGGACGGATTCAGGGGTGCGCTCGCCACGCCGTTGGCGCAGGCCAGGAAACAGGTCGCCATCTCGGGGCCGTTGTCGAGCACGATCGCCACGCGGTCGTTGCGGCCCAGGCCCAGGCCGTTCAGCCGCGCCAGAGTGGTCTCGATCAGCAGGCGCAGAGCGCCGTGGCTCAGTGTCGGACGTCCCGGCGCCGACACCGCGGCCGCCGCTTCGGCGCCTTGCGCCAGCAAGTCCTTCAGGGTGCGAGACATGCAGTTCCTCGAATAAAAAGTCAGGGCCCGCCGCCCTTTCGGGCAGCGCGCAACAAAAGGGGCGCGGGGTTACTCGCGGCCGGATGCCCGGCTGATGGCAGGGCTGGCTGGCGGGCCATGATGCTGGCCCAGACCGCAGGTGGCTCGGTTATAGCGCGAAGGCATCGAGGGCACAATCCAGTATCGTCCTCACGTGTTGCCGAGCGGAGCATCTCCCGTCGCGAGGCCCGAAGAATCCTCGCCGATGCCGCTGCCCTCGCCCACGCTCCTGATCGAACTGCTCGTCCTCGGTGCATGCACCGGCTTCCTCGCGGGCTTGCTGGGCATCGGCGGGGCATGCTCATGGTGCCCTTCGTCACCCTGATCGTCGGGGCTCGCGGCGTGGAGCCGGGTCTGGCCGTGAAGATGGCCATCGCCACGTCGATGTCGACCATCCTGTTCACCTCGATCTCCAGCCTGCGGGCGCACCACAAGCGGGGCGCCGTGCGCTGGGACCTGGTGCGCGGCATCGCCCCCGGCATCGTGATCGGCTCGCTGCTGGCGGGGGCCGGCGCGTTCTCGTTGATCAAGGGCGCGGCACTCGCGGTGCTGTTCGCGGTCTTCGTCGGCTTCTCGGCCACGCAGATGCTGCTCGACCGCAAGCCCGCGCCGTCGCGAAGCATGCCAGGGCCGGTGGGCCAGGGCGCGGCGGGAGCCGGCATCGGCTTCCTCTCCGGCCTGGTCGGCGCGGGCGGCGCCTTCGTCTCGGTGCCCTTCATGGCGTGGTGCAACGTGCCGATCCACAACGCCGTGGCCACCAGCGCGGCGCTGGGCTTTCCGATTGCGCTGGCCAGCACGGCGGGCTACGTGATCGGCGGATGGAACCTGCCGCCGCCATTGCCCGGCGCCGTGGGCTATCTCTATGTGCCGGCGTTGCTCTGCATCGCCGTCGCGAGCGTGAGCACGGCACCGCTGGGCGCACGGGCAGCGCACAGCCTCGATATGCGACAACTCAGGCGGGTGTTTGCGCTGATGCTGTACGCGCTGGCGGCGTACATGCTCTACAAGGGCCTGGCGGGCTGAGCCTCAAGCGCGGGCCGCCGGAGCTATTCGAGCGCGAAGCGGATGCTGGCCAGCGTGACGTGGTTGCCGCCGCGCTTGCGCGCCTCGGCCAGGGCCGTCTCCGCTGCGCCGACCAGGACGTCCTGCGTGTGCGCGGTGTGCGGAAAGCTCGCCACGCCCATCGAGACCGTGATGCCGATGTTGCGCCCTTGAAGCACGACGATCTGGGTGGCGCACTGGCGGCGCAGGCCTTCCATGCGAGAGTGCGCGGTGGCCAGCCCGACGCCCGACAGCAGCACGGCGAAGCGCGAGTTGTCCAGCCGGCACGAGGCATCCATGGCCCGCGTGTTGCCGCGCAACAGGCGCCCGAGCGCCTCGAGAATGCGCGCATGGGCTTCGGCGCCCATGGCCTTGACCTCTTCGGAGGGCGGGTCGAGCTCGATCGACACCAGCGAAAACTCTCGGTGCTCACGCGAGGAGAGGTCGACCTCGCGTCGCAACTGGTCCTCGAAGTGCATCTTCTGGTAGAGCCCCGTGACGTTGTCGCGCAGCGTCTGGTCTTGTGTCTCGCGGCGCAAGGCCTCGGCCGCAAGTTGCTGCTGCTCGAGCTGCGCCAGCGCCTGCTGAAGTTGCGCCTCGCGCTGCCGGTGCGCCGTCAATTCCGTCCAGAGGCTGCAGACCAGCCTTGGCGTGCCTTCGGCCGAAGACAAGCCGACGCGCGCCACGTTGAACTCGCGCCTGGCCCCGCCAATATCGAGGCGATGTTCGGTCAGTGCGCCGCGAGTCATGGCCAGGGCCGCGTTCTCCGCCGTGCGCAGCGCCGGCCATTGCGCCGCCTCCAGCCATTGCGCATCGGCCGTGCCGATCATCTTGTCGGGCGTGGTACCGAACAGGGCCGCCAGGCGCCCGTTCACATGCCGGTACTGGGATGTGGCCACGTCCTTCACGCCAAACGGCAACTCCAGCCGCTCGATCAGTTCGAGCAGTGCGGTGCTCAGTTCACCTTCGCTGGAACGCAACGCCGCCAGCACACTGCCGGCCGGATCGGCGCGCGGCAGGCTGGATGGCGAGGTGACTTCGGTCATCGGAATTCTTTCGCGGGTTCCGCGGGCATGTCCCGGGGCGCTTGAACCATCTTGTGCTTCGACAGGGCGATTGACAAGGAACGGGCGCGCCCGTTTACCTCCGCCTCCCTAACTTGAAAACCATCATAACGAGGGTCGGCAGCCTCGCACCGCTCGAATGAGGGGTTCGAAGGTTCGGCTTCTTTGCCGATCCGAGCCCCGGGCAGGGCCCTGCGAATGCACCACGGTGAGATCCGAATCCTGCTCGCGCCCTGCGTCCGCCAGCAGGGTTTGCACCACTGTGGTGCGGAGGACACGCTGAACCGGCTGGTTATGCTGGCCCGTCGTTTGCTTCTTCCTCGCCGGGTGTAACGACGCACCCGGCTCGCGCCAAGGCGCCGGCCGCGCGCACATCGACGTGCGCGGTGATGCAACTCCGCCAAGCCGGCCTGTCCGGAATGGCCCCCTGGAGCCCGTCATGACCGTCGTTCACACCGCCCTCCGGTTTCTCTCCGCTGCGCCGCCGGCGCCGAGCGCCATTGCGGTGGCGCCGATCGTCGCGTGGCACCCCGATTGCTCTGATCGCTCCCGGAGATGCCCATGAAGAAGATGAAGCTCGTGATGGTCGGCAATGGCATGGCCGGCGTCCGCACCCTCGAAGAACTGCTGAAGATCGCCCCCGAGCTGTACGACGTGACCGTCTTCGGCGCTGAACCCCACCCGAACTACAACCGCATCCTGCTCAGCCCGGTGCTGGCCGGCGAGCAGACGATCGACGAGATCATTCTCAACCCGCTGTCCTGGTACGCGGAGCACGGCATCCGGCTGCACCTGGGCAAGAAGGTCGTCGACGTCGATCGGCGCCGCCGCGTCGTGAAGGCTGCCGACGGCAGCGAGGAAGAATACGACCGGCTCCTGCTGGCCACCGGATCCAACCCGTTCATCCTGCCGGTGCCCGGCAAGGACCTCGCCGGCGTCATCGCCTACCGCGACATCGCCGACACCAACACGATGATCGAGGCGGCCGCGAAGTACAGGCACGCCGTCGTCATCGGCGGCGGCCTGCTCGGCCTCGAAGCCGCCAACGGCCTGATGCTGCGCGGCATGCAGGTGACCGTGGTGCACATCATGCCGTGGCTGATGGAGCGTCAGCTCGACGACACCGCCGGCCGGCTGCTGCAGAAATCGCTCGAGGACCGCGGCCTGAAGTTCCTGATCGGCGCGCAGACGCAGGAACTGCTCGGCTGCGACGACGGCCGTGTCCGCGCGGTCAGGTTCAAGGACGGCACCGAGATCCCGGCCGACCTGGTGGTGATGGCCGCCGGCATCCGCCCCAACACCGAGCTCGCCGAGAAGATCGGCCTGCACGTGAACCGCGGCATCGTCGTCAGCGACACCATGCAGACCGTCACCGACCCGCGCATCTACTCGGTGGGCGAATGCGCGGCGCACCGCGGCATCGCCTATGGCCTGGTGGCGCCGCTGTTCGAGCAGGGCAAGGTGTGCGCCACGCACCTGGCCGAGTTCGGCATCGGCCGCTACACCGGCAGCCAGACCAGCACCAAGCTGAAGGTCACCGGCATCGACCTGTTCTCGGCCGGCAACTTCACCGGCGGCGACGACTGCGAGGAGATCGTGATGAGCGATCCCTTCGGAGGCGTCTACAAGAAGCTCGTCATCAAGGACGACAAGCTGGTCGGCGCGTGCCTTTACGGCGACACGGTCGATGGCTCGTGGTACTTCAAGCTCCTGCGCGAGGGCCGCAAGATCGCCGACATCCGCGACAAGCTGATGTTCGGGGAGAGCAACATCGGCGACACGGGCCACGAGGGCAACACGCGTGCCGCGGCGATGGCTGACAGCGACGAGGTGTGCGGCTGCAACGGCGTCAACAAGGGCACGATCTGCAAGGCCATCAAGGACAAGGGCCTGTTCACGCTCGACGAGGTGCGCAAGCACACCAAGGCGAGTGCCAGCTGCGGCTCCTGCACGGGCCTGGTCGAGCAGCTGCTGATGTTCACCGCCGGCGGCGACTACTCCAAGGCGCCGACCAAGAAGGCCATGTGCGGCTGCACCGACGCCAGCCACCAGGAAGCGCGCGAGGCGATCAAGGCCGATCACCTGCTGACCATCGACAGCCTCTACAAGCGCCTGGGCTGGCGCACGCCCAACGGTTGCGCCTCGTGCCGCCCGGCGATCAACTACTACCTGATCAGCAGCTGGCCGAAGGAAGCGAAGGACGACCCGCAGAGCCGCTACATCAACGAGCGCAGCCACGCCAACATCCAGAAGGACGGCACCTACTCGGTGATCCCGCGAATGTGGGGCGGCGAGACCACGGCCGACGAACTGCGCCGCATCGCCGACGCGGTGGACAAGTACAAGATCCCCACCGTCAAGGTGACCGGCGGCCAGCGCATCGACCTGCTCGGCGTGAAGAAGGAAGACCTGGTCGGCGTCTGGCAGGACATCGGCATGCCCAGCGGCCACGCCTACGCCAAGGCGCTGCGCACGGTGAAGACCTGCGTGGGCAGCGAATGGTGCCGGTTCGGCACGCAGGACAGCACGCAGATGGGCAAGGACCTGGAGCGCGCGCTGTGGCGCATGTACGCGCCCCACAAGGTCAAGCTCGCCGTCAGCGGCTGCCCGCGCAATTGCGCCGAGGCGGGCATCAAGGACGTCGGCGTGATCGGCGTCGATTCGGGCTGGGAGATCTACGTCGCCGGCAACGGCGGCATCAAGACCGAGGTGGCGCAATTCCTCGTCAAGCTGAAGACGGCAGCCGAGGTGCTCGAGTACAGCGGCGCCTTCCTGCAGCTCTATCGCGAGGAAGGCTGGTACCTGGAGCGCACCTGCCACTGGGTCGGCCGCGTCGGGCTGGACTACGTGAAGAAGAAGATCCTCGACGACCACGCGCTGCGCAAGAGCCTGTGGGAGCGGCTGCAGTTCTCGCTCGACGGCGAGCCCGACCCGTGGTTCGAGTTCGACAAGGCCTCGGTCGACACCCGCCAGTTCACCCCCGTTGGAGCCCTGTGATGAGCCAGTGGAAAGTCATCTGCCGCGTCGACGAGATCCCGGTGCTGGGCGCGCGCCGCGTGGCGCGGGCGAACGGCGCCGAGGTCGCCGTGTTCCGCAATGCCGAAAACAAGGTGTTCGCCCTGCTCGACCGCTGCCCGCACAAGGGCGGGCCGTTGAGCCAGGGCATCGTGTTCGGCGAGAGCGTTGCCTGCCCGCTGCACAACTGGACGATCGGCCTGGCCGACGGCTGCGCCAGGGCACCGGATGTCGGCTGCACGACGCGCTTTTCCGTCCAGGTGGAATCCGGCGTGGTGTCGCTCGACGTCGACGAGTTGAACTCGCTGGCCCTGTACCCGGGCAACGCGGTCGCCTGACGTGGCCGAAACGAAGTCCACCTGCCCCTACTGCGGCGTCGGCTGCGGGGTGATCATCGAGTCGCAGGGGCGGCAGATCACTGGCGTGCGCGGCGACCCGCAGCACCCGGCCAACTTCGGCCGGCTGTGCAGCAAGGGCAGCACGCTGCACCTGAGCGCCAGCGCCGAAGTGACGCTGCAGACGCGGCTGCTGCACCCGATGCAGCGCGCAGCACGCGGCAAGGCGCCGCAGCGCCTGGACTGGGACGCCGCGCTCGATCTCGCAGTGGACCGTTTCGCCGGCGCGATCCACGAGCACGGCCCCGATGCCGTGGGCTTCTACCTGTCCGGTCAGCTGCTCACCGAGGACTACTACGTCTTCAACAAGCTCGCCAAGGGCCTGATCGGCACCAACAATGTCGACACCAACTCACGCCTGTGCATGAGCAGCGCGGTGGCCGGCTACAAGGCCACGCTGGGTGCCGATGCGCCGCCCGCCTGCTACGACGACCTGGCGCATGCGCACACGCTGTTCATCGCCGGCTCCAACACCGCCTTCGCCCACCCGGTGCTGTTCCGCCGCATCGAGGACGCCAAGCGCGCCAACCCGGCGCTGCGCCTGATCGTCGTCGACCCGCGCCGCACCGACACCGCCGAGGCCGCCGACCTGTTCCTGCAGATCCTTCCCGGCACCGACGTGGCGCTGTTCAACGGCCTGCTGCACCTGATGCTGTGGGAAGGCCTGACCGACACCGCCTACATCGCGGCGCACACGAGTGGCTTCGAGACCTTGCGCGACCGCGTGCGCGACTTCGCGCCGAAGGACGTAGCCGCGATCTGCGGCATCGCCGAAGCCGACCTGGTGACCGCTGCTCGCTGGTTCGCCGGGCTCGACGGCACCGAGGGCCACGGCGGCGCGCGCCGTCCGACTCTGTCGCTGTATTGCCAGGGCCTCAATCAGAGCGCCAGCGGCACGGCGAAGAACGCGGCGCTGATCAACCTGCACCTGGCCACCGGGCAGATCGGCAAGGCGGGCGCCGGCCCGTTCTCGCTGACCGGCCAGCCCAACGCGATGGGCGGGCGCGAGGTCGGCGGCCTGGCCAACCTGCTGTCGGCGCATCGTGACCTGGGTAATGCACAGCACCGCGCCGAAGTCGCGCGGCTGTGGGGCGTGGACGACGTGCCAGCGCTGCCGGGCAAGACAGCGGTGGAGATGTTCGAGGCCGCGGCCGATGGCCAGATCAAGGCGCTGTGGATCAGCTGCACCAACCCGGCGCAATCACTGCCCGACCAGGCGACGGTGCGGCGTGCACTGGAGCGCGCCGAGTTCGTCGTCGTGCAGGAGGCCTTCGCCACCACCGCCACCTGCGCCTACGCGGACCTGCTGCTGCCCGCCACCACCTGGGGCGAGAAGGACGGCACCGTCACCAACAGCGAGCGTCGCATCAGCCGCGTGCGCCCTGCCGTGTGGGGGCCGGGCGAGACGCGGCACGACTGGGCCGTGGCCACCAGCTTCGCGCAGCGGCTGGAGGCGCGCCTGCGCCCGGGCCGGCCCTCGCTGTTTGCGTACGCCACGCCGGAGTCGGTGTGGAACGAGCACCGCGAGACCACGCGTGGCCGCGACCTCGACATCACCGGCCTGAGCTACGCGCAGCTCGACGACGCGCCGCAGCAGTGGCCGTTCCCGAGCGGTGCCGCGACCGGCCGGGCGCGGCTGTACGAAGACGGCGTGTTCCCGACCGACGACGGCCGCGCCCGCTTCGCCGACACGCGCCTCGAGAAGCTCGCCGAGCCGCGTGATGCGCGGTTTCCGTTCTCGCTGAACACCGGCCGGCTAAGGGACCAATGGCACGGCATGAGCCGCACCGGCACGGTGGCGCGGCTGTTCGGCCACGTCGCCGAGCCGGCCATCGACATGCATGCGCAGGACATGGCCCGGCTCCATCTCGCCGAGGGTGACCTGGTGCACGTGACCTCGCGGCGCGGCTCGCTGGTGCTTCCCGCGCGCACCAGCGCGCAAGTCGCACCGGCACAGAGCTTCATCGCCATGCACTGGGGCGAGGAGTACCTGTCGGGTCGCGGCGCCACCGGCGCCCGCATGACCGGCATCAATGCGCTCACCAGCCCGGCCTTCTGCCCGAGCTCGAAGCAGCCCGAGCTCAAGCATGCCGCGGTAAAGATCCTCAAGGCCGAACTGCCCTGGCGCTTGCTGGCCATGGCCTGGTTGCCAGGCGGCCAGGCGCTGAGCGCGCAGGCGCAGCTGCGCGAGGCCATGGGCGCCTTTGCCTTCGCCACCGCGGTGCCTTTCGGGCGCGAGCGCGGCGGGGTGCTGTTCCGTGCCGCGGCCTACGAGGCACCGCCGCCCGAGTTGCTGCAACAAATCGAGGCCGTGCTGCAGCTCGACCAGCCCGGTGTGCTGCGTTATGCCGACCGCCGGCGCGGCCAGCAGCGCAGCATGAAGCTGGCCGCGCACGGCAGCGACGCAAGGCTCGAGGCCTTCCTGCTCGCCGGCGACATCAGCGCCGAGGCCTGGGTGCGCCCGCTGCTGCAGGACGGTGCGAGTGCACAGGCCTTCGGCCGCGCGCTGCTGCAGCCGGGCGCGAAGGCACCGCTGGCCCTGCCCGTGCGCGGCCGGCAGATCTGCAGCTGCTTCGACGTCGGCGAGGCACAGATCAGCGAAACCCTGGCACGCTGCCATGGCACGGCCGACGCACAGCTCGCGCAGTTGCAAGGCGAGTTGCAGTGCGGCACCAACTGCGGATCGTGCATTCCGGAACTCAAGCGTATCGTTCGCCTCCGACAACAGGCGGCATGAACATTGCGATGCCGTGACGGGGAGACAGGCATGAGCATCGCGACATACATCAAGGAAATCGGCCGCGGCAAGGAAGGCGCGCGGGCCCTGACGCAGGAGCAGGCCCACGACCTGATGAGCCAGGTGCTCGACGGCCGCGTCACCGACCTCGAGATCGGCGCCTTCGCGATCGCGATGCGCATCAAGGGCGAAACCACCGACGAGCTCGCCGGCTTCCTGCAGGCCGCGCACGAGCGTTGCATCGGCCTGCATCCGCAGCACCCGATGGTGGTGCTGCCTTCGTACAACGGCGCACGCAAGTTGCCCAACCTGACGACGTTGCTGGCACTGCTGCTGTCCCAGGAGGGCGTGCCGGTGCTGGTGCACGGCCCCGAGCACGACCCGGGCCGCGTCACCACCGCCGAGATCTTCCAGACGCTGGGCCTGCCCAGCGCCAGCGACGCCGGCGACATCCACGCCGCCTGGCAGCGCCGCGAACCGGTGTTCATCCGCACCGAGGCACTGTGCCCGCCGCTGGCGCGGCTGCTCGACGCGCGCCGCGTCATCGGCCTGCGCAACCCGGCGCACACCGTGGCCAAGCTGCTCGCGCCGGGGCCGCAATCGCCCTCGATGCGCGTGGTGAACTACACGCACCCCGAGTACGGCACGATGCTCACCGGCTTTCTCGGCCAGACACTGGCGAACGCGATGCTGCTGCGCGGCACCGAAGGAGAACCGGTGGCCGACCCACGCCGTCTGCCGCGGCTCGATGTGTTCCTCGGCGGGCAGTTGCGCCCCGAGTTGTCCCGCGCGGCGCAGGAAGGCGTGCTCACCGAATTGCCGGTGCTGCCACGCAGCAACGACGCCGCCACCACGGCGCTGTACATCCAGTCGGTGGTCAGCGGCGAGAAGCCCGCCCCCGGCCCGCTGCAGCAGCAGGTGGAGTGCCTGGTCGCGGGTCTCGCCGCAATGCAACGCCTGCAGGGCCAGGAGAAGACCGCATGAACGACCGCATCGGCACAGGCCGCGTGAGCCTCGTCGGCGCCGGCCCCGGCGATCCGGAACTGCTGACGATCAAGGCGGTGCGCGCCATCCGCGCCGCCACCGTCTTGCTGGTTGACGATCTCGTGGGCGACAGCGTGCTGCGTTACGCGCGCCGCGGCGCGCGCATCGTGCACGTCGGCAAGCGCGGCGGCTGCGCGAGCACGCCGCAGGCCTTCATCGAGAAGCTGATGCTGTCGGCGGCCCGCGATGGCGAGACCGTGGTCCGGCTCAAGGGCGGCGACCCGTTCATCTTCGGACGCGGCGGC
>Ga0116158_10002339_pt1 | contig 16789 bp, 16 predicted proteins | sample AD_UKC052_MetaG_FD_89883 | JGI IMG/M metagenome (GOLD analysis project Ga0116158, IMG submission 89883) | Active sludge microbial communities of municipal wastewater-treating anaerobic digesters from USA - AD_UKC052_MetaG | ecosystem: Engineered > Bioreactor > Anaerobic > Digestate | place: USA... | reverse complement strand
CCGGAGAGGACAACGACCGTGTCGCCGCAGTCCCCGATGGCGTACCGCACCCCGCCCGCCGTGCCCAGCGGAGTCTCCTCGATCGAGTAGCTTATGGTGACGCCCCACTCGGAGCCGTCGCCGAAGTAATTCTGCACGTTGTCAGGAAGGAAAAACAGGCTCATGATAATGTCCCTGATGCCATGCCTCTTCAGGAGGTTGATCGTATGCTCGAGGACAGGCTTGTTGATGACCGGGACCATCGGCTTTGACCTGTTGCAGGTCAGCGGCCGGAGCCTGGTTCCCTCTCCTCCCGCCATAATTACCGCTTTGACCATGAAGCGTCTCCTTTTCCCGATGTGCGTGTCGCGCCCTGTAATCTGAAGCAGGGACCGCACATGACGGCGGTCTCCCCGGAACAAAAAGTGCCGGAGACGGTGCGTTCGCTGATTGTGTTATTAATACCGGTAAATCATCCTTCCGATGATCTGGTCGTCCCGTATAACGCCAAGGGCGCGGCTGTCGAAACCCGTGTCCAGGTTGTCGCTCAGCACGAAATACTCGTTCCTGTTTATTTTTACGGCGGGCAGGTTGTCCCGGAAGGCGAAGTTCATCGGGAACACCCTGGTGTCGGCTGACGTCGTTTTCCACTGAATCACGAACCTGTCGTTGTTGATGAAGAGGACCTTGTCCCGGATCTCGATGGTAGCGCCTTCGGCGGCAAGTACCCGCTTGATCATGACCCGTCCCGGCTCGACAGGGCTATCGATAAGCACTATGTCCCCCCGCTTCGGGGTCACGTGCTTGAGGAATATGATCGTATCGCCCTTTTTTAGATTGGGGTTCATCGTGTTATCAGTGACACTGCAGGATACCAGGATAAACCTGCACAGGAGGAACCCTGCGATTATACCAGCGACCGCTGATATGATCTTTATGATGAATCCGAGCCCTGATTCTTTAAGATTGTCCATGTGCATTCCGATTTTTTACAATATACAGAGGGGATAAGACTAACGACGCTAATAAATTAATCAATAACAAATTTTACATGTATTATGTCTACCTGCATGACTGTTTGGCGCCTGTCGTGGACGTCCTGCTCGAAGATTCCCCTTGGTCCCATATTAATTTCTTGACAAGGATGATTATCTTTATAGTATTTATAAATTAATTAGTTATTTTTTTTGCAATGTGTATTTCCGGTGTTGGCTGGCACACTGGAAAATCAATGCATCGGTAACAAGATTTATCGTTTTTATACTAAATTTTGCACAATTGAGAGCCGATATTTTTACAAGCAACGTAGTGGTAGACGTATTATTGCCATCAACATATTGAATTATCGAGAATACTTTTTTCAAAGGAGCGAACAATGAAAAGGATGACCAGGTTGGGTACATTGTCGTTGGCTATTGGCCTGTTGATGCTGTTTACCGGCAATGGATCAATGCTTTTGCAGGCTCAGAACGAGCCTAAAAAAGAGCAGAAACAAAAACAGGACGGTCTGGTTGTTGACTGGATAAATGACTTCGAGGACTGCGAAGACTGGAGGGCGGTATCGACCTGTCCGCTTGGCGATACCAAGACCCGGAAGATACCCGGAAAACCCCGCCCGGTCAATGAGCAGGGGCAGGCGGTCAATGAAGACGGGCAGCCCGGCGAATTCAAGGACGATATAACCGATGAAAACGGTTTGCCGCATAAAAACGCGTACGTGATGGGCGTCAAAACCTACTTCCTCGACAGGGGCTTTGACCGCGTGGAAGTCTTCCCGCCCAACGAATATATCATCAGGGGCAAGGCGCGTGAAATGAAGTTCTGGGTGCTCGGGAGAAAATTCCGTCATACCCTCTGGGTCAAGCTCCGGGACTACAAGGGCCAGCTTCACAAGCTGAAAGTCGGAAGGCTTGATTTCTGGGGTTGGAGAGAGATGTCCGTCATCGTTCCGGGATGGCTGCCCCAGTCCGCAAGCTATGCCATGCTGGATAAGAACCTCCACTTTGTTTCATTCTTCGTGGAGAGCGACTACTATGAGATTCCGGGCACATTCTACACGTACATAGACCAGTTCAGGGTAATTACGGATCTGTCAGAATTTACCGGTGACGAGACGATCAAGGATACCTGGTAAAATCGATATAGGCTAATCGAGATAGGCTAAGAAGGGAGGCTTTTAATGAGATCATATAACAAAAGAACAGTCGCAATTATTTTGAGCATGCTGGTTGCCGTATTCGTCGGCGTGGTGACGATAGGTCCGGCCCAGTCCAAGATTATCACCAATGTCCCGGCGGACGTCAGCGGCAACGAGCTGAAAGCGGTCGTCATAGAGGACTTCGAGAACGCCGTGATCGGCGATACCGGCTGGAAAGTCGACTCCACGCCGAAGGTGTTCGCCAAGGCGGAGACCGAGCAGAAACTGAAAATGAAAAACCCGGTCACCAAGCTCGAGATGAAGCTGGTCGCCGGCGGGCCCAACGACATGAACGTTGAGGAATTTTCCCTCACCGAGAAAGGAAAGAAAAAAGACAAGATACTTGGCGTTGGGTTCAAGTTCCGGTATCCGGGCCCCAACGAGATCCACATCCTGGCGCCCCCTGAAGTGGACTGGAAAGACAAGACGCCGGTCCTTACCTATAACCCGAATACGGGAAAGGACGAGCAGGAGCGCGGCATCCAGCTCCCCGGGCAGTCGAAGGGCATATCCCTCTGGATCCATGGCCGCGGCCACCCCTATAACCTGGAAGTATGGGTCAAGGATTACCGGGGCTCCACGCATGTGCTGAAGTTCGGGTCTGTCAATTTTGTCGGCTGGCGCCCGATGAAGGTCGATATACCGGTCAACGTGCCCCAGTCCTTCGAATCGTTCCCGCAGACACGGACAACGAAGATCGTGCGGTTTGTCCTGAAGGCGGACCCGACCGCGTCGCGCGAGGAGCTGACCGAGACGACCTACTTCTTCTTTGACCAGGTGAAAGTACTGACCGATACCTACGAAGTCAACTTTGACGGTAATGAGCTTCACAAGGTGTTCGAGGGCGGACAAAAGAGCGGAGAGAAAAAATAAAGTAGAACATTTCTTTACATATAATTAGCAGTTCTTTTTCGCTCCATGAAAATACCCATCGTTCTCCAGGATGGGTATTTTCTGTTTTTGAAAATATTCAAATTTGAGATTGGGATTCGATCCCCGCTTACGGCTAATCGCGCCGCGGCACCGGGCTCCTGAAAATTACAGCGGGACGCACGGGTCCGCCGGGCGGGTGGGGATGGTATCCGGAACGAGAGGGGAAGTTCCCCAATACCACAAAGCGGGGTAGACATCATGGCAAAAGATAAAATTATGGAAAAACTCGATTCGCTTTTCAAGGAGGAGCTGTGGGGAAGAATCGAGCCGAAGGATATAGGCATCTCGAAATTCAAGATTCTCGATGACCTTTTCAATTCGGTGGTCTCCGAAGACATCATACCGGAAACCATGGACGCGTGCAGGGGGCATCTTGCCGAGCACGCCGATTCGATTACGTCGATGTACCTGATCGGCCAGATCGGGTACCATCGCGACAACATCGAGGACGCCAAGCAGCTGCGGCGGCTCATAGAGATATTCACCGGGTACCACAAGTGGGCGGTCGTGGAGCTCATCGCAGAGAAGATACTTGAATACGGAGAATCGAGCGCCGCTCTGCGGGCCATGGCCCTGAGCCTCGAGCGCCTGGGACGCAACAAGGAGGCGATCCCGGTGCTGGAGGGCCTGCTGAAAATCGACCGGTTCGACGCCGAGCTCTCGAAGAAGCTCGCCTTTGCCATTATCGACGAGGAGCCGGATAAGAGCATCCATTACATGAAGCTGTCGATCGAGGGCTTCATCAAGAACAAGAAGTACGAGGAGGTTACCAGCCTCTGGACCAAGCTGGTTTCCGTGTCCTGGGAGGACATCGCCTTCTTTGAACGCATCGAGCGCTTCCTGGTCGAGGCCAAGCAGTTTGAGCTGGTAGCCAGCCTTCTGAAGATACTGCTCCAGAAGTACCGGGACGAGCAAAACCCCGACCTCTCGCTCGAGCTCCTCAAGAAGGTGCTCAAGTACCGGCCGGACGACACCCATGCGCGGCGCGACCTGATCAATCTCTACCGGGTCAAGTACGGCGAACATTCCCAGTTCGAGCAGTTCATGAAGCTCTCCAAGCTGGCAAATTACAAGACGCCGGTGAAGTACGCGATACAGGACTTCGAGAAGAACATCGTCTTCGACAAGGGCAACTACGCATACCACAATACCTGGAAGCTCGGCAAAATCACCGACATGGACAGCGAGAATATCGTGATAAGCTTCAGGGAAAAGCCGGAGCACAAGATGTCGATCCAGATGGCGCTCCAGTCCCTTGCACCGATCCCCCGGGACCACCTGTACGTGATGCAGTACGACGACCCGGAATACGTGAAGAACCTGTTCCGGGACGATTTCATGCAGTTCTTCGAGATACTGATCCGTTCCTACGGCGGGAAAATCCTGCTCGAGGACGTCAAGCGGGAGCTTATCCCCGCCCTGGTGCCGGAAAAGGGCTGGTCCAAGTGGTGGGGCCGCGCGCGGACGAAAATCAAGCGGGATCCCCACTACGGGTTCTCCGAGAAGAAAAAGGACCTGATCTTTGTGCGGGACAAGCCGGTGACCTTTGCCGAGGAGCTCCTCGAGAGCTTCACCGGGTCCGACTCGTTCAGCAAGAAGCTGGATATCGCCATTGAATTCGTCAACAACATCGATACGGACGAGGGCAGGTCTGTCGTCCCCTACTTTATCGATTACTTTACCGAAGAAATGAAGGGCGATTCGGCCACGCGCCAGGTGCTCTCGTACATGATCCTGAAAGACATGACCAAATTCGTCGACCCGGCGAAGCTCAAGCTGGACGCCCTGCGCGAAAAGGTCATCGAGTTCATCAAGGGAAGCCAGGAGCTGTCGCTCCTTTCGATGAAGATATCCTCGTACGACTACAAAAAAGACCTGGTGAACCTGATCGAGGAGTCGCGGGAGGACTGGCCGCAGGTGCTGGCGGAGCTCCTGTTCGAGATCCCGGTGCGGATACACAAGTATATCATCAACAACCTGATCCGCGCCCATGCGTACAATATCATCAACGGGTTCATAGACCGGGTCATCACCGGGGCGAAACAGTACCCGGAGATCTTCATCTGGGTCGCGCGGAACATTTTCAGCAAACAGTGGGATTACGACTGGCTCGATTATTCGCGCGAGCGGCTGACGGTTTCCTATTTCCGTCTCATGAACGAGCTCAAGAAGATCGAGCTTGAGGGAAACCGGTTGAAGAACATGGCGATCGACGTTCTGCATGATAATAATTCCGCGGCGCTGAAATACATCGCGGAACAGTTCGACCCGGGATTCCTGGGAAAGATCTACGAGCTGTTCAGCAACATTTCATACGTGGAAGAGCCGCAGAAGGAGGCGTTCCTGGGCGTGATAAAGGCCAGCCACGCCGGGTTCCAGCCGGTCAAGACCGGGGCCGACGAGATGTGGGAAGTAGACGTGGAGAAGCTCATCGTTTCCCGGGAAGGATACGAGAAGATGAAGGCCAGCCTGGACCGGCTGGTCAGCGTGGAGCTGGTGAACATCTCGAGGGAGCTGACGAAGGTGGCCGATGTCTCCGCCGACATCCGGGAGAACGTGGAGTACAACGCCCTGATGGAAAAGCAGGCGACGCTCGAGCTGTCCATTTCGCGGCTGGACGGGGAGATGAAAAAGGCGCAGGTGCTCAGCCTGGACGAGATATCGACAGACGCGGTAAATATCGGGACCAGGGTCATTCTCAAAGAGCAGGAGAAGGGCGAGGAGCGCGATTACACCATTCTCGGCCCCTGGGACGCCGATTTCGAGAAGCGGATCCTGTCCTACCGGTCCCCCATAGCAAAATCTCTCCTCGGACTGAAAGCGGGAGACGTGGTGAACCTTGACCTGGAAGACGGGAAAAAGAACTACATGATCAAGGAGATCCGCAAATATTCGGCGTAAGGGGCCGGATTGCCCGTGGGCAGATACAAAGTCTGTCATTCCCGCGAAAGCGGGAATCCATGCGGAAAAATATGGATTCCGGCTCTTCGCTGCGCTTCGGCCGGAATGCAGACGAGTTATTCGACAAGTCTATTTTTCAGAAGCTTTCAGAATTTTTATTTGACAAATAGGACCCTCCGCTCGTATGGATTAAGCAGATAAGCCGCGATGGTGGAATTTGGCAGACACGCAAGATTCAGGATCTTGTGGGCATTACGCCTGTGAGGGTTCAAGTCCCTCTCGCGGCACAACGAAATAACTGGGCGGTCCGGAAACGGGCCGCCCATTTTTTTTAAAAAAATTTTTCGCCGCTCCGGCCCCGTTCGTACTAACGACGAGAAACTTTCTTAACGGCGGGGTCGTCATGAAAACATTACCCACGATTGTTGTACCGGTCATTTTCGCCATCCTGGTCTCCTGCGCGTTACCGGATGAATACAATCCCCTGTTAGAGCCCCGCAGCATGCCCGTGCTCGGCCTCGAGGTCATAATGCCGGCCGCGCGCATCATCGAAGCGGAGGCGGTCAGGGCCGAGGCATGGCTGATCCTTTCGGACGGGACGAAAAGCCCGGCCGACGGTACGGTGTGGGAGAGCCTTACCGCCGACGTCCTGTCCGTTGACGGTGACGGCCTGGTCAGCGGCAGGGCGCCGGGTCACGGGACCATACGCGCCCTTCACGGCGGGCTGAGCGCTACCGGAGAGCTGGAGGTCGAGCGGAGAGTGGATTACGGCCGTATCCTGATCGGGGAGGTGTTCTATGACGCGGCCGGCAGCGACGAGGGGAAGGAGTTCATCGAGCTGTACAACGGCAACGAGTATCCCTGCGATCTTTCGGGCATGGTCGTTGTTGACGGATCGGCATCGAGCAGTACCTTTACACTGCCGGCCGGCACCGCGCTTCCGGCGGGCGGGCGGGTGGTGATCGCGTCGTCGCGGGAGGGGTTTTTCGCGCTCTTCGGCGCGCACCCGGACCTTGCCGGTTTTTCGTTCTCCCTGAACAACGGCGGAGAGACGGTCCGCCTGATGAAAAAGGACGGCTCGCCCGTCGATACGGTCTACATCGCCGGTGGAACGGCGGATTTCCCGGCCCCTGCCGGGTGGTGCGTAACCGCGCTCCCGGCCGCGGCATCGGGGGAATCGCTGCACCGGGCCGCCGGATCACATGCCGGGACCTGCGCCGACTGGGCGAACGGCCCGCCGACGCCCGGTCGATAACAAAAAATATCGAGTAAACCCGCGGTAATTCCGAAAATAATAAAAAGCGTTATCCTGGATTGAATTACCGAAAAGAGGGGTTACCCATGGCACGAAAAATCGAAACGCCTGATATCATTGAGAGCGCCCGGCTTGAGATCCTGTTCGCGGTCAAGGAACGTATTACCGAGCTCACGCACGGCACGACCGCGCCGGTCCAGCTCAAAAAAGTCGTTATCAGGGACTCGACCCGCTCGTACCATGACTCCCTGCGCTATTTTGAGGTACAGAACGTATATATCGACGAGCGCGAGCGGCTGTGCGGCGACCTCGCCGGCAAGGACGACCGGATAAGCGACTGCGTGCTGTTCGGAAAGGAGATTGAGGACCTTGCGTTTGACGACCTTAAACAGGTGCTGGATTCGCTTTACGGAAGCCACTGGAGCGTTGACCTGGCGGACTATGAGCCGGCGGCCCCGCGGCAGAGGGAGGGCCTGTACGGGTTCCTCATGGCCGGCAGGGAAGGCATAACCCGGATAATCCGCAGGGGCGCCTGACTGACAGGCGGTCCCGCTCCACCATCACACACCACGACCACGAAGGCACTGGCATGAAACAGGCACTGACGCGCCGGCAGTTGAGCCGGATGATAACCGACATCGACATGAGCGTCTTCGCGATACGCTCGCGGCTCGCTTCCTTTACCGCCGCTCTCCTCAATGACAGGGCGGACCGCGCCGGTACGATAGACCTCTCCATCGTGTGCGGAGACTGCGGCTGCGCCCGGGTCGTGCGGTGCGGCGGCGTGTACCTGGACCCCCGCCACGGCCTCATCATGGTATCGGCAGCCGGCGGCGAAGAGGACCTTCCGTGGGACGACCTTACCCTCGCGTCCCAGCACCGGATCGCGCAGGACCTCTCGGTCCGCTATCTCTCCTGCGATATCTACGGCGGCCTCGCGTGACCAGCGTGGTGCCGGCTCCTATTTTCACTTGACAACGGCGCTTTTCCCGTGTAGCATTCGGGTCACCCGGACGATTATACGAAAAGGATAAGCGCCATGAAACCTGCAATCCCCCTGAGCATCTGCCTTGCCCTTGTTGTCATCCTGGCGGCCTTCCCGGCACGCGCGGAGTTGGACATCGTCGGCACCTGGAAAAATGTCGATGCGCGGACGGGGAGGGCGAAATCCCACATAAAGATATGGGAGAAGGACGGCATCTACTACGGGAAGATCGAGTATCTCCTTGACCCTTCGACCGGGTCGCGGTGCGACGATTGCGCGGGCACGAGGAAGGGCCGTCCGATCGTGGGCATGGTCATGCTCTGGGGGATGAAGAAAGCGGCGGCGAAAGACGACGGCCTTGACTTTTATTCCGGCGGACGGTTCCTGGACGTCGGCAGCGGCAATGATTATTCCTGCAGGATATGGCGGATGAGCGACAACAAGATACGGGTGCGGCGGTACGTGTTCCTCTTTTACCGGACCGAGTACTGGTACCGAATAAAATAGCGCTCCATCAGTTTTTCATCGAGACCGGCTGGCCCGTGGAATCGATCACATCGTACCAGAACCGCGAGCCGGTATCGATCACCTTCCGCGCCGAAACGGCGAGCTCAATGGGCACATGGGTGTAGATATCGTTCCAGAGGCCGATGACCATGTCGGTCTTGCCCGCCATGCCCGCGTGGACCGCGTTCTGTCCGAGCTGCCCGCAGAAAATCGAATCGTTGGGGACCGGCGGCGCGCTCCGTATCGTGTAGCTCGGGTCTATGTATTTCAGGTTGACCTCGATACCCTCCGCCTTGAAGAAGTCGTTAATGGCGCTCTTTAACAGGGCGCCGATATCGCCGAGCGAGACGTTCCCCGACCTGTCGCGCTTTGCGGCGGCCGCCTCCTTCTCGAGAAGGTCCTGCCCGGCGCCCTCGGCGACGCAGATGACGGCGTGATGCCGGGCCAGCATCCTTTTTTTGAGATGCGCCAGGAAGCCGTTGGGGCCGCCGAGGTCGAAGGGGACCTCCGGCACGAGGATGAAGTTGACATCGCTCATGGCAAGGCACGAGTGCGCCGCGATGAAGCCCGAGTGACGGCCCATGAGCTTCACCAGCCCGATGCCGTTCGGAGCGCCCTTGGACTCGATGTGGGCGGTGTAGATGGATTCCACAGCGAGGGAGAAGGCGGTCTCGAAACCGAAGGAGCGCTGAATGAAGCTGATATCGTTGTCTATGGTCTTCGGTATGCCAATCACGGCAAGGTCAAGCCCGCGCCGTTCGGCGATCGCGGCTATCTTGTGCGCGCCCCTGAGCGTGCCGTCGCCGCCGATCGTGTAGAGGATGTTTATCCCCATCGACGCCAGCGTTTCGACCAGCAGCTCCATGTCCTCTGTGCCGCCCCGGGAAGACCCCAGGATGGTGCCGCCGTCCAGGTGAATGTCCTCGACCATTTCTGGAGTGAGCTCGACCGTGCCGTATCCTTTCGCCGGGTCGAGCCCGCTGTAGCCGTAGCGTATCCCGGTGATCGAGCTGCTCCCGTACCGGTGGTGGGACGTCATGACGATGGACCGGATCACGGCGTTGATGCCGGGGCAGAGCCCTCCGCATGTCACGATGGCCGACCTCACCCTGTCGGGCCTGAAGCGGATCGCCTTCCGCGGGCCGGCCTGCTCGAAAGACTCTTCCAGGTTCACGCCGGAGAGGTTCCCGTCCTGGATCATCGGTTGGTGGACGACGCGGTCATCGTCGTCCACGAACGCCGATCCGTACGAAGCGTATGTTTCGAGAAGGGGCGAAGGGACCGCGCATGGCCCGAGGCTTTTCACGTTGAAATCCATGGTGCTCTCCGGATGTTAAGCGTCAATTCGAATCGATAGGCTCTTTTATTGGTTATCATCGAAATAATCAACAAAAAAACCTCGCGGGGCGGCGGCTGAAATGGGCGAATGTGCTTGACAACCCGATTTTGCGATACATAGTGCTGAGTTATTCTTTCTGAGGGGCAGGGCAGCATTATGAAACCGAAATTCAACAGAGTGGGCGTCCTTTTTTCCGGCGGGCCGGCGCCGAGCGCGAACGCGGTCATATCGTCGGTCGCGCTCAATTTCCTTGACAACAACATCCCCGTGACCGGGATCATGCGCGGGTACGAGTTCGTCCAGGATTTCAACAAGCATTATCCGAAACTGCGCAAGGACGTGCATTACGGCACGATCACCTACGAGATCACCAAGGCGAGGAACAGGGGCGGTATTTTCCTCCGCACCTCGCGCGCGAACCCGGGCAAGGAGATCAAGACCATGGAGGACCTGAACAACCCGGAAAAGAACGCGCGGCTCAGGAACATCCTGGACGCGTTCGAGCACCTGGAAATAGGCGCGCTGATCTCGATCGGCGGCGACGATACCCTGAAGACAGCGAACTATCTCTGGCTCATGGGGTTCCCCGTCATCCATATACCCAAGACGATCGATAACGACTACTACGGCATCCCCTGGACCTTCGGGTACTGGACCGCCGTTGACGTCGCACAGAAGATACTGCTGAACCTGAAGGCGGACGCCCAGGCCACGGACAGCTTCTTCGTCGTAGAGCTCATGGGCAGAAAGTCCGGCTGGATCACCTACGCCGCCGGCATCGCCGCGGAGGCCATCATCATGATTTCCGCCGAGGACGTCACGGGCGACACGGTCAACCTTGAGCAGATGGTGGACCGGATAACCGACGCCATCATCGCGCGGGAGAGCGAGCTGAAGCCGTACGGCGTCATCGCCATTTCCGAAGGGATCGTCGACAAGCTGCCGCCCGAGCTGAAGCCGAAGTCGACCGACCGGCACGGCAACCTCCTGCTCGGGGAGGCGAAGATCTCGAGCATCGTCGCGGAATCGGTGAAGGCGCGGTACCGGGAAAAGACAGGCCTGGACGTGAAGATAACGCCGAAGCAGGTAGGATACGAGATACGCTCCGCCCACCCCACCGCCTTCGACGTGGTCATGGGGAGCATGCTGGGCTACGGCGCCGCGAAGTATTATATGGAAGAGAATTTCGGCGTCATGGTATCGGTAACCGACAATTTTGACCTGAAGGCTGTCCCGTTCACGGACCTGATCGACAAGGACACGCTCCTCACCAGGCTGCGCGATGTGCCGCGCGGGAGCGATTTCTTCAACCTGAAGAACCGCCTCCAGTGCACCAACATATTCGAGTAGGGGGCGCCGTGAAGAACGTGATACGGATCGTGGCGGTTACGGCCCTCGCATCGCTCGTCGCGGGGGCAGGGTGCTCGCGCGGCGGCGGCGCGGCGAGCTTTGACGGCGTATTCGAGAAGCTCAGGGAGGCAAAGACCTTCGATGAGGCGCGGCTCCACTACACCGCGGGCACCGTGGACGCGATCGACCGGGCGGTAAGCGAGGGCGCTGTCACGAAGGAGGGCCGGCTCCGGATACTCCCGGTGTTCAGCGCGAAAACCGAGTGGGAGGAGGTTTCGCGGAAGGTTGAGGGCGACCGCGGGACGATACGGATACGCTACACCGACCACCCGGTCGAGAACATGATCGGCATGGAGGCGGAGTATAACATGGCGCGGGAAAATGGCTCCTGGAAGATCAACCTCGAGGACGGGATTCGCGCAGCGCTCGGGAACCGCCGCGGCGGAGCGGAGGAATACATCCAGAGAATTAAAAAGGGATACTAGTACAGGGAGATCGCCAGGTTGAGGATGATCTCTTCCATCAGCTCTTTCGCCTCTTCATCATCCGGAAAACGCTCCATGAACGTAAGGCACGCCATGTAAGCCATGTAGAGGGCGCCGCATTCTATATACAGGTTAATCAGGTTGAAGTGGATCTCTTCTATGTCAGGGTTGATCTCCAGCGACCGGGTGTAGTGGTAGATCGCCTGGTCCGGGTCGCCCATCTCCCAGCACACGCCGGCGAGATTGGCCAGGGTGACGGCGTCATTCGGATTGAGCTTGATCGAATGTTCGAGTATCCGGCGGGATTTGCTGAACTTGCCGAGCTCGCACAGGGTGATCCCCAGCCCGTTGAGTATGTCCGGGTCCGTGTTGTCGAGCATGGCGCCTATGCTGAAAAGCTTGAGGGCCTTCTCGTAGTCCCCCATTTCCACGTATTCATAGCCGGTATCGACGAGGAGGGACGGGTTTTCTCGAAGCTCATTGAACTCCTCAATACCGATCTGCATCTCCTTCAGTGCGAGGGAGCTGACCTTTTTGAGCGACCGTTGATTCGTTCTCTGGTTATCTGACATGACAGCGTCTTTTCGCCGCGAGACCGCCGAATACCCTGAAATATTATGTCCTGCGGCTCTTTTTTGACACTATTGCCGGAGTGTCATTATGTCAATAAAAAAGTTGTTTTTTATTTTTATTAACAGTCCCGCCCGGACGTCCGGCCCCTGGTCTCCGGTACGGCATGGGAAGCGTTAAAAAACTACTTGACTGTTTACCGGTAATATTTCTTAGTGAAAAATTCAAGAACGATATCCTGATTTTTTTCATCGATTCTGCAGCACGTGGATATGAGGATGACGGGACACCCGGGCTGACCGGCACCCGTCGGCGTTAACAATACACCGCTCGTTCATCATAGAGTAATACGTAAGGAGTGATCGAATGCCAAAAGAGAAGATATTCTGCGCTAACTGTCAGCACTGCATCGTGATCAGGCAGTATGAATCCGAGCCCGACCGTTACGTTCTCCGGGTCAAATGCCTCAAGAAAAAATGGGTCAAGCGCTCCGGCGAAGAGAAGCTGTACAAGTTTTTCACCGTCGCCCGCCGCATCATGGATGACTGTGAGTATTATACGGAATCGGGAGAGCTGTTCCCCTATATCAAGAATCTGCGGAAAGAACTGCCGATCAAGGACGAGATATATTCTACAAAGGATGTGTAGGGATGTTTTCACGCTTTGGCTGGGGCGTACATCCGCCCGAATCTAAAGCCGGCACAAAAGGCCTGAAATTCATCAATCTTCCGATACCCCATACCTGTTATATTCCGCTTCAGCAGCATGTCGGCGCTCCCGCCAGGCTGGTCGTTAACAAGGGAGACCTTGTCTCCGAGGGCCAGCTGATCGGAAGCGCCGACGGCGCAATCAGCGCACATGTCCATTCATCGATTCCGGGGAAGGTCGCCGACATCGCCCCGGTGCTGACCGTGTACGGTCCGCAGACGGCCGTCATTATCGAGGCGGAGGGCTCGTTCTCCGCATCCGCGCGTCAGTTGCCCACGGGCGCCTGGACGGACCTTTCCGGCGCACAGATACGGGACCGGGTGCGCGACGCCGGCGTCGTGGGACTCGGCGGCGCGGCGTTCCCGACCGCGGTGAAGCTGTCGCCGCCGGAAGGGAAAAAGATCGATACCCTCGTCGTGAACGGGGCCGAATGCGAGCCCTATCTCACCGTTGACGACATGCTGATGCAGACCTTTCCCGAAGCAGTGATCGAGGGCACGCGGATCGCCCTGGCCGCGCTGGGGATCGGCTCGGCCGTGATCGGCGTGGAGAACAACAAGAAAGCGGCAGTGTCCGCCCTGAAAAAAGCCCTTGCGCAGCTTAACCCGCGCGAATCAATCGCTATAAAAAAGCTGAGGACCAGGTACCCCCAGGGAGCCGAGAAGCAGATGATCGCAAGCCTGCTGGGCCGCCGGGTCCCGTCCGGCGGGCTCCCCATGGACGTGGGGGTGATCGTGCAGAACGTCGGCACCATCCTCGCCATCCGGGACGCCGTGGCGTACGGGATGCCCCTCTTTTCCCGCTACATGACCGTGGCGGGGAAGGCGATCGCGCGGCCCGGGAACTACAAGGTCCGCCTCGGCATGCGGCTCGCCGACATCGTCGAGGAATGCGGCGGATTCGTGGAAGAGCCTGCGAAAATCGTGATGGGCGGGCCCATGTGCGGCGTGAGCGTTCCGTCCCTGGACATGCCGGTCGTGAAGGGGACATCGGGCGTCCTGTTCCTGACCCGGAAAGAGGCAACGCACGCCGAATACACGGCCTGCATACGGTGCGGCGCCTGCGTTGCCGCATGCCCCATGAATCTCCTTCCCTGCGACCTGGGGAATGCAGTGGAGAAAAACAGGCCCGACCTGGCCCTGAAGCTGAACCCCCGCGATTGCATCATGTGCGGGTGCTGTTCCTACGTGTGCCCGTCGCGCCGGCCCCTGTCTCATTTCATAAAGCTTGCACAGGAGAGAACGAAACCCGATACGGTGGCCAAAGCATGAAAGAGAAGGAACAACGGGAACAGATGACGCTGGTCTCCAGCGCGCCCCATATACGCTCCGGCGAGTCCGTGCACAAAGTCATGTGGTCCGTGGTGCTCGCCCTCGCGCCCGCTGCAGCCTTCTCCGTATACCTCTTCGGCATGCCGGCTCTGGTTCTTATCGGGGTGAGCGTGGGCTCGGCCGTTGTCGCGGAGGCGCTTATACGGCTTTTTCTCCGGAAACCCGTTACGGTCCTTGACGGGTCAGCCGTGATAACCGGCCTGCTTCTTGCAATGAACCTGCCGCCCCGGGCCCCCTGCTGGATGGCCGCGATCGGATCGGCATTTGCCGTAATCGTGGTCAAGCAGCTCTTTGGCGGGCTGGGATTCAATATTTTCAACCCGGCCCTTGCGGCCCGCGCGTTACTCATGGCGTCCTGGCCCGTATACATGACGACCGCCTGGCATCGCTTTTCCGGCGACAACGTCCTGTCGCCTGCACTGCTGAACAACGGGGGGCTGCCCCCGGCGGTCTACGACACGCTGACCCGGGCGACGCCGCTGGGCCTGCTCAGGGACGGCCCGCGGATACTGGCGGACGCCGGCCTCGGGTCCGCGCCGCTGTACAAGATGGCCGTGTCGCCTGAAATGCTCAAGTCGCTGTTCATGGGGAATGTCGGGGGATGCATCGGCGAGACCTCCGCGCTCCTGCTCCTGGCCGGCGCGCTGTTCTTGTTGTTCAGAAAGATCATAACCTGGCACATACCCGCCGCCTATGCCGGCACTGTCGCCGCCGCCGCGGCCGTTTATTATTACGCAACGGGCTGTCCCTGCTGGCAGATGATGCCGCTCTTCCACCTGCTGTCCGGCGGCCTGGTCCTGGGCGCATTTTTCATGGCAACGGACATGGTAACGTCCCCGGTGTCCCGGAAAGGCATGCTCCTGTTCGGCGCCGGGTGCGGAATAGTCACGTTTGTCATCCGCCTGTGGGGAGGATACCCGGAGGGTGTGTCCTACGCGATACTCATCATGAACGCCTTCGTGCCCCTCATAGACCGCCTGACGAAACCGCGGGTGTTCGGGGTGAAGGAGAAGGCGCGGCCATGATACGGGACATACTCAAGCCGACGCTGATCATCGTTGCGGTGGCGTTCATATGCGTCATGGCGCTCTCGCAGGTCCAGAAGCTGACCGCGCCAGAGATCGCGAAGCGCGCCCTGGAAAAGCAGCAGCAGTCGCTCGATCTGGTCCTGCCCGGTTTCGATATCGGCCCCGCGCGCACGGCCCCCGTTGACGGAAGGGATTTCACCTGGTGGGAGGGCGAGAAGCGGGAAGACGGCGAGGCACGGAAGGGATACGCGTTCATCGTCAGGGGCGCCGGGTACGGCGGAGACATCGAGTCGATGGTCGGGGTTGACGAGAAGGGCGTTATACTGGGGCTCTCCATCATACAGCAGGCCGAGACTCCCGGTCTTGGCGACCGCTGCGTCGAGGTGGCGCACCGCGAGACGCTGTTTGACCATATCCGCGGCGGCATTCCAAACGGCGACCTGCCGAACGAGCCGTTGACTCCCTGGTTCCAGAACCAGTTCAAGGGAGTGGACGCCGGTGCCCGCATATCCATAGCGCGGCGCGGGGACTGGAACCCGGAAATGCGTGAAAGCCTGCTGGCGCTGAACGCGGTATCGGCGCTGACCGGCGCCAGCATAACGACCGAGGCCGTGGTACGGAGCGTGGAGCGGGGCATGGCCCTTCTCGTCAAGGCGCGGGCCGCGGCGGCCGGTAAAGGCGCGGAGGCGAAGCAATGAGATACTGGAAAGAGCTTGTGAAGGGAATATGGAGCCGCAACCCGCAGCTTGTCATCGGGCTCGGCTTCTGCCCCACGCTCGCGGTCTCGACCTCGCTCTCCAACGCGCTCTGGATGACGCTGGCGGTGATCTTCGTGCTCGTGGGGTCAAACCTGATCATTTCATCCGTCAGGAAGATCGTGCCGGGACATTTGCGGATCCCGATTTTCATCACCATTATCGCGTCCTTCGTGACCGTGGTTGACCTCCTGCTGGAGGCTTACCAGCCCGAGGTGTACCGGTCGCTCGGCATCTTCATTCCCCTTATCGTCGTCAACTGCATTATCCTGGGGCGCGCGGAGGAGTTCGCGCAGAAGAACGGCGTGTTCCCCTCAGTGCTGGACGGGATCGGCATGGGGATCGGCTTCGGGCTGACGCTGGCGGTCCTGGCGGCAATACGGGAAGTCCTGGGGGCGAACCGGCTCTTCGGCTACCCGCTGGTCCAGGGGATGGAGCCGGCGGCGGTCATGATCATGGCGCCGGG
>Ga0116158_10002319_pt1 | contig 16850 bp, 8 predicted proteins | sample AD_UKC052_MetaG_FD_89883 | JGI IMG/M metagenome (GOLD analysis project Ga0116158, IMG submission 89883) | Active sludge microbial communities of municipal wastewater-treating anaerobic digesters from USA - AD_UKC052_MetaG | ecosystem: Engineered > Bioreactor > Anaerobic > Digestate | place: USA... | reverse complement strand
CGCATATAGCCCGCCCGTGTCGAGCCGGAGCGCGCTCCCGCTCTCGAGCTGCGGCACCGCCACCTGCGTCCGGAAGATCACGCTGCCGCAAAAACCGGCCAGCCCTTGCCGCCACAGCGGGCCGGGCGCGACCCGCGCAGGCAGCGCCGCCAGCTTGCCGTCGCTCACGGCGAAAGACCCTGACAGAAACGCGACCGGCAGAAAGAAGTTGGTGTCGCTGCCGCCGGCCGTGATCACGGCCCGGTGTTCGCCCGCCTCCAGCCGGAAGGGCGCACTCTGCCGGTAGAGCGTGTCTATCCCCAGACGCAGTACGCGGCACGCCTCGCCGGCCGAGACCGGCACGCCGTCCAGCGTCACGGCGCTCGGCTGCGGATGATGCCGCACCACCAGGCGCACGCCCTCGACGGGCTGCGCCACACTGAAGTGCGCCTGGCCCTGGGCATTGAAGACCAGGCGCTGCACGACCGGCGCGCTCAGGGTCAGCGCGAAGCCGTCCGCCGTGACCGGCACCGTGCGCCGGTTGTCCGCAGGTGCCGGCTCGTTTCGGTCACCCTCCCAAACCCTCACGCCGCGCGCGGGCAGCGCGAAGCTGACCGACGGCCGACCCGCGCGCACCAGCCGCAAGCTCCCGTGCGGTTCGCCGCCCAACCCCAGCACCAAGACGCTGCCATCGCGATAGGCGCGCGTCACCACTGCGGACACCGGCCGGCCTCCGACCGTTTCCACCCGCGCGGCCGGCGGACACTGCGCGCCGGCAAACGCCGCGGCCTCCTCGGGCGAGGCAAAGCGCCGGCCCGATTTCTCGTCCCGGATCGCCGCGCCGTCAAACGCCAGCACGACCGGCTTGTCGCACGCCTCGTCCTCCTCGTACAGATCATACGTGATCTGCGACGCCGTCAGTCCGCGCAGCGTCGCCAACAGCGCGGGATGCGTCTTGCGCGACGCGGCCAGGCGCGCGGCCTCGCGCTGCGGATAGCGCACCGCCACCTCGCACACCTGCGGCTTGGCCGCATAGCGGGCGGCTCGGCACGACTCGTCGGCCAGATGACGGAAGGCGGGAAACCAAGGCTGCATGGGCGACATCGGATTGAAATACCCCGACTTCTCGACATTGCCGCGCGCGTCGAGCGGCGCGATGGCCAGCACATAGCGATCGATCTTGTGCGCCGCGCAGAGCCAGAGCATCTGGCGGTGTGTCGCGAGCGACAGGTCGCTCGGCCCCAGCGCAAACAGTTCGGCCAGCCCGCCTTTGCCGCACCGGCCGGCCGCGTGCTGCGCCACGGCGAAGGTAATCCATTCAATCTTCCCGGGCTCCAGCCGGGTGCCGATCTCATCCATGCCCGGCACGGTCAATCCTTTGAGCGCGTGCAACGGGTCGCCGTTGTACAGGGCGGAACTCTCCGTGCTGTTTTCAGCGATCATGTGTCCGGTCGATTCGATACCGACCCGCCGACACCAAGCGGTGATCGGATCGAAATGCGCCTTGCGGAAACGCCGACCGAGCAAGCCGTAGTAATCCGCCCACATCGCATCTTTGGATGGATCGGACAGATAGGCCTGCACATCCTCGCGCAGCCCACGCCCGGTGGCGGCGCGGTACTCTTCTTCCGCCCCGTCGAAATAGCGGAACAGCAGGTCCGGCTTACGCGCGAGCGAAACCGGCGTGGGATGCGCCGGTTCATCGGTGAAAATGCCGACGACCGTCCCGCCCAAATACGACGCCAGCCGCTGTTCATAACGCTTGTGCGTCAGTTCGATGAAACGTCGCATGGCCGGCAGGCTGTAGTTGTCGGCCCAGCCGGGAGCATGCACGACCTGCCATGAATATGCGCCGTCCGGCTGTTTGTTGACCGCGAACTGACGGGATTCGAACGCGGGGTTTTCTGCCGGCACGCGCCCCTTGCACGAACCGCTCGGCCAGTTGTACTCATCATACAGCCAGATCTTCATGCCGAGCCGCTTCGCGTGTTTGCAGAACCACTCGCACATCTGGAGCCACTCGTCGCCCATGTACGTCAACTCCAGGCCGCTGCGCGGATAAATCAGATACTGCTCAACCCCTACCGCCTTGTAGGCCTCCAGCGTTTCCTGAACGGTCTGCTCGTCAGGCTTGCCGGTGATCGCCCCCATCGGGATCAGCGGGCAGACCGGCGCGGCAACAACGTGCATCCCCCAAGACAGCGCGAGAATGATTCCCAAGACTCCGCCTGTATGTTTCATTTTCCTCCCTGTTTCCCATTTCACGTCGCCTGATCCCTGAAAAACGAGCCGAACGTACATTTCAAAATACCTCTTTCCTCAAGATATGCCAAGCAGGCTCTTCGGCAGCAGGCTCTTCGGCAGGGGCGCATTAGTGGTCTTACCCCATTTACCAGCCTGAAGCGCACAGTATCAGTTCCGGTTGCCTTTTGGCTGTTCAGGGCAAATGCCGCTGACCCGTCGCGACCCGCGCCGCTGGAGCCAGCGGTCTCCGCGAAAGCATAGGACTCATGACCCAAGACTCAGGACGCAGACAGGCGACCCTCGACCGGCGACCAGCGCCCCCAGCCGCGATTGAACCTCTTTGAACCAGGCCGCAGGCCGATTGAACCCCTTGAACCAGCGGCGCGAGCCGCGATTGAACCCTTGAACCTTTTGAACCAGCGGCGCCAGCCGCGTCGCTAGGGTCTGAAGGCGTTTGTGAACGTGCGGGTCAGGACGCCCTTTCGCTCCAGATGCGCCAGGCAGGCGCGCTGGCAGGCCGCGCCGCAGAGCGAGGGATTGTAGCCGAAACGCACCTGCGGATAGGCGGCTTCCAGCACCTCCCTGACGATTTCGACGGCCGCGGCGTCGAAGCGGGCTTCACCCGAGAAATACTCCGCCAGACGCGGGTCGGCCTTGACCGCCGCTTCTGACAAAAAGGGATTGGTCCGCAGATGCGCACCCATGCGACCCGCCGTACACTGCCACGCGTCGAGTTTGCCCTGCACGTCAATCGCGTTGAGCGGGCAGGCCCCGATGCACTCTGAGCAGTTGTCGCAGAGCGATCTCTCGCAAACCGGATCCGGCTCCAGCTCTGCATCGGTCAGCACAAAGGCGAAGCGCTGCATCGGACCAAACTCGGGCGTGAGGATGAACCCCGCCAGCCCCGGCGCGCCCAGCCCGCAGAACTGCGCCGCCTGATTGAAGTCCATCAGCACGTCCGGCGCGGGGCGGCCGGGCGCGACCGGCTCCGAATGCGCGATTTTGAAGACCGGCAGATGCTCGGGGTTCGTCCCCGGGTCATCCCCGCGCCGCCGGTCCGGCACGCTGCGCTGCACCACGCCTTCGAAGCCGTGATCCTCGAGCAGACACGCCACGCGCCGCAGCACCCCCGGCGCGTAGATCTCGTCGATATGCACGATCGCCATCTCGGGAAACTGGTAGTAGTGCGTGCCCTCTTCCACGCCGCGCAGCGAGCCACGCAGCACGCGGAACCCCAGTCCGATGATGCTCCGGGCGCCCGGCGCGATAAACCGCGGGTCACGCTCCGGCGGCGTACCCTCGAAACGGCCTACGCTCCCGATCCCCACAAGATCAGCCCCGAACGCGCGGGCGGCTTTCTTGACGTCTTCTGATTTCAGCATGCTCCATTCTCCAGTTTCCACGGTTTCCGCGTACGGAAACGCTCGTTAAAGTGACGGTTCAACACGCCGCGCACCTCCAGCGAATGCAGGCAGGCGCGCAGGCAGCCGCCGCACTTGGGCGGGTTGTAGCCGCCCGGCTCGGCAGGGTAGTGGCGGTTGATGGCGTCGTTGACAGAGGTGTAGCTCTCGGCGGTGATCCTGACGGAAGGATCGCCGCGCATCAGCGCCGCGCCGTCCGGAATGTCCTTGAACGCGTCGCGCGGCATGAAGGGGTTGGTGGCTTTGTTGGCCCCGATGTAGTAGGCGAAGCACTTCCATTCGTCCAGCTTGCCCCAAGACACGTCGTGGTCGGCCAGCTCGATCTTGATCTGCTCTTCGCGGCTGATGCACTGTCCGGGACAGGACGCCACGCAAGCCATGCAACGGTTGCAGAGCTGCGGGCCGTCATAGATCGGATCAGGCTCCAACTCCGCGTCGGTCAGCAGAAAAGCCTGCCGGTTGAGCGGGCCGAACTGCGGCGTCAACAGCATCTTGCTATAGCCGATCTCGCCCAGCCCGCACAGGAAGGCTGCGATGCGGAAATGGATGAAGACATCCGGCGCGGGCAGCCCTTCGGCACTGGGCCGGGCCAGGAGACTGCGCACGTTGGGCGAGGAGTTGGTGCCGCCCTTCTGCGACACGCGGTGCAGCTCCGGCGACTCCTCGCGCGCGGCCACGCCGGTCATGTCGGAGCGTGCGCTGCGTCCGCCGGTGTTGCGGTAGACCACGCCCTCGTAGCCGCGGTCCTCGATGAAGCGGGCGGTCTCGTACAGCGTGGTCGGCGCGATGTTCTCGTTGATCGCGCCGTAGCCCATCGAGGGATACTGGAAAAAGTGCGTACCCTCTTCACAGCCGCGAAGATAACCGCGCGGGATGCGGAAGATCATGCCGATCAGGCTCCGGGCGCGCGGCGCGATATAGCGCGGATCCATCTCAGGCGGCGCGCCGTCGAAACGGTCCAGCGACGCGATGCCCACCGCGTCCGCCCCGAAGCGCATCGCCGCATCTTTGACGGCCTTAGCATCTAATGCTGACATTTCTAAATTCCTTTTTACAAAAATCGGTCCGTTCGGGTTCCTGCAACTCGCCGAAGCGCGTTAGCCAATGATCTGAAAAGCGTTTGTTGTCGAGATACGCGAGCGCCGAGAAGTCCGGCTCGCACAGGCTCAAGGTGTTGCCGTCAAAAGTGCGGCAAGCATAGGCCGCGATCACCCGGGCAGGATCACGGTGCACCCGCGTGGCCAGCTTGATGCCGTCAACGATACCGGCGTAATGGTCAAGCTCTTCGGGTCTGATCCAGGTGCTGTCCACGAGCAGCGAGACATGGTTGGCGGGATCGGCGTAGTAGCCCCAGCAAACCCCGCTGAAGCCGGTCCAAGGACTCGGCTGACAAGCGGCCTCAGCCTCGTGCGCGACCAGATTGTCGTGGAAGACATGCGCCGGACAATGGTTGATGCAGCCGCTGTTGGCCAGCAGATAGAGCCGCTTGTTGTTCGCCGCGCACCAATCATGTAATTTTTTCAGCCGATCAGGGAAACGGTTGAGCCCGCGGTGCGCGTAGTAGCTGTCAAACGCATCACCCAGGCACTGCATCGCCGTAATTGACCTGACGCCCATATTGACCGAAGCCCGGACATCCAACGCCGGAAACGCGCGCTTGACCCGCTGCGCGATAAAGGGCGATGCCGTGGTGACCGCGTCCAGACCGATCCGTTCCGAGATCTCGCGCACCGCGCCGACAACCCGTTGTTCCAATGCGCTGGAGATCGCGTCACCGCCGTAACAGTTGCCGTTCCACAGCATGTTCAGGCGGACGCCTGCCGCGCGTATCTCCGCCAGTTCGGACATCATCTGGCTCTGCTCGCTGTCATCCGCGATGCTCACGCCGCGACCGCTGGCGGTCCCGCGCCAAGGGAAATAGACCTCGTCGATATCCGCAGCGTATTCCGTCACGACATCCGCGAAGCGGTCCGCGTCGGGCAACTGGTAGCCCACCGATAGTTTCAGGCGATCAGGCACGGGCGGCCTCCACGGCGGCGATGTCCAGCCGCTCGATCCGGCCTACAACCGCCAGCGCGATCAGCAGCATCACCGGATAGAAGACCCCGGCCACCAGGAACGGGATCAGGTAGTTGCCGGTCATGTCTACGCTCACGCCGATGAAGCGCGTGAACATCATGCTGCTGATCCCGGCGCAGCCGCCGACCACACCCGCCACCGTGCCGACCATGCGCGAGGGGAAGAGCTGTGTCGGCACCACGTGATTGTTCGAGCCGAACATCTGCATGCCGATGATCGACACGCACATGGCCGCCACGTACTGCCAAGTGGCGGCGAGCAGCGGCACCGCCACGCTGCACATCATCATCACCGCGCTGACGGTCATGACCACTTTATGCGCGCGGTTCACCGACCAGCCGCGGTGTTGCAGCCAACTGGCGAGCGAGCCGCCGGCCAGCGTGCCGACATCCGCCGCCAGAAAGGGAATCCACGTCAGCAGTCCGGCCGCCGTGACCGACAGCCCCTTGTCATCCACCAGATAGTTCGGCAGCCAGAAGATGTAGAAGAACCAGACCGGATCGAGAAAAAAGCGCAGCATCATCACGCCCCACATCGCGCGCTGGCGGAAAAGCAGGCGGATCGGATGATGCTCGGTCTTGCGCCGCGCGAGCATCTCCGCCGGCCACTTACGTTTTAGGCTCAGCCAGAGCGCCACCCACAGATAGCCGGCGATACCCGTGGCGAGAAAAGTCGCCCGCCAACCGAACAGCTTGTACATCCAGACCACGACCACCGGCGCGATCGTGGCGCCGATGGTGGCGCCGGAGAGCCAGACCGAGGTGGCGAAGCCGCGCTCTTTGACCGGGAACCATTCCGCGACGGTCTTGGCGCAGCCCGGCGAGACAGGTCCCTCGCCCGAGGCGCGCAGGAAGCGGCAGAAGCCCAGGCCGAAGACCGATCCGACCAGCGTGTGCAACACGCTGGCCGTGCTGCCGCACAGTCCCGCAATGGCCATGCCCGCGCGCGCGCCGATCTTGTCCATCACGCGCCCGCCGAAGATATACGCCAGCGTGTAGGCGAGAAAGAATGCGTTCAGGATGTTCGAGTAATCGGTGTTGTCCATGCCGAACTCTTTACGCAGCACCGGCGCCAGCACCGACAACACCTGGTTGTCGAGATAGCTGAAGAAGGTCTGCATGAAGAGCAGTGCCAGAATCATCCAGCGGAACGGCGAGATGTTCACCGAAGATTCGTGTTCATTCGTGTTCATTCGTGTTTCAATGATTTCCCGCGAATCTCCGCGATGTCAGAGGACGCAGGACGCAAGACCCAGGACAGAACTCCTAACTCCTAACTCCTAATTCCTAATTCCCATCTGTGTTCTAAAATTCCTTGCGCGCCGCGAATACCCACTCCGGCATGGCGAGCAGCCCGATGTCCGGGCGCGGGTCGGCGGGCGGCACCCAGAAATTCTTGGGCCAGACAGCATCAGCATGCCGCCAGTTCCCGAACAGAGGCGCAACGGATGTCCAGACTGTAATCGTGAGCTGTTTGCTGCCGCCCCGGGCGTCAGGCGGAATAAGAAACTCAAAGGGTGCCCACACGCGTTCACCCAGTTTTCGGCCGTTTAAAGCCACTGACGTATAAAGTCCGCCCGTATCCAACCGGATCCCGATCGCACCGGGTCCCTGCGGCACGTTGACCTGCGCCTGATAGGTCACGCTGCCGGCATAACCAGCCAAACCGTGACGCCACAGTGCGCCGGGACCTACTTTTTGCGGAACCGCCGCGGCCTGACCGTCCTTGACCGCGAAGGCTCCGGTCACGAAAGCCACGGGCAGGAAGTAATTGTTGTCCTTGCCGCCGGTTTTGACCGAAAAAGCATGCTCGCCCTTTTCCAGACTGAAGGGCGCGGTCTGCATGTACAGGCCGTTCAGACCCTGGCGCAGCGTGTCGCACGGCAGATCCGCGATCAGAGGTTTGCCGTCGAGTGTCAGCGAGTAAGGCTTTGGGAAATTGCGCATGACGATACGGGCTTCGGCGACCGGATGTTCGACAGTCAGGTGCGCCAAGCCGTTGGAGTTGAACACGAGCCGGTGCGTGTTGAGATTCCCGAGCGTCAGGCTGAACGCATCCTGACCAGCCTCAAGGATCGGCTTGACGCGAACGCCGTTTTTGTTGACGAACGCCGGATCGGCCAGTCTGCGGTCAATATCACGCGCGGGGTTCTGTCCGTCCCAAACAAACACCCCTTGGGCAGGCAGATTAAAAAGGACAGGCTTCTTTCCCCGCCGCATCAGGCGCAATCCGGTCTGCGCCTGCTTGCCAAGAGCGAGCGCCACTACGTTGTTGTCCTGATAGTGGCGCAGCAGGATGCTGTCTGCCAACTTGCCGTCCGCACTCTCGATCCACACTTCCGGAGGACGTTGCGCGCGCATGAAGGCCACCAGCTCGTCCAGCTTCTCAAACGCGCGGACGGAGCGCTCTTCGAGGATGTTCTTGCCTTTGAAAGAGATGACAAAGGGCTTGTCGCAGGCTTCGTCCTCCTCATAAAGGTCAACCGTGAACTGTTCTACGGCGAGGCGGCGCAGTGTTCCGTTCAGCCAAGGATGCTCTTGGCCACGGATGCTGAGTTTGGCGGCTTCGGTCTGAGGGTAGCGCACGGCCACCTCACAGCGCACCGGTTTGGCGGCGTACGAAGCGGCCAGCCGGGACTCATCTGAAAGCAAGCGAAAGGCCGGAAACCAGGGCTGCGTGCGTGTGAGCGGATTAAAGTACGCGCCTTTTTCAAGATTGCCGCGCGCGTCAAGCGGGGCGACGGCCAGAAGATACTGATCGACCTTGTGCATGGCGCTCAGCCAGATCATCTGCCGGTGTGTCGCATGTGTCATATTCGCAGGCCCCAACGCGAAAAGCTCCGCCAGTCCGCCTTTGTCGCAGCGACCGATGGCATGCTGTGCCGCGGCGAAGGTGGTCCACTCGATATCGTTTGTGGCAAGCCGGGTACCGATCTCGTCCATGCCCGGCAGCGAGAACCCCTTGAGCGCGTTCAGCACATTCCCGTTGTAGCGGATGCCCTTGGCCGTGGCATCCTCGGCCAGCAGATGCCCGGTGTAAAGCAGCCCCTGACGGTCGCACCACGCCCGGATCTGATCGAAAAACGCCGCGCGCAGCCGCCGCCCCAGCAGATCGGCGTAAACCGCCCAAACCTCGTCCTTGCTGCTGTCCGCCAGATAGGCTTCGACATCCTGACGCAGCTCCCGCTCGACCCGCTGCTTGTAGGCCTCTTCCGCGCCGTCGTAATACGCAAAGCGCAGGGTCGGTTTCTCGGCGAATTTGATCGGCACATGATAAGCCGGCTCGTCACTGAAGATGCCGACAATCGTATTGCCGAAATAGGGCTTCAGGCGTTTCTCATAGCGGTCGTGCGTCAGTTCAATGAAGCGTTTGATCGCGCCGAAGCTCTTGCTGTCCACCCAACCCGGCGCGGCCTGCACACGCCAGGAGTACGTGCCGTCGTTCTTTTTAACCACAGAAAACTCGCGGTACACATAATCCGGACTTTCGGCAGGCACGCGCCCTTTACACGATCCGCTCGGCCAGTTGTATTCATCGTACAGCCAGATCTTCATGCCGAGCCGCTGAGCGTGTCGGCAGAACCACTCGCAGAGCTGCAGCCACTCCTCGCTCATATACTCGGTTTCAAGACCACTACGGGGATAGATCAGGTATTGGTCGATGCCAACGGACTTATAGGCCTCCAAGGTTTCCCGCACGGTGTTCTCGTCCGGCCTGCCGGTGATCGCGCCCATGGGAATGAGCGGCGCGGGCGGGGCGTCAGCCCGCACCGCACCGTTTAGCGCCATCGCCAATAAACCCGTCAGCATCAAGCATTTCATTGAGGCAGTGTCCTCTTTCGAGCTTTAATTATCAAGCACCTTTACCCGGTAAAGTGCCGGGGACGAAACAGGCGACATCTCTTCGGACCAGACGTTCACGGTTTCCGGCGCGACTGCGCGGGGCACCGACGGATCTACGGTCGTCCAGCCGGAAGAGAGGGCGTTGGTCGAACGCTCCACGGCGAATGGTGCCGGGCTGCCGGAGTCATTGCCGGTGAAACGCAAGTAGAAACGGCCGTTCTCGCTCCAGCAGTCGATGATTCGGAACAGGCTCTCGGCATCCGTCGGATCTGTGCCGGCCGCGTATTCGCCCGCTGCGTCAAAACCGTCGCCATCATTATCGATTTCCGGGAATCGCGCCACTCCCCATTGATCAAACCACGTAAACGGAACGCCGTTTGTCTCGGTCGCTCCGGTGTGCGCGAAAGCAGTCGATGTCTGAACCGAGAGGTCGTCGAACACGCCCCGGCCCTCCAGCGCCACGCCGGAAATCCGCTTGGCCCCGCCGCCGCCGCGCCCCGGGCTGTTGGCGCACATGTACCAGGTGCCTCCGGCAGTCAGATCGTCCGGGGCCTTGAACGCCTGTGCGGACGGACAGAGCGAACCGTTGACCCGCGGACGGAAAAAGGTGTCGTCCAACGGACTGGTGGCGTAATCCACCGTCACGCTGAGCCTGACCCACTGATCTTCCGGAACAGGCGGCATGCCGAGATCCGTCCATCCCTGTGTCCACCCGGATGCCGTCTGGCAGAGGTGCCAGACATGCAGCACACCGTTGGAATCGACCGCAAACGCGAATTGCGTGTCACTTGGAACCACAGGCAGATCCACGCTGCGGGAGGCCAGCACCATCAGGTCGAGATTGACGCCCAGCCCCTCCGCCCCCCGCACCCCGTGATCCATCAGATCGGACACGTTCAATGCCTGCGTATGGTTCTCGGACGGCAACGGATATCCGGGCGGCGTCTGCGCGAGATAGCTCAAAGAGGTCACCACGCCCGCGCCGGCATACCCCGCCCAGCCGTTGAAGCCGCCCAGCGACAGGCCGGGCGCGTAGGCTTCGAACGAGTCCGTCACGGGAAGATCTTCAGGGTGCGGGCCGACCGTCAGCGTCACCGCCACACTCTGCGGGGAATTGGTCGCGCCCGCGCCAGCCACGGTGATCGTCGCGGTGTAAACGCCTGTTGTCAGTGCCGCGCATGAGCAGTTGACCTGAATCTCTGTTGGCACCCCGTTCGAGCAGATACCTGAGACAGGCGACACGGAGAGCCATGCGGCGTCATCCGAGACCGTAAAGTCCATGGGGTTCTTAAACGCATTGCTCACGGCGAACTGCTGCGCGGGAGCGTCTGCGCCGCGCACGGCGAACGGGGTCAGGATTTCAGTGTCTACCACCATCTGCTGCGGCTGTGTGACCGCGACCGTCTGGTTCAGCGCGACATCCGGCACGAGCTGCGTTTCGCCGCCCGGCCAAAAAATTTCCAGCGCCACCGGTGCCGTGCGCGTGCCCATGCCGAAGTGCAGCGTCCATTCATTCTGACTGCCTTTGCCTGTGCCGCCCTCCACCTGCCGCGTCTGGATCACGCCGCCGCCCATGTCGATCCGCACTTGCGCACCGATGGCCGGACGGTTAACCGTGACGCCGTTCGCCTCGAGTTTCACGCGCAGCCAGTTTTTGCCGGTGCCCTGATTGATGAAAATTCGCCCGTCGCTGGTCAGATCCAGATCGCCGTCGTTATCAAAATCAGCCCAGGCCGCGGCGTAGCTGTCAACCAGATCGCCCAATCCGGCCGCATCCGTCACATCGGTAAAGATCCAGTTCCCGTCGTTGCGCCACAAGCGGGTGTGGTCACCGTCATACACCGTCGTGAACAGCAGGTCGAGATCGCCGTCGTTGTCATAGTCGCCGAACGCCGCCGAGGCGTATGACTCCTGCCAGTCGGCGCCGTCGATCGTGTCCTTCAACTGGAAATGGAACGAGCCGGCCGAGCCCAGGTTGCGCATGAACTTGGGCCGGTCTTGCGACAGATCCGCATGGCTGAAATTCGCCACAAAGAGGTCGATATAGCCGTCATTGTCCAGATCGCCCCACGCGGAGCCGATCGTGTGGCCGCGGTCATACTGCGTCGTGCCGTCGCCGGCCACACCGAAGGCCGCCGCCACATCCGTAAAGGCCCCCGCGCCATTGTTGCGCAGAAGCTGGTTCGGGCGCAGCCGGTAGCAGGAGACGTACAGGTCGAGGTCGCCATCACGGTCAAAGTCGCAAGCGCTGACGCCGCGCGCGCGGTTGTCGATGGAGTTCGGCATCTCTTGCAGGCTGAAAGAGACGCCGCCGTTGTTTTTCAGGAGCACATCGACATAGCCGGTCACATTGGTGTAGGCGAGCTCATATCCTGTGGCATAGATGTCCAGGAACCCGTCGTTGTCAAAATCGCCCCAGCAGGCCCCGTCGCACCCGGTCACACGTTCAGGCATGACGCTGTCGCCGTGGAACGCCGAGAAATTCACGCCGCCGTTGTTGCGGTAGAGATAACCGCGGTTCTCCCAGACATAGAGATCCGCAAACCCGTCGTTGTTGTAATCGCCCCAGACGCCGTTGCCCATGAACCCGTTGCGGTAGGTCAGCGACACCCCGAGACGGTTCGTGTAGAAATAATGGGAATCCAGCAGATCGGGATAGCCGTCGTTGTTGTAATCGCACCAGGCGGCCGTGCCGTAGTTGTTACGGAACGTGCCCTGCCCCAAGGCGGCCGTTTGATCAACAAAGGTCACCTCGGCAAACGCCTGCATGGCCGACAGCAACGCGGCTGTCCCGATCGCGTGGAGTTGTGTGTTATTCATTTCAATACACGCGGATCAACGTCCCTTTGGGCATGGCGTAGAGCTGCCCGGTCCCCATGATCACGTCAGGGTGCGTGGAACTGTCGATCACGCCGGTCAGGCTCACGCCATTGTAGCGTAACGTGTCGACGCGCTGCTCGCCGCTGAAGTTCAGCAGCACACGCGCGCCGTCGCTGATCTCCAGCGCGGAGCCTTTGGCGAAGGGCGTCCACGCCGTGTCCGCGTCAACCGCCATGATCGAAATGTCGTCAATCAGCGACGTGCGGTCGACCGTGGACTGTCCGTCAAAGCTGAGCACGTAAGCGCCCGCCTCGGGGACTGTGAACAGATACTCGTGCCTGCGGAATGCCTCGTCATACGTCGTGACATAACCCAGTGTGTTGGTGACACCGTTGCGAGCCAGCCAAATTCTGATCGGGTTCCGTCCCCTCGTCTCGGCATACGTGTCCGGATTCCGCTGAATCCGGGAGATCGCGTGCATGGCCAGCCGATAGGTGCCGGGCTGGGCAAAGGTGACGGTTTGCCGGGCGTATCCCACAGAAGCGATACGGCAACGCCCGCCCCCGTCAAACAGCGTGATGCCGAAGGCGTACCCGTAGTTGTTTTGCTCTTCATACGTCGTGGCGTAAACGATGGGTTCCGTGCCGGCCGGAATATAGACCTCCCACCCGTTGGTGGTCCAGCCCGGCGTGCCGCCCTGTTCGAAGCTGCCGTTCTGGATCAGGCTGTCCGGATTGTCGGCACGGCATACGCGCAGGTCGTCGATCAGCATCAGGCACTTTCCGGCGGTTCCCTGAAGCGTCAACGCCAGCGGCTGTCCGGCCGGCGCAGTGAAGGGGCCGACAATGATGTCCTGAAACACATCCCTGTAGGTTGACACGGTTTGCGTCACACAGCCGTCGACCGTCACAGTCAGCTCGGAGGCGCCACTCCAATCCGAAGGTCCGAAGCGTGTGCGGCAGGCCCGCAGCGCGAGGGTATACTCGCCCGCCGCCGGGAAGGTGACAGTTGTCGCGGCCGTGCCGTCGCCGCTCACAAAGAGATTACGGCGTCCGGCTTCCTGCAGATTGTTTGACGAGGAACCCTGGATGATGCGCGGGGAAGCGGCGTCATAGACCGGCAGCAGCGGCCCGCCTGAACAGACGCTGGCCGAACCGCCGCTGCCGGCGTTGCCGAACGTCCATCCCGGCGCGGCGGTGTGGGCCATGAGCTTGGCGTCGCCGGTCACGCACTCGAAACAGGCGTTGGAGATCACGTTCTCCGACAGCTCGCGGCTCACGAGATCCAGACGGAAGTCGTCCAGCGCCGATGCGTAGTCCGATGACCCTGAAACGGTCTTGAGCGTCAGCGTGTGCTCGCCCGCCGGCAGGTACGGCAGCAGATAGCGGTAGCGCTGCCAATCCGTGGCAAAGGTCGGCGCCGTGGCCACCGTGCAGGTGTTGTCGATGATGATGTCGAAGGCGTGTCCGTCGCGGCGTGCCGAGTCATACTTGCGTCCGGACGCCAGGAAACTCAGCGCGTACACGCCGCCCGCGGGCAGCGTCACGGTCGCGCGCACGCTGCCGCGTTTCTTGATCAACAGGTAACCCTTACCATCCGGCGTGGGGAACGGCAGCAGCGGGTTGCCAAGATAATACCACTGGTCATCGGCTCCGATCCGGATCGACCCCGCATCCAGCAGATCAAATGCGGTCCAGCCCCCGACCGTCTCGTTGGCGGCCAGATTATAGACCGTGCCGTCGGAAACCAGCCCCTCGAAAGTCGGGTTGGGAATCGTGCCGCGCATCTCGGACGGAAAGGCGGCTGTCATCGGTTGGGCGATATTCAGCAAGCCTTCGCGCACTTCGAGCGTCACATCCGCCGGAACGCTGGAGATGACCAACTCGCCGCTGCCGACCTTGACGGCCTTGCCCGCCGCGGCTGTCGCGTGGTAGAGCATCATGGCTTCGTTGCTGTAGGTGTTGCCGCCCGTGACGGCCACCGGCACCGGCAGGCGCGCGTCGATCTCGCCGCCTTCCAAGGTCAGACTGCCGTTGAACGCGGAGAGCGGCGTGCGGTTGTCAACCGCCATGCGCAACCCGCCGACGCCCTGTTTGACCAGGCGCCCGTCGCCCTGCGTCTGGAAGTCAAGCGTCCCGGCGGCATCCCAATCAAACGTGGCGGTCGCGCCCGCGGCGACATTCAATCCGGCCGGCGACTGCGGTGCGCGACCGAACCACTTCTGCCACAGGTAGTGCTCGACCTTGATCCGGTCGGTCTCGCTCAGCCGGTTGGTGAAAATGACCGCCTCGCACAGGCGGTCGCCGCCGACGCGCGCGCCTGTTCCGGGGAACAGGTTGCGGCAGTTGAAGAAATTGCCGGCGTTGGCGGGGCGGCAGCCGACTTCGGCGCCGATGAGCTGGTAGCCGCGCGGCACGGGCGTCGTGGCACCGTCGACCCGTGCGCGGTTGAGGAAAGTGCGACCCGTGCGCAGCGCGGTGGCGGTGTAACCGTACGCGGCATTCTCCCAGATCATACCCTCCGTGCCGGTAGCGGAGGCGTAGTCATCCTTACGGAAATCCAGCGGGTAGGTCGTCGAGTCCGACTCCGTGATGCCGAGGAAATATCCGTAGGAATCGTGAGTCCCGTGCACCACAAAGGCATGGTGGATGGTATTCAGGTGCCTGCTCGCGTCGGACGGATCGGTCCAGTCCATCCAGCGGCCGCTGTGGTAGCCGCCGAACCAGAGGTAGGGCAGCGAGCTGTCCGGACCCGCTCCGGATGTCATCAGTTCCGGCACCGCGTTGGTGAAGTTTGTCTTACTGACCGCGCGCGTGTAGACATAAGGCGCGGCGGTGTCGGGCTCGCGCACGTCCAGCCAAGCCGACACCTCGTTGACGCCGCCGTTGTCGGCGTAGATCACGTTTTCGTCCGCAGCCACCCAGAACGCAGCCTGGTTCAGCACTGCGGTTGGCGCGGCCGCCAGCTCCATCTCACTGCCGGCGCCGATGCCGGTCAACGCGACGCTGCCCGCGAGCACGTCCCACGCCGCGCGGCTGCCGCTGAAAACCGTCGCCGCAGGCACGGTCCAGGCGCCCGATCCGGTCTTGCGTACGACGCCCTCGATCAGATGCGTGCCGGTGACGGTCAGCGTCTGATCATTCGTTCCGGCGGTCGCAATCTCGCGCAGTCCCACCGTGTCCGGCAGTTCCGCCCGGACAACCGGTGACGCGAACATGCTGAATGCCAACGACAAACCCAACACACTCTTCATGTACATCACACCCCTCCTTGAAAGAGACCTTACCGCCATTTCAACTGTCAAACAGGATACGGCATCATGGCAACGCGTTAAATATCCTTACCGCTCATTGTTTTACCTTTTTCGCTTGCCCTCGCCTTCTGCCTTCACAAGTTCTCCCTCATCCTTTATCCTTGCGCTGATGACGAACCCTGACTTCTATTCGCGCTATTATCAGGACACGCCCGTCATGCGGGATTGGCCGTTCCGCGTGCGCTCTCTGGGGTACAATCATTACGCGCCGAACTACAGCCGGTTTCCGGACGGGCAGCATCCGTTGGACCACCGGTATTCTTGGGAGACCGGGCGCGTGCTGAGCACCCTGACGTTGGTCAACGTGGTCAACGGCTGCGGCCGGTTTCGTTCCGGGCCCAGCGGCGAACTGACCCTTTCCGGCAACGCCCTGCTCCTTGTCTTTCCCAATGTCTGGCATGCCTATCAGCCCGACCGGGCGACCGGCTGGCACAATCAATGGGTGGAGATCGATGCCGCCGGCGTGTTGCCGCTGCTGCACCGCGCCGGCATCACATCAGAAAAGCCGCTCAAACATGTCGAGGCCACGCCCTTGCTCTCGCAGCTCTTTCAGGAGCTGATCGACACGTCGCACGCCGAGGCTTTCGGCATGGAACACATGCTGTCGGCCCAGGCGCACGCCCTGTTCGCCCGCACACTGGCACTGTGGCACCGCGACACCGCGCCGGCACGGCACTTTGCCGTGGTCGACCGCGTGCGGCAAAGCCTGGTGTCGGACAACGACCCCGCCCTCTCCGTGGCCGAGGTGTCCCGACGGGCGGGGCTGAGCGCCCCGCGGCTGCGCGTGATCTTCCGCGAGGCGACCGGGCTCTCCCCCAAGCAGTTCCAACTCAAGGCCCGCATGGAACGCGCTGCGCGTCTGCTGGCCGAAAGCCCGCTCTCGGTCGGCGAGATCGCGACACAGGTCGGTTATGACAACATTTACCATTTTTCAAGACAGTTCAAACGTGCGTTCGGCATCTCCCCGGCACACTATCGCCAAGCGCTGCCGGCCCCCCGCGGTTTTTTGAAAACGGACCGTTACCGATAGCGAGCCCCCTCTGGGGCGCATGGCAGTTCTGTTGGGGTCCGTGATTCGTAATCGTAATCTTGCTCGTAATCATAATCTTGAATGTGGCACGCACGAGCTCTTACACTGTCATCATGAACGGG
>Ga0116158_10002315_pt1 | contig 16867 bp, 11 predicted proteins | sample AD_UKC052_MetaG_FD_89883 | JGI IMG/M metagenome (GOLD analysis project Ga0116158, IMG submission 89883) | Active sludge microbial communities of municipal wastewater-treating anaerobic digesters from USA - AD_UKC052_MetaG | ecosystem: Engineered > Bioreactor > Anaerobic > Digestate | place: USA... | reverse complement strand
ATCTGTGTTAAAGGGGTTCGGGGATGTTTCCCAGACAAGCGATTTATATGCCTCTGCTTCGGCAGGGGCATATAAATTTTTGCACGAGTGGGTACCGCCGTGCCCTGCTTGCCAAGTATGTTTGCTTCACGCTTGTATAATGACCCTACTCATTTTTTCGTGATTATTCGTAAGAAAACAAAGTGTTAATTGGCTCTGGGCATTTGGGGACTTCCTGTAGGACTTCCTCCGCATCTCTAATCTAAGCACATCATTATTTCATAATTCTTTTCAGTGCATCCACAATTGCATCAATATCCTGTTCTGTGTTGCTTTTTCCTAGAGATAGCCTAATAGTGCCTTTTGCTAAGTCACTATTTAGACCAATGGCTCGCAACACATGGGATACTTTCGTTTCCTTACTATCACAAGCAGATCCCGTGGACACACATATACCCATCAAATCTAATCGATGAAGGAGTGCTTCTCCATCGTATCCTGGGAAAGATAAACTAATGTTTCCAGGAATATGCTTCTCGCTACCGTTTCGGGAAAATGGGATATTGGATTCAGATAATCGTTGTAACAACATACTCTCCAGCATTTCTATGTGAGCCGTGATCTTATCCATTTTATTTATATTCTTTTCCAATGCTACAGCCATACCAACAATAGATGCTATATTTTCCGTTCCAGCTCTCATTCCGCCTTCCTGTACACCACCACTTGCATAGGGAGCAAGTGCTGTGTCTTTTCGAACATATAGAAAGCCCACACCTTTAGGACCATTAAACTTATGTGCAGAAGCAGACAGCATATCAACACTAAGTGCATTTACATCAATCTCTATATGGCCAACCGCTTGAACGGCATCTGTATGAAACGTAGCACCATATGAATGTGCAACGGAAGCCAATGCAGAAATATCCTGAATAGACCCAATCTCGTTATTTGCCATCATTACAGAAACAAGACGAGTGTTTTCCCTAATGTACTCTGAAAGCGTTTTAGCGGTAACCACACCGTTGATATCTACAGGGAGGTAGGACACAGGATAGCCCATTCTTTCAATATCCGCACAAGGGCGCAAAATAGCGTGATGCTCGATGGACGATGTTATAGTAACTCGTTTGTTCGAGTCGGAGAATGCACTCCCTTTGACGGCCCAATTATTGCTCTCTGTGCCTCCCGAAGTAAAGAATATCTCTTCGGGTGTAGCACCAATGCATCGTGCAATCGTTTCACGCGACTCTTTCAGTGCTTTTTTGGCAGTCCTTGCAAATGAATATGGCTGTGAAGCATTACCGTACTCTCCTAAAAAAAATGGTTTCATTGCCTCAAAAGCATCTGTATCCAATTGTGTCGTAGCTGCATTGTCAGCATAAACAAATTGCTTCACTGTCCCACCTCACTCAAATAATTTACATCCCTCTTCTTTAAACTCCTCAATTTTATCCAGCAATTCCTGAACGGTGCATCCAAGATACTCGGCAAGGCAATCCATACAGTAGAAATTGTCAATGTCTTCGCCCAGAAGTTTTTTGTTAATACCGATGCTATTTTTATCAAGGCATCCTTTTCCGCAGATGACGCAATCAACCCTCATATAAAATCTCCTTCAGCGAGAATGACGGCACATCCTTACCCTTGAACTCCTTGTCAAGAATACCAAGCTGTCTCTTGATGATTTTACGCATACGGACAGCAGGACGGAGGCAATACTGTTGGAATCTTTTCGGATTAATGTCCTGTACACTCCTGACATTCGGGAATAGCAACTTCAAGAACGCTGTTGCAATTCGCTTGACAGCTTCAGTATCACGAGTATCCGCCTTATCAGGAATCTCAACAATTTGGTCTACAATGGCCCTGTAGCTGACATCATTACGCAGTTCATGCAAAATGGTACAGAAATATTCAGAGTTGAGTGCCCAACCAGACAGCTTCAGGTCGTCATTCATTCTCGGAATATCCCAACCCTTGATAAAACCGTGGATGCGATCTACCATAGCACTCTCCTGGAACAACGCAGGTAACTCAGAAAACATATTCTGATACTCATCCATGTTATCCTGTGCTATGTTTCCAAGGAAGATAACACCGGCATCAGACTTGCCCTCATAACCTCCGATATTGAACTGACCGTACTCCATATAACCCTGCATAATGGAACGCATCTCGTTCACATCACCGAACTGTACCAGTTTCACTTCATCAATTGCAACAAAGTCATGCCCTGTAATAAAGCCAGGTGTTTTGCGTGCAGTATCATAGAACATCTTTGCCCGGGTTACCTTTCCACCATCTGTCAGAAGTCCGTATTTGCTCACGTGACCGAACACATACGATTTGCCGGTTCCCTTTGGGGCAAGTTCAATCAGGTTAAGGCGTTTCTCTACAAACGGCAGAATTCGAGTAATCACAGCAAGTTTTTGGTCTTCACTCTCATACCCATCGGCGTTGTAGTCAATAGCCCCCAAAAGAACATCGATCCACTCAGAAGTTGTAAACTCATTACGCACATCCTTGTAGAAATCAAGGTCAATCGTATATGGGCAAAAATTTGTGAATCCAGTAAGACGAATCTTACCAGGGATTTTGGGCTTGGCGGTATCATCAGGGGGACGATAACCAAGCTCAACAACGCCCCAAACTTCCTGTCCACTGACCAGTTCGCCACGGTATTGTTCCCATGTGGACGCATCAATCATGGTTTCTTTGCTTGTCAAACCGAAATTGGGCAATGAAAAGCTAATTTCTCCTGTCTTGATGCTAATATCTACTGAAATTTTGGTAAGGATTTTGACACGCTCGTTGTCATTAATAATCCTATCCTTTATACTGACCCATTCTTCCTTATTCGGAAGATAGGTGCGGATAAAGTCAGTAAGTTCGTCTATATCAAGATTACCTTCGTCATCGGCAAATTTTTTCAGCAACCAGTCTCTTAAAAACGAAGGCAAACCTAAAGCGGAAAAGAAGTTGCTTTTTTTCAAATCTTTGTAGACGACCATTTCATCGAAACAATCTCTCAGTTTTTCTATCACGAGTGTCCCTCCTTACAATATGCTCTTTTCGCTACCGCTTTCCTTTTTAACTTGAAGCGGCAGTGCGGTGGCCACCCTGTTTCCGCAAGCAAGAACATCTACGCTGTATGTCTTTGCCCGCCGAATTTCAGGCATCTCATCAACAACATAGAAGTTATCTCCAAGTGCTTTTGCTTCATACGCATGACCATCGATTTCAATATTCACATCCATCAACTTCTGTGTGGAAAAAATCTTAATGGCAGCTTTTTTTCGGAAGCTGACAGTGATTACAGGGATACCCGTAAATGTAGCCGGAGCATCAATCGGCATAATTTTCACTTCGATGGCGTCATTCAAATAAGTAATTTCGATGATGGGCACTGTAACCTCTTCCAGAGTGGCACCACCATGCACTTCGACATTTGCTTTTCGGCTTCCCTTAAAACGGTCGTAGTTAGCAAGTGCCCAGAAGTCATCTGCATCGATGGCACTATCGGGTTTTACATCGACTTCGCTTTTCGGACAACATCTGCCTGAGTGCTTTCCCTTCGACTCCATTTCCCACAGATTTTCAGTTTCATGAATTACAGCCAGTCTGCTGGCACCGTGGTCAGCTATCAGAATTGCTTTTCCATAACTATCACTTGCGAGGTTGGTCTTTATCTTTTTCAAAATCTCGTCTATCAACTCCAACTCTCGAATCAGATGAATTGGCAGTTTCTTATCCTCACGGCTGTAATCATAGCCCTCATCACCGTGATGTTTGATTTTATCGATCTTATCAACGGTGATAATTGGAAACTCCTCTGTTGACAACACATCCCAAAACTCCTTGTTACGGCTGGTGATGGAAGGGAGTTCGCTTCTGCACACTGTAACCTTTGCCATTAGTTGAAGTTCACGGCATCTGGACATAATGAAACCGAGATATTCAACACCCATAGCATCGGTGAAATAGGTCTGTGTACGTGTTACATCAATACTTTCAATCACCGCACTTCGGGGCTGCAGAATCATGTTGTAGTCTCTTACAACTGCTTGTTGCTCAACGATAGCCATAAAGTCTGGGAAAATTTTGTTGATGACCTTCTGATACTTATATTCCTGAAAATAGCTATCCAGTAACACATTCTTGAAACGATAAGGCATCAAATAATTTCGCAAATCAGGGTAGACTCGTTCCAAGACAGAGAGGAGCTCCGTTCTTTCGAACTCCATACCATATTTATCCAAAAGCTTGAAAACCAGTTCCTTTTCCTGAATTGTGTTGTCTGTAAGGTAATATAGTGCATCTTTGCCCTTGCTCAAAACAATCTTGCAGAAATCAATAACCTCGTCAAGCGGATTTCCGATGGCATTCATGAGCTTCTTCCTTCGTTCATACGCAGACGTAAATGCGGCATCTGTTGGTTCGATTTCCAGAATAGAACGATAAATATTGCGAAGAAGCTCGAAAGGAGAAATGGATTTCGCTACCGCATTGTTCAAATAAAAATCATTGCCTGCACCAAATAGCTTGAGTCCGATGAAGTAAAGCCATTGCCATTTTCTGTCTGAACTGTTTTGTTGGTAGGCAGAGATGACAACATCCAAATTGTGAATAGCCCCAATTTTTGCAGAAATAAGCTGCTCCCAAGACGGATATACCTGGAACTCGGTTAACGCATACTTCCATTCATCTTCGCTGCCAATATTGTCCGGCAGCATGGATGTCATTCTGTCCTGATTGCACAGAACCTCATAAGGGTGTTTCAAATCAGAGATTGAGTAAAGCGAAAAAGGGTAGTTGTTCTTACTCTTATTGGTCTCAATGTAAAGCACATCTGCATTCTCTGTTTCCACAGCTTTTGCAACTCTATGAATTCCCTTAATAGCAGGGTTAGTATCTTTTGGTTTGATGCCTTTTACGGTAAAAATAAGTTTCGGGCGAGCAGACTGTACGCCTTCCAATATACAGATTCGGCTCTCAAGACGTTTGTCGCTCTTAATAAGGCCACGCAGATAATCGGCACATTGGTATGTGAGAATGACTACATGACCAGTAATGCTCATAGACAGAAGCTCTTTCAACTCCTGCGACAGAGCTTTTTCTCCTTCTAACATATAGAAGGATGAGATTTCCCTAACAAAGAAGTTCCTGTCCTCTGTACCAAGGCGTTCAAGGATATTGGCTATCGTCGGGAATTCGTCGGGTTTGCAAAACGGGGGGTCTGAGGCATACAAAAAGGTGTTCTGAGGCAATTTATAATGAGTAATAATTGCCTCCAAATCCGCCTTGTTTTGAACATCGACTATAAGAGGTTCAACATTATCCTTTTTCAGATAACGGTCAATTTTGTTAATGACGGCTCGAATATGCATTTTGCACCTCCTTAGTTGCCCTTAATAATTTCCATACCCACGACCATGTTTTCCTTGATAAGGTCTTTCAGATACTTCTTCACATCCGAAATATCCATCTCATCAATCTTGGCAAGGGCGCGGTCACAGCCGTCCTGGTTATACTTGGCTTCCGCCATTTGACCGAGTTTCTTTTCAATTTCAGGAAGACCAAACCAGTCGAACGGATCCGCCGTAATATGAGAATCGAGATAATTCTTCACTTCTTGAATGTCCGTAAGCATAACTGCATAGTTTCTAATAATGCTGTCTCTAAATGCCTTATCCAGAGTAGCTTTATCATCAAGGATATCAAAAAACTTTGCGGTATCAAAATATTCCATTGCACGTTCGATTGCTGCCTCTTCTGCTTTAGCACGGTTTACAGTACCGAATGCAGCTTTAGCCTTTGCCACTTCTGTATCGGGTATGAGACACAGAATGGGCATACTGTGCTTTTTCGACCAGTCACGAGGAGACTCTGTTCCGGTTTTTTCTTTCCACAGTTTCTTTAGCTGGGCATTCTTCTGCCCCTCCTTGTAGACAGCAACCTTAGCCTCAACGGTATTTAGATAGTCTGCTTTTTCATATGTAAACGAACCAGCAGGCATGGTTGCGAACACATCCTTAATCTCATCGTCCGAAAGACCATCGAGATAATATCCGCACACACGCTTGAACAAATCAACCTGGTTGTTATAAAGGTTACGGAAATTATCCGTGTTCGCCTGCAGAAGCTCCAAGAATGTCTTTTTCTGAGAGTCCAGCAGTGTTCCTGCTTTTTTCAAATTATAAAGCATCCCGAGGAACGGACTAAGTTCGTCAAGATAGTTCTTCGCAGCGGCATAGGAAACTCGAATATATCCACACTTGTCGCACCATTCCCGGATAGTTGCCTCGTAAGAAATGCTCTTGGAAATAATCTTATTGCTCTCAACAACTATGGTGTATTCCAAGATAACCTCACGGATTTTATGCTGTGCGGTTTCGACATTCCATACCCAATTTGCAGCGTCGGCATCAAATTTCTTACGTAGAACATTGATGTATTGTCCACCATCACCGACCGTCTCCGCAAGAGATACAAGGGTGCCGTCCTCAAAGGTAGCGAGATAGGCAAGCATACCGAGAGTGCATTTTTCTTTTGTCAGTATGGTCTTCAAATCACTCGCAGCGTCCGTATTGGCCAAAGCAAGTTTTCCGATCGCCATAGCAATATCACTGTCTGTCTTGGAAGAACCCATGTTGTTACTATTGGCTATTCCGCAGAAAGAATCAATGATTTCCGCAAGCACCGATTCGTCTGTTTTGGGAGATTCTTTCCCGAGAATATATTTCAAAGTCCAAATCGGGAACGAATACTCCTTCATTTTGCTGCGGATGCGTTCTCTTGTGTTCGGGACAGAAGTACACATATTGAGAGGAATACCAAATGCCACAGAGGTGATTTCGTTGAATGCCTTCTCTTCAGGGGTCATGGCAACGATATACTTATCCTTGTAGCGGGGGTTCGGAGTGATTTCAAGACGAATGACCTCATCAATCATCTCCTTGAGTTTGTTGACATCCAGAATGTCATTGGTAAGTCCGTCACTCCAACTGTAAGTCCCGGTTGCGTACTCTTTGAGAACAAAGCCCAAAATGAATGCAGACAAATTACACGGCATGAATCCATACGGAACTGCCTTCAAAATATCGTAAATCCTTTTGATGGACACTCGGCCACCGCCGTTTTGGAATCCATCATTCACGATTTCATCAACACAAATCTTGATTTTAGAAATAAGAAGATGAGGCTTGGACACCCAATATTCCGGCACCTTCCAAGCACCATCGAGGGCAGTTTCCAGTTTTGTAACAGGGCTACCAGAAAGGAAGGTTCCTGCCGTTTTTTCATTGAACGCACACTCGACGCCTTGTTTCAAGCTACTCGGCGTATACATATTGGCAATTACATTGTAAGACCCTTCAAGACAAAAATCGAACTTCTTCTTGTTGATTTCGGCAAGAAGCCCATACAAAGCATCAATCGATGTTGCACGTTCGCCATCTCGCTTTTCAGCAGTATAGACAATGAACTCGCCACCAACAATACGAATCTTCCATTTTTTTAGAGAATCCTTGGCATTATTGGCATACTGAGCTGCCAATGTGTCATCCTTGCGTTGCTGGGACATAGACAGAGCCAAATCGTGTCGGTATGTTCCGTAACCATCAGCACCAAACGGAGTACGACTGGCATCAATGAAAATCATATTATAAGTTCCTGCTGCAAGTGCATCACGAATTTTCTTTCCAATGACAACGCTCTCTGCATCATCCTTTGCAAAGCATACGATAGCAACTATCTTGTTTTCGTACTTTTCTTCCGTATTGCGTAGCTGCTTGATGGTAGACTCAAAATCAGAAGAGGAGACGAAACGCAACTCGTATCGGAGTTTCAAGGCACCACCAAGAGTAACAGCATCAACAATTCTTGTTCCGTCAACGAGTTCCTCGGTGATAAAGGCAGAAGTACTCTTTTTGTCGATTTGTTCTTCAAAGGGCTTTACATCAATTTCGCCCTCATTGTTGTAGGCTGCATACTGGAACTTTCCACCGCCAAGAGACTTTGAGAACAACACCTTGTCACGAACAAGCTGTTCTGCACATCTGGATGCAGAGCCGTCCATGTCCGTTCCTTCAAATGCATTATCGAGGTTTTTCTCATTTGGGATGAATAGTTCGACAGAGTCACCGGCATAGCGGGAAATTGCTTGCAGCAGGAGCACCGTCTTCAGCACACGCTTTTGGTCAGAGTCAAGCCTCTGATTACCAGCACGATTGTAATAATCGAGGATAGACCTAATATCGTGTGCCAAATACTCTTTACCCTTATCATAGAAGAACTCCCAAAGCATATCAACAGAAAGCAGAGGGTTATCAGACTCAGGCCCATAGTTGTCAATAAACCATTGGAATCCCTTGATTTCATCACCACGGTCATTTTTAATAAAATCAAACATACTACGCTGGTTGGAATCAAACGCAGAGGAGATGTGCTTCAAAAGCAACGCTGCGTATGGGTGAATCGGAAGAATATCAACCATTTCCTTATCGGTAATATGAGCCACGGACTTAACCAGTTTGCGAGATTCCTGCGTTCTATTGGTAAGGTCGCCAAGGGAGATATCCCAATCCTCAAGAACCGCTGCATCATTGTTCTTTTCCATAGCTGCACCCATAAGTTGGAATGCAATGTTTTCAGGTAGACTAATTAAGCTGTGCGGACTGACAAAGCGTCCGTTCAGCTTGATGAAGTCTTGGTCACGCTCGTGGAAGAGACCCTGGGTTACATGGGTAACCAAGATAAAGTAGAATGGGTCAGTTTCGCTGATTTCACAGAGTTCCTGGAAACCGGTCAAATTGCGGGCATTGTTATAGAAATACTCTGTAAACTCGTCCCAAATGAAGACAATAGCTTTCAGGCCATTCGCTTTGATTACCTCTCGAATCCAATTGCTTAAGTCTGTGACGCTTAGTGAGAGTGCCTTCACTTGGCGCTCGTCTGCCACCTTGAATATATTATCCATCACCTTCGCCAAAGCATCGCCGGAGAAGGTACGCAGTTTTTCAATTACGGCATCCACATCATCGCCGCCAAACAGGTCAGAGTAGGTTCCCGTAATAAGTCCGTTGAAATAGTTTTTGTTGTCCTTATCAGAAAGCCATGCAATTGTAGCATCCTTTAGCACATTTCCGCCCTTATTTTCAACACCTGCATCTGCAAGCGCTTTTTCTACGCTTTCTTGGACAGCAAACACCAGGTTATGGTCACTACGGATGGTAGAGGAGCCATAACGGTGAACGGTCAGAATGCGACCACTGGACTTTACAGCCTGAAAGCGGTTGTAGAGGTCATTGTCGAGAGTATATCTTTGAAAATACTCACGGGTTTCGGACTCGCTGGAATCCAACAGTTTCTTTAGCGTGAGAACTGCATGGGACTTCCCGGTGCCATAGGCACCCTCAACCCACAAACAAAGTTTTTGTTTACGCTCAAGAACACTAACGGTATTCTTTACCAACTTGACAAAGGTGCTGTGGGGAAAGAATTTTTTCCACATCTCCGGGTTCTTCGTAATAACTGCCTCATTGACAGCAGGAAAATAATCCGGGTCAATATCGAAATAATGACGGTATTTTTCTAACATTGGCATCGATTTACTCCTCCTTAAAGCAGGCTTAAAACATCCTGCGATGTTTTTTCACTATTTAGCGTGATGTTATCAAGGTCAAGCGTAAAGCTGGCATTGATAAAGTCGGGATAATTGATGGATAGCCCGTTAAGAATTTTTTCCATCTGATCTCGGCCAAGTCCAAAAATCTCAGTAGGGCTGATGCCGTCACTGTCAATTTCATGAGTCAGCAAGCGGGACAGCGTGAACTGATGATAATCACCGCAGGCTTCCGCAAATTTGTAGAGGCTGTAGAGGATGACCAGGGGATTTGGATTTTGCCAAGGAAGACGAACCACACTATTCCAAAACCGTTTTCCGTTTTTTAGGTCGTAATTACAAGAACCCAAGCCAATTTCAGTCCCGAATTGTGGAATAGAAATCAAAATATTCTTATATGCAGATACTATATGTGAGCGTGAATTCTTACTCATGGAGTCGTCCAACATCGCATAAATCGAATCAGGAGTATGGGAAACAGAAAACTCTATATTCTTTATCCACCAGTTGAATTCTGAGGTATATGCTAAATTGCAAAGCATCAGTGCCCACGCATCAGCGTTTTCAATGCCAACGCAATCAACAACCCTTCCGAAATCCGAGAATTTTGTTTTAACTGTGACCTCTGCATCATTCAAAAAACTTTTAAGGTTCTTTACCATGTTGGTTCCCAGGCTATGTGGAGAGATCCAGAATTCGTCTTTCATCTTGAAATACTCGACGACCCAGTCAAGCTCGATACCCATGTTTCCGTATCTGTCAATACTGCCCATTTTCTTTTCTCCTTTCGGCAATCGCATTGAATTTGCCACCAAGCAACCGTGAAATACATCGTGGCACTTTTTGCATTTTACGCATCTGTCATCAATTATCACGCAACCGTCTTTCATGGAAATAAATCCATTCGGACAGTTGGCTTCGCAAACTCTGCAACCAACACAGTATGCTGACTTCCTGAATATAGTTTTCAGTTCAGACATAAAGTAAATATCCTGTTGAGAATTTGAACCTATAACAATTGTGGCAACAAGCCCTTCGTTGTTTTCTGTTATTTCAATGTGGTAAATCTTTTTACCGTAAAGCACTTCAATATCGCCATTTTCCAAGAATGTTATTTCCCCTATTGTTTTAATCCATTGTCTCCAATCCGTAGATAAACGGGTAACTTGTATGGTTAAAACACCCTTATCAAACGACTCCATTGTGTACCTTTTTGCAAAAGAAAGTTCTTTTCCACTTCGTCTTGCTTTCCACCCGCCAATGTCCATAAATTCTTTCACCGCACTTGGATTAGACAGTTCCTTGGAGGATGTCTCTAATATGATGTCGTTAAAGGTTGTGGTTGTCCGATAACCTTCGCAATTGCTGTTGTATGCTTGTTCTTTGAAATACATATTTTTAGATGCAGCCAATGGACACACAAGGCAACCAGCACGACTGTTGCCTTTTTTGTACGCATCATTTATAAGTAGTCCTCTATCATATATATAGGCAAATAATTCTGCTGAGTTCCATTCAAGTATTGGGTGGCAACTATACTGTCCTTGAACTTTCTTGCCGTGGCTAATTCCTTCGTATTCACTTCTCGATGCACTCTCGTCACCACGAATGCCTGTAAATGCCATCCCTCTAAAATTAGGATTTTCAGTGTATTCGCGGAGCAGAAGGATTTGAGGTGCCGTCTTATGGACGCTACAGCACCATCGCATTGTCTGTGCGGGCGGGCCAAAATGCCGCCAGGTAAACTCGGGAGCAAAATCGCTTTCCGACCTTAAAAACTCAATCCCTGCTTCCTCACAGCACAGCTTAGTCTGATCGACTATTTTATAGGTGTCTGGGAACTCCATCCCTGTATCCCCGAATAGCACTTTGAATTTATTGTGGGGTAAAGCACGCTGCACTAGGTCAAGCACAACTATACTATCCTTGCCACCGCTGAACGCAACATAGAAAACATCCACCCGATCCATGTATTCCACATAGGTGTTGTAAATTTTCTTTATCGTATCCGCTGCCAGCTTTTCCAAGAGGTCTCTGTTCTTTTCTACCATCGCAGGAATATCAACAAAGCGGAGAGGGATTCCGTCCGGTTCCGCCTCTTCCAGAATTACGATTTCAGGGGCAGTGTAAAGGCTTCCTCCTTTGGTCTTTGCCACATAGCGCCCTCGGTAATAGTAGTTGTTGGCTTCTGCCCACATATAGGGGTAGGCATCGTTTTTGGCATAGTCCCAATAGCGGTCAAACCCCAAAATATCAAGTTCTTTATAATATACCGGACGTGGCTCCTTGCTAAATGATAGCGGTGAACTATTCAGCAGCAAGCCGCCCGTCTCGGCATCCCAAGTATATGAGTACATATCATTCTTTGTCCTTCCCTTGTCTTTTTGCGTTCGCCTTGATAATAAGCGGTTCAATTCCTGCATACCTTCTACGGGAGAGATAGCCTTTATCACTCAGGAACTGAAGCACTGGGGCTTTTTTCATCTCAACAGAGTTGTTCACCAACAGGTCAACAATCAAATCATCAAAGCTTTGGATTCCGGCAGAACGTTTAACGATTGCACCCGCATATTCAGTGCTATTGAAACTGCTATGGATGAGCATATATTTATGGCTGTAATTAGCCACATAATGCTCCAACAGGAAGCTGTTCCAAGGAAATCCCGCATAGGGGAAAATTCCAAAGTTTGTCACCTCTTTGAGCGGGATATATTTGCCCGTACATACATTGTCTATTGCCTCGTCCGTGTCGGGAATGGAGAACTGTGCAGCCTCCTTCGATACAAACTGGTCTCGGCTGATTCTCAGGCTGTTCTCGTAAACAGGGTCAAAATAGATGACTGTTGCGAGGTTGTTTGCTAACCCCTGAAGTTCCGACAGGGTGAAGCTGTGGTGGGTTCTTGCATACTTGGTAAACACCTCTGTCATTGAAAGTTCTTGACCAGAGCGGCTGATAATATTTCCTTTGAATGAAAACCTATTTCCCAATTTTGCTTTTAACGCATCTCGAAAGCCATACATGGAGAGATTGTGATTGGCCTCTATGATGTAAGGGTATTTTGCATTAATCGCATCATAGAGTTCGTTGCCACCAATAAAATTCTTATCCTCAATGGTCTGTCGGATGATGTCCGCGATTCCTTCAAGTTCTTCATCGGAAAGATGGACAATGCTTTCATGGAAATATGCTCCACGACCATTATTTACAAATTCTCCGTTGCTTGCAAGAATAAACTTGACCTTGCTCTGTGGCAAGTGCGGAAGTGCATCGAAGAGTTCATCGTATTCCACCGGTCTGCCATACCCTTGCAAGCAAGAACGAATTTCCGACGGCGCATCAAGGACGACGTTCGGCTCTTTCGAGACAAAACTCCTGTTGATGAAGAAGCGACCATTGCCCACGAGCGTCAAGTAGGATTTCAACATATCCGCATCATGTATGTGGTAGTCCAGGAACGCCTCCGCAAATTCGGTGTAAATGGCCTGGTAGTATATCGCTGTCTTACCATCAGCAAAAGCGTCCTCGATATATTTGAGGAGCTTTTCCTTCAACTCATCACTCAACATTACTTCGGGCAGAAATGCCTTCCCATCATAAGCAATGGTCAGCAGTCTAATATTTTTGCCAATATCCGCATCCGAATCTGACAATTCGGCATTATGCGTCACCGTATAATATCTCCTGAATTTGCGAATCTCAAGAGGCGATTCCATTCGGAAGCCCTTTTTGAAATAATGCTTTAAAACTTCTTCGTAGGCTTCGTTTCTGTAAGCAGTTATAGCCTCCGGAACCTGCTCCACGGATGTTGTTTGAGGGAGGTCGGATTCGATAAAAGCAAGGAACTTCTGTAGAGCCGCTCGGAAGCGATTGTGCTGCCTCTTATTGTAATTAAGAAAGTCAGCATCGCTCAGCAACAGACGTGCCGTTTCCTTTGCCTCATTCTTATCCTCCGTATAGAGTTTCCACGAGGACAGATGGTGTTCTCGTGCAAACGCCTCGCAGTTGTTAATTGCAGAGGAGTAACTCCGGCAGGTAGAAGCAGCCATTTTCAGTGTATTCTTCATGTATTGTGAAAAAGTGCTGCTGTTTACAGCTTTCGATTCTAAAGTGAGAGCTGGTCTATTTTCACTTTCACTCTCTGCCGGGCGTGACCGGGCAGTTTTTTTGCTGTATGTGATTACGATGTTTTCGTAGTCAAGATTGCAAAGATCGAGGATATATCTGATTTTGTTTGCAATATCACTTGCACTTATGTTGGTTTCAAGCACATAGTCCGTTCCCGGCACAGGCTTGGGTGCAACCATAAAACTATAATCCGCATGATTTGCAAGTTCAATGCGTCCTCCATTTTTTGAAAATGACATCCCCGATTTGAATATATGAGGATAATCATCGATGACGGCGACCATAAAATTTATATATAGGCTTGTCCAGGAATTTCCACAATCTTTCTTTTCCCCGAAATAGCTGAACCCTTCTGGCCTAGTGTAAGATAGGTCAAAACATCCATTAAAGTTAATTTCACAGATTGTATAGTCGCTTGATGCGCTCTCTACAATCTCATCATCGGACTCATTGATAACCACGCAATGATCGACCACTTCAATGGAAAACACATAATCCTCACCAACAGCCATCGCCCAGCTTACATTATCGAGGATTTCCTCAATAACGGAAGGACGAGCGATGTGACCAGTTTTCTCACCCATTTTCCCGATTGGCACACCACTTGTGCTCTCGGCGAAAGCGTTCTTCAATGCATTGAAAAGTCGCTTGTAGATAATCGGGTATTTTTGCAGAAGTCTTTCATCCTGCTCACTCCGTGCCAGCGGAACATCTGCAGTGTTTTCTGTGACGGCGACAACAGCGGTCGTCTCCTCAACTGGCCTGTGGGTTTCAATGGGGTGCTTAGTCGCGTCAACCACCATATCAGAAATCTGCGGATAGAGTCCTTCTTTTATGTAATTGTAATAATGCCGCCCCGCCGCAATGAGTTTATTAAACTGCTTCTTGTGAGTAATTCTGAAGATTTTATTCTGCTCGATTGTACGCTGAAGCTTTTTAATTATTTCAAAATCCGTTGTTTGGAACAAAGCTTTCTTCAAAACCTTTACCTTCAGACCAAAAGCTTCAATTGCGGAATAGCATTGATACAGTTCCGAAAGCTGTGCAGGAGACACTTTGTCGGCAAGATAATTCATGAAGTCTTCTTCGACCGTATTTTTTCTGTCTATCACTGCCTTTGCCTCCTTCAATAATTTCTGGTATTCATCTGATGACTTGTGATATATAGTTGCTACCTCTGCGAACAGTCTCGTGGCGGGCTTGAATATCGTATGACCATGATATGCTGATTCCATACTGTTCATCTGAAATGAAATACCATTTTCATTTCGATATTGTTCGTCGATTTCAATACCTCGGCAAAGTGCCCTTTTCCTTAAGTCCCGAGATACGCTTTTAATAGCATCCGAGCGGGTGAGTTCACCTTTCATCGAGGCAAGGAGTCCTTCTAAAAGGATGACGGCTTCATATTTATCCCAGGAAGGCTGCCTTGCTGTCATATCACAATAACTCCCTTAATACAGATTCTAATTGGACAAGTTCCTCTTTGGTTAGTGTGATGCCTTTGCCCATTTTCTCATGATTCGGGTCCCACGAACGAATATCATATTTCGCCGGAGCTCCGTTATAGGAAACCATGTTAATTTCCTTTGTCCAACCGCTTTTGCTGGTTGAAAGAACAGCGATGTTTTGTACTATTTCAAACTTGAGTTGCTCATTTCTTGCCATGTGTAGCACCTCCTGTGTATCGCATTAGGCAAGTCGAATATTCATCTTGCATTTGCTCAGCTATTCTATATGGGTGATAAACATAGGGTATACCACACTTATCAAGTTGTTCTTTATGCGCATTGAATGAAATCAATAATGCTTTCTCCGTCAGCTTGGAAAACAACATACATAATCCTCCGCATTATAAAATGTCATTAGGGTTTTTCCTCGTCTTGAGGGTTTTGTTCACTAATATATTCCATAATATCGCCAAAGTCACACTCAAGAACTTTACAAACTCGTCCTAAGATTGAAAGATTTACCGCTTCATCTCTACGCAGTTTTGTCATTGTGTTCGGGGCAATATCAGCGGCTTTTCTCAAATCTGCTTTGCTCATTTTTTTATCTACGAGTAGTTTCCACATGCGGTTGTAAGATAAAGCCATACTTCATTCTCCTTTTACCTTTATCTAACTTGCGTTATCAAGTTGACTATTTACATTGAAAGAATATAGATTCGACACAATAACCTATATTATACCACAAAGATTCAGAAATTTCAATATGATTTCGCAAATTTATGCGATTGTGTGCTGAAATTTTATATATATCCTATAAACTAAGAATAGCGCTTGTGGTCGCCTAAAAAGAGAGGCACACTTCGGTTACTTTGCCGATGTGTGCCTTGTTGGATTTCATAGTGGTTCTATTCAAAATATAAACCTTGAAAAATTTCGCTCTCAAGACTTATTACGTCATCCATGGGTATCTTTGTTCCGTTTGCCGTTGTGATTATCCGTTCGTATTCGTCAATCTTTTTGATTTTATCTGTAGTGGTTAGATAAGCACCGCCGGATTTTGTTTCGTCTGGTTTGAAATATGTAATAGCAATATCGGGCTGCTCGTCCAGCTTTTCAAAGAGAATTTGGAATTTCATATTCAAGTTACTGAGAGCTTCTTCATCCAGTTCTATCTTCTCGTCCGTAAGCCGACCGGTCTCCTTGATGGCGGCATCATACCCTGTAAGGGCGGCGAAAGGAGAGAACTGTGCCGCTCGGTCAATCATGGACATCTGAGGTCTGGTGGAGGAAACATGATGGGGCAGATTGATAATATCGTCATAGTCATTTTTCATGCCTTGTGTCCTCCAATCTGTGCATTTCGGTCTTTGGCGGTCGCACCTTCTTCAAGGTTCATGCCTTTTAGAATGGCGTTTTTACCGTACCGCTTTTTTATGGTCAACATGGCTTGTTGCATTTTCTTTTCTCGTTCAAGCTCTGCTTTTTCCCGCTCTTGGTCTGCTTGAAGTGCCTCGTAGTCTGTGAATAAGTCGAGCTGTTCAAACCCGACATTTTTCTGTGGTACGGTGGATTCCTCTATCACACGACCTGCGGTGATATTCAATCTTCTTACAAGAAGGTTTTTATCTACAATACGGTCATACAGTTCCGAAACGGCAGATAATATTTTCTTGGTGGAAGATGTAT
>Ga0116158_10002305_pt1 | contig 16897 bp, 13 predicted proteins | sample AD_UKC052_MetaG_FD_89883 | JGI IMG/M metagenome (GOLD analysis project Ga0116158, IMG submission 89883) | Active sludge microbial communities of municipal wastewater-treating anaerobic digesters from USA - AD_UKC052_MetaG | ecosystem: Engineered > Bioreactor > Anaerobic > Digestate | place: USA... | reverse complement strand
CGACTTCTTGATTGCCCGTCTGTTCCCGAAGAAACAAAGGCGCAGCTCGCCAAGACCCTTTCGACCTTGAATCCATTTGGATTGCGGTGCATTATTGACAGGAAGCTCAAGGACATCTTCAAGCATGTCTCGGTTACCTCAAATGTGAGGCAACGCATCTGACCTTCGGTTACCTTTTTCAATGATGCAACGCGATGACGGGACATGGGGGATTGTGGGTGGTGCGGCAGTGAACGGAGGAACTGTCCAAGCCAATGATACGTCACTGGCTTTTGATGGCGCAGGTGTGCCGTATCTGGCCTATAAAAACTGGACAACATTCCAGCCTGAAATCAAAAAACGGGTTGGGGAAACCTGGACCAGTGTGACCATACCGGATGGTGCGTCCGATAGTCCACAGATCAAATCCTTTGGCGGGACGATCTATCTCCTGGCGGGCCATTTCGACGGGATCTCGGTCTGGCGGCGAGACGGATCGGCCTGGGTCAGGGTCGCTCTTACGCATACCTATGCCGTGCGCTACACTTTCAGTGTGGATCCGGAAGGTTCAGTCTGGCTGCTCTATTCCGATTCATCCGGAGTATGGTATATACGGAAGTCGTGAGGATGATTGTCAAGGTACGATAAGCGGGGCGGATTTCCAATACTACAAGGTCAGGCACCCAATATATGGAAGAGGCAGCAAAGAGGATGATTTTGCTTGTCGAGGATGACCCCCTCATATCGACGCTGACGTCGCTGTTGTTGGGTGATTTCGGCTATGGCGTTGTCACGGCCGGCAACGGGGAAGACGCTGTCCGCAAAGCGATTACCGACGAGAGAGTGTCGTTGGTCCTGATGGATATCGATCTCGGGCCCGGGATTGACGGGACAAGAGCGGCCCAGGAGATACTCGCCAAACGAACCCTTCCGATAGTTTTTCTCACCTCCCATGCCGAGGAGGAGATGGTCCGCAGAGTCCGGGGGATTACCCGATACGGCTATGTGATCAAAAACTCGGGTGATTTTGTGCTGCAGAGCTCGATCGAAATGGCGTATGAGCTTTTTGATGCACACCGGCGGATCGAGTTGCAGCTCGAACACCTTGAAAGCAGTCGGGAGCGGCTTGATTTCACACTGGCGGCTGTCAGTGACGCCATCTGGGATTATTATCCCGAAGATGGGAGGCTCTACTGGAGTCCCCGGTACCTCAAGATGCTCGGATATGGCGATGGAGAGTTGACACCCTCGGTCGAAACCTGGGAGAGACTCGTGCATCCCCAAGATATCGGGACAGCCGGATTGCTCTTCAGGCAATGTGTCGAGGGCGAGATCGATGAATATGACAAGGAATGCCGGTTCTTGACCGCCAGCGGGGAGTGGCGCTGGGTACAGATCCGGGGCCGTGTCTTGTCAAGGAATCCGGACGGTCGGGCGGTGCGGATGGCAGGGATCCATACCGATATCCATGAGCGGAAAGAGGCCGAGGAACAGCGGGCCGTTTCGGCCAGGACGTTGGAAGACATCATTGCAGCAATCCCTTCCGGGCTCTTCATCTACCAGTACGACAAGGACAGAGGGAGCCTGTGCCTCATCAAGGCGAACAAAGCGGCTGTGGCCATGACCGGGATTGATGAGGAGGGATGGCTGGGCAGGGAAATGGATGAGATCTGGCCAAACCAGTCCAGGTACGGGTTGCGTGAAAAATATCTGCAGGTGATGGTATCGGGGATTCCTCTCAGGATGGACAACCAGGAGTACTCGGATCAAAGGATCTCCGGAGTCTACAGGATCCATGCCTTTCCCGTCCCGGGTCAGAAACTCGGCATTGCGTTTGAGGATGTTACCGTTTTCAGGCGGACCGAGGATACCCTGCGTGAGACCGAGACCATTTTTTCGGAGTTTCTCGAGCACAGCCCGGTCTATGTTTTTTTCAAGGACCACGAGATCCGTTCCCTCAGATTGAGCCGAAATTACGAAAAGATGCTCGGTCGTCCGATCGGGGAACTCCTTGGAAAGACAATGGATGATCTTTTTCCGTCGTTTCTCGCAAAATCCATGATTGCGGATGACAAACGCATCCTCTCCGAAGGCCGCGAGATTGTGGTTGACGAGGAGTTGGGCGGCCGATATTATACGACTATCAAATTTCCGATTTGTTTGGACGGCTCGCCCCGCTATCTGGCCGGCTTTACAATCGACATCACGGACCGGAAACTGGCCCTCGACGAGAGTCGTGCGAGTGCCGGGAGGATACAAAAACTCCTTGACGAGAAGGAACTCCTTTTGCGGGAGGTGCACCACCGGATCAAGAACAACATGAGTACAATCTCGAATCTCCTCAATCTTCAGGCCGACCATTGCCGGACCAGCGAAGCGCGGAATGCCCTGACGGATGCCGTCGGGCGCATCAATACGATGTGGGCAGTGTATGACACGCTCTTTTTGGGGAAGGATTTCCGGTTCATCGAAGTGCGGTATTATCTTGAGAAACTCCTCGAAGCCGCCCGGGATTCCATGGGTGGCCAAAGAGCCATCGAAATTTCAACAAGTCTTGATGATGACCAGCTTGATTCCCGGGAAGTTTTTCCGTTGGGAATGATTGTCAACGAGCTGGTGACAAACAGTTACAAGTATGCCTTTGTCCACGGAGGCGGACGGATCCACCTCGAGTACCGACGGTATGATGACGGCGGGCGAGGGATTTTTTATCGTGACGACGGCCAGGGTCTGCCGGAGGCCGTTCTCGAGGGAACATCCGGAGGCTTCGGGATGCGGCTGGTCCGGCTCCTGGTCCGGCAGCTTGAGGCGACAATGGAAATAAAAAACGAAGCCGGATTTACTTGCACGATCCGGTTTTCGGCGAGGCCGCCTTTACCGGTTTGAGGTTGTTTTATAGAACCCGGCCACCCGGCTTGGTTCGACCTTTCGGTGTGTCGACAAAAAGGGCTGCCCTTCGGGGACAGCCCTTTTTGGAATCTAACCGGCGGTTCAACCACCAAAAACCGAGGCCAGGGAAATATTGACGACTTTGTATCTCGTTTTTTTGCTGTCAAGCTGGAATTCGAACTCGTCACCCGGCTTGCGGAAGAGGATGGATCTTCCCAGCGGGGATTTGTACGAGATGATACCGGCCTGGGGGTTTGATTCCCATTCTCCGAGGATTGTGAGAACTTCTTCGCTCTTGCTGTCGAGATTCATCAGGGTCACGCGGCAGCCAAAACCGGTCTCGTCGGTATTGACATCGTGCGAGTCGACGATGCGGGCCTTTTTCAGTTCTTCATCGAGCGCGGAGACCCTGGCCTTGAGCTGTTCCTGGTGCTCAAGTGCCGCCTTGTACTCGGCATTCTCGGACAGGTCGCCTTGGGCCGTGGCCAGCGAGATGTCGCGCGAGTTGGCCGGGATCTCCACTTCGACGATGTGTTTGTACTCGCCCTGCTTCTGGGTGTAACTCTCGCGGGTGACGAGGAAGATGTGGAGTTCGCGGGTTTCCTCGACCTGCTTTTTCCCGCCAATCTCCAGGCCGGGATGGACTTCGTGCAGCTTGCTCTCGACATGGAGGAGTTCGGTCTCGTCGACGGCATCGCGGATGACCGGCAGCACTCCGGTGATCTTTGAGACCATCTCGCGTGACTCTTCCTCGATAAAGCGTTCGAGCCGGTTTTCCTTGAAGAGGATGTCGTTGAGGGTCTGGTAGCGCTTCCGGTTGACACTGACATTGGACTTGTTCTGGATGTCACGGTTGGCGACGGCCATGATGTCAAGCATCGCGGCAATCAGGTCAGGCAGATTGAGCGTGATCGCATCCTCCCGCTTTTCCCGTTCGAAGTAGAGCTTCGCCAGCCAGACCAGCCGGTCCGCATTGTCGCGATAGTGCGAAACAACGCTGTTGAAGAAGGCGAGAACCTGGTCACCGTAATCGCTGGCGAAGAGGTCATCCATGACGCGGACATCATAGGCTGCGGGCGGGAGACGGAGGATCCGCATGTAGATCTCTTTCCAGTTGGAATCGTGCTTGCGGATCAGGCCGATCAACTGGCGTCGGTTTTCGACGTCGGTCAGGCCGGCCAAGGTCTGCGCGGGATCCTCGAGGGTTGTATAGAAGGCCTTGAGGTCCGGTTCGTTGACTTCGGCAGAGACTCCGCGTGCCGAGATCTGTTTGAGACAGCGGGAAAGGAAGAGGACGGCTTCGGCTGTTTCAATGTCATTCTTGCCGGACTTTGCTTTTTCGTCGAAGTAGCCAAGCATGCTCTGGAAAGCGATGGTGGAGAAATCGGCAGCATGGTTGAGGAGATCGGCAAAGATGAGGAGCTTTTTGACGAAGTCCTTTTCTGTTTCAAATCGTGCCAGCGAGTCTTCCTCGAGGGTGATCGGTTTTTCACGCAGGAAGTAGACGTTCTTTTTTTCGGGAGAGGTCCCGAAGACCGGATTGGTTTTGAAAATCTTTTTGTTCCGGTTCCACCAGCTTGTCCAGCCGCTCTCGGTCATGACCTTGGCCTTGCCGACCACTTCCTGCTTCATGTCCTTGAGGAGCATTTCTTTTCCGAAGGATTCGAGGACAATCCGCATGAACCCCTCGGGATCGTTGGCTGCCATGTTTTTCAGTTCATCAGGCTGTTCCCGGGCCATCAACCAGAGATGGTTTTTAGGAAGGCGGGTGAGGGATTTGCTGGCCATCTCGAGATCCATCCGATGGTTCTTCTTCGTGTCGAAATCGATGACGCAAAACTGGCCGTCGTTGGAAGCGATTTTTCCGATTCCCCAGCTCCGGTGGAAGACCGCGTCTCCTGTATCCAGGGCCACATGCTTCGAAAAGATCTCGAAAGCCGATTCCACAGGTGTCGCGGTCATTTCGATCCCGGAAATCAGGATGGCGTTGTCGAGTCTGGTATGCCCGTCGTATTTCTCGCGAAGGGTTGCCGTGAGGGCATGTCTGGCATCCTTGTGCTTCGGATGATGCTGGAGGACTGTCCTCAGGATGGCAATCTTTGTGTCCGGAGTTCTCTCGCAGGGGCAGGTGTAGAGCGCATAGTAGTGATCGCTGATAGCCTCGGGCGTGAGCTTGCGGTCAACCAGTTTTTGCTCAAGGGAGAAGAAAAAGTCGAGATCTCCGGGAATCAGCTCGATCAGCTTGTTCCAGATCTCGCGCATCTCGTCCATGTCTCCGTGGAGAACCAGACGGCGGAGTGTCATGCGGTAGTAATAGACGGCGAGGTCGGGGTTTGTCTCCTGGTAGTGCTGGGCTATCTTTTTCGGGATCTCGGCATTGTCGTGGTCCACCTTGACGAGGCGCTCCCAGACCTTCCAGAGTTCTTCCTCGTTGTTCATGCTCTGGTAGACCGTCGCCAGCGCCTTGAGGGCCTTGCGGTTTTCTTCGTAGGCGAGAATCCGGTCGGCCAGGAATTCGACGATGGCCCACTTCTTGTTTTCACGGAAGAGGGTGATGGCTTTGGTCAGGTAGTTATTGTCCAGCGCCTTGATCTCGTAATTGATGATTCCGATGACATACAGGGCGATGATGCTGTTCTGGGAGTGCTTCATGTGCTCCAGACAGATCTCGCGCACGTCTTTGGCAATCCCCTGCGCCATCGCTGTTTCAATGATGCTGTCCATTGCGATGAAGTTTTTCCGCGAATAGTTTTCGATGGTGGCTCGGGTCCACTTCTCCTCGTTGAGGAGCTCCTGAACCTTCTCGATGACATCAACTGACATGTACTGACCTTCCTTTCAAGTGTGCAAATCCGTTGCACCGGAGTGCGTGTTTTCGGTCATGCTCAGACCGGCTGTGTGTCGGTTTTATGTGTTTCCTGCCTGGTGTAGATCCTGGCCCAGGTTTCGCTGTCGTGTTCGATAAAACGTTTTCGGACAAGCTCGGCCTTGACGGCGTCATTGACTTGCAGGGTGTAATGGTCAAGCAGCCAGATATAGCGGTTGAGGAGGAGGGGGAGCAGGATCCGGGCGTTCGATCCGTTTTTTGCAAGGTCTGCCTCCAGCCGTGAGGACTGCTCCTGGAGCGTGTTGACTTCATGTTCCTCGAGCTCACGCTTGACACTGAAGCTGTGTTCGAAGGCCGCATGGACAGGTACCCAGCAGGCGACTTCCTCGCCACTGAAACCGGCCTTGCGGACTTCTGAAACCAGGTGCCGGATCAGGTGCGACCGGAGCCTGTCGATCTCGATCTCCCGCGGATTGTGGAGAAACGCCTCGCGGAAGAGCAGGAGCGCGCGTTTCCGGAGTTCGCGGGTTTCGCCGGCCATGGCTTCGCAGGTGTCGGCCAGTCGCGAGAGAATGCGCGAACTGTCCCGTTTGAGTTCCCATGCGTATTCGAATGTCTCCGCGGCCTTTGCGTAATCCCGGATGTTGAAATAGCATTCGCCGATGTCGTGGACGAGCGAGATGTCGGGTGCGATCGTGTTTTCCCAGGCCCGGGTATAGCAGTGGATGGCCTCGGTAAAGACGAAGGTACGGATGGCGTTGATGGCCGGCAGGCTGTCGAACCGGTCGTCGTTCCCGATGAATGCCTCAAAGGTGTTCCACTCGTCCTTGAGGAATTTTCCCTTGTCAAGGCCCGGAGCGCCATCGGTGATCGAGTCGGCCCGGTTTTCCCAAAAGCGGGCTGCCTTGATGGCGGTATCGATCTCGGGATACTCGGGGTCGTGTTCGAAGATTGCCGTGAAGGCCGCGGCTGCCTGTGCGAACTGGCCGAGGCGGAGGAGATTGATGGCGGACTTCATGCGCAGTGCATCGGGGTCATCGTCGAATGTGAGCTGACCATCGTGGTCCACGGCGACACCTCCCCGGCAATACATGGTACCGAGGCAGGCTCACCCCGGAGAAGCCCGCGTCATGCACGACGGACTCTCTGTCAAATATACCGATGGAAGGATGCTCATGTCAATAGAAGAATTGAAAATCAAAATATAAGCGCAGAAAAACAACCCATACACATTCTACCGAGTTCCTGGCGGGAAGGCAAGCGGAAAATCCTAAAAAAGACTGTCTTCCTCGCGGGATACCGTTTTTTTTGAACGGACGGACTTTTTTGTCACTGTCTGTTCGGTGCCGAGGGGCTGGCATTCATCGATGGTCAGGGGCTCCGCATCCCGCTGTGGTGCAACCAGAATCCGTCGTTCCGCCTTTCCGAGATACTCCGTCAGGCTTGCCGAGAGCTTGACACCTTCTTCGTAGAGCGAAATCGCTTCCTCGAGCGGGATGGCGTCGTCATCGAGTCTGGCCGAGATTTCCTCGAGGCGTTCAAGTCCCTTTTCAAAGGGGTGAGCCTGATCCCGTTTCATGCCTGTCCTCCATTCATTTGGTGCGTGGGTCTGCCCGGTTTTTTCCCTGTGACGGTTGCGTCAACCCGGCCGTCACTGAAGGCAATCTCGATTCTGTCGCCGGTGACAAGACGATCGGCGCTGGTCACCGGTCCTTCCGGACCCCGGACGAGAGCGTATCCTTTTTTGAACGGAAGGCCCGGGTCGTGTTTCCCGAGTCCGGCGCCGAGGGTGCTGAGGCGTCCTTTGGCCTCGCTCAAAATCAGCCGGGTCCGCTGGCTGATTCTGGCCTGCAGGGTATCCGTTCTTTGTGTCAGGTCTTCAATCCGGGAGCGGATTCCGCGCAGGAGTGCCTCTTTAGTCTGTCTCTCCAGCCGTTCACGGGCCCGGCGCAGGCGGCGTGTGAATCCGTCGTGCAGGCGGCGCCGGTAACTGAGCAGGGAATCCGCCAGGGATTGCCGTTCGGGGAAGACCCGGAGGGCTGCCGTGGAAGGCGTTGGCGCCCGGAGGTCTGCCACAAAATCACAGATCGTGACATCGGGTTCGTGGCCGACGCCGCTCACAATCGGGGTGCGGCAGGCGGCGATGGTCCGTGCCAGGGACTCGTCGTTGAAGGGCCAGAGATCCTCAATGGAACCGCCGCCCCGGGCGATGATGATGACGTCGCAGAGCCCGTCCCGGTCGGCCTGGCGCAGGGCGGCCACCAGCTCGGCGGCAGCCGGCTCTCCCTGAACCGGAGAGGGGTAGATCAGGATCTCGATTCCCGGGGCACGCCCGGCACTGGTCTCGATGATGTCGTGGAGGACGGAGCCTCCGGTCGAGGTGATGACACCGACCCGGCGTGGATACCAGGGGAGGGGTTTTTTGAGCGATTCGGAAAAGAGTCCCTCATCGGCGAGTTTCCGCTTGAGTTCCTCGAAGCGGCGGTAGAGGTCTCCTTCGCCGGCTTCGGGGGTGACCCCGCTGACCACGATCTGGACCTGGCCTCGATCGCTGTAGAATGAGACCCGGCCGGCGAAGACCGCCTTCATTCCGTCCTTGAGCCGCAGGCCGGCCGGGAGGGCCCGCCGCACTCCCGCGAAGAGGACGGCTGAGATGGAGGCCTTGGCTTCCTTGATGGTGAAATAGACGTGCCCCGAGTCGTATTCCCGGAGGTTCGAAATCTCGCCCGAGACGAGGACGGACGAAAATCCCTCCTCGAGGGTGTTCTTGATCAGGGCGCAGAGCTGACCCACGGAGAGGACGGGGGTTGCCTCCCCTGGGGAATGCTGGTGCAGTGGTGTCACGGGGACAAGGTACGAATCACCCGGGGGGGATGGCAAACCATTTTCCGGTCCCGTGCGAAAGGCCTGCGCGGGAATATCGGGTAAAATCGCCCGGAATCGGCCCGAGGATGTTCACCAAAAAAAAGAACCGGTAGAGCCGGCACATTTTGTGAGTATTCTTGCCTGTACGGAGTGTAGGTGTTGCACGATGGATATGGAAGGAAAGGCCTGTTGAATGGTTCGAGCATTGTTGACGGCTTGCGCCTGCCTTGTACTGGCGGCCGCCTGGGCCCCTGCCGCTTCCCGCCCCGACCCCGGGGAGGGTGACCGCCTTGCGGGGGCCGGCAAGCATGCGGATGCCGTCCGCGAATATAAAAAATATGTACAAACTGTCGGTTACTCGCGGGAGTCGGGCCGGGTTCTCCTGGCCCTTGCCCGATCGGCGCATGCCTCGGGTGATCTTGGTTCGTTTGTCTGGGCACGCGGGCTTTTTACTCGCTGGTTTCCAGTCGAGACGGGACCGGTCAGGGAGTTCGACGAGTATGAGGCATCACTCAGGATGCGGGCCGGGGACTGGGCCGGGGCCATGGCCCTTGTCGAGGGGCTTCTCAAGAAGTACAGCTATCCGCCCGAGGTCGGCGACCGCTGGAGGGGACTCCTGATCGCCGGGTATGACCGCCTGGCACGACCGGACAGGGTCTTCGAGATCAGGCTCGAGCTGGTCCGCTCCGGGAGACGGACGGCGCAGGTTGCCGATGCCCTCTATCGTGTTTCCGAGTGGGCTCTCAAAAAGGACAAGCGGGAACTGGCCCTGTACTACGTCAATCGCCTCCTCTCCGAGCATCCCGGCTGGCCGCATATAAGACATGCTGAGGGCTTGAAGAGAGCCATCACATGGAAGACGATCACCGTCGAGGATGGCCTCGGTGACAACTCGGTAAGTGCCATCCGCTTCGACGGGGATGATATCTGGGTCGGAACATGGCTGGGTGGTGTCACCCGGTTTTCACGGAGCCAGGGACGCTTGCAAAAATACACGGCCAAAAATTCCGGGTTGGTCTCGGATCTGATCCGGGATCTCTGCATCGATCAGACCCGGGTCTGGACGGCCACGTTCGAGGGGCTGGCCTGGTTCGACAAGAGGACGGATGCCTGGCAGACGGTTTTGACCGTGGCCGGGCTGGCCGGTCAACGCATCAAGTGTGTCACCGTTTCGGACAACCGGCTCTGGGTCGGAACCATCGGCAACGGTGTTTCGATGCTGGATTTCAGGAACCAGAAGTGGAGAACCTGGCGCCGGGCGGACGGACTCCCGGACGAGAACATCGTCACGATCACCCATACACCGGGTTCCGTCTGGGCGGGATCCCTGGCCGGCGGGATTGCGCGCTACGATCTCGTGGCTGAAAAGTGGAAGACCTGGGCGGCACCGATGGGGGCTCCGCTCCAGAATATCAAGGCGACAGCCTTTGACGGGCAGCGTCTCTGGATCGCTACCCATGGGGCCGGGTTGTACTCCTGCGACGAGAACGGTACCGGCTGGGAGCAGTACACGAGCGGGAATTCCGGTTTGCCCGTCGATTTTGTGCATGCCGTGTCCGTCGGTCCTGACGGCCGGATCTGGGCCGGAACCCTCGAAGGAGGGGCCGCGGTGTTCGAGCGCCGCACCGGCAGATGGAAGGTGTACACCATCCACGATGGGCTGGCCGGGAATGACGTGATTACGATTGCCTTTGAGGGACGCTATATCTGGTTCGGAACCTTGAATGGCGGGATCTCGGTTCTCCTCGGTGACGGCTGATGACCGCGGCTTCCCCTCGCGGTATATTCAACAGGAAGGATTGTGGAGGAAGACATGAGCGAGCAAGAGACACAGCCCCGGACCGGTGACGAGGGACGACAGGATCGGCCCCTCGTCCTCCTGGCGGTCGCATTCTTTCTCTCCTTTCTTGCCGGGATGTTTCTGGTTCTGCGGGGAGAGGGGATGACCGGTTCGGCCCTGCCCGGGAGCGGCCCGGAGCAGCCCGGGATCGCCGTGATCGATATCGAGGGCGTGATCCAGTACGCATCCCAGCAAGGGTTCATGAATCCCGGTGGGGCCGGCGCTCCCGTAGTTGTTGAGACTGTCCGTCGGATGGGCGAGAATCCTCTGGTTCGCGGTCTGGTGGTCCGGATCAACTCACCGGGCGGGAGTATCGGTGCGACACAGGAGATCTACCATGCCCTGCGTCGTTTTCGTGAGTCCGGAAAGCCGGTCGTGGTTTCGATGGGCGATGTAGCGGCTTCCGGCGGGTATTATATCGCCTGTGCGGCCAACAGCATCTTCGCGAATGGCGGAACGATGACCGGATCGATCGGGGTGATCATGTCCTCTCCCGACATGCATGGCCTGTATGAGTGGGCCCGCATCAACTGGAATGTGATCAAGAGCGGGCGTTTCAAGGACATCCTCTCACCCTGGCGCGGGATGACGGATGAGGAACGCCAGCTTCTTTCGGATACTGTCCTGGACGCCTTCTCCCAGTTTTTCGAGGTGGTGCATACGGCCCGGACGATCGAGAAAGCAAAACTTGAGGGCTTGGCCCAGGGCCAGGTGTTTTCCGGGAACCAGGCCCGGGAGCAGGGTCTGGTAGACGAGGTCGGAGATTTCGAAGCCGCCCTCTTGGCAGCGGGGAAACTGGCTGGTCTCAAGGGCCGCCCGCATGTCATCCGTCAAAAGGAGCAGGCCGGGATCATGGAACTCCTGGGACTGGCTGTGCGCAATCTGGCAACCCCCCGAACGATCACCATCGCCGGGCTTGGCGTGACAGGCGGTGCGGGGACTCCCGTGATCGCCTACCTCATGCCCGGGGTCGGCCGATGAAGGCGGCCGGAATCCTCGCCGGGAGTATCATGGCCCCTGCCAGGACAGCGGATCTGGTTGCGGCCAGACGCGAACCCGGGCTGGCCGCCCCGGCGTTTTTCGCCATGGCTGGCGGCGTCGTCTCGGCACTCCTCGGAATGCTGGTGGTCCAGGGGACGGACGGGGCGACCGGGCGATCCCTCTTTTCGACGTTGGGGATTCTTCTTCCTGTCACGGGGCTCTTCGTCCTTCTCTGCAAGGTGGCGATGATCCATGTTTTTGCCGGACTCTGGGGGCAGCGTGGAGATGTTCGCGCACTTTGGACCGGGATCTCCATCTCCTGGGCTCCCTTTTTGCTCCTTCTGCCGGCCTCCCTGCTCCTGCGTGCCGCGGGTCTTGAAGGGTTTTTTGCCCTGACCGTTCTGGCCGCCATGGGCATGGGTTGGTATCTCGAAGTCCGGGTCATCCGGGCCGTGTACCGTCTGGAGACCGGTCGGGCTGTTGCACTCTTCGTCCTGCCTGTCGTCCTGACCGTCGTGCTTGTTCTTCTGGTTCTTCTCGCCCTCTCCGCCCTGGTGTCTTCCCTCGCGGTTGCCGCCTTCGGGCTGGTCCTCTAGAGGGCGGCCGGAGATGAAGATCCTCACCCGCTACATGCTGCGTTCACTCATCCCGAATTATTTTACCGGGCTGGCGTTTTTTACCGTGATCCTCCTCGTGAACGAGGTCTTTCGGATGGTGAAATACGTTGTCGAGAGGAATATTCCCTTCGGCCGGGTTTCACAGCTCTTCATCTTCACCGTTCCCTACGTGCTCGCCTTGACCATTCCCATGGCGGTTGTGATCGCTTCCATCCTGACATTCGGAAGGATGTCGAGCGAGAGCGAGGTGGTGGCCCTGCGCGGGAGCGGAATCTCCCTGATGCGAATTCTTTGGCCCAATCTCTTTTTCGGGATCATCCTTTTCGGGGTGGCCATGCTGTTTTACGATACCGTATTGCCCTGGGGAAACACCCGGTATACGGAGATGCGGAGTTCGATTTTTATCCGTGATCCGATGGCCGATTTCGAGGCGGGTCAGGTTGTCCGGATCGGGAACCAGACACTGCGCTACGAGCGTGAGGACGAAGGCACCAAGCTGATGCACAATGTCTACATCACCAGCCCCGATGGCGGCGTGGTGTTTGCCAAGCGTGGCGAATTCATCGAAAAACGCCTCCTTAAGGACAAAATGTTCATCAGTTTCCGTCTGCATGATGTGACGATTGACGAGAACGACAAGAAGGAGCCTGAGCAATTGCTGCGGACACACGCGCCCACGGTGATCCAGACTTTTGTCGAGCCATTCCAGCAGGTTCAGGAGGTTGCCCGGAATGCCCGGACCATGAGTATCAGTGAGCTCTGGGCCAAGATGCAGCGGGATGACGGTGCCAGGATCAAGCTTCTCGATGAGGCCAAAAAAAGGCTGGGGGTTCTCCAGAAGGATCTGACCGAGTCCAGACGCCGGCTTGAGGAGATCTACAACCAGGATCCATCCATACCGCGGGCACATCGGGAAGCTCTCCAGAACACTTCCGCCCAGGCGCAGGTCTCCAAAAAGGGGGCCATCGTACCGGATACACAGGACAGGAAGACGGCCCCCGGCTCTGTCGGTTCTCCCGCTCTTCCGGGGGAGCAGGCCAATCTTGAACGTCGGGTGAGCGAGCTGGGTGCCCAGGCCAGGAATCAGGAGAAACGGGTTCGTGAACTCGAGACAAGCAAAAACTATGTTCTGGCCGATGATGTGTATGAATTCCACAAGAAATTTGCCATACCGTTCGCCTGCTTCGTCTTCACGATTGTCGGTGCCCCGCTCGGGATGTTCTCGCGGAGATCGGGCAGGGGAATGGGGTTTGGCTGGGCCATCATTGTCCTGATCGTCTATTATGTCCTTCTGACGCTCGGACAGGGGTGGGCAGTCTCCAATAAACTGGCACCGGCACTCTCGGCATGGCTTCCGGACATCTTTTTGGGGATCATCGGGGCCTTTCTCGTGCTGAAGAAATTGAGGGAGTGACGATGTCCGGAGCACTGAAAGCGTTGCTTTCCCCGATCATGCGCTGGCCAGGTCGTGTCTGGCGTGCCTTTGGTGCGGTGATTGATCTTTTTTTCAGGAGGCTGCTCCTCCCGGTCCTGCGCCTGGCTGGCCGTATCCTGAAGGCCATCCTCAAGCTCCTCCATCTCGATACAATTTTTCGTCCCGTTGTGCGCGTGGTTGTCCGTGGTGCCCATGGCCTGGTTGCCGGCTGGCGCTGGGTCGGAGCCCATATCAAGTACATCAATCCCTTCTGGTGGCTCTGGCGCCTTCCCTTCATGCCGCGGCTGTCCATTCTGGACCGGCAGATTTTCCGCGGATTCATGATCACCTTTGTGACCGCCAGCTTCATGTTCGTCTGCATCATGATCCTTTTTGACATGATGAACCAGCTCAAGTTCTTCCTGCAGGCCAAGTCGCCATTCAATCTGGTTGTGGAGATGTATGCCAACAAGGCATTTTTCCAGTTTACCATGATCAGTCCGGCGGCAGCCCTCTTTGCCGCGATCTACACCATCAACAAAATGGCGCGGAACAACGAACTGATCGCGGTCATCAATTCGGGAATGAGCATCTACCGGATGACGGCATCCATGGCCATTTTCGGCCTGGTCTTCAGTGTCTTCCTTGTCTGGTTCAACGACGAGGTCGTTTTCCCCGCCGAACGCAGGGCAAACACGATCTCCGACAAGATCCGGCACGGAGAGAATCCGAACAACAAAAGTGTTTCTGATGTGAGGCTTTGGGGGCAGAGCGGGGTTTTTTGGAAGGCGAAGTACTATGATGACCGCAAGATGGAACTTCGGGACGTCCTCCTCCTCAAGCTCCGGCAGCGGATCGGGGAAAAACTCCCGGCGGAGATGGCGCTGAACGAACTGGTCAACCGGGCCGTACCCGTCAAGAGCGTCACGGTCAGGTCCAATGCCGAGGGCGGGGCCGATCTTGTGGTGCGTTCCGTACCCGACATCAATGCTGTCCGCTATCTGGATGATGTCCGCCTCCTGACACCAGCCCGATATTGGCTCTACAGGGTTGAGGCGGCATCCGCCCGCTACAACAAAAAACGGCAGGGATGGGATTTCCAGAAGGGCAGGATCCGCTATTACGACGGTCCGGCCGAGCGGGTGATCCCGTTCGAATCCCGGTTCTTCCCGCTGGGCGAGATTCCCTTCGATTTCGAACGGGCGGATACCCGGGTCAACGGAATGACGACCGGGGAGGCCCGTGCCCACATCAGCAAGCTCGAGAAGCTGGGGGCCGCCCACCGCAAGGAATTGGTTGAATACTATCTCAAATTTTCATTTCCGCTTGTGAACGGGATCATCATCATCATCGGGATATCCTTTGGCGGGTTTTCTCCGAGATCGGTTCTGGTCCTCTCGTTTTTTATTGCAGTGCTGATCTACCTGCTCTATTATACTTTTGTTGCCCTTGGGCTGTCGTTGGGGAAGACCGGCGTCCTCGATCCGGCACTGGGTGCCTGGCTGGGAAATATCGGTTTTTTCCTGATCGGCGCCGGATTGCTGGTGTTCAGAAAGACATAAAGGAGTTTCTGGATGTTGCATCTTCTGCGGCGCGGAGCGCCACTCTTGCTCGCTCTGGTTCTTGTATCCTGTGCGGTGGATGAAGACGAGGTGATCACCACCTTCACGTATCCCAACCCCTGCACGCAGGAGAGCGGGGCGAAGATCGTTGTGAAATACCAGTCTGCCTCTGCGGGGGCTCTCTCCCTTCTCGTCTACGTAATGGACAGAGCCGGGGATGCGGTTGTCGTCCAGCGCAAGACGGCAAATGTGGCCGCCGGAGCCAATACGATCGAGATCCCGTGGGATGTGACCAATGACCGGGGCGCGTATCTCGCACCAGGTCCGTACATCCTCAAGGTCACGACTGAGGGCCTGACAAACAGTCTCGAGTCGCACACAGCCTGGAACAGGATTCTGGTGAAATGAAAGAAAAGGGACGAATGATGCGCAAAGCAGTTCTCTCCGGGATGTTGCTGGTTTCCCTCTCCCTCCCGTTGTCGGCCGATATCGCGGGTGATCTTGAAACGGTGGGTGATGCCGGGTATCCCGGTGCTTTTTTGTTCAACCTGACCGGGGCCAAGGCTCTTTCTGCCGGAAATGCCTGGACGGTTCTCGGGAAAGATCCCCTCTCCGTTTTTTTCAATCCCTCGACCCTGATCGGGATGAAGGGAAGTGCCGCCATGCTTTCCATGGATCTGGCTTCACAGAACCGGGTCCAGGGTGTGGCCGTTGTCGCCCTCCATCAGAGCGGGGAGACCGGACCGCTCTCGGCCGAGGCCTCATCCGGACGATCCTCGGTTTGGGCGCTCTCCGGCGCCTGGTCAAGCATGAAGGACATCAACGCCTACAGTGACAACACCGGTACGGCCGGCGCGGACCTCGAGAATGCATCCATCCTCGGACAGCTGACCTTTGCATCGGCATTCAGCCGGAATGCCGGGGAGGGTGGCTGGGGCGTCAGCCTGCGCGGGATCAGCGAGAGTGCCGACGGGACCAAGGGACAGGGATTGGCTCTCTCGGCCGGTGCCGATTTCAATGTCATTCTCGGAATTCTCCGGTGTGGTTTCTCGGTCAACAATATCGGCTTCATCTCGCACGACGGACGGGAGACCACCTGGATTAATCCGCTTTTCTCTGCCGCCTTTCTCCTGCGTCTTCCCGGACTGCCCACACCGCTGGTCCTCCAGCTGGACAAAGTCCTCGGAACGGATCAGGATGTCGTCTTGCGGATTGCCACGGAATTCAGGCTCTTCTCCCTTCAGGGAGATGACGAGGCCAGCAGGGCGATTGCGGACATGAATGCCATGCAGATGCCGGCTCCCGAGGTCCCGACCGAACTCTATCTGCGGATGGGACTGGTTGAAGGGGATATCTACGGCGGGATGAGTCTCCGCTGGAAGCTGTTTGACCTGGCATACGGAGCCGGAATGGATCCGGTCGACGGACTGATCCGGCACAGCGTCTCGCTTGAGGTGCATTTTTAAAAAAAACAGCGCACCACGGACTGGCTCCGGACCTCTCCTTCGTATCTGGATGAAGGTTCGCCGTCAGGAGGATTTCATGGTGCGTGTATTCGTTTGTCTCTCCCTGCTCTCTGTCCAGAGCCTGCTTGTCGCCGGAATGAACGATGCGCGATTGGCGCTCCGGGCCGGACGCCCCGAGGAAGCCCTCCGGCTCTACGCGGAGTGCCTGGCTGACGGGCGCGATGATGCCGCTCTCTGGTATGGCCTGGCCCGGGCGCGCTTTGCCCTTGACCAGTTGGTCTTGGCGGCAGCGGCCTGTGATGCTGCCTTGTTCAGGGATCCGTCCCATCAAGGGGCTTGGGCTCTGCGAGGGCGAGTGCGTGTCGCCCAGCACCGCTTTCCCGAGGCTGTGCGCGACCTGCGTCAGGCGCTGGATCTCCGTCCCGATGATGCCTGGGTCTGTGGGGAACTGGCCAGG
>Ga0116158_10002296_pt1 | contig 16926 bp, 12 predicted proteins | sample AD_UKC052_MetaG_FD_89883 | JGI IMG/M metagenome (GOLD analysis project Ga0116158, IMG submission 89883) | Active sludge microbial communities of municipal wastewater-treating anaerobic digesters from USA - AD_UKC052_MetaG | ecosystem: Engineered > Bioreactor > Anaerobic > Digestate | place: USA... | reverse complement strand
GGAAGCGGTGGTGCCGTCACCGGTTTCGATGGACGCTACACGCTACATCTTGTGGGTGATGGTCCGCATCTGTTGCGCTTCAGCCACATCGGTCACCGCACCGAAGAACGCACGATCCAAGGCCCGGGAGAGCACACAATGAACATGGTGTTGCAACCCTCCGTGGTGGAACTGAAGGAAGCTACCGTGCGCGCCGGCAAGCGCGAGCGCTACCGGAACAAGGACAATCCTGCGGTGGAATTGGTACGGCAGGTGATCGCCTACAAGGACAGCAACCGCACACAAGCACACGACCAACTGCAGTACGAGGAATACGAGAAGCTGCAGATGGCCATGAGCGGCATCTCCGAGAAGTTCCGAAACCGCAAGATCATGCGGAAGTACGCCTTCCTCTTCGAGAACATGGACACTACGAAGGTGGAAGGCAAGGCCGTGCTTCCCATCTACCTCAAGGAGACCATCACCGAGCGCTATTGGAACCGCGAACCAGAACGCCGGAAGGCCGTGGTGAAGGCCGAGAAGCGCGTGAGCTTCGAGGAGTACATCGATGATCAAGGGGTGATCACCTACCTGAACTACCTGTACTCCGATATCGACCTCTACGCCAACAACATCCTAGTGCTCTCGAACATGTTCCTGAGCCCCATCGCCGACGGCGCACCCACGTTCTACGAGTTCTTCATCATTGACACGCTGCAGGTGGAGAATGAACGATTGGTGAAGCTCGCTTTCGTGCCGCGCAGTCTCACCGACTTCCTGTTCCAAGGGCACATCCTCGTTTCGTTGGATGGACGCTACTGTGTGCGCGAGGCTGAACTCGGCGTGAACAAGCGCATCAACCTGAACTGGGTGCGCGAACTGCACATCGACCAGCGCTTCCAACGTGACAGTACCGGCCGGTATCCGATGGTGTTCAGCCGCATGCGCGCCGACTTCGGGATCAGCAAGAGCGGTGGTGGCATCTATGGTGAGCGCAGCATCTCCCTCCGCAACCTGCAGGTGGACCATCCGCTGCCCGCCGAGTTCTACAAGGCACCGGCGCCCGATAGCCTGCTTTCAGAAAAGCCCGACGACGCGTTCTGGGTGGAACACCGCCACGAGCCGCTCACACAGGCCGAATCGACCGTGTACCAGAACGTGGACAGCCTCAAACGCATGCCCTCGTTCCGCCGCACCATGGACATCGCCACCCTGCTGCTGGCGGGCTACAAGGGGTTCGGCTGGTGGGAGCTCGGTCCGGTGAACACCTTCTACAGCTTCAATCCGGTGGAAGGTCTGCGCCTGCGCGCGGGCGGTCGCACCACGACCAACTTCAGCGAGAAACTCTACTTCGAGGGCTACGGCGCTTATGGTTTCAAGGATGAACGGTGGAAGTACTTCGGCAGCGCCACGTGGTCGTTGAGTGGCAAGAGCATCTGGCGCTTCCCCGTGCATTCGCTCAAACTGAGCTACCAGCACGACACGAAGATCCCCGGCCAGGAACTGCAGTTCGTGCAGGAGGACTTCTTCCTCCTCTCCTTCAAGCGCGGCGTGAACGACAAGTGGCTGTACAACGACATCGTGCAGCTCGAATACTGGCGCGAATTCCCCAGCCGCTTCAGCTACAAGGTGAACCTGAAGAATTGGCGCCAGGAGGCGGCAGGTGGCCTGCACTTCCCCATCGCCGGCGGAGAACCCGTGGGACCGCTGGGTACGCTTCCCGAGCAGGACGTGGTGACCAGCGAAGCATCGGTGGAACTGCGCTACGCGCCGAACGAGCAGTTCTTCCAAGGCAAGCTGTACCGCACTCCGATGGCGAACCGCCACCCCATCCTGACGCTGCGTGTGGCGCAGGGCTTCGACGGCGTGCTCAACAGCGGCTACGACTACACGTCCTTGCGGGCCAATGTGTTCAAGCGCTTCTACTTCTCGCAGTTCGGCTTCGCGGACCTCACGGCGGATGCGGGCTTGATGTTGGGTGAAGTGCCCTATCCCCTGCTGATGATCCACCGCGCCAACCAGACCTATTCGTACCAGCTGCAGTCGTACAACCTCATGAATTTCCTGGAGTTCGTGAGCGACCACTACGCCAGCGCGCATGTGGACTACTACCTGAACGGTGCATTGTTCAACAAGATCCCGCTGTTCCGCCGGTTGAAGTGGCGCGAGGTGGTCACCTTCAAAGCGCTGTTCGGCGGACTTCGGAAGGAGAACGATCCCGCGCACAACGAAGGGCAGATGCCCTTCCCCACCGACGACCTGGGCAACACCACCACGTGGTCGCTCGCCGATGGGCCGTACATGGAAGGCAGCGTCGGCATCGCCAACATCTTCAAGCTGTTCCGCGTGGACCTCGTGCGCCGCTTCAGCTACCTGGATCATCCCAACGCACCGGAGTGGGGCGTGCGGGCACGGTTCAAACTTGATTTCTGATGGAAGAAGTAAGAGTAGAGAGAATGGTAAGGGAGGAGAAGAAGGCTGCAAGGGCTCAAGCAGCGAAACGGACAGAGCACTGAACAACAAACGGCGCCATCCTCACCACCCTTACAACCTTCACCACTATCACCGCATTCGAAATGGCACAGGACATCACCACCCCACGGCCCCTTGCCCCACGCACCTCCCTGCGCGACCAGGCCCAACGGCTCATCTACCGCATCATCGGACCGCTCGTACGCCTGCTGGTGCGCGTTGGCGTAACGCCGGACATGATCACCGTCACCGGGCTGGTGCTGAACATCGGTGTGGCGGCGGTGTTCATCGCTGGTGCCGAGATCGGTGCGCGTGGCGAACTGGCATACGTGGGCTGGGCCGGTGCGCTGATCCTCTTCGCGGGCCTGTTCGACATGCTCGATGGACAGGTGGCCCGCCTTGGCGGCAAAGCCTCCAAGGCCGGTGCGCTGTTCGACTCAGTGATCGACCGGTATAGCGAACTGGTGATGTTCCTCGGCATCTGCTACTACCTGGTGGCGCACCACTACTTCCTCAGCTCGTTGCTCGCCTTCGTGGCGTTGATCGGTTCCATGATGGTGAGCTACACCCGCGCACGCGCCGAAGGGCTCGGGATCGAATGCAAGGGCGGCCTCATGCAACGGCCTGAGCGCGTGGTGCTCACCGGTGTGTCGGCCTTGCTGTGCGGCGTTGTGGGCGGCCTCATTGGCGGCGACTACCAGCTCCGGATTCCGGGAATTCCCTTCGCGCTTTTCGAGAGCATCTCGGTCTTCACCATCCCGCTCGCGGTGATGGCCGTGCTCACCAACATCACGGCTGCGCAACGTCTGCGCGAAGCACGCCAAGCTTTGGATCAACGGTCATGAGCGTGCTGTTCGCCTTCCTTCTCCCGTTCCTGCTCGATGCATCGGCCAACAGCGGTGTAGTACCCACGGCCGGCCATCTGCCTGTGCCCCGTGATGCCGGTATGCTGTTCTACATCCAACGCAGCACCAACGAGAACACCATCGTGTACGCCCTGAACCCGACGGAGGACGGCGCGGCCGATCAAGAGCGACCGGTGAATGTGTTCTGGCGACGCTACCAGGAGGATGGACGCCGTGCGGAGCTCGATTGGATCCAACGCACGTTCGCTTACGGGATCAAGAGCAAAGCGGTGGGCAACGCGCATGAGCTACGCTGCGTGGCCTACAACAAGCTGCCGCTCTACCTCTATCAACCGGCCACGCCCAACGGCAACCCGATGGTGCTGGTCACCGTGAACGGGCATACGCTGCGACTGGAGCGCATCTACCTGCAGATCGATGGCGGTGCCTTCTGGACGCCCAACGTCACCTTCATCGAATTCAACGGCCGCGATCCGGTGACGGGTGCGGCCATGCTGGAACGCATCGTGCCATGAGCCTTGTCGCCAGCCTTCCGCCCGCGTTCACGCGTCGCCTCGGCATCGCGCTGTTGGTTAGCGGTTGCTACCTCGCGCTGTCGGCGATGCTCATCGGCTTCAAGGCGGATCAATTGGTGCTGGTCGCACTGTTCAGCGGACTCTATCTCGCCACGGATGCCACCCGGCGTTGGGTGCTGGGCTTCGCGATCTTCATGGTGTACTGGGTGCTGTTCGATTGGATGAAGGCTTTTCCGAACTACGCCTTCAATCCGGTACACATCGGTGACCTTTATGCGGCGGAGCGGTCGCTGTTCGGCGTCACCCACGGCGGAGCGTTGCTCACGCCGAACGAATTCCTCTCGCTCAATAACGCCTCGTGGAAGGATCTGTTGGCAGGCCTCTTCTACCTGTGCTGGGTACCCGTGCCTCTGGCCTTTGCGGGCTACCTCTACGCGACCGACAAGCCACACTTCCTGCGCTTCGCCCTGTGCTTCCTGCTGGTGAACCTGTTAGGGTTCACGGTCTACTACCTCTATCCTGCAGCACCACCCTGGTACGTGGCCGAATACGGCACCACGCTGATCGCCAATACTCCTGGTAACACCGCCGGACTTGGTCGCTTCGATGCGCTCACCGGCCTGCCCATCTTTCACGGGCTCTACAACAAGAGCTCCAACGTGTTTGCCGCGATGCCCTCGTTGCATGCGGCGTATCTGCCGATCGCTGCGTACTGGGCTTACCGTGCAGGTTTGAAGCGTGCAGCGGTGCTGTTCATCGGGATCGCCGCTGGCATCTGGTGGGCGGCGGTGTACAGTAGCCATCACTACCTGTTGGATGTACTGCTGGGCATTACCTGCGCCACTACAGGCATCCTGGTCTTCACGCAACTGCTGCACTGGTCCACCTTCAGCCGCTGGATCGAACGATACCGCCGCAGGCTGGAGCCTCCACTTCGCGTTCTCCACGGCGCGCGAGATCGGAGCAACCGCCGTATCCCCATACACCACGAACATGTCACCACGCATCATTGATGTGAGCAGCGCGCTCGGCGCCACGCTCACGAGCGATCAACGCGCCACCTTTGAGCAGAACGGCTTCCTGCACTTCAAGAACTTCATCACCCGCGAACAGGTGGCGGAGATCATCGGGGCCATGCAGGAGATCGAGGAGCGTTGGATCCGCGACGGTGTGAAGGTGATGAACGGCACACCGATCAAGTTCGGGAGCGATGTGGACGGCCGACCCATCGTGCAACGTTTCGCCTTTGCTTCGCAGCACCATCCCATGCTCGCCGCATTGCTGCGCGATCCGCGGTTCAACGCGATCACGCAACTCGTGGGCCCCGAGGGGCGTCTGGGCACACACGAGAAGGACGGGTTGGTGATCAACCACTACGTGAACCACGCCACCAGCAACTTCACACAGATGGGCTGGCACACCGACAGTATCCGCGATCTTTTTCTCGGAAAGAAGGTTGGACCGATGCTCAACGTGGGCATCCACCTCGACGACCAAGATCCGCGCAATGGAGGGCTTCGCCTGCTACCCGGCACGCACCGCCAAGGCCTGTGGGGCATGCTGTTCCACAAGTTTTACTACGTGAACAAGAGCGCCGACCGCAACGAGGTGGCATTCCGCATCGGTGCTGGCGACCTCACTGTACACGACGGCAGCATGTGGCACCGCGTGCAACGCTCCTCGTTGGTGGGAGAGGCCAGTCGGCGTCGCGTGATGTACATCCCTGTGATCGATGGTGCCTACGAACCGAAGACCGCCGAGAGCAGCACGCCGTTCTACCACCGTTTCCAACATTTGGTGAAATGAAGGAACAAAGGAATACCCATGATCGCGGCCTCGCGGTGGTGACCGGCGCTGGGCAGGGCCTCGGTGCAGCCATCGCACTGCAACTGGCCAAGGAAGGTTTCGCTGTGCTGCTCGTGGCCCGCACGGTGGACGCACTGGATCAGGTGCGCGCACAAGCGGCAGCGCTCAACAACGGCCGCGCATACATACTTGCACTGGACCTGCTCGCGTTCGGTGCCGTGGAGCGGATCACCGCAGCCGTGACCGCCACGGGTCTGCCGTTGACGTGCTTGGTGAACAATGCTGGGCAAGGTCTGTATGGCCGCTTCGCGGACCTGCACATCGCTGAACAGCGCCGCATGATGCGTTTGAACATGGACGTTCCGGTGCAGCTTACGCACGCATTACTTCCGCAGTTGCACAAGGCACCACGCGCCTACTTGCTCAACATCGCCAGCGCTACGGCCTATAGTTCGATTGCCACATTGGCGGTCTACGGCGGCAGCAAAGCCTTTGTACTGCGTTGGTCGCGTGCGTTGGGTGTGGAACTGAAAGGCACGGGTATCACGGTCACATGTGCGTGCCCCGGTAGCGTGAACACCGGTTTCATCGCGCGCGCGGGCATGCAGTCCATGGAGGCGATCGCCAGCAAAGTGTCCATGGAAGCGGAACCGGTGGCCCAAGCTTGCGTACGCGCCATGCTCAACGGCAAGGCCGAAGTGGTGCCCGGCTTGTTGAACCGCATCACGGCCTTCTTCCAACAGGTGTTGCCCGCCGCTCCAGTGGAGCGCGTGGGAAGCGGGATCTACTTGAAGAGGTTGGGCTGAACACCCGTAGTAGATCATGCGAAGGCCGGGTGTTCCCCGGCCTTCGCATTTCACGAACCGTGCTTTCGGAAAGTCTTCCCGTGCAGCGGTACCGGAAGCGCCCGGCATGGCCCGGGACCTTTGCAACCGCTGGACGGACACCAACGATCCGCCTGCGAACGAAGGACACCATACCCCATGAACGCTCATCATCAACCTCTGCTCTGGACCCTCGCCGGTGGCCTCTTATTGGCCTCCTGCGGCGGTGACCAGCAAGCGACCGCAACTACTGCAACCGTCAAGGTGGAAGTACTCGCCGCCACCCCGGGCACCGTGGGCGATGAACTGCGCTACGCCGCCACCATCGAGGCCGGCAATACCGTGCAACTGGCCTTCGGGGTGCCCGGCACGGTGAGCGATGTGCGTGTGCAGGAAGGCGACCGTGTGGCCCAAGGTCAGCAGCTGGCTTCACTCGATGCCCGCGAATACGCGAACGCGTTAGCCATCGCCGATGCGGGATTGGAACAAGCGCAGGACATGTTCAACCGGCTCGACGGCCTGCACAAGAAGGGAAGCCTTCCGGAGAAGGACCATATCGAAATGCGCACCAAACTAGCGCAGGCCCAGGCCAACCGCAACATCAGCGCGAAACGCGTGGAGGACAGCCGCCTGGTGGCGCCGATCACCGGTGTGATCACCGCGCGCACCATCGAGCAGGGAGCAATGGCCGCACCGGGTCAACCGGCCTTCACCATCGTACGCACCGATCGTATGGATGCGCGCCTCACCGTGCCCGAGAGCGAGGTGGGTCGCATCCGCAGCGGCATGGAGGTGAAGGTGCATGTGCCCACGTTGGACACGATCCTCAACGGCACCGTGGCGCTGGTGAACCCCAAGGCCGATGACCTCTCGCGCACCTTCGTGGTGAAGGTGAAGCTGGACAATGCGGATGGCGCGCTACTGCCCGGCATGCTCGCCGAGGCGGTGGTCGCCACCGGTAAAGGTCGCGCGGTGTTGAGCATTCCCGCCAAGGTGGTGGTGCGCGATGCAGATGGGATAACCTACGCATTCGTGGATGGTGGCAACGGACAGGCCGTGCGCCGCCGCATCAGCACCGGCGCCATGCACGGCGACAACCTAGTGGAGGTGACCGATGGCCTGAAGGCCAACGACCGCGTGATCGTGGCTGGGCAGACCCGGCTGAAGGACGGTAGCGCCATTATCTTCTAACGACCCGAACGACTATGGAGAACGGGAACCACAAGCCCGCGCATACCCCTGCGCCCAAGAAGCGGATCGGCCTGATCGAGGCCGCGATGAAATACCGTCAGGTGACGTTGATCATCACCGCCATCCTGCTGGTGATGGGCATCTCCGCGCTGCGCGACATGCCACGCGCCGAGAACCCCAAGATCGACATGCCGGTGGCCATGGTGATGGCCTTCTATCCCGGTGCCGATGAGGTGCAGACCGAGGAGCAGGTCACCGCCAAGATCGAGCAGTACCTCTTCAGCTACGCGGAGATCGATAAGGCGAAGACGAAGTCGCAGACCAAGGCCGGGCAGGTCTTCATCACCGTGATGACGCAGCCCGAGGTGAAGGACCGCAAGAAGTTCTGGAGCACGCTGCAGCACGGCCTCAACATGAACATGAGCGGTGTGCTGCCCAAGGGCGTGATCGGCCCCATCGTGGACGGCAACTTCGGCGAGGTCACCGCGCAGATCATCACCGTGAGCTCGCCCACGCGCAGCTATGCCGAACTGGGCACCTACCTCGATCGTATGGAGGATGCCCTGAAGGTGATCCCCACCGTGTCGCGTATCGAACGCAGCGGCGGCCAGAAGGAACAGGTACAGATAACGCTGGACGAGAAGAAGATGCAGCAGTACGGCTTCAGCCTGCTGAACATCGTGGACCTGCTGCAGGCGCAGAACAACACCGGCTACAGCGGTGAGGTGACGCTGAACGGCACCACCATGCCCATATACACCGGCGGCCAATTGCGCAGCGAGCGCGACGTGGCCGAGCAGATCGTGTACACCTCGCCGCAAGGAACGGTGGTGCGCTTGAAGGACATCGCCAACATCACGCGCGGCTATGAGGAGACCACGCAATACGTGCGTGTCGGTGATGACCGCACCGTGGTGCTCACAGTGGAAATGCAGCCGGGCAACAACATCGTGGCCTTCGGCAAGACCGTCCGCGGCACGTTGGATGGATTACAGAAGCAGTTCCCTGCTGATGTCACCATCAACACCATCGTGGACCAGCCGAATGTGGTGGGTGAGAGCATCAGCCATTTCCTGAAGGAGTTTCTGCTCGCCATCGTTTCGGTGATGGTTGTTGTGATGTTGTTGCTGCCCTTCCGCGTAGCGGCGGTGGCCGCACTCGCCGCACCCATCTCGGTGCTCATCACTTTCAGCCTCATCAACCTGCTAGGCGTGGAATTGCACCAAGTGTCGCTCGCTGCACTGATCATTGTGTTGGGCATGGTGGTGGACAACGCCATCGTGGTGGTTGACAACTACATCGAGAAGCTCGATGAGGGCCTAAGCCGTTGGACCGCTGCGTGGCAATCCGCACAGCAACTGGCGCTTCCCATCTTCACGGCCACCCTCGCCATCATCTTCGCCTTCGCCCCGCTGGCCTTCTTCATGAACGGTGTGGCCAAGGACTTCATCGCCGCATTGCCCGTCACCGTGGCCGTGGCACTGCTGGTGTCCATGCTGGTGGCGCTGTTCGTAACGCCGCTCACCTGCTACCTCTTCATCCGCAAGGGCCTGAAGCACCATGTGGAGGAGCGCACCACACGCAAGCCTTCGCTGCTGGATCGTTTGCAGGAGGTCTTCAACAACGCCATCGCCGTGGCCTTCCGCTGGCCGAAGGCAACGCTGGGCATCGGTGTGCTGGCCATCTTCGTCGGCCTCCTGCTTGCCGGACAGGTGCAGCAGGCCTTCTTCCCACGCGCAGAGACCACGCAGTTCAATGCCGAGGTGTGGATGCCCGCCGGCACTTCACTGGCCGAGACCGACAGCATCGCACGCGCCGTGGAAGCCGAACTGCGCAAGGATCCACGTGTGGTGCAGACCAGCAGTTTCATCGGTACCAGCAGCCCGCGCTTCAACATCACCTACGCACCGGAGATGCCGCGCACGAGCTTTGCGCAGATCTTCATCACCGCCAGCAGCAGCGATGCGGTGGCCGAACTGGTGCGCGACTACCGCCCGAAGTTCGATGGCTTCGTGCCCGACGGGTACATCCACCTGCGCCAACTGAGCATGCAGGAAGGGGCCCCGCTGGCCGTGCGCGTGGTGGGCGAGGATCTGGTGGCGCAACGCCAGGTGGCCGAAGAGGTGAGGCGCATCTTCGAGGAGAACACGAACACGCAGTGGGTCCGGGACGATCGCCAAGGCGAGTACCTGGCCCTTAGCGTGACACCGAAGGAGGACGTGGCGGTACGCCTCGGTGTGCCCACACAAGCGATCAACCGTACGCTGGGTGCGGGCCTGAAAGGGTTCGCCGTAACGCAGATCTGGGAAGGTGATCGCCCCATCGACGTGTTCCTCCGCCTGGATCCCGAGAGCCGGCGCGATGTGGATGCGCTCGGCAACCTCACGATCCCCACCATGTTCGCTGGCAAGGTGGCGCTGAAGGAAGTGGCCGAACTCGGTCCCTCCTGGCACTCCGGAAGCCTGGGCCGCAAGAACGGCCTGCGCACGCTCACTGTGCTTTCCGAAACGCGCGATGACGTGACCGCCGCCGCCGTGATGAAGGACGTGAAGCCGCTGATCGATGCACTACCGCTGCCCGATGGCATACACCTCGAATACGGCGGCGATCTGGAATCGAGCGGCGAGAACGCGCCCGGCATGGGCATGGCGCTCGGCACCAGCCTCGTGCTGATCCTGCTCACGCTGTTGTTCCAGTTCAAAACGCCGGGCAAGGCCCTGATCATCCTGGCCACTTTCCCTCTGAGCCTGTTGGGAGCTTTCCTGGGCCTGTACGTCACGGGCAACCCGATGGGCATGACGGCCTTCATGGGCATCATTAGCCTCATCGGTATCGTGGTACGCAACGGTATCATCCTGGTGGACTATGCAGACGAGCTGGTGCGTGATCACGGCTACACGGTGAAGGCCGCCGCCATGGCCGCCGCGAAACGACGTATGCGCCCCATCTTCCTCACCTCGGCCGCCGCCGCCGTGGGCGTAGTACCGATGGTCATCAGCAAGTCGCTGATGTGGGCCCCGCTAGGCAGCGTGCTCGCCTCGGGCTTGATCGTGTCCATGATCCTCACCCTCTTCATCGTTCCGGTACTCTATGCACTGTTCGTGAAGAAGGACCGCATCACCGTGCCGGAGCCCGACCACGATGCGCCCATCCAGTACCGTCCACAGATCGCCCACTGAGCCAACGACCACAGAACACACATGGAACGCTTGAAGAAGTCGATCGTACTGGCGCTGCTGCCGATGGCCTTGGGCCTCGCCGCGCAGGCGCAGGAGACCGCGATCACCCTGGAGGAGTGCCGCCGAATGGCCTTGACCCAGAATCTCCGACTGAAGGCCGCGGCGCAGGAAGTGGAAGCCGCACGTGCAGCTGAGAAGAGCGCCGGTGCACAAGCCCTGCCGGCCATTGAAGGCTCGGGAATGGGTGTATATCTCGGGCCGCCGTTGGGTGGTGGGCTCGGTGGAATGATTCCCGAATACATCGCCAACGCCGGGCTGAACGCCAGCGTGCCCATCTATGCCGGTGGACGCATCCGCAACGGCAAGGCCGCGGCCGCCATCGGTACCGCGATCAGCGAGGAACAACTACGGATGACCACCACCGATGTGCTTTTCGCCACTGAAAAGGCCTACTGGCAGGTGGTGCAGGTGGATGAGAAAGTGAAGCTGGCCACCACCTACCGCGACATGCTCGGCACGTTGCAACGCGATCTGCAGAATTCGTTCGACGCCGGATTGATCTTCAAGAACGATCTGTTGCGCGTGCAGGTGTCGATGAACCAAGCCGAGTTGGGACTGCGCGAAGCCCAGGATGGTGCCGCTCTGGCGCGCATGCAACTGGCACAGCTCATCGGCGCGGAGACCTCGAACGGGCTCGCACCGGCGGATACCACTACCAGTCTTGCCGTGCCGAGCGCGCTCATCGATCCGCAAAGCGCGGTGGAGAACCGTCCGGAGATCCGCACGCTGACGAAAGTGGCCGAGGTGGAGGAGCTAAAGGTGAAACTGCTGCGCGGCGAGCACCTGCCCTCGTTGGGTCTTGCTGCCAGCGGTGCCAGCACGTGGGGCAAGGGTGTCAACCTGGAGGACGGCTCGGACCAGATGTTCCTATACTACGGCATCGCAAGTTTGAGCATCCCAATCTTCGACTGGGGCAAGCAGCACAACAAGGTGAAGGAGCAGCGCTACAAGGCCGAGGCCCAACGCGCGCAACTCGAGGACACCCGGCAACTGATCGCCATGGATGTACAGAACGCGCGCCTCCAACTGGAACGTTCGGCGCTCGCAGTGCCCGTCTCCGAGCTCTCGCTGCAACAGTCGGCCGAGAATCTGCGCTTGGCCAATGACCGCATGGACGCCGGCACCATCACCGCGAAGGATGTACAGGAGGCACAGGCCATCTGGCAGGAAGCCTACAGCGCACTCATTGATGCGCGAGTGGATTTTCGGATCAGTGAAGCCAACTACCGCAAAGCCACGGGGACGATCGAGTGGTGACCAATCCAGCCCTCACGATCCGGAGGTGTTGCCGGTATGGTGAGCACCCGCCACATGTTCCGAACGGGATGACTGGTTTGATAGCCTTCCCCTGGCCTTGGTAAAGGCAGTGAAGCGAACGGTGGGAACTAGATGCCGGTGGCCCGTCCTACCTCCAAACCACTGTGGTCGTCAACATATCGGAGGAGGCCAAGGTGTACTCTTCTCGTGCTGTTTTCAGAAGCCTTTCGACTTTTTTGCTGTCCAGAAGGTTCTATTGAGTCGGCGGGTCAAAGCTTTCATGCGGCGTACTTGACCAAGGGATCCTGGAAGAAGGATCTGACGCGCTTTGGGTTGTTCTCCTGTTCGACCATGAACTCGATCGAAGCGCTGAACAGGTGGGGCTTTGTACGTTCGGGTGCTTTGGCGCGAAGTGCTCGTTTGAGGTCTGCGTTGAGGCGCTCGTCCGGATTGAGTTCCGGCGCATAGCTGGGCAGATAGAAGACTTCGATGCGGTGGGCGTTCAGGGCGAACCACTCCTTTACCGGTTTGCTGTGGTGTACCCGCAGGTTGTCCATTATGATGAAGATCGTCTTACGGGCACCCTTGATCAACGCCTTGAGGAAGGAGGTCAGTCGCTCCACATTGAAGTTGCCGTCGATGATCTCCCAACACGTCTGTCCCTTGTTGGTGATCGTGGAGATCATCGAGAGCTTTTGCCGTGTTCCCGGCGCATAGGTCACAGGCGTACGGCCTTGGGGCGCATAGCTACGACCACGCACATCGGTATTCACGATGGCCGTCTCGTCGCACCAATGCACAACGGCACCCTCGGTGCGCGCCCGCCGAGCGATGGCCGGATACTGGACCTTCATCCATTGATCGATCGCCTTGTCATTGCGTTCGTAGGCCCGCTTGATCGGCTTCTGTGGTGTGAAACCCCATCGCTTCAAGTAGTCACCCACGGTGCGAACACCCAATGTCAGTCCGCACTCACGCACGATAAGTTCCGTCACGGCCCCACGCGTCCAAAGCGCGTAGTCCAACTTCAATTGCTCCGGGCGCTTCTCACAGATCAGACGGCGGACCATTCGCTCCTGCTCACGGGTAAGACGACGGCCATCACCAGGCTTCGATCCGCGCTGGCCCGGCTCTATCGCTTTCCATCCACCGCGAACGAACAGGTCGATCGTGCGGCGCACCGTAGGCCAACTCACTTGGGCGAGTCTGCTGATCTCCATGGGACCCATCCCTCTCTGGTGCAGCCGTACAACCTGCCGTCGCCGCTCTCCCAACTCCGACATGTTCAGTCTTCGAGCATCGCTCTTTCTCATGCCGCAAACCAAACATCCACACCTTCAAGATCCAAACATTGATCCGCCGGATCTATAAAGGCATGTCGTCGTTCACGCGCAAGAAGGGGACACGGTACTTCACAAGCCAGTCAATGACATCATTGGTTGACATGTCATCTGCGCTTGATATGATGAGAACGCGACCACTCATCCGCCTTACGGGAGGACCGTGCCATAGAGTTCCTTCTCCCTGCGGAAGGAGAGATAGTAGCCTACCGAACGGCGCTCAGTATCCATGGTATCAGGATCCGTACAAGGAAATAGGGTTACGTTGTCATATTGCCGAACAGTGCCGAAGCGTTGTGGGGCGTGTTTCTCGAAGACCAAATAGAGGTCATAGAAATAGCAGTAGGTGGACGCGCTCAATTTCCCACTCCAGACGCTATTTTGTATGTAGGGCATGAGTGCGTTGAATTGACTTATTTCGCAAAGACCGCCGCGGATTGCATGTTGAGCTATTCCCAGTAGATTGGAGATGGCGTAATCATAGTCGGGCCATCCATGCATATTCAGGTACGACCAAAAGTCTATCCAAATGAGACTATCCACAACAACGAGACAATCGTCATGGTCGGTGCCCAAGAACCTTGGATCGCGAAGGTGTTGGTCCCGGATGAAAAGGGATTTCTGAGCATCATACCCGGATAGGCGAGCGATGTTCTTGACGTACTGCCTTCGGTATCTTTCGTAGTCTTGAGGGGTGTAGATGTCTTGATCCGTATAGGACCCATTCTTTGCCAAGAATGAGAGTTCGTGCTTTTGCGACAGAGGACGTCCGACACTATCCGCACATGCTTGATAACTGAAGAATTCGGAGAAGGAGAGTCGATTGTCTCGTTCCAAATCCTTGTAAATCTTGAGTGCATCGGAATGGTTCCCCATTAGACGTAGCGAGTCAGCGAGATGTTTTGTCCAGAGAAGTGCGGGCACCTCTCCGGTTTCCCAACTAGGTCGGCCGGACTGTGACATCATAGCCAAGTGTGTGAAGACAAATGCAACCCAGCACAACCTTGGCGTTACAAGGTGCAAGAGGCGGTCGATTCCGCCTCTTGCTAGCACTCTGGTTACTTCGAGGGCCATACCCACTTAACGTCCTGGTTAAAGTCCGTTCTTCTGTCACGGATGTCCATGCAACTTTCGCTGCCGTCATTGACGACAGTGCCTATGTCATATGTGACATTCGTTTGACCGCCGCTCAGTCGAGACATCTCTTGCTTGGTGAGAATGTCTTTCTTAAATAGGTCTTTATCAAGCCTCTTCATCCGCGTTTGTTTTTGAAGTTCGCCTACTCTATCCGAGCTTTTCGGCTTCCGCTCGCAACCACCTCTTGCGGATGCAACACGAAATTGTCTCTCGCTCGTGGTGTCACCAAGCATTCCAACGTCTAAATTGGACCACTCTCCCGTCTAAAATGGACGGACATGAAGACCGGGTTCGGTGAGAAGTGTGCGGCGGTGAGGCAGGGCCTTGGTATCGCGCAAGAGTACATGGCGAAGCTGTTGGGCTTGAAGAGCTCAAAAGCCTTCAGCCGCTTTGAGCATGATGAAGGCCGGTACTCGGATGAACAATACGAGACCACAGCGAGAGCGTTGGGATTCAGTTCGGCGCTTTCCCTTCAAGGCTTTGATCTCGTGAAGGCGATCGCTCGCTATGAGGCAGAGCGAGCCAGTGGTGCGGCCATTGATCCGCACAAGCTTCTACAGGAGAATGATGGATTGAAGGCCAGGCTAGCCGAACGGGAGGCCGATGTACAACGGTACAAAGGCGTGGAGCAGGTGTTGCTCGATCGGATCCGGAACTGCGAACAGGGCGCCCTTAGGCCATGACCCGCGCCTTCCGGAAAGGTTCCCGTGCAAAATGCTTCGGGTCCTTCACTTTCTCGCGGTGGGTGACGTGGTATTCGAACTCGTCGCGGAAATGGCGGATGGCCGAAGCCACGGGCCAGGCAGCCGCATCGCCGAGCGGGCAGATGGTGTTGCCTTCGATCTTCCGCTGGATGTCCCAGAGCAGGTCGATGTCCTCGGTGCGGCCTTCGCCGTGCTCCAGGCGCTCCAGCACTTTCTCCATCCACCCGGTGCCTTCGCGGCAGGGGCTGCATTGGCCGCAGCTCTCGTGGTGGTAGAAGCGGGCGTGGTTCCAAGTGCTGCGCACGATGCACTGGGCATCGTTGTAGGCGTAGAAGCCACCGGAGCCCATCATGGTGCCCTGCGCGAAGCCGCCTTCGCTGAGGCTCTCGTAGGTCATCAGGCGGTTCTCGCCAGCGGGTGTCTTCAAGAACATCTCGTACGGCACGATGGGCACGCTTGAACCTCCAGGCACCACGGCCTTGAAGGCGCGACCATCCACACCGCCGCAGTATTCATCGCTGTTGATGAACTCGTCGCAGGTGATGCCGAGGTCGATCTCGTACACGCCGGGACGTTTGATGTTGCCACCGGCGCTGATGAGCTTGGTGCCCGTGCTCTTGCCGATGCCGAGCTTGGCGTATTCCTCACCACCGTCGTTCACGATGGGCACTACCGCTGCGATGGTCTCCACGTTGTTCACCACGGTAGGGCAACCGTAGAGGCCTTTCACGGCAGGGAAGGGTGGTTTGATGCGCGGGTTGCCGCGTTTGCCTTCGAGGCTTTCCAGTAGGGCGGTCTCTTCGCCGCAGATGTAGGCACCTGCACCTACTTGGATATGTATCTCGTGATCGAAGCCGCTGCCGAGGATGTTCTTCCCAAGCCAGCCCGCAGCCCGCGCTTCGGCGACAGCCTGCTCCATGATCCGGGCGACGTAGAAATACTCCCCGCGGATGTAGACGTAGCTGGTGTTAGCACCGAGCGCAAAGCTCGATGTGATCATGCCCTCTACCAGGATGTGCGGGATCCGCTCCATCAGGTAACGGTCCTTGAAGGTGCCGGGTTCGCTTTCGTCGGCGTTCACCACCAGGTAGCGGGGCACACCTTCGGGTTTCGCGAGGAAGCTCCACTTCATGCCCGTGGGGAAACCAGCGCCACCGCGACCACGCAGGCCGCTCTTCTTCACTTCCTCTACCACGGCATCGGGTGCCATGGTCTTAAGCGCTTTCTCCACGCTGCGGTAACCACCGTTCGCGCGGTAGCCTTCCAGCCCACGGATGCCGGGTTTGTCGATGTGCTCGAACAGGAGTTTGCGGCCCATCAGCGATCCGTGTAATTGGTGCGTGAATTCCGTGCGCGCAGTTGATCGATCAAGGCATCGGCTTTTTCGATCGTCAGGTCCTCGTGGAACTGGGCGCCGCATTGCAGCATGGGTGCGGTGCCACAACTGCCGAGGCATTCCACCCCTTTCAGCGTGAACATGCCATCCTTGGTGGTCTCACCCGCGTGCACACCCAGCTTCTTCTCCAGGTGATGGATGAGCTCGTCGCTCCCGCGCAGCATGCACGGCGTGGTGCGGCACACGTCGAGCACGTAGGT
>Ga0116158_10002286_pt1 | contig 16957 bp, 12 predicted proteins | sample AD_UKC052_MetaG_FD_89883 | JGI IMG/M metagenome (GOLD analysis project Ga0116158, IMG submission 89883) | Active sludge microbial communities of municipal wastewater-treating anaerobic digesters from USA - AD_UKC052_MetaG | ecosystem: Engineered > Bioreactor > Anaerobic > Digestate | place: USA... | reverse complement strand
TCGCCACCCGCTTGCCCAGCGTGACGTGCTGCGCCAGCACGACCTCGCCCATGCCGCCATCACCGAGGCTACGCAGCACCTGATAGCGGCTCTCGAACACGCCATGCGCGAGCAACAGGCTCGAGGGCCAGCCGCTCGCGTCATCATCGGGGGGTGGTGCGGAGGATCCGGACATTGCCGCAGCGCTCGTCACTGGGGGGCGTGACGCTCGAGGTTCGCAGCGCGGCCGCCGGGCCGGGGGGACCCGGGCGCGCCGCCCGGATCTCGCGCACGAGCGCAGACATTTGGCAAGCCGCTCCGGCGCGGCCGCGCGCCATCCTCCATCTTTCCAGGCCAACAGCCATGCCCCAAGCCAGCCGGGGCAATCTGCGCTACCGTCCCGGGGTGTCCGTGCTCGCCCGCTGGATGACCCGCCTGGGGCTCGTGCTCTGTGTCGCGGCGCTGGCCGGTCCGGTCCGCGCCGACACCCTGCAGATCGACCTCCAGGCCAACCCGGAGCGCAACTTCCAGGTCGTCCAGGAGCTCGCCTACGAGGCGATCGTGCACGACACCGACGGATACCGGGCCGACCTGCGCCTGCGCGTCGCCCTGCACAATGCCAGCAACCGCGAGCAGGACGCGGTGCTCAGCCTGGCGCTCCCCCGCGGCGCGGAGATCCACGGGCTGCAGGTCGCGCAGGGTGGGGTCTGGAGCCCCGGCAAGGTCGCCGGCATCGCCGCCGATCCCGGCCGCCGCGACCCCGGCAGCGTGCTCGTCCGCCTGCTCGCCCCGGTCACCGCCGGCGAATTGCCCGGCGCCGAGATCGTCGCCTTCAGCCTCGACCCGGCCTCCACCACCCAGATCGAGATCCAGCTCAAGGTCCCGCTGCGCCTCCAGGGCGACCGCTGGGAGCTCGAACTGCCCGGTCGCGGCGACGAGCGCACCGGCCTCGCCGGCGAGCGCCGCATCATCGTCAAGGCCCCGCGCTTCTGGGTCGACGGCACCAGCAACGCCGGCGAGCTGTTCCTCGTCACCCAGCCCGACGAGCGCGCCCTGGTGTCCTGGCCGCTCGAGCAGGGCGCACGCGCCGGAGGTCACGGGACCATGGCCCCGCTCGACGCCCACGTCGCCGCCGTCTCGGACGGTCCCGGCGCTCGCAGCGGTCGCTTCGCGCTGTCGCTGCGGCTCGGACCGACCGCGCCGGTGCGACCGGACCACGTCGTGCTGGTGGTAGATCGTTCGCGCAGCACGGCCCCGGCGATGCACCGCGAGGCCTTCGCCGCGGTCGCGGCCCTGTTCGACGCGTTGCCGGCGGGCCTGACCTTCGACGCGATCAGCTTCGCCCGGCGGGCCCGGCCGCTGCTGGCCGAGGGCACCGCCTGGCCCGAGGTCCACGACCAGGCCGCCCGCGAGCGCATCGCCGCGGCCCTGGACGCCGGCTCGCGCGAGCAGGGCACCGACCTGGCCGCCGCCCTCACCCTCGCTGGCCAGCGCATCGTCGCTCGCGGCGCGAAGCGTCCGCTGATCCTCGTGATCACCGACGGCATGTTGCCGCCCGGGGCCGGGCCCGTGCCGATCGCGGCCGCCTTTCAGGCCAGCCTCGGCAAGCGCCGCGACATCCGCCCCGAGCTGCTGTTCCTGATCGAGGAGCCCCTGCTGGCTCGCACCGGCATCGCCCCCGAGCACCCGATCGCCACCATCGCCGCCGGCCTCGGCGCCCGCATCAGCCTCGCCAGCCTGGCCCAGCATGGCAACGACAGCGGCGAGGCGGTCGCCCGCGCCATGCTGAGCGCGCCCGGGGTCCTGCGCGATCTCCAGATCTCCGTGCCCCGCAACGCGGTGCTCGAGACCAGCGCGCCGGCCGGACTCGTCGCCGGCAACGTGGTCGTACTGGCCGGCAGTTACACCGGTCGGCCGCCGACCTTGCGGGTTCGCGGCCGACTCGGCGAGCAACGCACCCAGCACAGCCCGCGCCCCGAGCTGCGGCCGACCCCACCGGCCGCGCTGGTGGCGACGATGCGGCCGTCCGGCCCCGACCAGGCGGCCGCCGAGGGCTTCGCCTTGCCGCCCTGGTACGGCCGCCGTTATCAACGCAGCGCCCGTCTCGACATCAGCTGGGCCGGCCGCGGCCGCGGCGACGAGCGCGGCCACCTCGACGAGAAGATCTTCCGTCGTTACCTCGGGACCCGGGTGTTTCCGCGGGCACGTGCCTGCTACAACCTCGCGCTCGGCCGCAGCCAGACCCTCGGCGGCCGGGTGACCTTCGCCTTCGAGGTCGGCAAGGGTGAGGTCATGCTCGCCACCGCCGACGCGGCCGGCATGACCGAGCGCGACCCGGCCTTCGAGAGCTGCCTGCTCGAGGCCGCCTGGATGCTCGACATCCCCGCCGGCAAGCTCGACCAGCAGATCTACCGCGTACGCTACCCGCTGGTGTTCAACCCGCCGAGGACCGGTCGGCCGAGCATGGCCGAGGAGCCGCCCGGCACCAGCACCATCGAGCTCTTGCTCGGCGGCCCCCGCGGCTGATCCTCCCTGTTCCGACGAGCCCACACCCATGCTTCCGCCTCGCCACTCGCTCGCCCTCCTGCTCGTCCTCGCCGCTTGCGGCGGCTCCTCACCGACGCCGGCCGCCACCGGCAACGCAGCCGCGGCCGCGGCCGGGGATCCGGCGGCCCTGCTCGCCCGCCTCGCCACCGAGCCCGAGGGCAAGAGCCGCCAGCCGCTGTTTCGCGCCCTGCGCTCGGGACCCCAGGCCCAGGTCCTGCCGGCCCTTCGCGCCGCATTCGTCGACCCCGACCCGGCCCTGCGCGCCGCCGCAGCCGCGGCCGCCGGCCGCCGCGACGACGGAGCCCGGCTCGTGCCCGACCTGCTGACCCTCGCCACCGGCGACGCCGAGGGCCCGGTGCGCATCGCCGCGACCCGCAGCCTCGCCCAGCTGCGCGCCGCCGAGGCCTTCGAGCCGCTACGCGCCAACCTCGGCCACGCGGTCCCGGAGACCCGTCTGAGCGCCCTGCGAGCCCTGGCCCGCATCGATGCCGGCCGCGCCGCGAAGCTGCCCGAGCTCGGCCGCCTCCAGCTCGACCCGGACGCCCGCATCTCCGGCGCCGCGACCAAGGTCTCGCGCGGCGTCTCGCCGATGTGAGCACCTGGCCCGAAGGTCAGGTCAGCGCCGGCCGAGCGCCAGCTTGGGGATCAGCGCCCCGCACTCGATGCAGACCGGTGGGTCGCGGATGATCGCCAGCGCCGGCCCGAGGCCCAGCATGTACGCCATCATCAGCGGCAAGGAGACCGCGAAGTCACCGGCCAGGAACGGCAACATCGGCAGCAACATCACCGCGGGCACGTACAGATAGAGCTTGAGCCAGCGACGCGTGGTCGCCGAGTACTCGTAGCCGACCTCGACCTCGCGCTCGCAGCGCAAGCATCGTCCGCGCGTCGAATGGGCCATGCCTGCGAGGCTATCATCTGCGGGGGTCCGAAGGGCGCATGACCCGCGTTCGAGTGCCACTGCGACCCGCGGACGCATAACCCGAAGGCTTCGGCGGAAATCTCGCCTCACCCTCCAGGGGGCGCGAGTGACCGATCGCATGTGGGCTTCGGAACCGCGAAAAACCCGTCGCCACGGCCCCGGGGACCCGCCATGCCCGCGGGCACGCACCCACCCGCTGCAAATTGCCACGAGTAGATTTTCGGACCTTGCAGTAAGCTCTCGCGCTCGGCCGGATCTCCCGTGCCGCTCCAGTCAATCGAGATACTTTTGCAAAATTCTCCATCTTTTTCGACTCGTCCTGACTTCAACGCCCACAGCAAGGGAGGCCAGTCGTGAGCAACTATCACTCCCCAGGGAAGCGTCAGCGCGAGACGAATCAGGCCCGCAAGAAGCAGGAGAAGGCCCAGGAGCGGCTCGACAAGCGCGCCCGCGGCCCCAAGGAGCTGCCGGTCGTCAGCGCCTCCGAGATCCATGGCAACCTGCCCTCCATCGAGGACGCGATGCGCGCGATCGAGAACCCGAGCTCGGTCGAGCGCTTCGCCTCGACCATCGCCGTGCGCCTGTTCGTCGGTAGCCTCAGCGACGCCGTCACCGAGGCCGACCTGCGCGCCGCCTTCGGCGCCTTCGGTCCGGTCGCCGACGCCGTCGTCATGGTCGACCGTGACACCGGCAGCCCCCGCGGCTTCGGCTTCGTGACCATGAGCAGCCGCAAGGACGCCCCCAAGGCGATCGAGGCGCTCAACGGCTCCGAGCTCAAGGGCCACTCGATCGTCGTCAACGTCGCCACCGAGCGCGGCCGCTGAGGCGCCCCGGGCGGCCAGCGACGCGATGGCACTCGTGCCATCGCGTCGTCGTTTAAGCCCTACCAGTATCGATAGTGCCAGCGCCGGGCCCCCGCACATCGGAGGCCCGGACCGGTCCGGCTCACTGCGGCAGGATCACGCTCTTCAGCTGCCCACCGGTCATGTCCGAGTAGGTGTAGTGGTCGCCGATGATGTCGACCTTCTTCATGGCCGGCACGTTCATCGGGTCGATCTTCCACGCCCAGCCGGCCTCGTCGACCACCCACACATAACCCTCGAGGTCGACGCTGACGCCGACCGGGGTGCTGCAGGGGTTCAGGGTGTGGAACTTGATCAGCGTGTTGGTCTTGTAGTCGATCTGGGCGACGCCGCAGGGGCCGTTCGAGGCGACCCACACGCTGCCGTCGTGGTCCGCCGCGAGCCCGCGGTAGCACGCCTGGGTGTTCGCCACCGAGGTGAAGGTGTTGTTCTTCGGGTTGAAGGTCGAGACCGGGCCGCCGCAGCCGCCGAACCACGGGTCACCCTCGGGGTCGACCGTCATGCCGTACGACTGCACGTTGCCCGGAGGCGCCCAGCGGTCGAAGGTCGTCGGCTGCTTGTCGGTGTTCAGGCGGAACAGCTCGCCGCGCAGGCCCGTGAACCAAACCTTCTTGTCCTTGTCGAGCGCCGCGCCGTAGGGGCCCCAGAAGGTGTCGCCGATCACCCAGTTGGGGATCACGACGGTCTCCTCGAGCTTGCCGGTCACGCCGTCGAGGCGGACCATGTGGGCGGTGGCGTTGGCGACCGGCAGGTAGCCGACCCACACCTTGGGGTCCTTGAACGCGCAGGCGTCCATGTCCCAGATGCCGGGGGTCCAGGTCACGCCGCGCGGGCCGGAGCCGACGTCGCCCTTGAACGGGTGCTGCACGCTCCAGCGCATGCACTCGTCGGCCTTCCACGCCAGCAGGTCGTTCTTGTTCTGCGAGGTCTCGATCTTGCCGTTGCCGTTGAGGTCGACGCAGTCCTCGAGGTTCGCGGCGATCATCGTCGAGCTGCCGGTGCCGCGGTTGTTGACGATCACGTAGCGACCGTCGAGGCTGACCGCCGTGCGGCTCGGGCTCTCGGTCCCGCCGTTCGGGCCGGTCCGGTAGCGGGCCTCCTCGATCAGCGTCAGCGTGTTCACCTTCGAGACGCTGCCCTGGTCGGTGTTGGCGACCCACAGGTAGCTCTTCTCGACGTCGCCCATGCCCATCGTGTCGCCCGGCTGGCACGGCTCGATGACCCCGGTCGTGCTCGAGGAGCCACCCGTCGAGCCGCCGGTCGTGCCGTCGCCGGTCGAGCCGCCGGTCGTGCTGGTGCTCGTTTCCGTCGTCGAGGCCGAGACCTGCCCGGTCGTGCCACTTGTGGTCTCGGGCCCGGTGCTGGTGCTGGTGCTGGTCGACTCCGCGGTGGTCATGCCCCCCGAGTTGCTCTCGGTGCCGCTGACGCCCGTGCTGCCGGTGCCGGTCGCCGAGGCCATGCCGGTCGTCGGCGTGCTGCCGGTCGTCGGCGTGCCGGTCGTCGGGTTCGTGGTGCTCACGCCCCCGGTCGCCGAGTCCGTCTCGGTCGCGCTGGAGTCGGGGTTACAGGCCGCGAGCAGGGCGCAGACCGCGAGCGGTGCGAGCACTTCGGAATAATTCATGCGGGACATACCCCCGAACCTATCCGAGCCGGGGTGAATCCACAGCCCAAATCAGGGGTTTCCACCTGGGTGCTCGCTCACATCGCGCTCGCCATCATGCGCTCCACGAATCCGGATGACGGATGCGCATCCCTGCACATCCGCCAGCGGGTAGCTCGGCTCAGTTGGGCTGCACGCCCGGCTGGGAGGCCTGCACCGACCACTGCCAGTCGTCGAGCAGCACCAGCGAGTCCCACACGCCGTCGCCCGTGTCCCAGATCGTGAAGCGGATCTCCATCGTCTCGCCGCCCTTGACGTTGCCGGCCATCTTGAGCCAGCCCGTGCCGCCGCCCGTGGTGTTGTTGGCGCCGCAGCCGGCGTCGTTGGTCACCTGGAAGCCCGTGCCGTTCAACGGATTCACCCCCGCGCTGCAGTTGGCGTAGTTGAACGCCGCGCCGTTGCAGGCGACCGTGCCGTTCTTGCACTCGGTGAACAGGCCCGCCGCGGCCTTGGCGATGTTGACCCCGACCGGGTACTTCTGGTTCTGCGGCGTCGTGTAGATGGCGATGTTCTTGTCGGCCGGGTTGCCCGCCCCCTGCGAGTCGACCAGCGTGACGAACAGGTCGTTGAAGTTGGTGCACACGTACTCCGGCCACTCGGCAGAGAAGAAGTGCATCTGCACGCTGAACGACTTGGCGTTGGTCGGCACGCGCACGCGGATCTTCAGCATGATGCTGTTGTAGGCGGTGGTGGAGCCCGGGCCGGGGCAGCCGGGGGCGTTGGGGAAGGCGTTGCCGTTGGCGGCGAGCCAGTCGGTCGGGGCGGCGCTGTTGGCCCCGTTGTCGGTGCCGATCTCGAAGTCGGCGTAGCCCGGGTTCGCGTCGCCCTGGTCGGCGGCGTTGCCGGTCGAGAAAATGGCGAGGTTTGAGTTCTTCTGCGGGATGATGCCGCCGGTGCCGAAGCCGTTGCGGATCGACTTTGCATTGGCCGCGGGGACCCCGGCACCGTTGGCACGGCTGAACGTGCTCGTGATGACGCCCCACTTCTTGTCTTTGAGCAGCGGCGGGTTCTCGACCGTGAATTGGCACAGGTCGATCGCCTTCGCGTAGTCGTTCCCCACGGCCGAGTTGCTGGCCAGACCGGCGTCGCAGGCGGGCACCACGTTGTCGAGCTTGGCGTCGCAGTCGTCGTCGACCATGTTGCCGACCAGGTCGAAGGCGCCCGGGTTGACGAGCTCCGGGTTCAGACAGTTGGGCCCGATCTCGTCGCAGCAGTCGCCGCCGCAGACCGTCCAGCCGTCCTTGTCGAGGTCCGGGTCCTCGTCCTTCACGCCGTCGCAGTCGTCGTCGAGGTTGTTGGCGCAGAGGTCGATCGGGCCCGGCAGCACCTCGCCCGTGCACGCGCCATAGCCCGTGCCCATCGCATTGCAGGTCTGGATGCCGTCCTTGCACACGCCCTTGTTCTGGGTCTCCGGCGGGCCGCTGTAACAGGCGACCTGGGACCCGGGCGCGCACTTGCAAGCGCCCTCGAATTCGCAGCCGTTGGCCTGGTTCTTGTCGCAGTCGTTGAAGCCCTGCTTGCACGCACCGAGCCCGCAGTTGCCCATCGTGCACACCGGGTCGGCGTTGTCCGGCAACGGGCAGGCGTTGCAGCCGCCGCAGTGCAGCGGGTCGACCAACAGGTCGAAGCAGGCGCCGGTGCAGCAGGCCAGGCCGTCCTGACACGGCTGGTTGTCGTTGCAGCCGGGCACGCAGCTGCCCCCCGTACACACCGTGCCCAGCGCACAGTTGGCGTCGCTGAGGCAGCCCTTGCAGGTGTGGCTGCCGACGTCGCACACCGTCATGCCCATGCAGTCGGTGTCGTCGTTGCAGCCGGGGTCGCAGGTGCCCGCGTCCATGTTGCAGAACTGGCCCATGGGACAGTCGGCGTCGGTGCACATCGGCGGCGGCTCACCGGTCGTGTCGGTCGTCGTCGAGCCCGAGCCCGAGCCCGTCGTCGAGGGGTCCGTCGTCGTGCCCGGGTCGGTCGTCGTCGTGCCCGGGTCGGTCGTCGTGCTCGCCGTAGTCCCGCCCGTGGTCGCCGTGTCGGCGGTGGTCGCCGCGGAGTCGGTGCCCGCCGATTCGGTGCCCGGTGAGGGGCCGCCAGTCGTCGGCGTCGCGGTGTCGCTCGTCGGCTGACCGCTCGTCGTCATCGCGCCGCTCGAGGCGTCGGTGCCCGTGGAGACCTGCGTGGGCGAGGACAGGCTGGTTCCCCCGCTCTCCTCGGTGCACGCGCCGAGCAACGGAGCGACAAGACACGCAGCAACCCACCCGACATTATGAAACCGCATCATTGCAGGATGCCGCAATTGCACATGCCCGACAAGCACCTCGTGGGAGCCTGTCGGGCAGCGCGAACCCGACCGTTGCTCCCGCAAATGCAGGAGCGACGATGGTTATGTCAGTTGGGGACGCAGAAGAAGTTGACCTCGGCTTTACCCGACTGCTTGAGGTTCGTGCAGGCCGTGCCGCACAGCTCGATGGCGTCGTAAGGACCGTCGGGATTGGTGTAGACCCAGCCGTTCTCCTTCGCGCAGTCGACCACGTGCTTCACGTCGACCCCGAGGACCTTCACCTTGGTCAGCTCCGGCTTGGCCGGCTCCTCGGACAGGGGAATGATGCAGCTGAGCGCGTCGGCAATGATCGCGTCGAGGGCATTGCCGAGCTCGATCTGGTTGGTCGCGTTGTAGAACTTCTCCGCCGGGTTGTTCTTCGGCTTGCCGCCCTGGACCGCCAGCTCGTTGAGCTTCGTGTAGGTATTGGTGCTGTCCGGGTTGCCGTCCGCGACCACCGCGCTGACGACATTCTTGGTGTCGATGCCGACCACGTAGGTCGGGATCTTGTCGTTGTTGTACGCGTTGCTCACGATCGTGTGCACGTTGTTGTCGTAGGCCTCGAACAACGGCGGCGGGATCGCGCCCATCGTGCAGTTGGCGGCGCCATCGGTGACCAGCAGCACGGCCCGCGGCTGGTCCGCCGGCAGGGTCTTCAGGTGCGTGAGCGCGGCGATCATGCCGGCCGAGGTCGGCGTGCCGCCCTTGAGCGACACATCCATCGCGCCCGGGATCGCGGCGAGGATCGCCGGCCCGTTCTTGGCCGCGACCGCGACCTCCACGTTCGCGTTCACCTTGCAGGCGTTGGCGTTGTACTCGCCGGTGGCGAACTTCGAGGGGAACAGGCTGGCCCCGAAGTTGAGCTTGTCGTTGAACTTGGTGACGACCAGCTCGACCACGTTATAAAGGCTGTTCCAGCGCGAGATCTTCGGCGTGTTCGCGTCGCTGTCGTGGTCCCAGAAGCCGCTCGGGTTGACCACCATCGAGCCCGACTTGTCGAGCACGAGCATCATGTTCGGGATCACCGGCTTGAGCGTCGCCTGCACCACCTGGCACGGCGCCTCCATCGTCGTCCCGCCCATCGTCGTCGTCGTGTTGTCCCCGGTCGTCGTCGTCGTCGACGCGTCCGTCGTCGAGGTGCTCGTCGTCGACGGATCGACGCCCATCGTCGTGTCCGAACCGCCGCTGCTCGTGTCACCCGAGCTCGTGGTCATGCCCACCGTCTCGCTGGTCCCCGGCCCCGTCGTCGCGTCCGTGGTCGTCGACACGGTCGTCGCCGTGCCGGTCAAGGTCGCGTTGGAGTCCGAACCCGAGGCCTCGGTCGGCGTCGTCGTCATCGCCGTCGCGCTCCCGTCCGAGGTCGTACCGACGCCGGAGGAGGACGATGACGACGCCGACACGGTGGTCCCCAGCGACGTCGGTCCGTTCGAGGTCTGCGCCTCGGTGCCGCCATCACCATCGGTGCAGCCGAAAGGCAGAAGAGAGCAACCGAACATCAGTGTAATGGCCACGCTTCGCATCAAAGTACCCCCAAGCACGGAGAGGCAGTGTAACAGGAAATCCGCGATCGGGGTCGCCTAGCCGCACTCGCCGGTGCAGACGGCCAACGTGCAAAAGTGCCCACTCGCAGATCACAGCGGAACACACGGCGCACCCGCGAGCACAGGGATCATCATGGTCGACGTCGAAAGCGCAGCAGGCCCAGCGCCACGACCGCGGCGAGCACCTGACAGAGGTGGACGAACAACCATCCGCCGCGCGCGTGGAAGGTCGGCCGCGTCGCGGTGTCACGACCGATCGCCACGTCGACGACGAGCCGCTCCGGCTCCACCAGCGCGCCGACATCTGCGGGCCGCAGACCGGTGGTGGCGAGGATCCGGCCGCTGCGATCGATCGCCGAGCTCGGCCCGGAGTTGACGCTGCGCACCATCGGGATCCGGTGCTCGACGCTGCGAAACTGCGCCAGAGCCAGGTGCTCCCACGGCTCGGAGCCGGGCCCGAACCAGCTGTCGTTGGTCAAGTTGACGAAGACCTCGACCCCGCCCGGCTGCCCCGCCACGGCCCGCGCGAAGTCCGTGACGACATCCTCGTAGCAGATCAGCGGACCCAAACTGAGCGGCGCGACGCTCCCCCCGGCCGGCCCCGGCATCACGACGAAGCGCACCGGCCCCTCGCCCGCGTAGTTGTGCGACAGCCCCGCCACCTGCCGCTTCGCCCACTCGGGATCCACCCAGGGGATCGTCTCGCCGATCGGCACCAGATGGACCTTGTCGAAGGAGCCCTGCACCACTCCGTCCGCACCGAGGTTGTAGGCCGTGTTGAAGCCGTACGCCGCGCCGTCGGCGATGCTGCCCGCACCGAACAACGTCGGCAGACTGTGCAGCCGCAGCACCCGGTCGTCGTCGCTGAAGTCGCGCCGCAGCGGTCGATCGAGCGGCCACGGATACTGATTCTCGGGCCACACGATCACCTCGGCCCCCTCCGCCTGCGCCGCGGCCGAGGGCTCGCGCAGGCGGGCCAACCGCGCCTGCTTGTCGTCCCAGTTCAAGGGGATGTTGGGCTGAATCAGACCGAAGCGGACCACCCGAACGGTCTCCGCGTCGAGGCTGCGCATCCGCAATTCGCCGAGCCCCCACACCGCCGCCGGGATCGTGATCGCCAGCCCCGCGAGCCGCAGCCGCCGCTCATGCATCGCCGCCACGATCAGCACGCCGAACGCCAGCACCAGCACCTCGACCGCCGCGACGCCCCCAAGCTCGGCCGACTGGATCCACGCCGGCCGCGTCGCCAGCCCGAGCACCACCGTGAACGGAAACACCGCCGGCCACGCCCACCAGATCCCCGGGAAGCACAGCACCGCCAGCGCACCGGCCCACCGCCGACCTTGCAGCGCGCGCACCAGCGCGGCCCACAATCCAAAGGGCACCGCGCTCCACACACAAAACAGCGCGAACAGCAGCAGGCTCAGCCACAGGTCGAGCTCCGCGAAGGTCGAGGCCAGGAACACGAACCAGGTGAAGCCGCAGGCCATCATCGTGACGCCCGCGAGCAGCCCGAGTCGCAGCGCGCCGCGAACACTCGCTACCCCGCGCAGCGCCAGCAACAGCGGCACGAAGGCGATCCACACCAGCTCCGGCAGACCCCCGGGCGGCTGCGAGGCGGCCAGCAACCCGCCCGTACAGGCCGCTGACACCACACGGATCACGGCCGCTCGTCGCCCGGAGGACACGGCCGCAACGTAGTCCGCGCCGCTCCCCGGACGCAAGCCCGGGATCACGGTCACAGCGCCGCGAGGGCGGCCTCGGTGGCGCGCAGCAGCGGCTCGGCGCTGACAGGCGCACCGGTGGCGTGGGTCATCCACACGTCCGGCGTCACCGAGCCGAAGCTCGACATGCGCTCGAACTCCGCCCCGAGCGCGCCCGACTTCTGCAGGTGCTCCTCGATCTGAAACGCGATGAGGTGCCCCAGCGGATAGTCCGACAGATACAACGGATACGAGATCATGTGGCTGTAGATCCCCAGCAGCGGGGTGCCGTGCCCGCCGAGCACCGGCGAGTAATAACGGTCCCAGGTCTCGCGGGCGATGCCCACCACCGCCTCGCGCAGCTCGGCCGGGCTCGCGTTCGGGTGCTCATACATCCAGTGCCACGCGGCCACGTCGACCAGTGCGACCCCGGCGATCTCCCACGTCTGCCAGAAGTCGTTCAACACCCGCTCCCGCTCGCTCGCCGCGTCCGGCCGCTTGAGCCCGAGCAGCTCGAGGTCCCGCGCCTGAAACACGAACGCCAGCGCCTCCGTGAACGCGTTGTTCGGCACCCCCGCGAGCAGGGTGTGGTCCACCGCCTCGAGCGAGAACACCTGCTCGACGTTGTGCCCGAGCTCGTGCACCGCGATGTTGTAGCCCTTGTAATCCATGCCCCCCGCGCCGACCCGCGTCCGCAGCCGCGCGAAGTCCCCGCGCCGCACCGCCTGCATCGCGTGGCCGGCCCCGCGCGAGGGGTCGACGCGGATGTGCTCCGCGAGCCAGCGCGCCCGCGCCGGCGCGAAGCCGAGGCCGGTCAGCAACTTCGGCAGCCCGGCCGCGAACGCCTCCGCGTCGGGGTAACGGGCCCGTGTACGCGCATCGAGCTCGGCCTCGGGCGGCGCCCCGCTGGCCTTGAAGCCCGGGTACCAGAGATCGACGGGCTCGAGCTTACGACCGACGCGGCGCTCGATCACCGCCGCCACCTTCGGCACCAGCGGCGAGTCCAGCACCTGCTCGAGCAGCGCCTTCACGCGCGCCTCGGGCAGCTCGCGACCGATCTCGAAGCTGCGGGCGATCGCGTTCGGGGCGGCCGGCACATGCGGGTCCTCGCGGCGTGCTGCGTGGAACTGGGCGAGCAGCTGCGCGTAACGGACATCGTCCTCGCGCGCGCCATCGAGGCTCACCGCCCGCGCCGGCGCATCGGCCTCGATGCTGTCCGCCGGCGCCGCCGTGACCGCGTTGGTGACCGGGTCCCAGTCGACGCGCGGGTTGTCGATCACCGCCGCGGGGATCGTCTGGGTGACGATGCGCTCCATCACCGTGACGATCAGCCGCTGCCGCGCCAGACCCTCGGGGTCGCCGTAGCGGCCCTTCAATTCGTCGCGCAGGTTCCAGTGGCTGATCAAGCGCAGCCCCGCCGGGAACAGCCGTTCACCGCGCGCATTGACCAGGTGATGCATCCACAGGTTGTATTGCGAGATGTACCGATCGGCCTCGGCGCTGGCCTTCGTCACCGCCTGGCGCACCTCGCCCGGCACGCGCCGACCGAAGCGCCCGGCCAGCCGCAGCTCGGCCCACTGCCGCCGACTGTACGACGCACCGTTCTCGTCGCGCTCCGCGAGCGTCGTCAGCGGAAAGTTGAGCAACACGACGAAGCCGACCTTCGTGGTGAACAGGTCCTCGATCATGCGTGCCCCGGGGTCGTACGCGGCGAGCAGCGGATCCACCGCGAGCAGCGGCCCGACATCGACGTCGCTCGCGCGTCGCACCTCACGCCCGATCTCGTGAGTGTGCCCCTCGATCTGCTCGAACACCGCCATGAGCCGGTTGAAGGTCGCATCGAGCACCGCCGGATCGGCGATGAAAAACTCGGTCACGAAGGCCGCGAGGTCGCCGTCCTCCGGCCGCCACAACTTCGCCACCTGCTCGACCCCACGATCGATCCGGACCTGCTGCGCCTCGCCGTGCACCCGCACCAGCCCGGCCTTGAGCGCCGCGAGATCGACGGTCGCCGCGAGATCGACGACCGGCGCCTCGACCACCGGCGTATCCACGACCGGCACCTTCACGACCTCCTCCTTCGGCACAGCGACTGGCACCGCGACCTTCGCGGCCGGACGCGAGTCACAGGCCAGCAACAACGCGGACAGGATCGTGGACGTGAGCGGTCGAGGCAGCAGCATCGTTTCGTCACTTGTACCCGATCGTCCGCATCCATGCCGGGGCCCATGCTTGCATGCGCACCGGCAGGCGGGCCAAACTCGCGGCCATGCGGCGCCCCCTCCCGGTCCTCGCCCTCGTCACGCTCGGGGCCTGCTCCGCCGATCCCGTCACCGGCACCACCGGCGAGGCCAGCACCACCGCGCCCATCACGAGCACCACCGACGCGCCGACACCGACGAGCAGCGACGCCACGACCTCGACCTCGACCTCCTCGTCGACCACCGCATCCTCGACCAGCACCAGCACCAGCACCGACGACAGCGCCACGAGCACCGGCGAGCCCGCGATCGGCCTGCGCTATGATCAGGTCCGCCAGAAGTCGGCGCACAACAGCTTCCAGCGCGACGAGAGCCTGCTGGACCAGCTCGTGTATCACCGCATCCGCTCGCTCGAGCTCGACGTCCATCACAGCGCCAGCTTCGCCGCCGAGATCCCCGGCGACTGGTACGTCTACCACATCGACGTCGTCGACGACGACAGCCACTGCCGCACGCTCTCGCAGTGCCTGGGCTTGCTCGCCGCGTTCCAGCGCGCGCAGCCGGAGCACGAGGTCTTGACGCTGTGGATCGATCTCAAGGACGACTTCATCGCCGATCATCAGCCCGCCGACCTCGACGCGCGACTCACGGCCGCCCTCGGCGCGACGCTCCTGCGACCCGCCGAGCTGCTCGCCCTGTGCCCCGGCGCCGCGACCCTCCAGCAAGCCGTCACCTCGCGCGGCTGCGGCTGGCCCGAGCTCTCCACGCTGCGCGGCCGGGTGCTCGTCGCCCTCACCGGCGGTGATCTCAACGACCCCGACGGCGCGCTCGCCACCTACGTCGGCGCCGACGCCACCCAGCGCGCCGCCTTCGTCGCCCCCGACCTCGACGACGCCGCGACCCTGCAAGACCACCCCGAGGCCGTGCTGCACAACCTCGCCCTCGCCGATGTCGGCCTCGCCGCCGCGGTCCGCGACGCCGGCCTGGTCAGTCGCGTGTGGGTGCTCGACGATCTCGCCGACTGGAACGCCGCGCAGCAGGCGGGCGCGCAGCACCTCGCGAGCAACAAGGTCAACGCCGCCGAGGACCCGTGGGCCAGCACCACGAACGCCGGCGGGTGGCCGTTTCGCTGCCTGGTCGACTGCGACGAGCCGAGCCGCGAGCCGACGCCGATCCTCGCGTTGCGCGTCGACTCGGGCGATCAGTGGGGCGGCGCTGACGACGCCGCGTTCGCACACCTGCCCGCACCGGGGGTCAGCGCCCTCACTGCGTTGCTCGCGGTCCCCAGCAGCCACGTCGAGCCGTGGGCCAAGGCGTGTCTCGCCGCGCGCCAGGGCCTCGCCGCCGACGCGCCCTACCTGGCGATCTGCAGGCCCGCCGACGATCACCCGCTGAGCGTCCAGTTCCGCCCCACCGCCGGCGCGAACACCAAGTCGTCGGACCTGCCGCAGATCTCCGGCCTCGACATCGAGACCCCCGTGTTCGCTCGCCTCGAGCTCGGCCCTGACGCGCTGTGCGCCCGGGGGCTCGGCTCCCCGGACGGCGTGGTCTGGACCTTGCTGGCCGAACAATGCTTCGCCGCGCCCCTGACCCACCTCGGCATCACCGGCTCCTCCCACGACGCCGGCGAGCTGCGCCTGCTGTTCGCCGATCTGCAGCTCACGACCCGCGGACCGCTCGCCGCCGGGGACTTCACGGTCAGCCCGCTCGGCGCGGCGACAGGCAGCGTCGCCGAGGGCCCATGAGGCGGAGGGACGAGGCCGACAGCCGCGCGCTGCCAGACGCCAAGAGCGCGGTTCGACGGCGCAGGGCCGTGATACGGGCCAGCTTGCTTCCTGGAGGCAGCCGTAATACCATCGGGCTTCTTGGTGAACGCACAACGGCAGAGACGCCACATCATGGCCAATCCCTGTCGTATCGTAAGTTCGTGGCTTTATCTCGGTGACGTTCCGACCGCCTGCGAACTTGCACGCAACGCCGTCCCCGACTCGTGTCAGGCCATCGGGCCGGCGTAGACGCAGGCGCGCAGAAAGATCCTCACATGAACCTCAAGATGGCAAATCAGGTGCTCGCGGAGATCGAGGACGGACTCAACGGAGGCCTCGCCACCGTCGACCTGTTCAGCAAGTCGACCGGCATGACCGTGGCCGGCATCCGCAGCTCGCCCAAGGCCTGCGCCCTCTTCAACATCCTCTCCGAGCGCATCACCGAGACGATCAAGAAGTCCGGCCTGCCCGTGCCCGAGTACGTGTCGCAGACGCTGCTCCGCCTCGGTGAGGACGCCAGCGTCATGATCGTCGTCATCGACCTGACCGAGAAGTACCGCATGGGTCTCGCCGTCGACTGCAACAAGGCCCAGCTCGGCGTGCTCGTCAGCGTGGTCCTCCCGGACGCCATCCCGCGTCTGCGCGAAGCCCTGCACTGAGCCGCAGCCCTTGCGGACCAAGCATTCCAGGTCGCGGTCACACCGCGGCCTGGAATCGTCGCGTCCACCCGGATAAGCTGGCGCCGGATGAAGCTCCTGGTCGTCGAGGACAATCGCAAGCTCGCCAGCTTCCTGCAGCGCGCGCTCAGCGAGGAGGGCTACATCGTCGACCTCGTCGAGGATGGCGCGCTCGCCTGGACGCAGATCGCCGCCATCAACTATGACCTGGTGATCCTCGACTGGATGCTGCCCGGCCTCGACGGACTGTCCGTCTGCCGCGCCGTTCGGGCCTCCGGCTCCGCCGTCCCCATCCTCATGCTCACCGCCCGCGCCGAGGTCGGCGAACGCATCACCGGCCTCGACGCCGGCGCCGACGACTACCTCGCCAAACCATTCGACCTCGGCGAGCTGCTCGCCCGCGTCCGCGCCCTCGGCCGCCGCAGCGCCGCCCCCGTGCTCCTCGCCGGCCCGCTCCGCATCGACCGCAGCACCCAGAGCGCCACCCTCGACGGCCGCAAGCTCGAGCTCACCCCGCGCGAGCTGGCCCTGCTCACCTACCTCGTCGGCCACGCCGGCAAGCCGGTCCCGCGCACCGAGCTGCTCGCCAAGGTCTGGGACACCGCCTTCGACCCCGGCTCGAACGTGGTCGAGGTCCACGTCAAGAACCTGCGCGGCAAGCTCGGGGCCCACGCGGAGGCGCTGGAGACCGTGCGCGGCGTCGGTTATCGCTGGAGGACCGAGCCATGAGGCTCAGGACGCGGCTGCTGCTGTCGGTCACCGCGGTGACGGCGGCGGTGCTGCTGGC
>Ga0116158_10002285_pt1 | contig 16958 bp, 16 predicted proteins | sample AD_UKC052_MetaG_FD_89883 | JGI IMG/M metagenome (GOLD analysis project Ga0116158, IMG submission 89883) | Active sludge microbial communities of municipal wastewater-treating anaerobic digesters from USA - AD_UKC052_MetaG | ecosystem: Engineered > Bioreactor > Anaerobic > Digestate | place: USA... | reverse complement strand
GAGGCGGGTTTAGTTTGCCGGCCATCGAGGGAGAGCGGCCGGCCCGATGCCACGGGCGCCGCCGACCCTCAACAAACCAACGAGCCCGGCTCGCCAGCGATCCCATCCACGATGGGCGCAGGGCGGCCACAAGGAGAACACGCATCATGCTCACCTACTGGATGGATGTGAACGACCCCTTCCGCGCCTTCGATGCCGTGCGCCGCCGCATGGATCAGGTCTTCCGCGAATACGACGAGTCGGCCGCACCCCGCGCCCGCGTCACCTATCCGCGGGCCAGCCTGCGAGACACGAAGGAAGGCTTCGTGCTCACCGCCGAGGTCCCCGGCCTCGGTGAGAACGACATCCAGATCTCCGCAACCATGGACAGCCTGACCATTACCGGCGAGCGCCAGGCCAAGGCGCCCGAGGGCTACGCGGTCCATCGCCAGGAGCGCGGCGCGCTCCGCTTCGCCCGCAGCTTCGCGCTGCCCGCCAAGATCGACGTCGACAAGGTCGTCGCCAGCGTCAAGCACGGCGTCTTGACGGTGACGATGCCCAAGCACCCGGAGTCGCAGCCCAGGGCGATCACGGTCAAGGCCCAGTAGCCCCGCAGGGCCCGCCAGGACCGCAGATTCCCGACCGCGCGATACACAAGGAGGAACCACGCCATGAACCAAGACAAGAACCTTGCCCCGAAGACCGAGACCACCGCGGAGTCGACCACGACCAGGCCAGTGGTCGCTCCGACGGTCGACATCTACGAGAACGAGCGCGAGTACCTGATCCTCGCCGACCTGCCGGGCGTGCCCAGCGACGGGGTCCGCATCCGCTTCGAGAACGGTGAGCTCAGCCTCGACGCCACCCGCCAGAACGGCGAAAGCGGAGAGATCATCGGCACCGAGATCGTCGCTGCCGACTATCGCCGCCTGTTTCGCATCCCCGAGACCGTCGACAGCGAGGCGATCGACGCCAAGCTGCAAAACGGGGTTCTCCACCTCGTGCTGCCCAAGGCCAGCAAGGCTCGCCCGCGCCAGATCAGCGTAAAGGCCAACTGATCCGCGGCGCATCCGCCTCGCCCCGGTGCGAGTCGATTCATCGGGGCGAAGCTGCGCGAACAAGTCCGGTGAGCGAGAGGCGCGGCGCCCCCAGTGGCGACCGCGCCTCGTGTATTTCGTGCGCATGACTGCGCGGCCGCCGTTCGGATGCGACCGGTTCCCGGGCCGTGACGATCGGGTACCATGCCGGCGCCCGGCCCCCCCGCCGTGGCAACAAGGAGTGGCATGAACATCCCGGTCCTCAGCTCGCGCATCGATTCGGTGACCGTCTACCGCCAGGGCGCGCTGGTCTGCCGCACGGCGATCGTGCTCGCGGCGCAGCCGGTGCCGGCGCAGGTCAAGCTCATCAACCTGCCGCTCAGCCTCGACGATGCCAGCGTGCGGGTCCGCGTCGAGGGTGAGGGCGGCGACCTGCCGGTGGCGAGCGACGTGCGCGTGGCCCTCGATCTCGCGGTCGTCGACGAGCACCTGCCGCCGCCCGACGACGAGGCGCTCAAGCAGGCGCGGCGGGCCCTCGCCGAGGTCGCCGAGCACCTCGTGCATCTGCGGGCCCAGCGGCGTCGCTTCGAGCGTCTGCAGATCTTCGAGCGCCCGACCGGCAAGCGCGGCACGCCACCGTCGGCCTCGCCGGTGCGCGCTCGCCTGGTGATGCTCGACTTCCGACACAAGGGGATCGCCGCGCTCGACGAGCGCATCCAGGAGGCGCTCGGTCAGGAGCGCCGCGCCACCCGGCACAAGGACGACCTCGAGCACCGTCAGCGCGCCGCCTCGAAGGCCCGGCAGGCGCGTCCGCACGAGCTGCGCAAGGCCGCGATCATCGCCCTGCGCGGCCACACGATCCCGACCCACCCGGTCCGCGTGATCGTCGAGTACATGGTCCCCGGCGCCCGCTGGGCCCCCTCCTACGCGATCTCGCTGGCCAAGGACATGAGCCAGGCGACCGTCTCCGTGCGCGCCGTCGTCGCCCAGCGCAGCGGCGAGGACTGGAGCGGCGTCAAGCTCACGCTCGCCACCGCCGACGCCCAGCGCTGGACCGAGCTCCCCGAATTGCAGGTGCTCCGCATCGGTCGCAGGCAACCTCCGGTCCAGCGCCGCGGCTGGCGAGCACCACCGATCGGCGCCCGCGAATTGTTCGCCGACTTCGACCGCTTCCTCGCCGCGAACACCATCGAGGCCAAGCCTCCGGCTGGCACCGGTCGCCCCGAGGAGCCCGTCTACAACATGCTCGACGACGACGACGAGTCGCCGGCCGACGGCCGCAGCATGACCCGCAGCGGCTCGATCAACAGCGAGCAGATGGAGATGATGAAGTCGATGGCGAAGGGCGCACCGCCGCAGGTCTCCGCGCCCAGCCGCAGCAAGAAGCCGCAAGCGCCGATGCCGATACAACAGGCGCGCTCGTCCAGCGCGCCCGGTTCCCCCAGCTTCGGCGCAGCGCCGCCCACACCGATGGCCGCGTCGATGGATGCGTCGGTCATGCCGATGCCGAAGCGCGGCGGAGGCATCGCCGGTGCGATCGGCGGACTGCTCGGCGGCAGCGGCGGTGGTGGTGGTGCCCCCGAGGGCAGCGCCTTCGCGCCCCAGGACAACCTCCAGCCCGAGCCCGAGCACGCCGCGGCCCCCGAGCAGCTCGCCTACGGCAACCTGCGCATGCCTGGCCCAACGGACAGCCGCCGCGGCAGCCTCATCGTCGCCCAGCGGCGCGAGCGTTACCTCTAGATGTTGTGGGTCCGCGAGGTCACCCGCGAGATCGACGTCGTCGCCCTGATCGATCATGCCGTCAACAGCGCCCAGCAGGCCGGCAGCAGCGGACCGCCGCCCCGGCATCAGCTCGCGGCCTCGCTCGGCGGCTTCGATTATGTCTACGCGGCCGACGGCGTCGTCGACATCCCCGCGGACGGCGACTTCCACGGCATCCCGCTGATGGCCCGCCAGGCCCCGATCGAGCTCGGCTACGTGGTCGTGCCGCGCGAGAGCACCGACGTGTTTCGCCACGTCACGCTCAAGAACCCGCTCGAGGCCCCGCTGCTGCCCGGCCCGGCCGACATCTACGTCGGCGGCGATTACTTGCTGAGCACCGACCTGCGGGTCGCGCCGCCGCGCGGCGAGGTCAAGATCGGCCTCGGCGTCGAGCAGGCGATCAAGGTCTCGCGCAACACCAGCTTCGCGGAGGAGACCGCCGGCCTGATGGGCGGCTCGCTCGCGCTGCGCCACGAGATCACGCTCGAGGTCGCCAACCGCCGCGAGCGGCCGATCAACATCGAGGTCCAGGAGCGCCTGCCGACCCTGCGCGAGCGTGAGGACGAGATCCAGCTCGACCTGGTCCAGGTCGATCCGCCCTGGATCGACTACGACCCCGAGGACTACGCGCTCAAGGGCGGTCACCGCTGGCAGCTGCAGATCCCGCAGGGCCAGGTCCGCAAGCTGCGCGTCGTGTATGTCGTCAAGATCTCCGCGAAGAAGGAACTCGTCGGCGGTAATCGTCGGGAGCAATAACCATGTCCGAGCCCACCATCGTCGATAAACCCCTCGATGAATCCTCCGGCTTCTCCGCGCCGCTCATCGACTTCAAGGCCCCCGTCGTCGAGGTCACCGTGCTCGAGGACCGCGCCCACGTCGTCCGGCGCGGCACCGTCGAGCTCCACGGCGGCATGACCCGACTGCGCGTCACCGGCGTCGCCCCCGTGCTCGCCGACAAGACCCTCTGCGCCGCCGTCGTCCAGTCCGGGCAAAAACTCGCCGACGCCACCCGCGAGCGCATCAACGACGTCCGGGTCAAACGCTCGCGCCTGGTGCTCGGCGAGGACAAGCCCGAGCAGCGCCGCGCGCTCGAGGCCGAGCTCGAGCAGGAGACCCGCAAGCTCGAGGTCCTGCGCGCCCACCTCGAGCTGGCGCGCGCGCAGCAGGGCAGCCTCGACAACGTCGCCGAGGTCACGGTCGCCGACATCGGCGTCGACGTCAGCCACGGCCAGGCCAGCGCCGAGGTCTGGCGCCAGCTGCTCGAGCAGATCGCCGCCCAGGAGGAGGCCGTCCGCAAGCAGCGCCTCGACCTCGAGTTCGAGCTCGCCGAACACGAACAACACATCGGCCGCCTGCGCGCGCGCCTGGCCGCCACCGCCCAGCTCAGCGATGCCAACGCCGCCGAGGTCATCGTCGAGGTCTGGTCCGCGGCCGCCGGCGTCTACGTCGTACAGGTCGATTACATCGTGCCCGGCGCCTGCTGGCGGCCCTATCACCGCGCCCAGCTGGTCGAGCTCGTGCAGGGCAAAGAGCCCGTGCTGCACTTCACCAGCGAGGGCTGCGTGTGGCAGAACACCGGCGAGGACTGGAACGACGTCCAGTTCATCTTCTCCACCGAGCGGCCCTCGCTCGGGGTCGAGCCGCCGCAGCTGGCGAGCGAGCAGTTGTATGTCCAGCGCAAGACCGAGGCGCTGGTGGTCGAGGCCCGCGAGCAGGAGGTGCAGACCACCGGCCTCGGCGCGGCGCCGCGTCAGCACTCGGCGGAGCTGCCGGGCATCGACGACGGCGGCGAGGCGTTGAAGCTGCGCTCACAGGTCAAGGCGAGCGTGCCCGGCGACGGCCGTCCGCATCGGGTGCCCTTGATGGCCTTCACCTCGCCGACCAGCACCGAGTGCGTCTTGATGCCGGAGCTGGCGGAGGCGGTGGTTCTCAAGAGCATGCACGTCAACCGCTCGCAGCAGCCGATCCTCGCCGGTCCGGTCGACCTCGTGCGCGCGGGCGGCTTCGTCGGTCGCAGCTCGCTGCTGTTCATCGCCCCGGGCGAGAACTTCGCGATCGGCTGGGGCCCCGACGGTGCGCTCCGGGTCCAGCGCAGCGTCGAGCTCGCCCGTGAGGACCGCGGCATGATGAGCTCCTGGACCACCCAGGCGCATACCATCAAGGTGAAGATCTCCAACCTCGGCGCGCTGGCTCGCACGATCCACGTCACCGAACGCGTGCCTGTCTCGGAGGTCGAGAAGCTGCGCATCGAGGTCGACACCGCCGGCACCAGCGACAAGGCCAAGGCCGACACCAACGGCTTCCTCCACTGGACCGTCGAGCTCCCCGGCTTCGGGCGCAAGACCGTCGAGCTGCGCTACCTGGTGCGCAAACACGCAGACGTCGTCGGCGTGTAAGCGCGCGCCCGATCGACCGATCCGGATTAACCCGGGACACCCTCGGCGCCCGCGGAACATTGTCCGTGGGCGCCACCGCTGCCATATTTGCGCGGTGCTAGATGTAGACGATCTGGAGGCGGAGCTCGGCCGGCTGCGTGCCGACAACGAGCGCCTGCAGGTCGAGGCCGCCGCCAACGCCTCGGCGAACGAGAATTTTCGCGTCCTCTTCGAGTACTCCTCCGACGCCCACCTGATCTTCGACCAGCACGGCATCATCGACTGCAACAACGCGGCGATCATGATGCTGAGCTGCGAGGACAAGACGCAGCTGCTGAACCTCCACCCCGCCCAGCTGTCGCCCGAGCGGCAGCCCGACGGTCGCCTCTCGCTCGAGAAGAACATCGAGATGGACTCGATCGCCCGGGTGCACGGCCATCATCGCTTCGAGTGGATGCACCGCCGCCTCACCGGCGAGGACTTCCCGGTCGAGGTCACGCTGACGCCGGTGGTGCTGTCGTCCGGACCGGCGCTGCTGGTGGTCTGGCACGAGCTGACAGAGATCAAGCGCCGCGAGGCCGAGCTGCGCGCGCAGGTCGAGCTCATCCGCCAGCAACAGGCGGAGATCCATCGCCTCTCGATGCCCGTGATCGAGGTCTGGCACGGAGTCCTGATGGTCCCCGTGCTCGGCGCACTCGACCGCGAAGCCGCCGCGTCGCTCACCACGCCGGTGCTCGATGCCATCACCCGCACCGGCGCTCGCGCCATCATCATCGACCTCACCGGCCTCACCGGCGCCGACCTCCCGACCGCTCGCCACCTCGCCCGACTGCTCACCGCGACCCGACTGCTCGGCGCCGAGGGCATCGTCGTCGGCATCGGCCCCGCCGTCGCCCAGGCCTTCATCGCCGCGGGCGCCGAGTTCTCGCGCGTGCGCACCCTCGCGACCCTGCGCGAGGCATTGCAGCGCTGCCTTCGCAGCGCCTGAGCGCGACCCTTCAACCCCGCGACTGACGCAGCCGCGGCAACCACACCAGCAACCGCGCGACGCTCAGCAGCACCGCCACGGCCACCGCGACGTCGGCGATGCGCAGCAGCGGCGCGAGGCCGATCGCCGGACCCAGCGCGACGGCCAGCAGGAACAACACGGTGAAGCCGGGACCCGCCGCGGCGCCCAGCAGCTGCACGGCCGGATGTTTGCCCGCACGCAGCCACTGCAGCAGGCCCGCGAGCGCGAGCACGACGAGGGCCAGCGCGCCGACGCCCGCGAGCGGCCGACCGCTGCGCTGCGCCAGCGCTGCCAGCAGGCCGCCGGCAGCGTCCTGATCACGCAATGGCCCGGTCATGCCGGTCAGCAGGACCTCGCCCGGATGCGGGTGATAGAGGTCGGCGCCCGGGTTGCCGCTCGGGGCGTCCTGCGCATGCACGGGGATCAGCGCGAGGCTGGTCTCGGCGTGCTCGGCCGGCAGGCGCGCGCCATGATGGACCTCGACCGCGAAGTGATAACTCGGCGGCTCGAGGTGCGGCCCGCTGTGGTCGGGCAGCAGCTTGGCGAGCTTCTCGAAGTCGATGTCCTCGCGCTTGTTGCACCGGATCTTGACGGTCCTGGCGATCTCACAGTCGCTCGGTGCGAAGCGCAGGCGCCCGAACATGACGTAGTTGCGGACCCGGATCCGCAGGTCGAGCGAAGGGTCGTCACGATGACGCAGCACCACCGTGTCGGTCGCCGCGAGGAAGTCCCACGGCGGGACCTCGAGCTCACCGAGACGATTGACGAAGCCGAGCTCGAGCCCGCGTGCCGGCGGATCCAACCGCAGGTGCGCGACGGTGCCGGGCTGCAGGCCGCCATCGACCGGCGCAGCGAGGGCCATCGGCGGCGCGGCCTCACCGTGATCGGCGAACGGACCGGCATAGTTGAGCGTCATCAGGTCGCGCAGCGCCGGGCTCGGCAGCGCGTCCTTGGGTGCCGGCTCGCGGACGATCGACATGCGCTCGCCGCCGGCGAGCTTGAAGCCCCGCAGCACGTTGGCCTCGAAGCGAAAGTCGCCGATGTTGAGGAAGGGCCCGACGAGGTCGCGCGCGACCATCAACTGGCGGATGTTGATCGTCGGATCGACCGGCCGCAGCTTCAGGAACGGCCCGACCTTGGTGTCGACCAGCTCACGCGTGACGGGGATCCGCAGGTCGAAGCCCGGGTTCGCGCCGCGCACTGGATCCTTGTCGCGCAGGATCACCGTGTCGACGTTGCGCGTGAAGTCCCAGCCCGGCGCCGCGACGATGTTCTCCTCGCGGAACAACTCTCCGTAGCGATGGCCCCGCGGATCGGCCCGCAGCACCACCGGATACTTCTGGCCCTCCTCGAGCCCGGCGTCCGCCGGCAACACGATCAGCTGGCCATACTCGCTCGGCGCAAGGCCGGCTCGCAGCGGCCGCTCGAGCGGCAACAGCTCGCGCCCCGCGACCTCCACCGCCGTGCTCGCGCCGCTCACCGCCGCGCCGAGACCCGTCAACAAGGCCACCGCCGCGGTCACCAGCGGCGCGCTCCAGGCCCCGCGGCGACCCAGCGCCGCCGCCTGACCGAGGCCACCGGTCGCGCCCGCCACCGCCGCCCGCAGCACGCCCTGCGCCGCCACACCGAATACGCCGCCGACCGCCGCCGCGCCGCCGAAGGCCTCGCTCGACATGCTCGCCAGCACCTGCGAGAGCGCAGCCGCGTCGCCGAACACCAGCAGCAACATCACCGCCGCATGCACCGCGAGGCCGACCAGCGCGACCGGACCCAGCCAGCGTCCGGGCCCGCGCAGCGCCAGCACCGTCAATGCCGCGAGGCCGAGGCCGACCGCCCAGGGCGTGACCGAGGCGCTCAGATTCGCCGCCTCGGCGGCCTGCTGGGTGTGCAACGCGGCGCCGGCGAGCAGCGCGGCGAAGGTCGCCGCGAGCGCCTGCGCGACCGAGAACGCTTGCCCGAGCGCCGTGGTGCCGCGCGCCTGAATCGGTGCCCCGGACAGCCGCGCCTCGGCGCCCTGGATCGCCGCGCCGGCGAAGCATGCGAGCACCATCCACACCAGCGCCCCGACCCCGCCGAGCTGGATCGCGACCAGAGCCCCGACGACGCCGGAGAACGCCGCGCCTGCGAGGCCGGCGGACAACTGCGTGGTCGGGGAAGGATCGGCGGTGGGTGAGCTCGGGCGAGCCCGGCTCAGCAGGACCGCGAGGGCCGCGAGGGCGCCGGCGGTGAGGACGACGAGCACGAGGGCGCGGGCAAGCAGGTCATGGGCGCCGCCGAGGGCCGCGGGAGTGAGTGCGAGCATAGGTTCTCGAGGGGCTGGCGGAGGTGCACAGGAATCGAACCTGCCCGGGAAGCTCCTCGCATCCTGCACCGGTGTTGAAGACCGGGGGCCGCACCAGCGCGCCGAGCACCTCCGCGGCGCAGCATAGCCCAGGGAGGTGCGGACGGGAAAGCGAGCCGAGGCGAGCCGGACTCACTTCGCGGGGTCGGGCTCGGGCTCGGGCTCGGGGGTGATCCCACAAACGTCGAGGCAACCGGTCTGCGCGAACAGGGAGTCGCCGCGGGCCTGGAACAGGTACTTCGAGCTGGTGCCGTCGCTGTTGAACAGCGCCTCGGGCAGCGGCTGGAACAGGTAGGTCGAGTTGTAGCCGGGGTATTCCTCGAGCTTGACCGGCGTGGTCTTCGGGTCGCCGCTCTCCGGCGCCGCGTCCGTCCAGGTCATCAGGCTCTTCTCGTAGGTGTATGTGAAGCAGCGGCACTCGAACTTGTCGACATCGCACAGCGCCTGCGTCAGGTCGGTGCGGTCCATCGAGTCGAGGCAGCTCGCGGTCGCCACCACCCCCGCCTCCATGTCGAAGTGGATCAGGAACTTGTCGACCCGGGAGGCGGTGTCGAACGGCACCAGCCCCTTCCCGTCGATATCGTACTGAAACAGCGACCAGGTGCCGTCTTCTTCGAAGAGCACGTCGCGGCCCTCCTCTTTACAGGCGCCGGCGAGGACTGTGAGGGCACAGAGGGCTCCAGGGAGGAACTGCTTGAGGGTGCGCATGGGCCGGGGCACGCTACCACATGCCGCCGCGAGGGGTGAATTTGGACCCGATGTGGGGGGGTCGCGACGAAGGATAATGGGCGTGCCGTGGTTGACAGCACCCGGCCAGATGTTTAGCTTCACGCGCGCTGTGCCCGCTAAACGCGACTATTACGAGGTTCTGGGGGTCGAGCGTGGAGCAGCCACGCCCGACATCAAGAAGGCCTATCGCAAGATGGCCATGCAGCATCACCCGGACCGCAACCCGGGGGACGCGGCGGCGGAGGAGCGCTTCAAGGAGGCCGCCGAGGCCTTCGAGGTGCTGGGCGACGACGGCAAGCGCAAGCTCTACGACCAGTACGGACATGAGGGACCGTCCCGCGCCGGCTTCAGCGGCTTCCAGGGCACCGACGAGATCTTCAGCCGCTTCGGCGACCTGTTCGGCGACCTGTTCGGCAACCTCGGCGGGCAGGGCGGCCGACGCGGCGGACCGCAGCGCGGCGCGGACCTCAAGACCCGGGTCGTGATCCCCTTCGCCGAGGCCGTTGCTGGCATCGAGCGCGAGATCACCGTCCCGCGGCGCGACGCCTGCGAGGATTGCGATGGCAGCGGCGCCGCGGCCGGCACCCAGCCGCAGACCTGCCAGACCTGCAACGGCCAGGGCCAGGTCATCCATCGCCAGGGCTTCTTCACCGTGCAGACCGCGTGCCCGCGCTGCCACGGCGAGGGCCAGACGATCGCCACCCCGTGCCGCGGCTGCGGCGGCACCGGCGTGGTCCAGAAGGAGACCACGCTCAAGCTCAACATCCCCGCCGGCGTCGATGACGGCCAGACCCTGCGCATCCCGGGCCGCGGCATGGCGGGCGCCAAGGGCGGCCCGGCCGGCAACCTCTATGTCGTCGTCGCCGTCGAGCCCGACCCTCGCTTCCAGCGCGACGAGTTCGACATCCACAGCAAGATCACGATCTCCATGGTCCAGGCCGCGCTCGGCTGCACCGTGAAGTCGCCGAGCCTGCAAGGCGAGGTCGAGGTCGAGGTCGACGCCGGCACCCAGCCCGCGCACGTCATCCTCCGCAAGGGCAAGGGCATCCCCGTGCTCGGCGGCCGCGGCAACGGTGACCACCATATCCACGTCGAGGTCTCGGTCCCCGCCAAGCTCTCCAGCGAGCAAGAGGAGATCCTTCGTGAGCTCGCCGAGTCCTTCGGCGAGGCCGTCAGCGAGAAGAAGGGCTTCTTCAGCTCGCTACGCAAGCGCAAGCGCTGAGGCCCGCGGCGGAGCTCGGCCGATCAGCCGGGCACGTGATCACGAGCCCATGCGCTGATGGGTACCGTCGCAGTACGGCTTGCCGCTCGAGTGCTTGCAGTTGCACAGCGCGACCTCGCGGGTCTCCTTCAGGCGCAGCTTGACCGGCTTGATGTCGGTGACCTCGTGGGTGCCGTCGCAAAACGGCTGGGTCTTCGAGCGCCCGCAGGCGCACCACCAGTAGATGCCCGGCTCGAGCGTGAGCACCGTCGGGGCGCAGCTGGCGACGAGGGGCTTGTCGGTGCTCTCGCCGTCCACAATCGGCAAGTGGGGCTTGTCGTCGGTCATGCTCCAGATCTACACCGAAGCCGCGTCGTCGTGGTCCGCACGCGGCAGGTCGCCCGGCAGGTGCTGGACGGGCGCTCCTTCGCGCACGAGCCCCTCGACCAGCACGCGCGCGTAGAGGCGGCTCCAGCCCGGGTGGCTCTTCTCGGAGATGCGCCCGAACTTGCCGCCCAGAAAGCTGCCGGCGATCGTGCGGCACGGCGGCGCGGGTCCGGAGATCTCGAGCAGCACACCATCGGCGAGCACCAGACGGTCACCGGTCTGCACGGTGTCCCAGTCGAGGCCGGTGATCGTCAGGTTCTCGCCGGTGGTGCCCGGGGCGATCGGGTGGCCCTCGGCCGCGAGCGCCGCGATGCGCTCACTTGCGAACAAACACACCGCACGATCGGGCCCGCCGTGGTGCTCGAGGTCCAGCTGGCGATCGCCCGCGACCCCGTGGCTGGTCAGCAAGGCGGCGACGACCGGCAGCTTGGGCACACCACCCGCGGCCGCCACGTTGATGCGCACGACCCGGGCCAGGCATGAGCCAGCTGTCGCATCCGTCGTCGGCGCGGCGCTCACGACCTCACCGGGCCTTCGTGTCGCCGCACTTCTGGATCTCTTCCATGGTCGTGGCCTTGATCGCGCAGTCGATCTCGGCCTTGTTGCCGCGCTCGTTGCAGTCCTTGAGCAGGTCGGGGCGCATGCCCTCGGCGACCTGCCGCGTGATGTCACCGGCCTCGCCCTGCTGACCCGCGGACATCTGCTGCACGAAGTTGTCGACGAACTTCTTGCAGTCGTCCTCGGTGGGCTTTCCACCGCAGGCACCGACGGCGAGGGAGACGACGAAGCCAGAGGCGATGAACAGGGTGGTGGTGCTTCGCATGGTGGTCCTTGTCGGGCGGGCAAGTTAGCGGAGGGACCCCGCCGGGGCAACTATCCCGGCCCCGTCCCCATCGGCGCCCTCATGCGGAGAACGCCGTCGGAGCCGCCGTGTGGCCCTGTTTCAGGCCTCGTCCATGAACGGATAACGGTGGCCCTGCAAGCCGGCGAAGTTCTCCTTGATCGTGCGCGGGGAGATCCAGCGGATCAGGTTCAGCATACTGCCGGCCTTGTCGTTGGTGCCGCTCGCGCGGCTGCCTCCGAAGGGCTGCTGGCCGACCACGGCGCCGGTCGGCTTGTCGTTGATGTAGAAGTTGCCCGCGGCATGCCGCAGCGTCGCGGTCGCCGCGGCGATCACCGCCCGGTCCTGGGCGAAGAACGCCCCGGTCAGCGCGTACTCGCTGCTGCGCTCGCACAGCGCCAGCGCATCCTTGTACTTGTCCGCGGGGTACACGAACACGCTCAGCACCGGCCCGAACAGCTCCTCTTTCATGGTCCGGTAGTCGGGCTCCTTGGCGACGATCACCGTCGGCCGGATGAAGTAGCCCTCCTTGTCGTCGCACTCGCCGCCGAAGACCTCGTCGACGCGACCGCCCTGGCGCTGGCGGGCCTCGTCGATCGCCTCCTTGAGCTTGTTGTAGCTGCGCGCGTCGATCACGGCGCCCATGAAGTTACGGAAGTCCTCGACCGGCCCGACCTTGATCTTCGGCAGCTCGTCGGCGATGCGCTCGCGGACCTGCGGCCACAGCGAGTCGGGGATGTACGCCCGCGACGCCGCCGAGCACTTCTGGCCCTGATACTCGAAGGACCCGCGCAGCAGGTTGTTGACCAGCGACTCGACGTCCGCGCTCGGGTGCGCGAACACGAAGTCCTTGCCGCCGGTCTCGCCGACCAGCCGCGGGTAGGCGGCGTAGTTGTCGATGTTGTTGCCGATGCTGCGCCACATGCCCTTGAACACCGGCGTCGAGCCCGTGAAGTGCACGCCGCCGAGGTCGCGGTGGCCGATCACCGCGTCGCCGACCTGCGCGCCCGAGCCCGGCACGAAGTTGATGACGCCCGGCGGCAACCCGGCCGCGTGCAGCAGCTCCATGATCACGCTACCGCTCAGCACGGAGGTCGAGGCCGGCTTCCACACCACCGTGTTGCCGCACAGCGCCGGCGCGGTCGGCAGGTTGCCGGCGATCGAGGTGAAGTTGAAGGGCGTCACCGCGAACACGAAGCCGTCGAGCGGCCGGTACTCGACCCGGTTCCAGGTCCCCGGCGACGAGATCGGCTGCTCGCGGTACAGCTGGGTCAGGTAGTGGACGTTGAACTGGAAGAAGTCGATGAGCTCGCAGGCCGCGTCGATCTCGGCCTGATGCGCCGTCTTCGACTGGCCGAGCATCGTCGCCGCGTTCAGGCGGTCGCGGAACTCGCCGCGCAGCAGCGTCGCCGCGCGCAGGAACACCGCCGCGCGGTCCTCCCAGTCGAGCGCGGCCCACTCGCCGCGCGCCGCCTGGGCCGCCGTGATCGCGTCGTTCACATCCTTCGCGCTCGCCTGATGAAACACCCCGTGCTGCTCGCGCCGATGATGCGGGCAGATCAGCGGCGAGGTGTTGCCGGTGCGCACGGCCTTGCCACCGATCCACAGCGGCACATCGAAGGTCTGGCCGGCGAGTCCGGCGTAGACGGCTTTGAGCCGGGCGCGCTCGGGGCTCCCGGGCGCGTAGCTCAGCACCGGCTCGTTGATGGGTTCGGGGACGCGAAACAGACCAAAGGACATCGGCGACGAAACTCCGGAGGGTGACGACAGCATGCCCGGAAACCCGCGCGCTTGCGACGGTCGCCGCGAGGCGACGCTGCTCACGTCGACGGCCTCCGCGGGCCGATCAGGGCCGGCCGGCGCGGGCCGATGGGGTCGTCATCACGGCGACCGGCGCCGACGCGGCCGCAGCAGGCCCGCGAGCGCGAGCAGGCAGGCGAGTGGTGCGCCGACCTCGGTGTCGATCACACAGCCGCGGCCGCCCAGTCGGGGCGGGCCGAGGTCGGGCGCCGGCGGGGTGATCCTCGGCGCTTCACGGTCCGAGGGCTCCGTGGTCGGCGGCCGCGTTCGCGGGGTGGTGCCGGGCCCGAGCACCGCGAGGTCCTCGTCGGCGGTGCTGGACAGGCGGGTCCGCGAGCAGCGGTTGTCGGTCAGCTCGCCGTCGTCGCCGCGCCCGGCATAGATCACGTAGACCTTGCCGACCGCGAGGTTGCGCTCACAGCCCGAATCGCTGACCCGCGTGGCCATCTGCACCGCCGCCCCGAGCTCGCCCTTCCACACGCGCAGCACCTCGAGCTCGTAGTGGATCACGGTCAGGCTGATGCTGTCGCCGGGCTCGACCCGCGGCTGTGCGCTGACCCGGGCCTCGAACACCGCCTCGGCGCGGTCGACGGCGACGGCGGGGGCCGGTGGCGCCATGCACGTGCAGGCGCTTGCTACGTGAGGAAGCGCCCAGAGCGCGAGCACCAGGGCCACCCCGGCGGTGCGCAAGAGAGGTTGCCGCGGCAAGGCGGCCAAGCTACCCCCTGCGGGGTCGTCGGGGCAAGTCAGCCCCGATGCGCGAGTTCGGCGAGCGGGCGTGTGGCCGCTTTGGCGAGCGGCGCCGCGAGTTCGCCGCAGCTTCCTCGCGATTTCCTCGGAACGTTGGCCGGGGCGGGCAGATTGCCAAGCGCCCGGCACATGCCTTAGATAGCGCCGCCTCGCCGCGGCGAGACGAGAGGTTCGAGATGCTCACGGTTTCCGAAGTCACCAAGTCCTATGGCGGGAAGGTCCTGTTCGACGATGTCACCACCAGCTTCGAGCCGGGGCACCGTTATGGCCTGACCGGGGCGAACGGCGCCGGCAAGTCGACCTTCATGAAGATCCTCGCGGGCCAGCTGGAGCCCGACAAGGGCACGGTCTCGAAGCTGCCGCGCACGCGCCTGAGCGTGCTCCACCAGGACCACTACCGCTACGAGAACGACCGCATCCGCGACGTCGTGATCATGGGCAACAAGAAGCTCTGGGCGGCGATGTCCGAGAAGGAGCGCCTGCTGGCCAGCGGCGAGATGAGCGACGAGATCGGCATGCGCCTCGGCGAGCTCGAGGGCACGATCGCCGAGGAGAACGGCTACGGCGCCGAGTACGAGGCCGAGCAGCTGCTCGAGGGCCTCGGCCTCAAGTCCGCCGAGCAGGAGCAGCCGCTCAAGAACCTGACCGGCGGCATGCGCCTGCGGGTGCTGCTGGCCCAGGCGCTGTTCGGCACCCCGGACATCCTGCTGCTCGACGAGCCGACCAACCATCTCGACCTCGAGTCGATCCACTGGCTCTCGAACTTCTTGATGGAGTACCGCGGCGTGCTGATCGTGATCTCGCACGATCGCCACTTCCTCAACGAGGTGTGCACCCACACCTCCGACGTCGACTACCAGAACATCATCGGCTACACGGGCGGCTACGACGAGATGCTGAAGCAGAAGATCCAGTACCGGATCTCCGCGGAGAAGGGCAACTCCAGCAAGCAGAAGAAGATCGCCGAGCTCAAGGAGTTCATCCAGCGCTTCGGCGCCAACGCCAAGAAGGCGAGCCAGGCCCAGTCGCGGCGGCGGGCGATCACCAAGATCGACCTCGTCGACCTCAAGCGCTCCAACATTGCCCGCCCCTTCATCCGCTTCGACCCCAAGGTCCAGAGCGGCAAGCTCGTGCTCGCGGTCGACAAGCTGTGCAAGACCTTCGAGCACCCGGTGATCAAGGACCTGACCTTCAACGCCACGCGCGGCGAGAAGATCGCGGTCGTCGGCCCCAACGGCATCGGCAAGACCACGCTGCTCAAGCTGCTCGCCGGCGTCTACGAGGCCGACAAGGGCAAGATCACCCAGGGCCACGAGGTCACCCTCGGTTACCTGCCGCAGGACCACGAGGAGGGCATCGGCAAGGCCGACAACATGACGGCCTTCCAGTGGCTGTACCAGTGGGACCCGAAGTCCACCGTCGAGGAGATCCGCGGCCTGCTCGGGCGCATGCTGTTCCCCTCGGAGGACGCCGACAAGCCGGTCAAGGCGCTCAGCGGCGGCGAGACCGTGCGCCTGCTGCTCGCCAAGTTGACGCTGACCAAGCCCAACCTGCTGTTGATGGACGAGCCCACCAACCATCTCGACCTCGAGTCGATCCGCGCGCTCACCGAGGCCCTGCAGCGCTACGAGGGCACGCTGATCCTCGTCAGCCACGACCACTCGATGATCGCCGAGGTCGCCACCCAGGTGCTCGAGCTCAAGGGCGAACGCGGCTACGACCTGTTCCCCGGCAGCTACGAGGAGTTCCTCGAGAAGACCGGCAAGAACGACAAGCGCTGAGCGCAGCCGCGCCAGAGCAGCACAGCCCGGGTCCATGGTCCATGGCCCGGGCTGTCGCGTTTGAACCGCGCTCGCTCAGCCGGTCGGCTTGAGGCGGAAGGCGCGGGCTTCGTCCTGCTCGGGGCGCCAGGGCGTGACCAGGCTGATCGAGCCGTCCGGCTTGACGCTGACGCGAAGGATCATGTTGCCGCGCTCGCAGCGGAGGTCGAACATGCCGATGCGCTCGGTGACGGTGCGCACCCGCTCGAGCTCGCAGCGGCCGAGGCCGCGGACCCAGCGGCGCTTGATGCCGTCGCCCCAGGGCTGCTTGCCGGCGCCATCCGCCTGCCACGGCATCGCCGCGATCACCTCGTCGAAGGCGGCGGCGACGGCCGGGCTCGGCGCGACGCCCGTCACACCGCTGAGCAGCGCGGCGACCTTGCCGGTGCTGTCGAGGCGCAGCGAGAATTCCATGCCGCCGCGCTCGCAGGTGAAGGAGAAGCGGGCCTGCTTGATGCCCTTCTGCCAGACCGGCTGCATCGCGCCGCAGTCACCGACCTGCGCGTGCATCCAATTCATGTGCTCGCGTTGACGGAGGGCCCGGGTGGGGCTGGCGAACAGCGCGGTGGCGCGGCTCTCGTCCCAGCTGTCCAGGTGGTTGTAGAGGGTCACGTACTCGCTGGCGGCCTGCGGCAGGTCGTTCTCATCGAGCACCGGAGATTTCGCGCAGCCCCCGAGACCGAGGGCACCCAACAGCATCAAGCCCAGAAAGCGCATCGCTGGACGGTAACAGGCGACGCGGTCGGCGTCGACGGGGTGCGCAGGGGCTTAGAATTGCTCGCGCGCGCTGAACACCTTCTCGACATACTTTTTGCTGCCGTCGGGGATGCCGCGCTTGCCGGCTTTTTGCCACTTGAGGACATGGCCGGGGCCGCCGTGATAGGCCGCGAGGCCGAGCTTCACGTCGCCGCCGAAGCGCTTGATCATG
>Ga0116158_10002278_pt1 | contig 16979 bp, 10 predicted proteins | sample AD_UKC052_MetaG_FD_89883 | JGI IMG/M metagenome (GOLD analysis project Ga0116158, IMG submission 89883) | Active sludge microbial communities of municipal wastewater-treating anaerobic digesters from USA - AD_UKC052_MetaG | ecosystem: Engineered > Bioreactor > Anaerobic > Digestate | place: USA... | reverse complement strand
TTGTTTTAGTTGTTCTTTGATTACAAGCAAAGTTTTATTATATTATACTCCTTGTATATAGCTTATTTTACAATAAGTTATAGTAATTCAAGGAGTATAATTTTGTAATAATTTTAAAATAATATTGAAAAATTTTTAAAATAATGATAATTGTTGTGGCTCTTCGGGTGAATCTTTTTTCTCTCTTCCCCAATAATGTTTCATTCTTTCAAATTGCTTGTCAGTAATTTGCATAACAGTCACCTTACCCTCATTTGGAAGATTATCTTCAATTTTTTTCATAAAGACCGCAGCTGATTCAATAGAGTTAGTAAACCTATAGTAAACAGAATATTGCAACATAGAAAAACCTTCTTTCAACAAAAACATCCTAAATTTAGCATAAATTTTTCTTTGCTTTTTCGTTTCGACTGGTAAGTCGAATAAAGTAAATACCCACATATTTCTATAAGAGTTAATCATTCTAATACAGGAAAATCAATTTTCTTTTGAATTAATGCAAAACATTTAACTAATGAAGAGCAGGTGTGGTAAATTGCATTACTTAGAGGTTTCCTTTCGTTATTTAAGCATACCTCTTGAAATACAGTTTCAATTAAATCTTTTTTTATATCTTTGTTTAAAATCAACTCATCTTTATATTTTTCATAAATATTTAAAACTTTTCTATCAACAAATGGTCTATATGGCTCCATAATGTCATCGGCAAGGCAAAAAGAATTGTATTGGTTTCTATGAAATAAACCAATAGAAAGACAAAGCCCGTTTGCAACTAAAGCCCTTGCCGTAATAGCTCTAATAACAGCATAACCATAATTCAACAAATTATTAGGGTAATCGCCATCTCTATCCCTCAGAAATTTTTTATTGTTAAAAATATTTCTCCAATAGAAAGCAGAAACCACACCTTCAATATTTCCTTTGTCTCCAGTTTGAATTTTAAGGAGTTTTCTTTTTATAAATTCAGTTTTAGTACCATTTTTCTCAAGCAGCAACTTTTGATTTAAAACTTTTGAGTAAACGATTTGTTTCCAAAGTTGTCTTTTAAGTGTTGCTTTTGTTTCAAGCTGGTACTTAAACCTTTGTGACTGCAAAGTATGGTCATCAAGAGAGAGCATTAGTCCTTTAGGGTGGTGCGTTTCGTCGCTGACAATAACAGCAACAGAATTTTTCATCAAAAAAGACAAAGTGTAATTTGTAATTACACTTTGCAAATTGTCAAGTTCTAAAACTGAAATGTCTGCTACTGGAACGCTGTTAGTTACTTTCGTTTCAGTATTAAGAATAATCAATTGATTATTCTTAATACTTAAACTTGATGGATTTCCAATGTAAATTATTCTTTTATTCATAGCTTATAAACCCGCATGAATCTACAACAATTTTTCTTATACTTGAATCAAACAGTGTGTTATGGTGTCTTCTAAATACACCAGTATTATCTTTATCATTAGTTGCAGTTACGAAGTGTTTTCTAAAAACAATAAGGCCACTCTTATCCATTTTTTGAACTCTATAAACTAGGTCAAAAATTTGATTGTAAGTAGATTTATTATTGATATCAAAAGTTTCTGGAACATTGCCAACAAGAAGCATTTCATTTCTTTGCAAAGTAAGTATAAACTCACAATTTGGAGGTAATTCTTTGCTAATAGCAGGAAGTTTATTAGCTTCTCTTTTTGCAGCTTCGAAAAGCGAAACAGTTTTAAAATCAATTTTTCCTTTATCGTCAGAGTAAATAACAATATGATGGTTGCTTCCCGGCTCTACCCAAACATTATAATCTTTTAATTTAATCATACTTGTAGAAGGAACAGCAACTCTTACTCTTTTAATAGGAACTTTTATTTCTGGATTCTTTGAAGGTGCAAATAAAGTTTCAGAAAAAGTATTCACTGGAATTTTATTACTTTTATTAATATCAATACCTTTACTTACTAAAAAGTTAGTTATAAGTTCGTTAATCACAGGGTCAACAATATTTTTAATTTCTTTTGCAGTCAAGTTTTCAAGTTTTTTTCTAATTGCGTATAGAGGGATTCCCTTTTCGTTAGTCCTTTCGTTTTTATTTATATCATAGAGCTTAGAATAATAGGTTTCTTCGTGTAATCCACCAGTAACCTTGTTTTTAAATCTATGCGAAATAATAATGTTTTGTATAGCTTTTTCTAAATCAGAACGAAAATTATTCCATGGGTTTTGAAATCTTTCTCTAATTGCGTCATTTTCTCTGTCTATATATCCAACAACCCCATGATATGTAGAAAGTCTTTGAAGAAAGGAGCGAGTAGTGCAAGCAATAACAGTAGCATCAATTGCATGGTGACGGTGGTCAGTTCTAATTTTTTTTCCATTTTGCTTTTCTTCTGTTTCTTGTTCAATATTTTCATTTTCAACTTCTTTCTCATCTTTATTTTTCAATAAATTGCTCAGACCCCAGAAATACCTAAGTTTAGCAGTGGCTTCACCTTTTGTAACGCAAACATCATCGCAAATGTATTTAAGAATATTTTTAGCAGCTTTAGAAATGTAACGAGTATCATTAAGCTGCCTGCTAATAAAATCGCTATCACCTTCAATTTTATAAAATTCCTCAATATCATTTGTATAAAAACGTTTAATTTTACTATCAGAAAATTTTGGAAAACCTTTTATTCTATCTTTAATTTTATCATATTCATCTTTCTTATAGGAATAAAATTCGTAAGGAGTTCTGTTTCCTTTCTCAATGTTTTCTTCAACATAACACAGGGTTTTATTCATATACGAATCGTCAAGAGTGCGGCTGTAGGGAAGAATATGTTCAATTTGAAACGAAGGGTGTTTCCCGAATAATTGATTAGCAGCAATTGATTTTCCTGTATAAGGACAGGTTTCTTTACATTCCTGCCATAATTTATATTTAAGAATATCATCTCTTTTAGGATTGGGAACACTCATTTCACTTATTAGAATTTCTCTTATTTTATTATAATCGTTTTCCCTTTCTTTATTAGATTTTTGAATTTCAACTCTTTTATCCTTTGGAAGTTTCAAATCTCTTGCCATTTCCACTCTGATTGTGTCCGGTTTCCCATATTTGCTAATCAGATTATTTACAACATTTCTCATTTGGTAAAGTGATGACATAACAATAGGATTAGCAATTTTAGGAATTTTAGGCAATAAATCTGTTTTCTTGATTATTTCATCAGCTAAAGAATGATTGTAACCGGCTAAGTCACAAGCTTCATTATATAAATAACCATCTCTTAAGAAAGGCAAAATTTTATTTAAAGCTTTTAAAGATAAAGAAGCGTAACCGACTTCAAGGTTGATTTTAGCAAATTTTTCTGCTTGCGTTTCGTTCAAATTCCATCTTTTTACAGCATATTCTTTCAGCCAAGCTTCATCTTCAGCAAAATTGAGTGTATTCCAAATAACATGCAATTTATTCTTATTGTTATAAATGTCGTCAAACTTTTCACCAAATGCCTCTTTAATTTTAAACAAAGATTTCATACCGTCTAATTTACCTTGATGCTCTAAATTCAGTTTTATTCTTTCGCTTTGTCCAATGCTCAGTAGTTTTTTAAATTCTTTTAAATTTTTATCAAATTTAAAACTTTCATGGTTGTAAAGATAATCTAATAGTTTGTCCCTTTCATTTTTAGTTAATGCTTGTTCTTCGTCTGTTCTTCGCATATCAGAAATTATCTTTAAATTATTAACTTGTTGTAACATTCTTGCTTCCTGACTTTCAAACGAACTTAAATTAGCTCTTCGTTTATCTTTTTCAAAAATACATTTACCAATCAGTTTTTTTTGTGATTTTAAAGGTCTTTGAAAAAATACATTTTTATTCTTAACTATTAATTTGTTTTTATCAGAAAGCAGTTCAGGATAAAATTCTTTTTGTTTTTCCCAAATTAACTCAAATTCAGATTCATACATACTTCTATCAATATACCTTGAACGCACCTTTTGATTTTTACTATTCAGTGTTGCAAAGTATTCGCCTATGGTTTTAAACTCGCCACTATTTAAAACATCTTTAAGTTGATTAATACCGATAATATCATTGCTGCCATCGAAAATAGCACCTTTTTCCTTTTCATCTAATTTCTGCTTTTTACTGCTTTTAAATCCACGTCTTTGGATAATATGAAAAAAAATTCTTGCAAGTTCAACCAAACTGACTTGCTCGTAAATTGCCTTAGCTCTTAATTGATACGGATTAATCGAAAGAAATTCAGTTTTATCAAGCTCAGAAATAAAATTTAATTCTTTTAACTTTCTAATTAATTTAGATTTCCTTTGTTTTCTACGCCTGTTTTGCCTGCGTGCTTGTCTCTTTGCAGTTCTTTCAGCGTTTCGTGATTGTTCGTTTTTTGTGTTGATATCGTTTACCCCTGCTTCAAACACTCTAACACCAATATCAATAATTTTTTCATTATTTAATTCATCTTCTAATAAGCACCAACCAACAGAATTAGTGCCTAAATCAAGTCCTAATACTTTTGACATAATAAGTCCTCTTAAAAAATATTATAAAATATTTTGTAATTTAAAAAATTTTTCTTAAATTGCAAAAGGTTTAATAAAACCTTGCTTGTACATCTTAAAACAATAAGATGAAGTCAGAAATGACTTCGTCGTAAGTTTTAGCCCCAGTTTTGACTTTGTCATATTGGGGCTTCTTTTTATTGATAAGATTATTTTCTATATAAAAAATGAGGTTTTTAAAACAGAAGTATTTTTATAACTAACCTGTATAGCAGCCATACTTTCATACCTTTTTTGAATAAAAATGCAATGGCGTGGATTTATGAGAACTATCATGTAAGGTTAAATGGGTGCTGGTTTTAAAAGTATTTTATGCTATTTCTTACTCCAAACCCTTTTCATCTCCTCTTCTTTTACTGTATTTGTAATTTTTACATATCTTTTCATTCTATAATAATTCTTATGGCCCGTTATCATCATTTCCACTTCCGGTCTCATTCCCTTTTCAAGCGATAAGGTTACAAAAGTACGCCGTGCCATGTGGTTGCTTATTAATTCGTATTTCGGCTTCGTTTCTTCTATTCGCTCAGCACCAATGTAACGAGTAATTGTTATCAACTTTGAAATATTTGCCATTCTGCCTTATTCTTTCAAATATTTATTGCTGTATTCTTTTGAACTGGTTGGAAGCGAAAGACCTTGGTCAAAATACTTAATGCAGAACTCCTGACCCCTCATAATTTTTCATTTCGCATTTTAAATACTAATGAATAATGACCCATAAAAACTATTTTTAAGATGGATTCTGACATACGTCAGAATGACAGGATAGAATTATGTCATCTCCATTTAAATGAAGCACTTGCATTTTCTTGGTCGAAATGACAAACTACAAGCCACAGGAGTTCTGAATTTTGAATAATACTGGATAAAATATTCTATATAATTTTTTTTTATAATTTTTACTTTTTGTATTTTTGACTGAGTTGTTAATTATTCTTTGGATTTTAAAAGAGTAATTAAAATATTTAGTTAAATTAATTATTATTATTTCTATATTTAAATATGAGGTATTATATGAAAAATTATTTACATTATTTTTGTTTAACAATGATTATTTCTTTATTTGTAATACATCCACTTAAAGCAAATATAGAAATAAAATTTGATGATGGAACAAATTTTGGTCCATTCAATCAGGGCTGTAGTCAGAAAGTGGATTTTCGCATTAAGGTTTTAAATCTTGATGCAAGTGAACGCGATTTATATGAAGTTCATTTTGAAGTTAGAAAAATTTTTGATGGAACTACTGAATCCGATAGCTTTTCAGTTCCAATTCACAAGAAATTACTAAGTTCAAAACTTTATGCAGAAATTACTGATTATGAAACTGGGTTTTTACCAGACACAAGCTTTATTTTAGCTAAATTGGTTGAAAAGAGCACTCAAAACATTATATCAGAGATTTCTAATCAAATGTATAGCGCCCCATTTCCTTTAAATATTGATATTATCAGTATTGATTCTGTAAAAAGCATTTATTATCAGATGAGGACTAACAGGAGTTTTAGTTTAAAATATTCAATTGGTGATAGTAAATTGTCATTGAATTTAAAAAATTTACAGGTTAGCTTTTTATTAATTGATTCAAGTGAATTTTTGATAAAAAACCTGCATATAGAAAAGGATAAAAGAGAAGCAATAGTAAATATCAACTTGAATGAAGATTATGAGATACCTTTCAGTTCTGTGTTAAGAGTGAATTTGAATTTCAAGGGCGCAGTTAAAAATGGTGTAAATTACGATATGAATATCGTTGTATCTGCTCCTGAAATTGAATTGGAATCAACAAAGTTACTTAGCGATTTTACAACAAACAATTTTGGTAAGACATTAAAAGAGGCATGGCACCAAGAGCCAGTTCCACCTAATGAAACAGTTTTAAATTTAAAAAATGTCCCATGGCGAACCACTGCTATTATTCCAACTATAGTTTATTTAAATAACGAATTTGAATATTTAGAAAGTATTAAGCCAGATGGGAAAAGATATTTCGATAATTCAGCTTCGATGAAATTGAATTTAAGCAACTGGCCACTTGATTCAAGAAAGATAAGATTCAGGTTCGTATGCGAAGGTGTTGAAAACGATGTTAGTATTGACGTTGATTTTAATATATATCCTGAACCAAATTGCGACCCTGAACCAATAATCTCTATATACCCGGTAATTGATTATATTAGCGGATATCAGCAAGGCAATCCCAAAAATGATTCAATTCCAACAATAGACCAATCTTTTGGAAATATAATGGAATTTTATACTCATCCGCCAGTGGAAACAGTGGATTCTACTGTTATAGTTTTTCTTGATTCTTACAAAAGAATTCTTAAATCCTTTACATTTAAAGACCCGTTTGTTTTTTCCTTGTTTACACAATTCGTAGATTTATCACAAATTCCATATTCAGCAAAATGGGTTCAGGCAATTTTCTATTTTAAAGGTGGGAATCCAGCTGGCTACAAAACAAATGCAAAAAGTATTGATATTTTTCCGCCTTTTCCAAATATTTCTATTTCTGAATATATGCTGGGAGAAGAAGTGAATTTAAAGGAATTTAATTTAAATTTTATTAGATTTTCCAGTATTAATCCTTCTATATCGAAATTAATTTATGAAATATATAATCCAGCAACCAAAACATCTTTGTATAGTAAAGAAATGAGTAAAAACACAGTTCCTTACGAATACAGTTTGGAATTTGACGGAAAAAACAGCAGTATTTTTTATGAAACCGAGAGTTATGCTTCTACTCCAACTGCATATAGCCAATTTTTTAATGGTACTATTTCTGCATACTTTAAAACAAATTCAAGCAAAGGCGGGACTATTGTTTCTACAGCTATACATGCAGTTCAGTTGCAGGAGCAAATTCCAGTAATGGAAATTTCTGTTTTGAATAATGGAAAAGTTCAGGCAACAATCGGATATGAAGATGCAGATAAAAGCGTAAAAATAAAAAGATTCACTTCGGATAAGAGGTATAATGACGATGAATGGCATTTCGTTGCTTTAGTCCGTGATGATAAAATTCTAAAACTTTATATAGATGGCGATTTTGTTGCTGATGAAGAACTATGTTCCGATTGTAAACCAATGTTTTATTATGCTACTTATTCAAAATTCTCGCTAAATATCGGTAATTCTAAAGTTAGTGATACATTAAGAAACAGCCACTTTGAAGGTGCTATCACGAACGTAGCTTTTTGGACAGATTCATATAAAAATAATATAATTAAGTCGATTATTTATAAAGATACATCAGACCTTGAATATGATATTAATAATAATACATTGTTTTATTTTTCACTTAATAATGATATTTTGGATATAAGCGGAAAATTTAATTATTTTAATCAAACAATTGAAGGGATAGACAAAACGAATTTCAAAATGAAGAAAATTTCGTTGGCTGTGCTTCAAATTTTGATATGTTTAGGGATTATCCACAGGGAAAATATGAACTGTTAGTTACTCAGGTTCAGAAAGATACTCAAAAACAATCGCGTGCCAGAATTGGAACACTTGATTTGGTATTACCCAAACTTCATATTATTCGTATTCCAAATGGAGTTGATACGAATTATGTAAAACAATTTGAAATTTATGCCAATGAGGGCTTTGGTCCATTTAGTCAGATTTTCGATATTTTTAATTCATTCAGTTTAAATCATAACGATAAAAAACCTGATTTGCTTAGTAAGTTGAAAATACAGAATATATATGTTAGTTTTGCTATTGTTGATTCCCTTAATTCTGTTGAATATAAAAAAACCAATGCAACCCCGACTATTTATGATAATATACCATTTACTGCAAATGCCGACACCCCTTTAGATATGGCATTTGCTACAGTTGGTGGCTATTTAAAAGCTATAATATCCGATAATTCAAATTTACAAAATTCAAGCTTTGCAGTTGAGATTCTTTATCCGTTAAAAACAGCAACAATGCCTCCCAGCCAAATCGAAGGTAATTTCGGTCCATTCAAACAGGCAATTCTCCCCGGTTTAGACCCGCAAATTGCTAATTATACAATAGAAACACCCTCTGAAATACTAGACAGAGTTGATATTGTATTTTATGATGAATTTGGCAATTTACTCGATACTGCTCACTGCACACGTGAAAATACCGGCTCTAACATCTGGCATTGCAGCTATGATATGGCTACCTTGATTCCTCCTACTGCAAAAGGAATTGTTTCTATATTTTTAGACAATCAGATAAAAAGCCAAATCAGTTTTATTGTGGAAATAATTCCAACCCGTCCAGCTTTTTTACAGGGTGCAGAAGCTGATATAACTGAAGTAAAAGACGAAGGAAACGGTAAATATTCATTTAGCTATGGACGACTAATTGGCCTTGTTTCCGAACTGGATAACAAAAACACTGCTGACTTAACTACCTTAGACAAAGTTTTATATTTTATACTTGGTGCTGAAGACCAAAGTTCGGCGTCTATACCGGCTCTTTTTAATGCAGATATGATTTACGACAGTAATAACGGACAATTTGAATTAGTCCCTAATACAAGCAAAGTAACTACTATGGCTTCTTTTCTTACTCCTTCAGGTGATTTAGCAAAAGTTATGTATGGCATTACTTCGATGTGGATGAGTATTGCAAAAAACTGGTATAAATTAGCAAAAGAGACAATGCCCAGTTTCCTGAAAAATGCCGGTATGGTTTCTTTCTCAAGTGATATTGGTAGCGAATATGAAGTTAAATTAGAAAATAATGAACTTGAGATTTCTTCCTTAAATACTAAAAGACGGGCTGTTAATTTGTCGTTTAAAAAAATTAATGAATGGTTCGAAGAAGTTACAAGAGTTGCCAAAGTTATTGAAAAGTTAGGTAAAGGTTCAGGTATTATTGCCCCAAAAATTGATATGGATTTTTCAACCGGTGTGAGCGTTGCCAATCATATAAAATACGGACTTGACGGCGAAAAATGGGGACCAGCTGGTGATATTCACATTGCACCGAAATCAGAGAATAATTCTTCATTCAATATTATGAGCTCTGGTCTTGATATTGATTTGAATGTAGGTGTGAGTATTGCTTGCGGTCTTGTTGAACTTTATATTGTAATTGCAAATGCGTTTGATGTTGCCTGGGGAAAAGCTTGGAATATGCACCAAGATCGAGATTTACTTTCTGTCGGATATACTTTATCACTCGGTGCAAGAACTTCTATTGCCTGGGGAATACTTAAATTTTGGATAATCAAGCCATTCCTTGTTGCTCACCCAGCTTATGGAGACCAACTTTATCCCTGGTACCAATCTAAAGTTGTGGAGTCCGGACTCCAATCTCCAAGTAAGTCAAGATATTCAGCTGATATGCTGGCACCACACACATACCCAAACCCATATTCAGATGAGTATAATGGTATTAATGCTATTAGCTGGCTCGAACAAGATTATGCAACTGGTTACGGCTCAGTTAAAATTGCTATAAAGACACCCGATGATTTACAATTTCAAAAATCTGTTTCTATTGAAAATAATTTTAATTCAATCTCTAATCCAATTTCTGCAATTATTAATGACTCCATAATAACGGTTGTATGGGAGCAATCAAGATTAAATTCTGATAATTTAACTCAATTAGGAAATCAAATTACAATTAGTGATGTTATCTATGCACAGGATATTTATTCTGCTGTTTATGATTTTAAAAATAATGAAATTCTCTTTAAAGGGATTGTTTCAGAGAATGAATCTAATGAGCTTTTCAGCGATGCAGAAGGTATGCCACAAATTACCCGTTTGAATGACAATTCTGCTTTGATTGCCTGGATTTCTTTAAATAAAGATGAACAGAATTCAAAAATTCAATATGCTGTTTTAAAAAGCGATAACAAATGGAATGTTTCAGATGTTAATGAATTTGGCAGAAGTGAAGGTAATCAAACAAAATTAAGAATTACAAACGATGGACAGGGCAAAGCTATCGCCACTTGGATTTCTGATTATTCACATTTACAGGATAACAAACAGGAATTACTATTTTCTGTTTATGACAGTCGAACTGAACAAATTCAAAAGAATAATATCATTGCAACAAATCAGAATGGTGATGAACATTTTAATTATTTTGATATAGAAATAAAAAATAACAAAGGTGGCATCATATTATCTAAGTATCATAAAGAACAGAAAGAACAACGTCAAAAGGAAAGCATCGTTTTATTTGAATATAATAATACTTTCTCAAATTCTCCGGTTCAAATTCATTCGGATTCTGGCAAACATCATACTTCACCACAAATTGCCGTTTCTAATACCGGAAATGCAATTATTATGTTTAATCAAATTGAATACGGAAATGAAGTAACCAATCGAATTTCTACACATTCAAAGTTCTATGCTAACAGAATAGGAACTAATAACGACTGGCGAAAAATTGATTTAGTTCATTCTTTCCCTCAACCTGATAATTTAATTTTCAAATCTGACATCAAATTTTTAAGTAATGATACTGTTTTAATTCTAACCAATGAAGCAGAACCATCATTTTCTAACAGATATTCAGAACCAAAAACAGGTTCAATTATTGGTTCACCTAAAATGAATATTATTGCAAGAATTTTTCATTTTGCTGATACAACTACTTCTATTTTAGATGAGCATATATTTAGCCCATTAGTCCAGCTGGATTTACCTGATATTTCAATCATTCCGAATCCTCCGTCAGCAAATACTATCATTCAAATTACTTCTGAAGGAAATATGAAGGCAGAATTTGAATTAGTAAATATGCAGGGTATTAAAGTTCTTACTTTATATAATGATATGCTTTTAAAAGGAGTTACCGAACTAAATTTCGACTTTACAGTATTTCCTCAGGGAACATATCTTTTATATTTAAAAACACCTAACGGAGTGAAATCACAAAAATTGATGATTATGAATTAGAATGTTATTTAGCAGTTAGAGGGCCCTTTCGAATGTCAGAATCCATCTTCAAACAAGGGGGTGCAATACCTTGTTTAGATTTCTTTAGTGTAATAATTCGTTAAAAAACTTACTATCTTATGTCATTCCGAACCCCCGGATAAATCAAGTGCTTTATTTAAATGGAGATGACATAACTTAACACTGTCATTCTGAGCGCAGCGAAGAATCTCACAAGTCTTTAATACCACATAGTTTGAGATTCTTCACTTCGTTTAGAATGACCGACAAAAGTAAAGATGTCATTTCGATACGAAATGAGGAATCTCACAAGTCAATGATACCACAAGATTTGAGATTTCTCGCTATGCTTCGAAATGACAAGAAATTATAACCGGTTTTTTAATGAATTACTACAATAGGTCCTTCAAGTCATACTATCAACAAGTTGATAGTATAACTTAAAAGCACTGTTTACCAATGACATCTTTACCTTTGTCTGTCATTCTGAAGCGCAGCGAAGAATCTCAAGTTTCGTGTTAGTAATGACTTATTAGATTCTTCACTTCGTTTAGAATGACAGGATAGAATTATGTCATCTCCATTTAAATGAAGCACTTGCTTTATATTGAGGTTCAGAATGACATCTTTACGTTTGTCTGTCATTCTATCAGCTTGCTGATAGTATGACTGAAATAAACACTGTTTCTAAATCTCAAATTATTTGTTAGCAATGACTTGTGAAATTCCTCACTTCGTTGCCAATGACATCTTTACTTTTGACAGTCATACTATCAACAAGTTGTTCGAATGACAGTAAAATAATTATAAAAACAATATACGATAAATAAAGTCGTCTTTTCATTATGAAATATAAAATAATATATATTGCAGTAATACTGCTAATAAGTTTATCATTTTCGTTGAAAAGTAGTGAAAATGTTAAAGTAACAGCTATATTTGGAACAACCGAAGTCCAAAATAACGAGGCAGTTTCCATTCTTTTCAAATTTAAAATTAAAGAGCAATGGCATATTTACTGGAAAAATCCGGGCGATTTTGGTCTCCAAACAAAAATAACGTTATCTGACACTAACTTTTTCAAAATTGTTGATATATATTTTAAAACACCAATCTATTTTGAAGATGAGGATTTAATTAGTTACGGCTATTCAGATTCTGCCTTTTTGCTTGTAACTATTATGCCATTAAAACCTTTAAAAGATATTAAATATGATAAATTGAAATTTGATGTGTCCTGGCTTGAATGTAAGGACAGATGCCTTCCGGGTAAACAAAAAATTGAGTTATCTATTAAAGAAGCTAAAGCAAATTTAACTGATTATTTGAAATATTTTCCATCCGAACAAAGCGACTGGCAGTTTTCTGCCGAATTAGAAAACGAAGCTATTTCGATTAGAATAATAAAACCCGAATGGTATAAACATAAAATCCCAAATGTTGAATTTTTTCCCGCTGAACTTGGATATTTTGAAAACAAAGGGCATAAATTTAAGATAATTAACGATAACGAGGCACTTTTAGAAATACCATTAGATATCTATCGCGAAAATGACCCAAACGAAATAAAAGCAGTTTTTAAATTTTCAAATTTAATAGATAAAGACAATATTTTTAATTCAATAGAAAAATCAATCATTATAAAAAAATAAAGGAAATTATATGTATAAATCAATCATAACATTAGCAGTTCTGCTATTTATTCAATTTTCCAGCAATGCTTTTTCTGAAGAAAAGGCAAAAATTGGTGAAGCAGCTCCAAATTTTACATTAACCGACAGCTATCGTATAGCCCACAAACTGTCTGATTTTGCCGGTAAATTTGTAGTATTGGAATGGATTAACTTCGATTGTCCTTTCGTTAAAAAGCATTACGACAGCGGGAATATGCAAAAACTACAAAAAGAATATACAAAAAAAGATGTAGTTTGGCTTTCAATCTGTTCTTCTGCTCCGGGAAAGCAGGGACATTTCGATAATGCTGAAATTAATAATCGTATCAAGGAACATAAAGCATCTCCTACAGCATATTTAATTGATGAAAAAGGAGAGGTGGGTCGATTATATTCTGCGAAAACTACTCCCCAAATGTTTATTATAAATCAAAAAGGAGTACTGGTATATGCTGGTGCTATTGATGATATTAAATCTACAGATATTTCAGATATTGAAAAAGCAAAAAACTATGTAAAAGAAGCACTTAATTCTCTTTTCAAAGGAAAAGAAATTAATAATAAAACTTCAGTTCCTTATGGCTGCTCTGTAAAATATTAAGGGGGAGTTCAAATAGTTTAATTTTTATTTTCATTCTGAGCCCCGGATAAACATCTGCTTTATTTAAATGAAGATGAAATCAATTCTTACTGTCATTCTGATGTATGCCAGAATCCATCTTGAGAAAGCAGGTGAGCTTGATCACTTGTTAGTTACATTTGGGCAAGCCCAAATGCTTCATTGAAATAGCTAAATTTGAATAGCGTTGAGCAATAATAAGTGGATTCTTACATTCGTCAGAATGACACTTTTACTTATGTAATCTCCATTTCAATGAAGCATTTGTTTTATCAGAGGGTTTGAAATGTCAAGCAGATATACTCAAATTTTCAATGATTTTTAACAATGGTTATTTGTAATTCTTTTAAATCACCAATTACCAATTACTGACTGACAACTACTTTTTCAGTAGATAATCATCTAATCTTTGCTCAAATTTTTTTCCCATTCGAGAGAAGTTTTAGTCATATCATCAAGAGAATATATCGGCTGCCAGTTTAATACTCTATTTGCTTTATCTGAATTTGCATAAATTTTTTCTACATCGCCGGGGCGCCGTGCTACAATTTCGTAAGCTAATGGCTTTTCTAAATTCTTGTTCATACTTTCAATTACTTCCAATACGGTATTGCCAGTTCCGGTGCCTACGTTAAAAGTATCGTAGAAACAGTTATTCTGTTTGAATAGTTCATCTAATGCTTTAATATGAGCATTTGCTAAATCAGTAACGTGAATATAATCTCTGATTGCGGTGCCATCTTTAGTATTGTAGTCATTTCCATAAACGAGCAATTTTTCTCTTTGTCCAAGAGCTGTTTGAGTTACAAGCGGCATTAAATTGTTTGGGATGCCTTGTGGTAGTTCACCAAGTAAAGCAGAAGGATGGGCACCTACTGGATTAAAATATCTTAAAGAAATTGCCTTTATATTAGCACCTGAAATAATAAAATCATAAATTACATCTTCACAGATTTTCTTTGTATTGCCATAAGGAGAGGCAGCTTGTTTGCGAGGAGTTTCTTCAGTAACAGGTAAAACGTCTGGCTGACCGTAAACAGTGCAGGATGAGGAGAAGACGAGATTAGAGCAATTTGCCTTCTCCATACATTCAAGCAAATTAATTAATCCCATTACATTGTTTTTATAGTATTCAAGTGGCTTTGCAACGGATTCACCTACTGCTTTATATGCGGCGAAGTGGATTACTGATGAAATTTCAGGATGTTGTTTGAATACATTGCCGAGTTCTACTTTATTGCAAACATCTATTTCGTAAAAAGTCGGTTCTTTTCCGGTTATTTTTTTTATTCTGTCAATAGTTTTGAGAACTGAATTGAAAAGATTATCTACAATAATAACATCATAGCCGTTGTTTATTAGCTCTACAGCGGTATGCGAGCCAATGTAACCAAGACCGCCGGTAATTAAAATTGAATTCATTTTTTTCCTAATCACTTTTTAAATTATTAATTATTAATTGTTAATGGTTCTTTAGTTTATGGTTTATGGTATTTTTATTTCAGTTCCCAGCCACAAATTCCCAATTCCCAATTCCCAATTCCTATATCCCCAGCATCAAACTCAAAATAAATTATATGTTAAATCAACTATTAAAGAAGGGAAAATTCCAAAAATGATAACTCCAGCAGCAGTTATTGCAAGTGTGAATTTCGCTATTCCAACATTTGATTCCATCGGTTGATTTATCTGCTCTTTGAAATACATCTGAATAATCAAACCAATATAGTAATACATTGATATAATTGAAGAAATAATTGCAATTATTGTGAGCCAGAGGAAATCTGCCTTTATTGCTGCTGCAAATAAATAGTATTTTCCAAAGAAACCTGCAAAAGGTGGAATGCCAGCGAGTGAAAGCATAAATATAGCCATTATGCCAGAAAGAATTGGATGTGATTTATATAAACCGGAATAATCATCTAAATTCATTTTTTCATTTCCATTCCTTTCAAAAATGGAAACAATAACAAATGCTCCAATTTGCATAAACATATATGCGGTAGTGTAAAAAATAATTCCGGTGAAACCGTGTTCGTTATTCGCTACAATGCCCATTAAAAGATAACCTGCATGGGCAACAGATGAATAGGCAAGCATTCGCTTCACGTTCTTTTGGACGAGAGCTGTAAAATTTCCTATCAGCATTGTTGCAGCAGAAATAAAAGCAATAATCATTTGGGCTGTTTGGGAAGTTTCAGCAATTTGAATGTTTTTTATATCAAATTGAATTAGTTCTTTTGTTATTATGATAAATCCGATAAGTGCTGCTGCTTTTCCAGCTGTTGCAAAAAATCCACTAACTACAGTAGGAGAGCCGCTATAAACGTCTGGCGCCCACTGGTGAAATGGAAATGCTGCTACTTTGAAAGAAAGTCCTACAATCAATAATCCAACTCCAATAGTCAAGTAAATTGGAATAGCTGTGCCTTGCTGAACCAAAATGCCAATTTCTTTAATATCTAATGTGCCTGTTGCACCATAAATCATTGCCATTCCATAAAGAAGGAAACCAGTTGCAAAGGCACCAAGCAGAAAGTATTTTAGAGATGCTTCCACAGAAAATATGGATTTTCGGAAAAAGCCGGCTAATACATAAAAAGGAATTGACATTAGCTCAACTCCAATGAACAGAACTAGAAGATTTGATGAATGAGAAATCAGCATCATCCCGCAAATTGAAAATAGAATAAGAGAGTAAAACTCGTTGTATTCATTATATTCGCGCCTGATAAAAGGTTTTGCCGCTATGATTGTTAGAAGTCCGGAAAGGCAAAACAGAATATCAAAATAAGCCGCATAGCCGCCAAAACTGATTTGATGCCTTGAAATTAAATCACTTGCTGCGACCTTTCCAATGGCATCTGTTGGAAGAGTTAAAGTATATGCTGCTGCTGCAATTGTAGCAAGCAAACCAAAAATGCAAAGCCAAAAGTTCACACTTTTATTTTTCCAAATTGCATCTAAAGTTACTGCTACTACTGAAAGTCCAGAAATCATTATTAAAGGCAAAAGAAACTGATATTCTAATTCCATATTTATCTTTCAATTTTAACTTTTCTTAAATTCAATATAGTAAATATTTTGAAATTTATTATGATATTTTTTATCAAAAAAAATAAAAACCTTATTCCCTTTCCAAACATTAATGGAAAAGTGGAAAGACTGGATAAAAGAATAGAAAAAAGATGTGCCCCACTTTCGAGGTGTGGCACATCT
>Ga0116158_10002273_pt1 | contig 17008 bp, 8 predicted proteins | sample AD_UKC052_MetaG_FD_89883 | JGI IMG/M metagenome (GOLD analysis project Ga0116158, IMG submission 89883) | Active sludge microbial communities of municipal wastewater-treating anaerobic digesters from USA - AD_UKC052_MetaG | ecosystem: Engineered > Bioreactor > Anaerobic > Digestate | place: USA... | reverse complement strand
CTTCACGACCTGGCTGAGATCCCACGGCACGGCCGACTACAAGGTCGAGCCGCTCGGCCGCCGCCTCGTCGGCGCCCGGCCGCCCAACCTCGAGGACCTCGTCAAGCGCCTGCTCGCGGCCCTCGCCCCGCTGGCCCCGGCCTATCCGCTCCCGCACTACCTCATCGATCCATCACGACGAACATGACCACGCCGAGCCGTATCCGTGACCTGTTCGTCGCCGACGTCACCCGCGACATCCCGCCGGTCGTCTACTTCCACGAGCACACCCCGCAAAAGCTCGCCGTCGAGGTCGCCGAATACATCATCACCGGCGGTTACCCCGAGGGCCACCCCGGCAAGCAGCGCATCCCCGAGGGCATCCACGAGCATTATGTCGCGCTGCTGAACGCGATCGCCGACGAGCTCGACCGCCCCGGCGGCCCCGACCTGCCGACCTGCTGGATCTCCGGCTCCTACGGCTCGGGCAAGTCGAGCTTCGCCAAGCTCCTCGGCTTCGCGCTCGACGGCGCCCTGCTCCCGGACGGCCGCTCGCTCGCCGAGGCCCTGCTCGCCCGCGACCTCAGCCCCCAAAACCACGAGCTGCGCGCCGCCTGGGCCCGCCTCATGGCCAGGATCGATCCGATGGCCGTCGTCTTCGATATCGGCAGCGTCGCCCGCGACGGCGAGCATATCCACGTGCTCGCCGTGCGCATGGTCCAAAAGCACCTCGGCTATTGCACCACCAACGACATCGTCGCCGACTTCGAGCTCAAGCTCGAGCGCGACAAGCAATGGAAGCGCTTTGAAACGGTCGCCCAGGAGACCCTCGGTCGCCCGTGGTCGGAGGTCAAGGACCAGCAGATGGCCGGGGAGCAATTCTCGGAGGTCATGCACGCCATGATCCCCGAGCGTTACACCGACCCGATGGCCTGGTACACCAGCCGGGCCGGCACCCACATCCGCAGCGAATCCCCCGACGAGGCCGTCAAGGCGATCGGCGACATGCTCGAGTTTCGCTGCGCGGACCGCAAGCCGACCCTGTTCCTGGTCATCGACGAGGTCTCGCAATACGTCCAGCACCACAACGACCGCACCGACCGCCTGCGCGCCTTCGCCTCGGCCCTCGGCGCCGGCCTGCACGGCCAGGTCTGGCTGCTGGCGCTCGGCCAGCAGAAGCTCGACGAGCTCGCCGGCCAATCCTTCCTCGCCCGGGCCAAAGACCGCTTCCCGCCCAAACTGCGCGTGCACCTCGCCAATGCCAACATCCGCGACGTCGTACATCGCCGCCTCCTGCACAAGCACCCCGACGCCGACCTGCACCTGCGCGAAATTTTTAATAGACACCGGGCCGACCTCAAGCTGTTCGCCTACCGCGGTGACAGCATCACCGCCGACGACTTCGTCGAGGTCTATCCGCTCCTCCCCGATTACGTCGACCTGATCATGCGGATCACCACTGCCCTGCGGACCCGCTCGGCCACCTCCCGGGGCGATGACCAGGCGATCCGCGGGCTCCTGCAATTGCTCGGTGAGCTGTTTCGCCGCCATAAGCTCGCCGACCAGCCGGTCGGCGCATTGATCACCCTCGACCAGGTCTACGAGGTCCTGCACACCGCCCTCGACGCCGAGACCGGGCCAGCATGGCCCGGGTCCCCCGCCGATGCGCCCAGGACGAGTCCGGCCTGCACGTGCGCGTCGCCAGGGTCGTCGCCCTGCTCGAGTCGATCCAGGACGACAAGACCCCCACGACCGCCGCCCTGGTCGGACAATGCATGGTCGACCGCCTCGACCGCGGCAGCCAGCTCGGCCCCATCACAGAGGCCCTGGAGGACCTGCGCCGCCGCAACCTGGTCTCCTACTCCGAAAAGCTCGGCTACAAGCTCCAGTCGACCGCCGGCGAGGAATGGGAGCGCGAGCGTCGTGACCTCGGCGTCTCGGCCGAAACCACCGCCGAATCCGTCCAGGAGGCCCTGCGCCTGCTGCTCGCCAGCGCCGAACGCCCGCGCCATCACGGCCGCCCCTTCCCCTGGTTCGGCCGCTACAGCGACGGCCAGCGCCAGGACGCCATCCTCGCCGACCCGCGCGACGAGGCGGTCCTCACCATCGACTTTCGCTTTATCAACAGCGAGGAGCGCAGCGAGTCCGCCTGGATTAAACGCAGCAGCGAGCACACGCTCAAGGACCGCCTCGTATGGGTCGCCGGCAGCCGCACCCCGGTGCTCGAGGTCGCCCGCGAGCTCGGCAAGTCCCGCGCGATGGTCAAGCGCCACGACGGTCGCAAGGAGTCGCTACCGACCGCCCGCCGCCACCTGCTCGACCACGAAAGCGACCGCAGCGACCTTCTCAAAAAGCGCCTGCAATCCGTCATCACCGACGCCTTCATGGCCGGCACGATCTACTTCCGCGCCAACCCGCTGCGACCCGGCGATATGGGTGCCTCCTTTTTAAAATCGCTGGTCACCGCCGGCACCCGCGTGCTGCCCGAAGTATACCCCTACTTCATCACCACCAACCTGAGCCCCGGCGAGCTCCTCCCGCTGATCGAGAAGGACCTCTCGGGCCCCTCGCCGAAGCTGGTGCACGACCTCAAAATTCTCGACCTCGACAACGGCCGCCACGAGCCCGCCTGCACCGGCCTGGTGCCGAGCCAGGTCCGTGAGAAGATCGAGGCCGACCAGGGCATCGGCGGCGCCAACCTGCTCGCCCACTTCGGCGCGCCGCCCTACGGTTATCCCATCAACGTCGTCAAGGCCTGCACCCTCGGCCTGCTGCGCGCCGGCAAGCTCCGCATCCAGCTCGAGACCGGCGAGTTCCTGACCGGCCACGGCGACGCCGGCGCCCGCGACCTCATCGAAAAAGACCGCACATTCCGTCGTGCCACCATTGACAAGGCCATCGACGACGGCATCAGCCCGCAGACCAGAGCCAGGGTCGCCAAATTCTTCGAGACCCAATTCGGCATACACGTCGAGCGCGACGACAACGCCATCGCCGACATCGTCGCCGCCCGCTTCCCCAACATCGCCCGCGAGCTGCGCGAGGTCGAGGAGCGCCTCGCAAGGCTGCCCGGCGCCAGCGACCCACCGCCCGCCCTCATCGCCCTCCAGACCGCTCTGGAGGCCTGCACCCGCGTCGTCCGCCAGGCCCGCCAGGTCGTGCCGCAGGTCAAAAAACACCTCGACGCCCTCCGCGACGGCTTCCAGCTGCTCAAGGTCTACCAGGCCGAGCTCGGCGACGCGGCCATCGCCCCCGACCCCGGCGACCGCCCCACGATGCGCCCCTTCACCCTCAACGAGGGCCTGCGTGACCACGAGCTCAGGACCGAGGCCGACGTCGACGCGATGCTCGCCCAGCTGCGCGAGCGCCTGCTCGCGCAGATCCACGCCGGCATCCGCGTGCGCCTGCGATGACCCCGGGGGCCAAGAAGCTGCTCTCCTCCACGGTCCGGGCCCTGCGGGCGCGGCTGCTCGCGGACCTGCACGCGGCGACGGAGACCGAGTATCGGCTTGGCGTCGCTCGCGTGGGCGACGCGGGGCTCGCCGCGACCCCGGCGAGCAAACGTGCGCGCCTCGACGCCTGGCTGGACGAGCAACTGCGAACCCAGGGGACCACGGACCAGCGCAAGCACACCCGCACGCGCGAGGAATTTCGCCGCGAGCTCGAGCAGCAGGCCGCCTACACATTGCTCAATCGCCTGGTCGTATTACGGCTGATGGAGGCCTCGGGCCTCCGACGCGAGCCGCTCGTCACGCGCGGCTGGGAGAGCACCGCCTACAAGACCCTGCGCGCCCTGGCCCCTGCCCTGGTCCAGCACGACGCCAGCGAGGGTTACGCGCTGCTCCTGCGCCTCGTCTGCGAGGAGCTCGCCACCGACCTGCCGGGCCTGTTCGGCTCGCACGGCATCACCGCGCTGGTACCGATCCCCGCGAGCACATTACGCCACGCCGTCGAGATGCTCGACGATCCTTCCCTGGCCTCGTGCTGGACCGACGATATGACCCTCGGCTGGGTCTATCAATACTGGAACGACCCCGAGCGCGAGGCCCTCGACCTCAAGCTCAGCGCCCGCGGCAAGCTCGATCCGCACGAGGTCGCCAGCAAGACCCAGATGTTCACCGAGCGCTACATGGTGGACTGGCTGCTGCAAAACACGCTCGGGCCGATGTGGCTGGCGATATGTGCACAGCACGGCTGGACCCCCGAGGCCGAGGCGAATGGCACGCTCGCGGCACTGGCCAGCCGGCGCGCGACGTGGCGGGCCAGACGCGACTCCGGCGATGTGGCCCTGACCGAGCCGATGCCGCTGCACACCGATGCCGAGCGCCGCTGGGCCTACTACGTGCCGCAGCCCGCGCTCGCGTGCACGGCCGCGAGCATCCGTGACCTCCGCCTGCTCGATCCCGCGGTCGGCTCGGGCCATTTTTTGCTCGTCGCATTCGACCTGCTGTTCGCGCTCTACCAGGAAGAGGCCCGCCACCGCGCAGCATCCGACCTCCCCGATTGGTCACCGCGAGCGATCGCCGAGCACATCCTCGAGCATAACCTGCACGGCATCGACCTCGACGCCCGCGCGGTCCAGATCGCCGCCGCCGCCCTGTGGCTGAAGGCGCAGCAGATCTGCCCCGGGGCCCGACCGCAAACCCTCGGCCTGGTGGCCGCCAACCTGCGCCTCGCGGGTTTACAACCACAAGACCCCGCGCTGGTCGAACTGCGCAAGGTCGAGCGCGACACGGGCAAACCCGGGGCGCTGGTCGACGCAATCGTGGCGGCGCTCAGCGGCGCCGACCACATCGGCAGCCTCCTGCGCATCGAGCACGCCATCGAGCGGGCCCTCGACGCCGATACACCCGACCGCGCACACGCAAAAACCACCATCCTCGATCACCTCGAGGATTTTTTCGACAATACACACACCCACGCCGACGACCTCGGCCTGCGCCTGCGCGGCGAACAGCGCACCGCCGGGGCCCGCTTCCTCCGCCAGCTCCGCGAGGACCAGTACGACATCGTCGTCGGCAACCCGCCGTATCAGGGCACCGCCAGGATGGCCGACGCGGCGTACGTCCAGCACACCTATCCACGCGGCAAGGCCGACCTCTACGCGGCGTTCCTCGAGCGCGGTCTCCAGCTCGTGCGCCCCGGCGGCCTGTCGGCGCTGCTGACGATGCGCAACTGGATGTTCGACAGACAGTACGTCGACCTCCGGGAATGGTTGCTGTCCAGCTTCGACCTGCGCACGCTCGGCGACCTGTCCTGGGGTGCCTTCGAGGACATGCGCGACAATCCCGTCGTCATGTCGGTCTTCGCTCGCGCTCCCCCCGCAGAAAACCACGCGATAGCGATCGTGCCCACCGATCCACAGGAGCGCGTGCGAACGATCGAGGAGCTCGCGCGCAAGCGTGCCGGTATGCTGGTACAGGTCGGACATACGAGCTTCTCACCGCAGGCCCTTCGGGTCGTGCCCGGGTGGCCCCTCGTTTATGGGTGGAGCGAGGCGCTGCTGGCTCGTTATCAGTCGGCCCCCAGGGTGCAGGACCAGGGCCGGGCCAGGAAAGGCATCGACACCGGCAACAATGCCTGGCTCGTGCGTCGCCCGTGGGAGCTCGGACCCCGCTCCGCAGATCCTCGCTGGGTGCCCTATGTGATGGGCGGCAAGGGTCAGGCGTGGGTCGAGCCGCTGCAAAACCTCGTCTTCTGGGCGCATCGGGGGCTCCTCATCCGCGAGCGCGCGACATGGAGCCCCGGCACGACGATCCGCAACCCGGACAAGTTTTTTAAAACCGGCATCGCCTTCTCGCCGATCGGCAGCACCTTCGTCGCGCGCATCCACCGTTATGCCAGCATCTGTGACAATATGGGCACCTCGGTATACCTCGACGACCCGCGCGCCGGCCTCTGTGCGCTGAGCGCCTCGCGCTCCGCGTACATCCTGCGCTCGTTGAACCCGGGGATCCACTTCCAGGCCGGTGACGTGAATCGCCTCCCGCTGCTCCCGATCGCCGACGCCGATGCGATCGTCGCCACCCTCGATCGCGCCTTCACCGAGCACGAGGCCCACCGCGAGCCCTCCGTCGAGTTCAGGGCCCCGGGCGCCTCGCCATGGCGGCACGCGCAGGCGTGGGCGCAACTGGCCGTCGACCGGCCTGATGGCGCGCCGCTGCCGGCCTATGTGCCCCGGCACGACCCCGAGCCCGCCACCGACCATTTTTCCAGCGCGCTCGGCGTCGCGCTCGGCCGCTTCGACCCCGCAGGCCAGGGGACCCTCGATCCTTGCAATGGCAATCGTGCCCTGCCGGCGGGGATCCTGTTCCTCGACGGCACGCTCGACGCGGAGGACCTTCGGGACAGCCTCGGGCACGCCGCGGCTCGCCCGCTGCACGCGGTCTTTCAGCGGTACGGCGCGGCGATCGCCCCGGGCACCAGCCTTCGCGCCTATCTGTCGAACGCGGGGTTCTTCGCGGTGCATCGCCGGATGTACGAGAACCGGCCGATCCACTGGCCGCTGTCCTCCGCTGATAAGACCTTCGTCGCGTGGGTCACCATTCACCGCTGGGACGCCGAAACGCTGCGGGTCCTGCTCGCCGATCATTTGCATCCGACGCTGACCCGGCTCGACGGCACCCTCACCGACCTCCGCGCGGCCCGCGACGGCGCCGACCGGCAGACGAGCCGGGCCGCGGAGAAGCGCGTCGGCGCGGTTCAGAGGGCCCGCGACGAGCTGGCCCAATTCATCGCTTTGGTCGAACAATGCGCGGAGAAGGGCCCGCCGCCGAGCGACCCGAAAAAGCCGGAGCGCGAGCTCGACGCGCGTTATGTGCCTGACCTCGACGACGGCGTGGTGGTCAACGCGGCCGCCCTGTGGCCGCTGCTGGCCCCGCAATGGCAGGACCCGAAAAAATGGTGGCAACAGGACCACGACTGGTCGCACCTGGCGAAACGCTACTGGCCGCGGCGCGTCGACGCGAAGTGCCAGCAAGACCCCTCGCTGGCGCTCGCGCACGGCTGCTTCTATCGCTACCATCCGGCGCGGGCCTGGGCCTGGGAGCTGCGCCTGCAGGACGAGATCGGGCCAGAATTTTGCATCGTCGAGGCGCCCTACCGCGATGATGGTGGGCACGCGGCGCACCGCAGCACCTTTCTCGCCGAGCATCCGGTCGAGGCCCTCGCTGCCGTTGAAAAGGAGGCGCAGCGACGGATCCGCAAGCATCATCGGCGACTCGAGGAGATGGTATTGCTCGCTGCCGGGCTGTGGCGCGAGCGGCCCGACCTGTGCTGGGCGCTCGAGCTGCGGGTGCTCGCAAAGCAGGGCCAGGACTTTTATCTGCGCGCGCCCGACGAGCCCGCGGCCCGGGTCACCTTCGCGCGGCAAAACCCCGCGCTGGTGCAGACGCGCCTGCGCCTGCTCGCGACCCTGCGCCCGGGTACTCTGCTGCTCGACGGCGACGAGCACGCAAGCGACGAACCCAATGACGATGCCTGAGTGACACGCCCGGTTCGAGATGCACAATGCTGGCGACCTCGCGCCATCATCAACCTGTCCCGAAGCTCAGGTCACGGAAAAACATGCGCTGCGAGCCACGCATCCGCCGCGACGCGCCAGCGCTCGGTACGCTTGCCGCCCGCCGTGAAGCCGTCGCGGGCGAGCACCGCGAGGGCCTGGGCCTCGGCCCGCTGGGTCGGCGCCTGGGCCCAGATCGCCTGTGCGAGGGCGAAGCGGGCCTCCGCGAGCTCCGCGGGGTTCGACACCACGGCGGCTTGCTCGAGGTACTGGCGCGCGCGCGGGAGGTCGCCGCTCAGGGCCTCGAGGTAAACCAGCGCGCGCAGGCTGCTGGCGATCATCGGGTGCGTATCGGTGGTGAAGGCGCGGCGACGGATCGCGTGCGCCTCCTCGAGCAATGGGCGCGCGGCGGTCGGGTCACCCAGATGGAGGTGGACCACGCCGAGGCTGTTCAGGCTCGAGGCGATGTCGGGATGATGGTCCGGGAAGGCGCGTCTGCGGATCGCCAGCGCGCGCTCATGGGTTTGTCGGGCCTCGTCATACTTTCCAAACGTGTCCTGGGCGAGCCCGAGGCCGGCGAGGAAAAATCCGATCCGGTAATCGTCGGGGCTGGCCGAGCGCTCGAGGATCGCCACGGCCTCGGCGTGGGTAGCCTCGATCCCGTCGCTCTCGCCGCGAAACAGACGGACCTGGGCGAGGGTGTTGAGGGTATCGGCGACGTTCGAGTCGTTGGGGCCGAATGCACGCTTGCGGATCTCCAGCGCACGGGTAAGGAGCGCGACCGCCTGCGCATATTCGCGGTCGGCCATCTCGGGGTCCGTGAGGCTGCGCGCGAATGCGGTGGTGCGGGTGGCGAGGGTGCTCGCCGCCATGGCGACCGAGGGGTGTTCGGGGCCCACGACCCGCTCCGCGAGCGCCAGGGCCCGCGCGGCCGATCCACGGGCGCGCTCGAGCTGACCGACCTGGCCCTCGGCGATCGCCAGGTTGGCGAGCACCAAAACAATGGTCGGGTCCTCCGGGCCGAGCACGACCTCCGCGAGCTCGAGCGTGGCCCTGAAGTCGGTGATGCTCTGCTCGTGCTCGCCGGCGACCAGACGGATCTGCCCCCGCGTGCTGAGCCACTCCACATCACGACGCGTGCGACCGTCGCCCTCGAGCGCGAGCAGCCCGAGCTCGGCGTGCCGGGACCAGCGCAGGCCCTCGTCCTGGCGGCGAAGGCCGTGGCCGACCACCAGCGACAACGCGAGCGCGGCATCGGTGGCGGTCTCCAGGGCCGAGGCCCGCGCCGCCGCGAAATATGCAGCCTCGAGGTTGCTCGCCGCGGCCTCGTGTTTGTCCAGACTCTCCTCGAATACACCGATCCACAGACGCGCCTCGGCGAGCGCGGGGGGCCAGGCGAGCGCCTCGGCGATGACCAGCGCCTCGCGGGCGAGCGCCTCGCCCTGCACGTATTTTCCGGCCGGTTTGAGGGCCGCAGCCCGCGCGAACGCGACGCGGAGCATTCGCAGTCGATCCAGGCCCACCGCCGGCAATCCGGGCCGGTGGGCGAGGCGATGCGGCGCGGCGCAGGTGCTGGCGTCGATCAATCCGGCGGCGGCATCGATCGCGCCCCTCACCATGTCCGGATCGCCGGTCGCCAGCTCGGAGCCCAGCGCGGTGAATCCGAGCAATCGCTCCTCGAGGCAATCGTCGGCGCGGGCGCGCAGGTCCGCGGACCACAAATGTTCGACCTGGTCGTTGGTGCAGGTCAGCACCCGCACCCGGCGCCAATCCGCGGACCACACGTCGAGGCGAGGCAACAGGCGGTCGGCGGTCGCGGCGGCGAAGGGGAGGCCGCTGGTGAGCATCGCGTCGCGCAGGTGAGCGCGCGTGGCGTCGTTCCAGACCGCATCGACCTCGGCGCCGAGCGCCTCGCAGTCGGCGATGCGCGCCCGAAGGTCGGCGCGTTGCCACCATAGTCCGCCGCACACCACGGCGACGACGACCGCGACGAGTCCGCCGAACCGCAGCAGCGAGCGCCGCCGCTGGGCCCGCGCCAGGCCGCGATCCAGCGCCGCGAGCAGGGCGGGCATGCTCGGCCAGCGGCGCGCCGGATCGGCCGCGAGTCCGCGAATGAGCACATCACGCAGCCACCGCGGCGTCGCCCGATCGGCGGGCGGCTCGACGATCCGCCCATACGCGACGCTCTCACGCAGCGCCGCGAGCGTCGCCCCCGCGAATGGGCGAATGCCATGCAGAGCCTCCCACAAGCTGACGCAGAACGCGAAGGTGTCGGCGTCCGCGGCGATGCTCTCGCCGCGCAGCTGCTCGGGTGGCATATACACCGGCGTACCGGTGAGCCTGCCCGTCTGGGTGCGCTCGTCGACCACGCTCATCTGGCCGCTCGTGCTCGACAGATCCTCGCTCACCGGCCTGGACCTGCGCTGCGCGAGTCCGAAGTCCATCACGCGCACCCGGCCGTCATGGCCGATCATCAGGTTGTCCGGCTTGACGTCACGATGAATCAGGCCAGCCGTATGCGCGGCGGCCAGCCCCTCGCCTGCCTGACGATAAATCGCCAGCGTCTCTCGCCAGCTCCGCGGGGCCGCCTGCTGCCATTCCCGCAGCGTCACCCCCTGCACGTATTCCATCGCCAGGAACACCTGCTCGCCGAGCAGCCCGACATCGTAGACCTGCACGACATTGGGGTGCGAGAGCAGCGCGAGCGCCTGCGCCTCGCCGAGCAGCCGCGGCGCGCCGAGTGACCCGCTCTGCAGCTGGCGCAGCAGCTTGATCGCCACCTTGCGATCGAGCTGCTCGTCGTAGGCCGAGTAGACGGTCCCCATGCCGCCGCGACCGAGTTCGCGGAGAAACGTGTAACGACCGACGAGCAGCCCCGAGGGCACGGGCTCGGCCGCGGGAGACGGACGCCCGGCGCCCTCGACCCGCGTGCGCGCCTCGTCCGCAGTATCCCCTCGTTCGTCGCCCATCGACCCTCGCCCAGTATCGCAGAGGGCGCGCGGCCGCGACAAGCGGACTCAAACGGCCGATTCGACACTTTCTGCGCGAATGGCGGGCGCAGGGCCGTTGTCGCCGGTGGTAGGATCCGAACCGCGTTATGGCCGATTCCGACCTGCCACCGGGCGCTGCTGGCGAGCATGCCCGGGTGCGCGCCCGCGACCGCCGCGGCGCTGATCGAGTGGGCTCGCATGACGATCGCCGCGATTGTGCCGACGCTCGAGGAGGAGGCCCGGATCGGGGCCACGCTCGATGCCCTCGGCTCGGCGCCATGCCGACGATCGAGCTCACTCGGCCGCTTCATCCGCCTTGCGGGCCGCCGCCTTGCGCCGCCGCAGCTCGCGGATGCAGCCCCTCGCGCTGCGAAACACCACCGGCCCCTCACCCTCGAGCACGCCCGCGAACTCGCGACCCGCGAGCACCGTCGCCAGCCGGGGCAGCAGGGGCGTCCACTCGTCGACCGGACACGCCTGTGTGCAATCCACGGGCACCGATTCGACCCGTCCGACCTTGACCCGCAGATCGCCCCACCCCATGCGCTCGGCCCTCGGCTTCAGCCACACCTCCGTGCACCGCTCGCAGCTGCGCGTCCCCCCGCCGATACAGGTGTGGGTGATGGCCTCGCGGCTTCGACACACGGGTTCGAGCCGGTATGAATACCCCGCGAAGCTCACCCGCTGATCGTCGGCCGCGGTCATCGGCCGATCGACGAGGGTATCGAAGTAACCCGTGCCATAAGCACCGGACTCCTGCCAGCGGCCCTTCCGGTCGCGCCTGTAGATCACGCCGCCGGGGCCGGACTCGCTGATGCCGCCGAGGGTGATGTCGAAGCTCATGGCGGAGACACGACGCTCGTCCCCCTCCTGGCGCACCTGCCTGTGCCAGCTGCCATGAAACCCGTCGGCGCTCATCGAGCCGGCGATGACATGACAGGCCTCGGCGAACAGCACGTGCACCCGCGCCGCCGCACCATCCGGGAACCACTTCACAAACCGAGCCAGCGCGGCCTCGCCAGGTTCGACCTCGCTGTGCCCCGCCAGCTCGGGCAAAACCGAGACCGCCCAGGCCCATGTCGGCGCCGGCTCCGGTGCGGGCAACGGCGCGGGTTCCGGTGCCGGCGCCGACTCCGGTGCGGGCAACGGCTCCGGCGCACGCTCGCGGGCCACCGGCGCAATAACTGGCGCGACGGCGACGGCCGGGCGACATGCCGCGGCCGCGAGCAAAGCGAGGGAGAGCAGGCGCGTGCGCATGAGCGGCATCCTACGCGCGATCACCCCACCCGTGTTCCCACCGCCACCGGGTCGCATTCACGTGCGCGGGCGAGGGTCACGCGCGACGGCTTCGTCGCCGCAGCCCGAGAAGCAGCAGCACCAGGGCGCCCGCCGGGGACGAGGCGGGCGCGGAGCAGCCGCACCCGGTCTCCTCGCCCACGTCGGCCGAGGTCGCCTCCCCGGTCGCCGAGCGCGACAGCACGAGATCGATGCACTGATAGTACAGGTCGTTCCCGTCGCCGTAGGGCGCCTTGTCGGTCATCACCTGGATCACCTGCAGCGTACAATTGTCGCATTCGACGTCGGGCAGCGTCACCGACTGCGAGTATTCGCCGCCCCCCTTGCGGTCGGCGATGTCGTCCAGCAGCACCGACGGGCCGCCGCTCACGTCCGTGAAGCTGGCCGGGTCGACGAAGTCGTCCTGCCCGTCGGCGTCGAAGCTGATGCGAAAGTGCCCCGGGTGGTCGATATACTCGTCCCAGACCACCGTGATCGTCTGACCCGGCTGGAAGGTGTGCACCACGCTCCCGCGCAGGTCGTCCGCACCCGCGCCGCAGGGGCCCTGCTTGAGCTGCTCGTGACGCGCCTGCGGCGAGGTCACCTGCAGGTGCGCCGCGGCCGGTCGAACGCTCAGCCAGCACACCAGCGCGGTCGCCATGGGGATTACGAACTGTCGCATGTGGCCCCGGTTCTATCGCCTGCGGCCCGCGCTCGCAAGCCATGCCTCGCCCCGGGCGCGCCGAACATCCTGGTCCTCGGCGAATGCCAGCAGTTTTTCGGCCCTTCGGTCCGCTCCGAAGACGCACGGGCGGCCCACGAGAATATCACTCGACGAGACTCGGGTCCCGGCCGGTAGTGCTCCTGCCCCTGGAGGCCCGGCCTGGGTCCGCCGGCGCCGTGGCGCGCGCAGCCGGCGGCAAGTGAGAATTGTGGGGGAACACTACCTGACAATATTCGGCGCGACCGTCCGCATTCGTGTCGCTACCGCCCACGCCCCATTGCGCAATTATCGATCGGGTCCATAGTGGTCCAGCCGCGGAGAATTGGTCGCGAAGAGGGTAAATGGCCACCAAACACGATGCTAGCTCTTGAGCGAGCTCGAGGGCGCACCGTATGTGCGCGGGCGCGCACGTCTTCATGATCCACCGCATTTTCGCCACCATCATCGTCGCTTTGCTCGCCGCCGGCTGTCCCGCGTCCCGGCAAGAGACCCCACGACCGCCGACCGGCGCTGCTGCATTGTACGTCCCACCCGGACCGGCACCGCCGGCCGCGGCCGCAGTCGCGGTCGACTCGCCTCCCGCACCGACGGCGGTAGCGGACGCACCGGGCGAAGTGCCCATCACGCTGCCGATCCTCGATGCGATGTTCACCGACCCGGCCTTCGCCGTGGCGCTCGGCGCGAGGCTCGGCCTGTCCGACGCCCAGATCGGGCAACTGCGTGTGGCCGCCCGGACTGCCACCGCCGGTCTGACGGAGAGCGAAGACGGCTCGACCCAGGCCGCGGCGGATCATGCCGACGCCCAGATCCGCGGCATCCTCGACGAGGTCCAGCGCCAAGGCCTGACAAAGCTCGTCCACGAACGCTGGCGCATGGACGAGGATGGCAGCATCGATCTGCCGACCGCGGCGCAAGATCAGGCGCGCGGCATACCGTCGGACACCCGCATCGTGGTCAACGCCCCGGCGTATCGAATGGACATCTTTCGCGACGGCGAGCTCATCAAGACCTACAAGATCGGGATCGGCTACCCGGAGTTTCCGCTGCCGATCGGTCTGCGCAAAGCGAGCTCGATCATCTTCAACCCGAGCTGGACGCCGCCCGACGAACCGTGGGTCACGGGAAAATTCGCGGCGGGGCGGCGGGTCGCGGCCGGGAATCCGCTCAATCCGCTCGGGCCGATCAAGATCCCGATCGGAATGCCGTCGCTGATCCATGGTGGCAAGGCCGCGTGGCAGATGGGCGGCTTCGCCTCGCACGGCTGCGTCGGGCTGACGGACAGTCAGGTGCGAGACCTCGCGCGTCTGCTCTCCGAGCTCACGAGTACGCGGATATCGTCCGCCGACGCGGCCTCGTATGTGACGAACACAACCGAGACGACGCGCATCAAGCTCGCCTCGGCCGTGCCCGTCGAGCTGCGCTACGAGACCATCGTCGTCGAGGACGGACGGCTGTTGATCTACCGCGACGTCTATGAGCGCGGGACCAACACGGAGGACCGCGTACGCGCGGTGCTCGCGGCAAACGGCGTCGAACTGGACTCTCTGACCCACGCCGAGCGCGTCCACATCACCCGCGCCCTGCGGCGGATGGCCCTCGATGCCCGCGGGAAGGTCTCCGCGGATCAGGCGAATATGCACGAGAGCCCGACCAGCGCGGCCGTGACACGCACGATCAAGGGGGCCAAGGAGGTCGTGATCGAGATCCCCGCGCTCAAGGGCATGGGTTACCCTGCCCCCGTTGACCTGACCACAAAGTAGCACCCATGACCGATACCCACGATAAGCAAGCCACCCCCGCGCAGACGATGCGTGCCACCGTCTTTCATGGCAAGGACGACATTCGCCTCGAAGCAGTGCCCCTGCCGCACCCCGGCCCCGGCGATGTGGTCATCCGCATCACGCTGACGACGATCTGCGGCACCGACCTGCACATCGTCCGCGGCGAGTATCCGGTGCGGCCGGGCCTCGTCATCGGCCACGAGCCCGTCGGCGTCATCGCGGAGATCGGCGTCGGCGTCACCGGCTACGCGGTCGGGGACCGCGTGCTGGTCGGTGCGATCACCCCCTGCGGGCAATGCAACGCCTGTCTCTCCGGCCACCAGTCGCAGTGCGGTCATGGCCACGACTGCGAGGCGCTCGGCGGCTGGCGCTTCGGCAACACCCTCGACGGCGCCCAGGCCGAGTACCTCCTGGTCCCGAACGCCCAGGCCAACCTGGCCAAGATCCCGGACGACTTGACCGACGAGCAGGTCGTGCTCCTCGCCGACATCGCCTCGACCGGCATCAGCGGCGCTGAATCCGGCGGCGTCACCTTGGGGGACCGGGTCGCCGTGTTCGCCATGGGGCCGATCGGTGTCTGCGCCGCCATCGGTGCCCGCCTGCTCGGCGCCGCGATGGTCATCGGCGTCGACGGCGACGACACTCGCATCGCCATGGCCCGCAGCATGGGCGTCGACGTCGTGCTCGACTATCGCAAGGTCGACGTGGTCGCGGAGATCCGTCGGCTCACCGGCGGCGTCGACGTGGCGATCGAGGCGCTCGGCACCCAGCAGACCTTCGAAAACGCCCTGCGCGTGCTTCGGCCCGGCGGGACCCTCTCCAGCCTCGGCGTCTACTCCGGAAAGGTCGTCTTTCCCTACGATGCATTCGGCGCGGGCCTGGCGGATTACCGCATCGTCACCACGCTCTGCCCCGGCGGCAAGGAGCGGATGCGCCGCCTCATCGAGATGGTCCGCAGCGGCCGCCTCGACCTCCGGCCGCTGATCACCCATCGCTTCAAGCTCGCCGATATCGCGGCCGCCTATGCGCTGTTCGGCGAGCGCCGCGACGGCGTCATGAAGGTGGCGATCACGCCATGACAAGGCTGCCGCATGGCGCGCTGCTCCCGGCGGGGGCCCTGCAGAGCGCCATCTTCAATAGCGCCACCTTCTCGAGCATCGCCACCGACGCGCAGGGCGTCATTCAGATCTTCAACGTCGGCGCCGAGCGAATGCTCGGCTACCCCGCCGCGGAGGTGATGAACAAGCTAACGCCTGCCGACCTCTCCGATCCGCAGGAACTGCTCGCGCGCGCGAGGGCGCTGAGCATCGAGCTCGGGACCTCGATCGCCCCGGGCTTCGAGGCGCTGGTCTTCAAGGCCACGCGCGGGATCGAGGACATCTACGAGCTGACCTACCTCCGCAAGGACGGCAGTCAGTTCCCGGCGGTGGTGTCGGTCACGGCCCTGCGCGACGCGGCGGACGCGATCATCGGCTATCTGCTGATCGGCACCGACAACACCGCGCGCAAGCAGGCCGAGGCGGCGCTGCTGCGGGCGGGCGCCCTGCAGCGCGCGATCTTCAACAGCGCCAATTTCTCGAGCATCGCCACCGATGCCAAGGGCGTCATCCAGATCTTCAACGTCGGCGCCGAGCGTATGCTCGGCTACACGGCCGCGGAGGTGATGAACAAGATCACGCCGGCCGATATCTCGGATCCGCAGGAAGTGATCGCCCGCGCCAAGGCGCTCAGCGGCGAGCTCGGCACCCCGATCACCCCGGGCTTCGAGGCGCTGGTCTTCAAGGCCTCGCGCGGGATCGAGGACGTCTATGAGCTGACCTACGTCCGCAAGGACGGCAGCCGGTTCCCGGCGGTGGTGTCGGTCACGGCCCTGCGCGACGCGACCGACGCGATCATCGGCTATCTACTGATCGGCACCGACAACACCGCGCGAAAGCTGGTCGAGGCCGAACAAAAGAAGCTCGACCAGCGCCTGCGAGACCAGCAATTTTATACCCGCTCGCTCATCGAATCCAACATCGACGCGCTGATGACCACCGACCCCTACGGGATCATCACCGACGTGAACAAGCAGATGGAGGCGCTCACCGGCTGTACACGCGACGAGCTGATCGGCGCGCCGTTCAAGGACTACTTCACCGATCCGGAGCGGGCCGAGGCGGGCATCAAGCTGGTGTTGAACGAGAAGAAGGTCACCGACTACGAGCTGACCGCGTGCTCCCGCGACGGCAAAAAGACGGTGGTCTCCTACAACGCGACCACGTTCTACGACCGGGGCCGCACCCTGCAGGGCGTCTTCGCCGCCGCCCGCGACGTCACCGAGCGCCACCGCGTGGAGGCCGAGCTGAAGCAGGCCCGGGCCGTGGCCGAGAGCGCGAGCCGGACCAAGTCGGACTTTCTGGCGAGCATGAGCCACGAGATCCGCACGCCGATGAACGCGATCATGGGCATCGCGGATCTCCTGGCCAAGACCTCGCTCTCGTCGGAGCAGGACAGGTATGTGCAGATCTTTCGCCGCGCCGGCGACAATCTGCTGAATCTGATCAACGATATCCTCGATCTCTCCAAGGTCGAGGCCTCGGAGCTGGAGCTCGAGCGGACCGGGTTCTCGCTGACCGACCTGCTGGAGAAGGTGACGGAGATGGTGGCGGTCCGGGCCCATGAAAAGGGGCTGGGGCTGGTGTTCGAGATCGCGCCGGATGTGCCGACCGACCTCATCGGCGACCCGACCCGGCTGCGCCAGGTGCTGCTCAATCTG
>Ga0116158_10002271_pt1 | contig 17011 bp, 13 predicted proteins | sample AD_UKC052_MetaG_FD_89883 | JGI IMG/M metagenome (GOLD analysis project Ga0116158, IMG submission 89883) | Active sludge microbial communities of municipal wastewater-treating anaerobic digesters from USA - AD_UKC052_MetaG | ecosystem: Engineered > Bioreactor > Anaerobic > Digestate | place: USA... | reverse complement strand
GAAATAAAACCGGAGGCGGAAGAAAGCAATCCGGGGGAGGAGCAACCAAAAGATTAATGCCGGGATAAAAATCCTGTGATTAAAAATAAAATAACTTGCACACCTGCCGGATTAAATGGGCAGGTTTTTTTATACATCAGATTATGCACCAGTCACTCACAAACGAACAATTGATTTCCATTGCCAATGATTTTGGTACGCCGGTTTATGTTTATCATGCCGAAAAAATAGGTGAACAATTCGGAAAGCTGAAAAACGCATTTTCCGGAACGGATGCCCGTTTTTTTTATGCCTGTAAATCGCTTACCAACCCCAATATTTTAAAATACATCCACGAACTCGGCATTTCGCTTGATTGTGTAAGCATCAATGAAGTAAGGCTTGGGTTGATGGCAGGTTTTAAGCCGCAGGAAATTCTCTTTACGCCTAATTGTGTTGACTTTGGCGAAATTGAAGAAGGCAAAAACCTTGGTGTAAACATTAATATTGACAACATTTCTATATTGGAGCAGTTTGGTAACCGGTTTGGTGGAAGCTATCCGGTTTGCATCCGGCTGAACCCGCACATTATGGCCGGGGGCAATTTTAAGATTTCAACCGGGCATGTGGACAGCAAGTTTGGCATCAGCATCCATCAGGTAAGGCATATTGAACGTGTAGTAAAAAGTACAGGGCTTAAAGTTGCCGGATTGCACATGCATACCGGCAGCGAAATAAAGGATGTAGGCGTTTTTCTTCGCGGCCTCGAAGTAATGTTTGAAATAGCCCGCCATTTTATGGAAGACCTTGAGTTTATTGACCTCGGCAGTGGCTTTAAGGTTCCTTACAAAGAGGATGACATTGAAACGGATGTAACAAGTCTTGGCAAACAGGTGGCAGAGGCTTTTGAGGTATTTGAAAAAGAAACGGGGAAAAAGCTGCAGGTTTGGTTTGAGCCCGGTAAATACCTTGTGAGCGAGTCGGGCTATTTTATTGTGAAGGCCAACGTAGTAAAAACTACTACGGCTACTGTATTTGCCGGTGTAAATAGTGGGTTTAACCACCTGATACGCCCTATGTTTTACGAGTCGTTTCATTTTATTAAAAACATCAGTAACCCCCTTGGGCCTGAGCGAATTTATACCGTGGTGGGGAATATTTGCGAAACCGACACTTTTGCCTGGGACCGCAAATTAAATGAGGTTCGCGAAGGTGATTACCTTGTTTTTTATAATGCGGGTGCCTATGGATTTGAAATGAGCAGCAATTTTAACAGCCGATTCAGACCGGCGGAAGTATTGGTACAAAATGGAAAGGAAAGGCTTATAAGGAAACGGGAAGAAATGGATGACCTGCTGCGAAACATCGTTTGGGAGTAAATTTTGTTGATTTTGAACCTTTTGGATGATTAATTTATTTTCCTGTTGAACCTGACTAAACGAATTTTCGTAATTTTAACATCGAATTTATTTATTCATCTGAGTTGTCCCAAATTTCTGGTATGGTGTTTACTGGTCGAAAATTAATTGCATGTCTATCCTTTTTCTTTGTTTTGAGCGGGGTATTTGCCCAAAATACTCAGCCCATAGCGGGTGAAAAGGGAGTGGGTTCATTACCTCAAACCGTTTCCATATCAGAGATCATTGCGCTTGATGAGCGTATGGGGCCCCAAACAAATTTGAAAATAAACGATGAACTGAAGGCCGGAAACCGTTTTAAAACCCCATCACCCAACGCCTTGCCCGGTAATCGTTTCCCATTGGTAACCGATGCCGAAGCATTTCCGGTAAATGTAACCCAATCGGCTCATTCCAATTTTCAGGGTATGCAGCTTAGCGAGGCAGGTTCCATACCCCCGGATTGTATGGGGGATGTAAGTCATACCCAGATTTGTGTTATAACCAACGGGCGGATAAAATTTTACACAAAACCAACCATTTGCGATGCTGCGTTATTAACCAGTAATTCAAACAATAACAGCGGTTCACTCACCGGAACCGTTTTTGCCACCAGTTTAAGCGCATTTTTTGCCAGTGTTATCGGTACCGGTTCCGTAACCGACCCGCATGTTTATTTTGACCGGCAGAGCGAAAAATGGTTTGTAGTAGCCATCAATACAGCCAATGCAAGTAACCGGATTTTAATTGCGGTAAGTACCGGCAGTACCATTACTGCACAGTCTTCTTTCAACTTTTTCTTTTTTAACCATGATAATGGAGCGCCGCCTACAAGTCCCGACCGGGGTGCCTTTTGTGATTACCCAATGGTAGGTCTTGACAAGCATGCTTTATACATTGGCGGTATCATATTTAATAATTCCGGTAACTTTATTGGTTCCTCCGTTTATGTAGTAAACAAGGCTTCCCTGGCGGTGGGAAGCCAGCTTCAGTTCACAGCTTTCAGGCAGGTTGGCCTTGTAAATACAGGCATTTTTGCACCGCAGGGGGTTTATAATGATGACCCCGAGGCAACAAGGGGTTATTTTATGGGGGTAGATAATGAGGTATTCGGCAGGCTAAGGTATATTGTGGTGAACAACCCCGGAACCACAACACCAACCATTACCCAGGCCACCATTAATGTACCTGCAACCTATTACCCCTATGATCAGCCGGCACAGGGCAGTACTTTGCCTTTAGATGCTTTGGGCGACGAGCGGCTGCTTGATGCCCAAATGATCCGGAATAAAATTTCAGGGCAAACTTCAATATGGACATCTCATCATATTGCCGTAAATGCAAGTGGTGCGGCCGTTACAGCCGCAGGCGTTGCCAATGCCCGTAATGCCATGAGGTGGTATCAGCTTGCAGAAAACAATGGGGTACTTAGCCTTACCCAATCAGGTACATTGTTTGATAATACGGCCACCGGTGCAAAAGGCTACTGGATGGGAACCATAGCTGCTTCAGGTCAGGGCCATGCGGTACTAGGTTCTTCAGTGGCATCATCCACCCTACATGCCAATTCAATTGTAGCAGGCAGGTATGCCTCGCAGACGGCAGGCATATTGAATCCCCCGGTAAATGTTACCAATTTTACAGCGGTTTATAACCGGGAGACCTCCGGTGAAGAGCAGCGGTGGGGAGATTACTCGCATACAGTTGTTGATCCTTCAGATAATATGACCATCTGGACCTTTCAGCAATATACAAACAGTACCAATAATTGGGGGCTGAGGGCCGTTCAGTTGAAAGCGCCACCGCCGGCCATACCTACATCCATTACCCCCATTGTATGCGATGCCCTGGGCAATGCTACCGTTACCCTAACCGGGAGCGCAACCGATTTTGCAGGTTTTTATGATCCCGGACCACCTCGTGGAGGACCGGCTTATCCCCGCCGGCTGACGGTAACAAGTACCGGAAATGTAAATATCAGTGCTGTTGAATTGCTGAGCGCTACTCAAATCAGGTTCTTGGTAAACTTAAGCAATGCCACACTTGGCAGTCAGCAAACATTAACCATAACCAACCCCGATTGTCAGTCGGTTACTTTTAATTATACCCTTCCTGCAAGATGTGGTACTGTAGACCCACCGCCTGCCGGAACCTTTACTGTTAACCAGAATCCTGTAGTAGGTAATATGATTGTAAGCCTTCCGGCATCTTCAGGCAGCCTTCGGCTTTTGGCAAGTGATGGAAAACTTGTTCAATCCTATACGGTTACCAATACTACCATGAACATTGCAACATCCGGTTTCATTTCAGGTGTTTATTTTCTGGAGTACGTGCGGGCAGATGGTTCTGAAACCATAAAAATTGTTATCCGGTAATCTAAAGTGGTAACCTTAGTGTGTCAGATTAGTAATTTTAACCAAATAATTTTTGCTTATGGCTATCAGAATGGTTGACGATCCCAATGATCCGGACGAATATAAGGACAGGGGTGGTGGAAGAAGAAATCCCGGTTCAGGCGGTGGTGGGGGTGGCGGCCTGCTTAGTTTGTTGCCCTTGCTGTTTACCCTTTTTCGCAAACCGGGTGGAATAGTTATTCTGCTGTTGCTTGCGGGCGGTTATTTTTTGATGAACCAGCAGGGATGTGGAGCAGGTATGCTTTCTGAAGAGGAAAACTCCTCTGCATTTTCTACCGGGGGGAGGTTGGATCCGAAGGAATATGCAAAAGCCCAGGTGTATGAGGGATTAACCGAAGATGATATACGCAATCCATTGCCCGGGTATATTTCGCTGGCAAGGTTTGCACCGCCAAGGCTTAACCAGGGTAAGCAGGGTAGTTGTGTGGCCTGGAGCAGCGCTTATGCCGCACATACCGTGCTAACTTCGGCAAGTACCGGGCAGGCACCGCAGCAGGTAGCCTACAGCCCGGCCTACCTGTACAATCAAATTGCACTTGAAGGTTGCCAGGGTTCGTACCTTGAGCGGGCCATGCGTGCTATGAGTCAGCAGGGCAGTGTACCCTTCAACGATTTTCCTTATGATGAAAACAACTGCACGAGGCCGGTACCATCCAACCTGTCGGGCGTAGCGGCACAAAACCGCATACATGGGTTTAACAGGCTTACCGGTGGCGAAGATGTAAGTGGTTTAAGTATTCGTTCCATAAAAGAACATCTTGCAAAAGGCGCCCCCGTAGTAATTGGTATGATGGTGGGCGGCAGTTTTATGCAGGGAATGATTGGCCAGAAGGTTTGGGAACCTACCGAACGTGATTACAGCCAGTCCGGTTTTGGCGGGCATGCCATGGCTGTAATTGGTTACGATGACCGGCTGGCAGGCGGGGCCTTTCAGCTAATGAACAGTTGGGGACCCGAATGGGGTGAAAATGGAATAGCCTGGGTGAAGTATGGCGATTTCAAAGAATTTACCCGCGAAGCATACGGCATTGATCCGTTACCACCTCAGGGGGTAGAAAAATTGCCCTTTGATTGCGAAATAGGGCTGGTTCAGGTGGACGAAAAGGCTAAGCCAGCCAATTATATTCCCATTAAGGCAGCCGGTAATAACACATTTACTACCACTACTACTGTTGCCAAAGGAACACGGTTTAAGATGGAAGTAAAAAATAGTACGCCCTGCTATGTGTATGTTTTTGGCCGCGAATCCGATGGCCGTAGCTATACCCTGTTTCCCTATCCTCTGCAGGACAATCCTGCTAAAACGGCTTACACCCCTTATTGCGGAATTACAGGTTACCGCCTTTTTCCCAAAGATAAAAGCATGACGCCGGATGAAGTAGGTAATAAAGACTATATGGCAGTGGTGGTAAGCAGCAAGGTGCTTGATTGGTATCAGCTTAACCAGAAAATTGACCAGGGAAAATCCGCGGCATATACTGCAGCTGTTGGGCAGGCACTTTCAGGAATGGGATCTACCGGTCGCATACAGGTAAGCAGCACCGGAAAAGGCAATATAAAATTTACGGCACCTTCCGGGGAAAATGGAATAGCGTGGGCTGTTGTAGAGGTTATAAAATAACAATAACAAAAATTCCAAAAGAATACAAATTCCAAATTCCAAAATTCTTAGACGATAACGACTTAATATTTTGGAATTTGGAATTTCAATATTTGGGATTTCAATAGTCGAAATAAAATGTCATTTCAAGCTTTTCAATCCATTGCCTCCAGCCGGTTAAAGTTCGGGTTTTTTATGCTGGTAAAACTGCCCGCTGCCTTTTTCAGCGGGGTTCGGTTGCGCAAAATATCCGAGGAGGAAGCGGTGGTAAGCGTTCCCTATAAATGGTTCAGCCAAAATCCTTTTAAAAGCACCTATTTTGCCTGCCAGGCCATGGCTGCCGAAATGAGCACCGGGGTACTTGCCCTTGGACAATTGCATAACCGCAAGCCTTCGGTAAGCATGCTGGTAACCGGGTTAAAGGCAAGCTATTTTAAAAAGGCTACCGAACGCATATATTTTACCTGTGCCATGGGTAATGAAATAAAAGCTGCTATAGAAAAAGCAATTGCCACAGGTGAAGGCCAAACCATTGATGCGGTAAGTACCGGCAAAACAGGATCAGGCGAATTGGTAAGCGAGTTTGTGATTACCTGGAGCTTTAAAGCAAAATCTTTTTGATGTGCTAAGGTTTGGCCTTTATTGCTGTTAAAATTTGGGTTACAACGTCAACATTTCTTTCATTCAGGTTTGGGTTGGCTTGCAGTTTTATTCCAAAAAAGGGTCCACTAATAATTTTATATCCTTCAACAGCCTGTTCTTCATTATAAAAGCAATTATTCCAATCTTTAAGCTCGGTTGAATAGGCCATTCTTACAGAGCCGGCATTTTCAAGATTCATTACATTGGGAAACCAGTCTGTATCAGGCTTTTCAATTTTATTGTTGGCAGCAAACGCATAAAAGTTCCTGAGAAATCGGAGGTATGAAACGGTTCGTGTTTTAATTTCATCAGGCAACTCGGCCTTAACAGGTTTTATGCGCCATTGCTGCATGGTTGCGGTAAAAGGGTCGGCCCCTGTTTGAATTTTACCAGGTCGCATTCGCAGCTGGGTAAGGTTCCCGGTTTGAATATCGCTTTCGCTTCTTGCCATTACAAGGTTCAGGTAATTGGCAGAGTGATAGGTTATCTTGAAGGCAGCCGGAGCAAGTTCATCTGTTGCCGTTGTGGAATCCATATCCAATGCCAGCACCATGGCATCATCGGAAGCAATTTTTTGCCATGTACCCGAGGCATAGCCCCTGAGCGCGGCGGCCATAAATTTTCCGTTTTTCTGAAGACGGATAAAACTGTATGGGCATAAAATTTCTTCATTTTGAGCATCAGTGCATTTTAAAGGATACCACGCCACTGTTTCGAGTGGGATGGGTTTTTCAGATACCTTTCGCTCACACGAAAAAAAAGCCCCTGCCAAAAACAGGGGCAACATTTGTTTGATTGTCAACATATGTTTAAGTGATGTAGTTTAGGATTTAACTGCTGCAATGCCCGGAAGTTCTTTTCCTTCAAAATATTCAAGCATGGCGCCGCCGCCGGTACTTACGTAGCTCACTTTGTCGTCGTAGCCAAATTTGTTTACGGCTGCCACACTGTCGCCGCCACCAACAAGGCTGAATGCTCCGTGTTCCGTTGCTTCGGCTACTGCATCGGCAATGGCTTTGGTACCCGCCTGAAAAATTTCCATTTCAAATACACCCATCGGGCCGTTCCATAAAATGGTTTTTGACTTGCGGATTACTTCGCTGAAAATACCGCATGCTTTGGGGCCAATATCCAAACCCATCCAGCCATCGGGAATGGCGTCGCTCGGGCGCAGTTCTATGTTTGCATCAGCGGCAAACTTGTCGGCAATAATGCTGTCTTCGGGCAGGTGAATGCTTACCCCTTTTTCGGTAGCCATTTTCAAAATATCCAGTGCGGTTTGAATGCGGTCTTCCTCGCAAAGGCTGCTGCCTATTTTACCACCCCTTGCCTTCATAAAAGTGTACGCCATACCGCCGCCAATAATAATGTCGGTTGCACGCTCCAGCAGGTTTTCAATAATGAGGATCTTGTCACTCACTTTGGCACCACCCAATATGGCGGTAAATGGTTTTTCGGCTTCTTTCAGCACTTTCTCTGCCGCCAGTACTTCGCCTTCCATTACGGTACCAAATACCCTTCGGTCAGCAGGAAAAAATTCAGCGATTACCGCAGTGCTTGCATGTGCGCGGTGGGCCGTGCCAAAGGCATCGTTTACCCATACATCGCCAAGCCTTGCCAGTTTTTCGGCAAAGGCTTTATCGCCTTTTTCCTCTTCCTTGTAAAAACGAAGGTTTTCCAAAAGCAATACTTCACCCGGGCGGAGCATATTAGCGGTCATGCCTGCCTGTTCACCAATACAATCATCGGCAAAAAATACTTTGGTTTCAGCACCCAGTAATTCCTGCAGATGGCCCAATACATGGCGCAATGAATATTTATCTTCCGGTCCGTCTTTTGGGCGGCCAAGGTGGCTCATCAAAATTACACTGCCGCCGTCACCCAGAATTTTTTTGATGGTAGGCAGGGTAGCACGCATACGGGTATCATCGGTAATGGCAAGTGTTTGTTTATCAAGCGGTACATTAAAGTCCACGCGAACCAGGGCTCTTTTCCCGGCAAAATTGTAAGATGAGAAATTGGTCATTTTTATAGTATTTAAGAAATTTCAATAATGTCGTGGTTAAAATCAACCAACATTTTATAACAATAATCCAAGTTATTTTCCAGAAGGGAAAACATGATTTGATTGCTGCAATTACCCCTGCGGATATTAATAAGCTTAGGTGGGCTTCCGTTTAATAGAATCAATTGAGGCAGATCAGAGTCCTTCGAAATCAGAATTACATCGCCTTCTTTTTTTGCTTTTTGATAGATTTCTGCATCTGTAAGCAGTTTTAGGTCCAGGGAATAAGATGATTTACAGAAATAAACAGTTTTTTCATTAATCCATTTGGCAATGGCTGGCGAAAAATGGTTATCAAGCCAAAAAATCCATTTAGGCTGCATGTACTATTACCGATTTATTAATGGAAAGAGCGGCATACCTCAGGGCCGCGGTAATATCCTCTTTTTCAAGCACAGGGTGATCCTCTAGAATTTCTTCTGTTGTCATCCCGGATGAAAGCATTTCCAGAATATCGGCTACTGGAAAACGCATGCCCCTGATGGTTGGTTTTCCTCCCATTAACCCGGGAATAATGGTAATCCGCTCCTGTAAGTTTTCCTGATTCACGCTGGTCTGTTTTCGTAAAGATAGTAAAACAAAATCACTCTGCCGTTAAGGCAAAAGTCCAATGCCCTGTTGAACGAAACCAACCGGCATTGGACTTTATAAAGAAGGCGAACAGCAATTACTTGCTGATCAGTCCTGCAAAATATTTAACGGTACGTACCAGTTGGCTTACATAACTCATTTCGTTGTCGTACCAGCTTACCACGCGAACCAATTGGCTGTCGCCTACGGTTTGCACGCGGGTTTGGGTGGCATCAAACAATGAACCGAAAGAACTTCCAATGATATCGGTGCTTACAATTTCATCTTCGGTATAACCAAAGCTTTCGTTTGACGCGGCTTTCATAGCGGCGTTCAGTTCTTCCTTGGTGGTGCTTTTACCAATGATAACGGTAAGCTCGGTAAGCGAACCGGTAATGGTAGGAACACGCTGTGCGCTGCCATCAAGCTTGCCTTTCAGGCTTGGAAGAACCACGCCTATAGCTTTGGCAGCACCGGTACTGTTGGGCACAATGTTTTGTGCGGCTGCACGTGCACGCCTCAGGTCGCCTTTGGCATGCGGGGCATCCTGCGTGTTCTGATCGTTGGTATAGGCATGGATCGTAGTCATCAGCCCGTTTACAATGGTAAACTGCTCATCAAGCACCTGTGCCATTGGGGCAAGGCAATTGGTGGTGCAGCTTGCGCAACTGATTACGGTTTCGCTTCCATCCAGAATATTATGGTTTACATTGAAAACGATGGTTTTCAGATCGCCGGTGGCCGGAGCGGAAATTACAACGCGCTTGGCACCTGCAGTAATATGTGCTTCAGCCTTGGCCTTATCGGTAAAGAAACCGGTACATTCCAGCACTACATCCACATCGTGGCTTCCCCAGGGAATTTCAGCGGGATTCTTTGATGCATATATTTTTACCGGGTTGCCGTTTACAACAATATTATCTTCTCCGGCGGTAACATCTTCATTAAAACGGCCCTGTGCGCTGTCGTATTTCAGCAGGTGAGCTAAAACTTTAGGGCTTGTGAGGTCATTGATGGCTACTACATCAATACCTTCCATGTTGAAAATCTGGCGGTAAACCAGGCGTCCTATACGGCCGAAACCGTTGATTGCTACTTTTACCATAGTTTTTTGTGTTTGTTTGTGTATTTTTTTTGCAGGGCGAATTTACGGCCTTTATGCATAGCAAAACCTGATAATTATAAGGTGTTAAATAAACTATTTATGTTAAGGGGGGTAAAAATCCGAAGATTTTTTTGGTAGAAATGTCAGGACTCCTATTTTTGCACTCCCAAAATCAAAAGGGCCCGTTGGTCAATCGGTTAAGACGCCTCCCTTTCACGGAGGAATGACGAGTTCGACTCTCGTACGGGCTACAAACAAGGAGTCCCCGCAATTTGCGGGGATTTTTTATGTATTGGAGTATTTACGCACTGATTAGTAAGCATCGGAATTGGATTTATGTGGGGATTAGTAATGATCTCAACCGGCGATTTCATGAACATTCGAGTGGATGGGAAAAAACTACGGCTCCATACAGGCCATTCATGCTTATGGAATTGGCCTGCACCAAAACAAGGGAAGATGCACGGGTAATGGAAAAATGGTACAAAACCGGCAATGGAAAAGCTATTATAAGGATTCTCCTTCAGGAGGGATATCCTTTCACGGAGGAATGACGAGCCTGTCTGCCGACAGGTAGATTCGACTCTCGTACGGGCTACAAACAAGGAGTCCCCGCAATTTGCGGGGATTTTTTTATTTCATAATATCAAATGGATATCCTATTGTATCTAAATACAGGAAATCCTATCCCAATTTCCCCGCCATCCTTTAACTTAGCACCCCGGAAGCACTCTTTCCGCTTCCATATTCTGTAAAGTATCTAAAAATCATCATGGAAGCATCTAAAAAATTTAACCCCGGCGTACTATGGGGACAAGACGCAAAAGACCTTTTTGCTTATTGCAAGCAAAACAATTTCGCCCTGCCGGGTGTAAATGTAACCGGGACCAATACGGTAAATGCCGTTCTGGAAACGGCCCGCGAAGTAAATTCTCCTGTATTAATCCAGTTTTCGCACAGCGGTTCCCAGTTTTTTATTGGTAAAGGCGTTAAAAATACCAATGAAGCCTCCTCCATTGCCGGTGCCATTGCCGGTGCGCATTATGTGCATCAGGCGGCTAAAGTGTACGGAGTTCCAACCATTTTACATACCGACCACTGCGCAAAAAAGATTTTACCATGGGTAGAAGGTTTGCTCGCTGCCGGTGAAGAGTTCTTCAATAAAACCGGTCAGCCCCTGTACACCTCGCATATGCTCGACCTGAGCGAAGAGCCCCTGCATGAAAATATTGAAATTTGCAAGCCTTTCCTTGAGCGTATGAGCAAAATGGGTATGATCCTTGAAATTGAACTCGGCGTAACCGGTGGCGAAGAAGACGGTGTGGACAATACCCATGTAGCAAAAGAAAAACTGTACACCGAGCCCGAAGAAGTGGCTTATGCTTACGAAGAATTGAGCAAAATCAGCCCCAACTTTACCATTGCGGCCTCTTTTGGTAACGTACATGGCGTGTACAAACCCGGCAACGTAAAGCTGGAACCTAAGATTCTCCGCGATTCACAGGCATATATTATGGAGAAATATGGCACAGGACCAAATCCTGTTGATTTCATTTTCCATGGCGGTTCGGGCAGTACAACCGAAGAAATTCGCGAAGCCATCAGCTATGGTGTGGTAAAAATGAACCTGGATACGGATATCCAATGGGCATTTTGGGATGGCATACGTGCCTACGAAGCCGACAAGCATGGCTACCTGCAGGGTCAGATTGGCAATCCCGATGGCGCCGATAAGCCAAATAAGAAATTTTACGATCCCCGAGTATGGCTGCGCAAAGGCGAGGAAAGCATTATTGCCCGCCTGAAGCATTCTTTTGATGATTTGAATGCAACAAACAGCCTTGGTTAGTATTTTTTTACCTATTTTCTGAAAAATTCCTGCATGAAAACATGCGGGAATTTTTTTTACTTAATTTTCCACGATGAAAAAGATGTTTGCCTTTGCAATTACCGCATTGATTTGCGTGATTGCCTACAGCCAGAAAAATGAAAAGGGCTGGAAACCGTTGTTTGACGGGAAAACCCTGACCGGCTGGAAACAATTGACTGGCACCGCAAAATATTATGTGCAGGATAGTATGATAGTTGGCGTATCGGCCATGGGTTCGCCCAATAGTTTTTTGGCTGCCGATGGCCTGTATAGCGATTTCAGGCTCGAATTTGAATTTATGCTGGAAGATACCGCGCTGAACTCCGGGGTGCAGTTCCGCAGTCAGTTTAATCCTGCTGCCAATAATGGCAAAGGGCTTGTGCAGGGCTACCAATATGAAATGGACGGAACTGCCCGCAACTGGTCGGCCGGAATTTATGATGAAGCCCGCCGCGGATGGCTGTACACCGGCGCTTACAACAATGAAAAAAAGCTTACCTACAATCACGGAGCATTTAATAAAGCCATTATTATTTGCAAAGGAAAAACCGTGCAAACCTGGATCAATAATAAGCTGGTATCTATACTGGTAGATACCGCCACCACACCGGGTTTAATTGCGGTGCAGGTACACAGCATTAACAATAAAGACCTAGAAGGAAAAAAGATTTTCTGGAAGAATATCCGCATCAAAACAAAGGATGTGCAATTGGCAGAACCCACTTACTCCTCCATGATAACCTATTCGCCAAGGTATGTAGCCAACACCATCCCCAATAACCTGAGCGATGTAGAGGCTAAATACAATTGGAAATTGCTGTTCGACGGAAAAACGCCAAAGGGATGGAAAGGCGCCTATAAGCCGGGTTTCCCTGAAAAGGGATGGGTAATTGAAGAGGGTATTTTAAAGGTGCTGAAATCAACAGGAGGCGAATCTACCAACGGTGGCGATATTGTAACCATAAACAAATACAAGGCCTTTGATTTATCTTTTGAATTTAAACTGAGCGAAGGCGCCAATTCAGGTGTAAAGTATTTTGTTACACTTGCTGAAAATAATCCTGGCTCGGCCATTGGCCTTGAATACCAGGTGCTTGATGATGAAAAACATCCGGATGCAAAAATGGGCAGGGATGGTAACCGTACACTTGCCTCGCTGTACGACCTGATAAAGGCTGAAAAGCAGCCCCGTTTTACCAAAAAGATTGGTGAGTGGAATACTGGAAGGGTGGTGGTATACCCCGACAACCGGGTGGAACATTACCTGAATGGTATAAAAGTACTGGAATATGTACGGGGATCGCAGGCTTTCCGTGACCTTGTAGTCATCAGCAAATACAAGGTATGGCCCAATTTTGGGGAGGCACCTGAAGGACATATTCTGCTTCAGGATCATGGCGATGAAGTGCAATTCAGGAGCATCAAAATAAGAGAACTGAATTAATGTAATATTGATTTATTGAATATTTAATATTAACCCTTTCCGGAAGTATTATTCTTTTTTTTTAACAAGGGTATTATTAGTCAACCGGAAGTTTGAAAAATAGGGGATTATGTCAAATGTCACCTTCTGTGAAAAAGGCAAGACATAATTTTGCGCCCGAATCAGATAATATAGCAACATGAACGTTTTTGAAGAGTCGCTTCAGTTACATAAGACTTTAAGGGGAAAAATAAGTGTCCGTAACAAAATGGATGTTCGGACGGTTGAAGATTTGTCACAGGTTTACTCCCCCGGTGTAGCCGCCCCCTGTGAAGCAATAGCTGCTGATGAAAGCAAAGTGTATGAATATACCATGAAGGGCAACACTGTAGCCATCGTAACTGATGGTTCAGCGGTACTTGGATTGGGAAACATAGGCCCGAAGGCTGCCATACCCGTTATGGAAGGCAAGGCTATGTTGTTCAGAAAGTTTGCCGAAATTGATGCATTTCCCATTTGCCTTGATACGCAGGATACAGACGAAATTGTAAGGGCGGTGGAAATGATCGCCCCGGTTTTTGGCGGAATCAACCTTGAAGATATTTCGGCTCCCCGTTGTTTTGAAATTGAAAAACGCCTGCAAAATATAGGCATACCTGTTTTTCATGATGATCAGCATGGAACGGCCATAGTGGTGCTTGCAGCGCTCATAAATGCCTGCAAACTGCTTGGAAAATCGCTTTTCCAGTTAAGGGTTGTAGTAAATGGTTCCGGTGCCGCCGGTACAGCTATTACACGTACCTTAAAGTGCCAGGGTTATGGTGAAGAGGTGGATACCTGTATGTCGGTAAAGGATTTAATCGTTTGCGACAGCCATGGAATTATTTCTTCGCATCGTACAGATTTGAATGAGGAAAAACAGGAACTGCTAAAATACACCAACATCAATAACATGGGCGGAAAGTTGCAGGATGCCCTTGTGGGAGCTGATGTGTTTATTGGCGTAAGTAAAGGGAACCTTATAACGGCAGAGGATGTGCGCACCATGGCCAAAGACCCCATCATTTTTGCCTTGGCCAACCCCATACCCGAAATTATGCCCGATGAAGCCAAAAAGGGCGGCGCGGCAGTTGTAGGAACCGGCCGCAGCGATATGCCTAATCAGATTAACAACGTGCTCGGTTTTCCCGGCATTTTCAGGGGAGCGCTTGATGCAAGGGCTCCCCGTATAACGCCGGCTATGGAGCTCGCGGCTGCATATGCCATTGCCGATTGCCTTACCAATCCTTCAGCCGATCATATTATTCCTGCAACCCTTGATCCGGTAGTTGCCCACAAGGTAGCTGAGGCGGTTAAGGCTGTGGCTTTGAAGTACCGTTCATAAATTATTTTCGTAACAAATTTGTTATTTGCAAAATTTTGAGCAGTTTTATGCTCAAAATTTTGCAAAATGTTAAATAAAGTAATTGGAGCAGTAGTAGCAGGTATCCTCATTATGGCCTGGCAAACCGCATCGCACACCTTTTTGCAGATGCATGCATCGCAGGAACAATACACCCCCAATCAGGATGCTATTTTAAAGGTATTGTCTGAAAACCTTGATAAGCAGGGGCAGTATTATTTGCCCAATGTTCCTCCCGGAACTTCCATGGAAGAAATGCAGGCAAAAATGCAGGAGGGTATTGGTAAACCCTATGCCACTATTTTATACAATCCTGTTCTTGAAGATAATATGGGTGCCAATATCCTGAGGGGCCTTGGAACCAACATTCTTTTAGCATTTGTGCTTGCATGGCTGATGAGAAAAATAAGGGTGCAAACTTTCAGGAATATTTTAACCTCCTGTATGTTGGTAGGATTTATTACTTTTTGTTTTTATCCGTATCCGTCATTTATCTGGTATAAAACACCCGGTATATGGGTCGAATTGTCGGACAGTGTTGCCGCATTTACCCTGGCAGGATTGTGGCTTGGCTGGTGGATGACGAGGAAGGCTTGAGTGGGGAATGATGAATTGGGAATGATGATTTCGGATTTAGGAATAAAGCATAAGGACACGGGGAACGCGGAAACCAAAAATTCAATGAAATAAATTTGCTGGAGTAGATGAAAAGGGTGGCAATATCCTTAATGGGCATTTTATGGTTGTGCGTGGTATTTGGGCATATTGAACTGGGTTTTTCTAAATAGTATGCCTTTACAGCTTAATTTTTCCAAAGGAAACACCTACGAGAGTATTATTTTTTATATTTTTCCAGGTCCCGGATCATTAGTTGGATATCTTCCGAATCAATATTCCGCTCTTTAGCCAGCTTTATAGCTTTTTCCTGTGATTTCATGGCTTGGGTAAATTTACCCAAAAGGTAACAGCTTTTGGCATAGGTGGCAAGGTAATCTTCATCCTCGTTTTCCGGATAACTTAGTATTTCCTGCAACCATCTGTTTGAGATTTCAAGTGCCTGGGTATTTAGATCTGCCCTGTTGTTAATATCATTTGTAATACTATAGATCCAATAAGGTTCTGTAACATAAGAAAATTGCATTACAAGAGAATCAAAGGATTTCAAAAAAGGATTCCATTCGGTTTGTTGGGAAATGATTCGTGAATATTCAATAGACATTTTTCTGAAACCAACTAATGTTTTTGCCATTGGATGATTTGAATTCAGCACCACTGCTTCTGCTTTTTTATATGCCGCAGATCCTGTATTGCCCGACCATGCATTTTTGTAAACCATGTAGATTTTCCTGTTTACTGATTGGGTTCCATATTTCTTCCCAAAAAGCAGGCAATTTTCCAGCAAATAATTAAAAACTTCAGAATAGGGGTTGGCTACAAAACGATCAATAATTTCCCAGTTTTTGGGCAATAGCGATTCACTTAATGGAATGGAAGAAAAGTATGAGTTTAATGCAAATTGTGCCGGGCAATCGTAATCGTTTTCTGCATACAATACAGGCTTTTGTTCAACAGATAAATATTTAAGCAGCAATTCAGTATCAAAATCCCCGGTTTCAATTTTTCTTCTCCAGTTACTGTAGTTGTCTGTACTCAATGCCTGTTTGCCAATCAACATAAATTCATCTGCCGTTTTATATCCGGCTTTATGAATTACTGCGCCATTGGTATCAATAAAAATAAAAGTGGGGTTTGAAATGATTTCATACTTTAATCTTAAAGCCTTTGTTGCCGGATCTGGTTTTTTAAAGTCATCAAAAGATTCTACATTGATGAATGACTGGTTGAAATAGGAAAATATTTCTTCCTGATTAAAAACTTCGCGTTCCATTTTTTTGCATAAAGTACACCCCGTTCCGGTAAAATAAATCATTACCTTCTTGTTGGTTTTCTTTGCCTGTTTTATGAAATCATTATACTGAACCTGGCTAAATGAAATGGTTTGCTGCGCTTGCAAGGATAGAGTGAAGTAGAGGGTGGATAATAAAAAATATGGGAAGCGAAAAAACATACTTATTGGTTTAAAGAATGTCGACCTAATTAATTTTTTTTTCTGCAACTTAAAGAATAAATTTAAACAGTGCTGCCAATTAAGGTTAAATAGCACAAATTTCAATCAGCCAAATACAGAAGTGTATTATTTTTTGTAAAGGATTGAAAGAATAAAGTAATTTGGTAAAAGCCTCCAAACAATAAAAGTGACTGAAAGTGGTAATCAATAATCTTTCTTCGGTTTCATCAATTGCATTATACTTGCTTTGCCTTTATGCCGTTTCAGGTTTTCAGCAATCATCAGTGCGCGATCTACGCGGAGCTGAGCATTTTTGGTTTGGTTGATGTAGATGGTTATACTGCGCTTCTTTCCATCGGTCAGGCCATTATAATACCTACGGGCTTCATCGTCGGTTTCCATTATCTCGGCCATTTCTTCCGGCATGGGGAAAGTTTCTTCGTCGGTATCGTCTTCAAGTAAGATGTCAAGTGCTT
>Ga0116158_10002263_pt1 | contig 17042 bp, 16 predicted proteins | sample AD_UKC052_MetaG_FD_89883 | JGI IMG/M metagenome (GOLD analysis project Ga0116158, IMG submission 89883) | Active sludge microbial communities of municipal wastewater-treating anaerobic digesters from USA - AD_UKC052_MetaG | ecosystem: Engineered > Bioreactor > Anaerobic > Digestate | place: USA... | reverse complement strand
CCTCGAGGATGCGGCGGCTCTCGTCGACCGTGAATGCCCCCGCCTCGCAGAACACGTCGATCCACCGGCAGTGGGGGGCGCAGGCGTCGAGCATTTCGCCGGTGACCAGGTCGATGTACGCGTCACGGTCGCCTTCGGGCACCACGTGCGCACCGAGGAACGTGACCTCAGTGGTCAGTGTTGCGGCCAGCCTGACACTGCGCAGTTCATCGGCGACCGTGAGCCCGTAGCCGCTCTTGATCTCCATGGTCGTCGTGCCTTGAGCGCGCGCCTCTGTCACCAGTCGCGTGGCGGTGGCGAGCAGCTGCTCGTCTGACGCCTCCCGCGTGAGCCGCACCGTGCGGCGAATGCCGCCCGCCTCATAGCTGCGGCCGGCCATCCGGGCCTCGAACTCGTCGGCGCGATCCCCCGCGAACACGACGTGGCTGTGGCTGTCGACGAAGCCCGGGATGACGCAGCCCCCCGCCGCGTCGATGCGCGTATCGGCGCTCGGCGCCGACGCCGCCTCCCCCCACCACGCGACGACTCCGTCCTCCACGAGGAGCGCGGCCTCACGCACCTCGGGGCGCTCATGGTCATGGGTGACCAGGAGGCCGATGTCGTCGATCAGTACCGTCGTCATCGCTGGGCGACACCCTCGATGATCTCCAGCACGCAGAGGGCGGCGAGGCGCACGGTGCGGCCGTCCGGTGCGTCGGCCGAGGCATCCACCTCGGTGATGTCGACGGACGTGACCGCGGGGTGAGCACCGGCCGCCCGCGCGGCAGCGCGAAGCTCGCTCGCAGTGATTCCCCCGGGAACGCTGGCCGGGCACGCCGGTGCGACCGATCGGTCGCACACGTCGACGTCGAGGTCGACGTGCACGGGGCCGCCCGCGGCGGCCGCACGATCGAGTGCCTCGGTCATGACCTCGGCCATCGACCTGCTGTGCAGCACATCGCGGTCCACGACGGTGATGCCCGCGCTACGCGCCCGCTCGCGGTATGCCGCCGAATTGGCCAACGGCTCGATGCCCACTTGCGTGACGCGGTGGCCATCGAGACCGGCATCCAGCAGCTGGCGCACGGGAGACCCGTTGCTGACGCCGTCACGCAGATCGTGGTGCGCGTCGACGGTCACCAGTCCGGCGGTGCCGATCGCCGAGCCCCAGCGACCGAGGGCGACTCCGACGGTGGCGGCGTTGTCACCGCCGATGGCGATGACGACGCGCGCGTCGACAGCCGCGACCCAGCCGCTGGCGTCGGTGCCATCGGGATCGACCGCATCGCCGGCGTCGACGATGCACAGGGGCGTCTCAAGGCTGTAACGGCGCACCGCTTCCCGCACCGCGCCCGGGGTGAGCTGAGCCTGCGTCGGCGAGAGCGACGTGCGGAAGGTCGGCATACCGATGATGGCGACATCCGCTCGCTCGCCGTCGACTGGCGCGGGCCAATCACCCGCCCGCGGCCAGAGTGCATCGTGCGGCAGCATCAGCCCTCCTGCATCGGAACTCTGACGCCGAGCCTATCCGCGACGGCGACCGCCTCGTCGTAGCCAGCATCGACGTGGCGGATCACGCCCATGCCCGGGTCATTGGTCAGCACTCGGGCGATCTTCTCCCCCGCGAGCGCCGTGCCGTCGGCGACGGTCACCTGGCCCGCGTGAATGGATCGACCCATGCCGACGCCCCCGCCGTGATGGATGGAAACCCAGGTCGCACCCGACGCCGTGTTGACGAGGGCATTCAGCAATGGCCAGTCGGCGATGGCATCTGAACCGTCCTTCATCGCTTCGGTCTCGCGGTAGGGGCTGGCCACCGACCCCGAGTCGAGGTGGTCGCGCCCGATCACGATGGGCGCGGCGAGCTCGCCCGATCTGACCATGTCATTGAACCGCTCGCCAGCCACGTCACGCTCGCCGTAGCCCAGCCAGCAGATGCGCGCGGGCAACCCCTGGAAGTGCACGCGCTGCTGAGCCAGCGGAATCCACCGCTGCAGGGATCGATTCTCGGGGAACAGCTCCAGCACGGCTCGGTCGGTCTTCGCGATGTCGCTCGCCTCCCCGCTGAGGGCTGCCCAGCGGAACGGCCCCTTGCCCTCCGCGAACAGCGGGCGGATGTAGGCGGGCACGAACCCCGGGAAGGCGAACGCATCCGCATACCCCGCGGCGAGCGCCTCGGTGCGGATGTTGTTGCCGTAGTCGAACACTTCGGCGCCCGCGCGCTGGAATCCCACCATCGCCTCGACGTGCACCGCCATCGACTCCCGCGCGCGCTGCGCGAACCCCTCCTTGCCCCGCTCGGTATCCCACTGGTCGAACTCGACCCCGAGCGGCAGATAGGCCAGCGGGTCGTGGGCACTCGTCTGATCGGTGACGATGTCGATCTGGGCGCCCCGCGCGAGCAGTTCGGGCACGACGGATGCCGCGTTGCCGAGCACTCCGATCGACAGGGGTCTTCTGGCATCCCTCGCCCCGTATGCCAGCTCGAGCGCATGATCGAGGCTGTCGGCCGCGACGTCGAGGTAGCCGTGCTGGATGCGGCGCGAGATGCGGCTCGCGTCGACATCGACGCAGATCGCAACCCCGCCGTTCATGGTCACCGCCAGCGGCTGGGCGCCACCCATGCCGCCCAGACCCGCCGTCAGCGTTATCGTGCCGGCGAGGGTGCCACCGAACTTCTTCTCGGCGACGGCCGAGAAGGTTTCGAAGGTGCCCTGAAGGATGCCCTGCGTGCCGATGTAGATCCACGAGCCCGCCGTCATCTGGCCGTACATCGTGAGACCCAGTTGCTCGAGGCGACGGAACTCGTCCCAGTTGGCCCAGTCGCCCACGAGGTTCGAGTTGGCCAGCAGCACCCGCGGTGCCCATTCGTGGGTCTGCATGACGCCCACGGGCTTGCCGGACTGCACGAGCAGAGTCTCGTCGCCCCTGAGCGTCTCCAGCGTTCTGACGATCGCGTGGTAGCTCGGCCAGTCACGGGCGGCCTTGCCGGTACCGCCGTAGACGACGAGGCTCTCGGGATGCTCCGCGACCTCGGGATCGAGGTTGTTCTGCAGCATCCGCAGAGCCGCTTCCTGCGGCCAGCCGAGTGTGTGAAGCGTCGAGCCTCGGTGCGCTGTGATCATCGTGTTGCTCCAATCCCGCTTGCTGCGAGCAGTGTTCCGTTGACGACCGCGTCGACGGCGGCCTGAATGTCGAGCGCGAGGTACCGATCGGGGCCCGGTCCGGGCACGACCTCTCGCAAGGCGCCGATGACGGCCGCGCTCACCGTCGACGGTCGGGCGCCGCGCATCTCGATGCCGCGGGCCGCCGTCATGAGTTCGATGGCGAGCACGCGCTGCAGCCCGTCGATGCTGCGGCGGAGCTTGCGCGCGGCACTCCAGCCCATCGACACGTGGTCCTCCTGCATGGCGCTGGTCGGAATGGAGTCGACGGATGCCGGCGCCGCCAGGCGCTTCAGCTCACTCACGATTCCCGCCTGCGTGTACTGCGCGATCATGTGACCGGAATCGACCCCCGGATCATGGGCCAGGAACGGATTGAGCCCGCCGTTGCGCGTCTTGTCGAGAAACCTGTCGGTGCGCCTCTCGCTCATGCTCGCGACATCCGCGGTCACGATCGCCAGGAAGTCGAGCACATAGCCGACCGGCGCACCGTGGAAGTTGCCGTTCGATTCGACTCGACCATCGAGCGTCACGACCGGATTGTCGATGGCGCTGGCCAGTTCGATTACGGCCACCCGGCGAGCGTGATCGACGGTGTCTCGGGCTGCTCCGTGCACCTGGGGGGCGCAGCGCAGCGAGTACGCGTCCTGCACCCGAGTGAACCCGGTGGCACGATGTGCGGCGATCGCGCCGGAGTCCTGCAGCACGGTGCGCATGTGTGCGGCGCTGGTCGCCTGACCGGGATGCGGTCGCAGCGCCTGCAGGTCGCTCGCGAACACCGCATCCGTGCCCGCGAGACCCTCGACGCTCATCGCTGCTGCGAGGTCGGCAGTGTCCAGCAGGTCGTCGAGGTCACCGATGGCGATGGCGAGCATCCCGAGCATCCCGTCGGTTCCATTGATGAGGGCGAGTCCCTCCTTCTCGCGTAGCACGAGAGGCTCGATGCCCGCGGCCGCAAGGGCATCGCCGGCAGCGCGGACCGCGCCATCCACTCGGACGCTGCCCTCGCCCATCGCCGCGAGCGCGCAGTGCGCGAGGGGCGCCAGGTCGCCGGAGCACCCGAGGCTGCCGTACTCGCCGACGATCGGGGTGATGTCGGCGTTGAGCATCGCGGCGTAGGTCTGAGCCACCTCCGGGCGCACGCCCGTACGACCCGTGGCCATGGTTGACAGGCGCAGGAGCATGGTGGCCCGCACGACCTCGCGCTCCACCTCCGGGCCCGAACTCGCCGCGTGGCTTCGCACGAGCGATCGCTGCAACTGCAAGCGCTGCTCAATCGGGATGTGCTTCGTGGCGAGAGCGCCGAACCCCGTCGAGATGCCGTAGTGGGGCTGCGGATCCTCCGCCAGTGCCTCGATGACCGCTCGGGATGCCGCCATCTCCGCGATCGACGCGGGTGCCACGACCACGGGCATCCCGTCGCGGGCCACGGCGATCACCTCCGCCACGGTGAGGGGGCCGACTCCGACTGTGACTTCGCTCATGGGGATCATTGAACGCCTCCAGCGCCCCGTCTGCGATAGGTGTACGCCATACTCTGTATGAGATTTCAGACAGGAGCGACGGATGCCACGGATACCCGCAGCGCGCAACACCCTCGCCGTGCTGCGCTACCTTGCCGGCCGGAGTGGCCCGGTGCGGGCATCCACTCTCGCTCGAGATCTCGGGATGCCGCGCTCCTCCGTGTACCAACTCGTGCGCGTGATGATGGACGAGGGCTTCGTGGTGCACTACCCCGAGGACCGGGCCTACGGGCTGAGTGCGCTCGTGGTCGAGATCGGATCGGCTTCGATGCAGACCGAACGTCTCGGTCGCCTTGCCGGTCCGCTGATGGACCGGCTGGTTGCCGAGTCACCGGTGGCCGTGGTCGCCCACCTTGCCGTTCTGACCGGGGCCGAAGTCACCTACATCGGAAAAGTGCAGGGTGCCCGGGCGCCCACGACGGTATCCCGGGTGGGTGTGCGGTTGCCCGCGCATCTGACGGCGACCGGGCGGGCCATGCTCGCGGCACTGCCTGCGTCGCAGATCCGGGCCCTCTACCCGACGCGCGACTCCCTGGTTCGGCGCGTCGGGCCCGGTCCAGCCACACTCGCCGAGCTCGATACCCTTCTGCTGCGCACTCGCGAACGCGGGTGGGCAGCAGAACAAGGCGACGTCATGGCCGACTACTCGTCGGTGGGTGCGGCCGCCCTCGACCACAAGGGCTACCCGATCGCCGCGATCGGGGTCACCTTCCGGTCCGGCATCACGGATGACGCGGTCGACGCTCTCGGCTCGACCGTCGTTACGGCGGCGGCCGCCCTGGGTGCACGCGCACTGGGGCGGGCCTAGACCATACTGGGGCTGTGATCGCAGGCGACCGCTTCCGGGCCGGGGTCGAGCGGGTGACCTCAGCGGTGCGCGGCTCACCCACCGCCCGGGTTCTCGTGAGCCGGCTGCCGCTCGCAGCCGGTCTGAGCGCCCTGCTTCTGCCACTCATCGCCGTGGGCGCCCTGGCGATCGTCTGGCCCGGCGGCGGTCAGCCCCCGGGCGAGTTCGATCGCTTCGGACCGGCCGGGGCAGCGCTGCTGACGGGCCAGTGGACCCTGCCGTACTCCGACGCGGGCGTGCAGGCCGGGCCGTTCGAGCTTGCGGGCTACGGCCTGGCGGCACTGCTCGGAGTCTCGGGCGTTGTCGGCTGGTCGGTATTCGCGATCATCGGCGGGTATCTGCTCACCGTCTCGCTGCTGCTGGTGCTCTTCCTGCCCAGGGATGGGGCGAGCAACCGGCTCGCCCGGTTCGTTCCCCTGGCTGTGGGTGCGGTCGGATGGCTGGCGGTCTTCCTGCCCAGCGCGATCGGGTCGGGGCATCCGTCGCAGGTGGTGATCCCACTCTGCTGGATCGTCGCCGGATGCCTCGCCGCCGAGGGCAGACCCGTCGCGTTCGGTGTGCTGCTCGGGATCTCGGCCGGCTGGGAGGTGTGGGGCATCCTGGGCGCACCACTGGTTCTGCTCGCAGCGCGACCGCGTCCGATTCGCGCCGGGCTCGCCGCGCTTGCGACCGTCGCCGTGATCTATGTCCCGTTCGTAATCGCCGGTCCGTTCCGTATGTTCGGCAAAGAGTGGGGAATCGACGGTGGCTCGCTCGTGCACCTACTCCTGCCCGGCGCAGACACCTTCCCCTGGCCGTGGCGTCTCGTGCAGACCGCGGTGGCCCTGATTGCGGGCGCGGGGCTCGCGCTGCTCTGCCGGCGCACCGACCACGGACTGTGGCTCGCCCCGCTCGCGATCGTGGTCGCGAGGCTGGCGTTCGACCCTCTCGTGCTGCCCTACTACTGGATTGCGCCCGTGACGATCGCGCTGTGCTGCGCGGGGGCGCTGGCGCTGCGGCACCGATGGCTGGGTGCTGGTGTCGCAGCCCTGGTCCCGGTGCTGGCGCTCGTGCCCGGGGGTCGGTCACCCTGGGGCGCGCTGCTCGTGCTCGCGGGATGCATCGCCGCGGGCATCATCATCGCCGCACGAACACCCGCAGAACAAGCGGTGCGGTAGTCGCCACGGCGATCAGGAAGAAGATGCCGGCCTGCACGCCGAGGGCGATCGCGAAGATGTCCGCGCCGCCGTTGATGACCGACAGGATGACGATCCAGATCAGGTTCACCACCGCACCGATGAGGGCCGCCAGCAGCGACCCTCCGATGCCCCATCCCAGCCCCCTGCGCCGAGCCGCGCCCACGATGAGTAGGACCACCCAGGTGACGATACCGATGTCGACGAACCCCAGCACGAGCCGGATCGCCTGGTCGAGGAAGGCCTCCGACGGGCCCATGCCCAGGATGAGCATGAAGTAGAGGCCGGCGAGCACGACGGTCAGTACCGTGCCGATGACGGCCTGCAGAACGACACCGAGAACCCTGCCAGTCATGACGGCATCCTATCGACCGGGGCAGCCGCGTCGACAGGGAACGACGAAGGGGCCGGACCCGTGCGGGCCCGACCCCTGTCGGTGTGGTCTCGATATGCGGCTTGCGCCGCTACTCGACCAGCGGAACTACTTGAGGATCTTCGTCACCGTTCCGGCGCCGACCGTGCGGCCACCCTCACGGATGGCGAAACGCAGGCCCTCCTCCATGGCGATGGGCTGGATCAGCTCAACCGTCATGTCGGTGGTGTCGCCGGGCATGACCATCTCGGTGCCCTCGGGCAGCGTGATGACGCCGGTGACGTCGGTGGTGCGGAAGTAGAACTGCGGACGGTAGTTCGCGTAGAACGGGTTGTGACGGCCACCCTCATCCTTGGACAGGATGTAGGCGGTGCCCTCGAAGTCCGTGTGCGGCGTGACCGAACCGGGCTTGACGACAACCTGGCCGCGCTCGACGTCCTCGCGCTTGGTGCCGCGGAGCAGCAGACCACAGTTCTCGCCGGCCCAGGCCTCGTCGAGCTGCTTGTGGAACATCTCGATACCCGTGACGGTGGTCTTCTGAACGGGGCGGATGCCCACGATCTCCACGTCGGAGTTGATCGCCAGCGTGCCACGCTCGGCGCGGCCCGTCACGACGGTTCCGCGACCGGTGATCGTGAAGACGTCCTCGATCGGCATGAGGAACGGCTTGTCCTTGTCGCGCACCGGGTCCGGAACGGACTCGTCGACGGCGGCCATGAGGTCGAGGATGGACTGGGTCCACTTCTCGTCACCCTCGAGAGCCTTGAGGCCCGAAACGCGCACAACGGGAGCGTTGTCGCCGTCGAAGCCCTGGCTCGAGAGCAGCTCACGAACCTCGAGCTCAACGAGCTCCAGGATCTCCTCGTCCTCGACCATGTCGGACTTGTTGAGCGCGACCAGCAGGTACGGCACGCCGACCTGCTTGGCGAGCAGCACGTGCTCGCGGGTCTGCGCCATGGGACCGTCGGTCGCCGCAACCACGAGGATCGCGCCGTCCATCTGGGCCGCACCGGTGATCATGTTCTTGATGTAGTCAGCGTGGCCGGGTGCGTCGACGTGCGCGTAGTGGCGCTTCGCCGTCTCGTACTCGACGTGCGAGATGTTGATCGTGATACCACGCTGGCGCTCTTCCGGCGCCGAGTCGATCGACGCGAAGTCGCGCTGAACGTTGGTCGCGGACGGGAACTTGTCAGCCAGCACCTTGGAGATCGCCGCGGTGAGCGTCGTCTTTCCGTGGTCGACGTGACCGATCGTTCCGATGTTTACGTGCGGCTTGCTCCGCTCGAACTTGGCCTTAGCCACTGTGGGTCCTCCTCAGGACTCGGTGCCAAGCATCCGACTGGTTGTCGGATGCTGAGGCGTTTGGTGTGTGTTTATGTTAGTTGGTTTGTGCTGGCGGACTCCTGCGAGTCCTGGGGGCTATTCGCCCTTGTTCTTCTGGATGATCTCGTCAGCCACCGCTTTGGGAACTTCCGAGTAGCTGTCGAAGCTCATCGAGTACACCGCGCGACCGGAGGTCTTGGACCTCAGGTCACCCACGTAACCGAACATTTCCGACAGTGGCACCTTGGCGGTGACGACCTTGACTCCGGTCGCATCCTCCATGGACTGGATCTGACCGCGCCGCGAGTTCAGGTCACCGATGACGTCACCCATGTATTCCTCAGGGGTGCGCACCTCGACGGCCATCAGCGGCTCGAGCAGAACGGGGCTGGCCTTGCGGGCCGCTTCCTTGAACGCCATGGATCCGGCGATCTTGAAGGCCATTTCCGAGGAGTCCACATCGTGGGCGGCACCGTCGAGGATGATGCCTCGCACGCCGACCATCGGGTACCCGGCGAGGACGCCGACCGCCATCGATGCCTGGAATCCGGTATCGATCGACGGGATGTACTCGCGCGGGATGCGCCCACCCGTGACCTTGTTCTCGAACTCGTAGATCTTCTCGGGCGTGACTTCCATCGGCTCGAGCGAGATCTGCACCTTCGCGAACTGGCCGGAACCACCGGTCTGCTTCTTGTGGGTGTAGTCGTGCTTGTCCACAGTGCGGCGGATCGTCTCGCGGTAGGCAACCTGGGGCTTGCCCACGTTGGCCTCGACGTTGAACTCGCGCTTCATGCGGTCGACAAGGATGTCGAGGTGAAGCTCGCCCATGCCCTTGATGACCGTCTGGCCGGTGTCCTGGTTCTGCTCCGTGCGGAAGGTCGGGTCCTCCTCAGCGAGCTTCTGGATGGCGACACCCAGCTTCTCCTGGTCGGCCTTCGTCTTCGGCTCGATCGCGACCTCGATCACGGGCTCCGGGAACGTCATCGACTCGAGCACGACCTGGCTGTTCGGGTCGCAGAGGGTGTCGCCCGTGGTGGTGTCCTTGAGGCCGATGACCGCGTAGATGTGGCCAGCGGTGACACTGTCGACCGGGTTCTCCTTGTTGGCGTGCATCTGGAAGATCTTCCCGATGCGCTCCTTCTTGCCCTTGGTCGAGTTGATCAGCTGAGCACCCGAGTCGGCCTGGCCGGAGTACACGCGCACGTAGGTGAGGCGACCGAAGAACGGGTGCACAGCAACCTTGAACGCGAGTGCCGCGAACGGCTCCTTGGCGTCGGGGTGACGCTCGACGACGACACTCTCGTCGCGCACGTCGTGACCCTCAGTTGCGGGAACGTCCAGCGGGCTCGGCAGGTAGTCGACGACAGCATCCAGCATGGGCTGCACGCCGCGGTTCTTGAACGCCGAGCCACACAGCACCGGGTAGATCTCGCTGTTGACCGTGAGCTTGCGGATCGCCTTCTTGATCTCGGCGACCGAGAAGTCGGTGTCACCGTTGAGGTAACGCTCGAGCAGCTCGTCGTCAGTCTCGGCGACAGTCTCCAGAAGGATGGCCCGGTACTCGTTGGCCTTCTCGACCAGGTCGGCCGGGATCTCCTCGATGGCGTACTTGGCGCCCATCTCGACGTCACCCTTCGAGTCGCCGCGCCACGTGAGCGCGCGCATCTCGACGAGGTCGACAACACCCTCGAAGGTGTTCTCGAAACCGATCGGCAGCTGGATGACCAGCGGCTTGGCGCCGAGGCGCTTGATGATCGTGTCGACGGTGAAGTAGAAGTCGGCGCCCAGCTTGTCCATCTTGTTGACGAAGCAGATGCGAGGAACGTCGTACTTGTCGGCCTGGCGCCAGACGGTCTCGGACTGGGGCTCAACGCCCTCCTTGCCGTCGAACACGGCGACCGCGCCATCGAGCACGCGGAGCGAGCGCTCCACCTCGACGGTGAAGTCCACGTGGCCGGGGGTGTCGATGATGTTGATCTGGTGCTTGTCCCAGAAACAGGTCGTCGCGGCGGACGTGATCGTGATGCCGCGCTCCTGCTCCTGCGCCATCCAGTCCATCGTCGCGGCGCCGTCGTGCACCTCACCGATCTTGTGGGTGATACCCGTGTAGAACAGGATGCGCTCGGTCGTCGTCGTCTTGCCGGCGTCGATGTGAGCCATGATGCCGATGTTGCGGACCTTGTTCAGGTCGGTGAGCACGTCCTGTGCCACGGTGTTCCTACTTTCAGAGGGTGTTGGATTCTGGGCTGGTTGAGTAGCGCGCAGCGCGTATCGAAACTTGGTCTCGATACGCGCTCACGCGCTACTCGACCGGCTGCGGACTACCAGCGGTAGTGCGCGAAGGCCTTGTTCGACTCGGCCATCTTGTGGGTGTCCTCGCGGCGCTTGACCGCGGCACCGAGGCCGTTCGAGGCGTCGAGGATCTCGTTGGTGAGACGCTCGGTCATCGTCTTCTCGCGACGACCCTTGGCGTAGCTCGTGAGCCAGCGCAGGGCGAGGGTGTTGGCGCGGTGCGCCTTGACCTCGACCGGAACCTGGTACGTCGAGCCACCGACGCGGCGGGACTTGACCTCAATGGTGGGGCGCACGTTGTCGAGCGCCTTCTTGAGGGTGACGACAGCATCCTGGCCGTTCTTGGCAGACACGCCCTCGAGTGCACCGTAGACGATGCGCTCGGCGAGGCCCTTCTTGCCATCGAGCAGGATCTTGTTGACGAGCTGGCTCACGATGGGAGCTCCGTAGACCGGGTCCGCGACAACGGGACGCTTCGGTGCTGGTCCTTTACGAGGCATTACTTCTTGTCCATCTTCGCTCCGTAGCGGCTGCGCGCTTGCTTACGGTTCTTGACCGCCTGGGTGTCGAGGGCGCCACGGATGATCTTGTAGCGCACGCCGGGGAGGTCCTTCACGCGACCGCCGCGGACCAGAACCATCGAGTGCTCCTGAAGGTTGTGACCCTCGCCGGGAATGTAGGCCGTGACCTCGGTTCCGTTGGAGAGCTTGACGCGAGCGACCTTGCGCAGAGCCGAGTTCGGCTTCTTGGGGGTCGTCGTGTAGACACGCGTGCAAACGCCGCGCTGCTGCGGGTTGGAGCGGAGGGCGGGCGCCTTGGTCTTGACGACCTTCGGCGTGCGTCCCTTACGCACCAACTGCTGAATGGTGGGCACTAAGTAACTCCTTGTAATTGCTGCACGGTGACAGCGTCTTGATGGTTAGCATTCGACTGGCGGGCCGGTCGAGTTCATCTGGACCCACAGGTCGAGCTTTCGCCGAGATTTGTGGGTATGCCGTGGGGGTCGTTCGATGAGCGAACCCGGTGGTGCGAAGTGCAATGACTCGAAGGCATGCTTCAAGCGCACGACAAAGCGCACACCTCGCCAAGAATAGTCTTGCCGGACACGCCGGTCAAATGATTGCGCTCACGGCTGAACCGCTCGAACGACCAGCACGGTCAGTGCCGAGAGCCCAGCGGCAGCGGCCACGAACGGGCTGAGCGCGAAGTGTGCGCCGGCCAGCAGCATCCATGAGCCGTCTGCGCGGGTCACCGTGTACCCGATCGCGCCGATGAGGATGACCGCCAGGTAGGTTCCGAAGCCGGCGATCGCGACCGCCGCGAGCACCCTCGCCGGGCGTCGCCAGAGCACCAGCCACGTCACGACACCGCCGGCAACGGCCATGGCCGGGCCCAGCAGTGGGCCCGCATCCGGGTAGTCGATCACGTCGCGGTCGAGCAGCAGGCTGAGAATCCCCCAGCCTGCTACGACGGCCGCAACGTAGACGACAGCAGCGAGTACGGGCAGTAAGGCCGGATTAGACGGCGGTGGCAGCTGCGGAGGTGCGCTCATGCTCCGCCTTCTTCTGGGCGACTTCGCGCTCCCACGTCTCGTGGGCGGTGGCGTTGTGCACCTTGAGGCGGCGTCCGCGACGGCTGATCAGGGCGCCCGTCCACATCGAGACCTCACGCGCCACGAGGCCGGCCGCGATGACGAGCGGGTTGGTGAGTCCCAGGGCGAGCAGCGCCGCCGCCTCGGCTGGTGTCTTCAGGATGACGCCCTGGCCGAGCAGCAGCACACCCACGGTGCCAAAGTAGACCACCAGACCGACGAAGATGCTGCCGAGAACGTAGGCGGCCCATCCCGCACGGTTGACGATGACCACCAGAAGCACGGCACCGATGATGTAGAACAGCACGGGAACGTAGAAGCTGGGCTGCGCCAGGAAGGTGACGGTGAAGCGCCCGATGCCGCTGAGGTTCGCGATCGCAGCCACGACCAGCGCGAAGGCGGCCGCGAAGATGATGCCGGACGCGATGGCGAGCACCGAACCGATGCCTCGGTTGCCCTTCTTCTTCGGCGGGGCAGGGGTCTGCACATAGACGACCTGGGGCGACGGGGTCTCGGCAGACGGGCTGTCGATGACGACAGGCTCGACCTTGGTGGGCTCGCTCGGAGCTGTTGTGGCTGCCGGCTCCTCGACGACCACCGCGTCCTCGATGACCTCGGGCTTGGTGGTGCGGGGCTTCTTAGGCTCGGGTGACACCGGTGCGTCGCTCATTGCCGACTCCTCCTACCTCGTGGGATATGCGCGCTCAGTCTAGTGAGCGCGCCTGCACGGGAGACAGGGGGTTGCTATTGGGCGGCGGCAGGAGGGTCGGCGACCACGAAGATGAATCCGGTGATCGTGCCGCTGGCCTCTCCCTCGGTGTTGAAGTCAACGTCCGTCACCAGGAACAGACGCTCGCCCTCCTGCAGAGCCTTCACCAGGCTGAACACCTGATCCGCATCTCCGATCACCTTGAGTGAAACCCCGACGGTGAAGAACCTGCCCGCGAGCGCCCCATCCAGTGCCGCGGCGGGCGCGTTGGGGTCTGCCGCGGTCGAGTCGGCTGGCTTCACGGTATCGGGATTGGCTGCGGCGGTAGGGTCGACCGATCCGCCATAGATCGCCGCCTCAAGCGTTGTCAGGTTGTCGACCACGACTCCTTGTGCTGCTGCAGCAGCCAAGACCTTGTCTGCAAAGCTGTCCACGGCGACCGTTGCGGGCACCGACAGCTGCAGGCCCTTGAGGTCCTTTTTGAAGGTATCAATCTTGGTGAACTGCTCTTTGAGGAGGGCAATCGCCTGTTCTTGAGCAAGGTTCTGGCTATCCACGTTCTGGCGGTCAACGGTGGCCACGTCACCCTCGGTCAGCTTCGGCGAGATGCCGAGTAGCCAGCCGAGCACCACAATCGTGATGCTGGCAAGAACCGCACCGAACACCCATAGTCGATTCGACATCAGCTGGTCGCCTCCTCACCGGCAGGGAAGCGACCGGACAGGCCCTCGGTACCGAGGTTGAGGGTGAATTGGGTGGTATATCCCTCGCCCTCCCTGGAGATGACGTCAGATGTGGCATCTGCAAAACCTGGGATCTTCGCGAGCTTCGCAACGAAGTCCGCGACCGGGAAAGGTGCCGCCGACGTCACGACGAAAGTGATGGTCGCCACCCGCGGCATCCTGAGAGGACCCAAGGGTATCGTTTCCGGTTCCCAGGGCGCCCGTCCATCGGCAACGAAGCTGCTGATCGTCGAGTCGGTCGGGAGGACATCGCGAATCTTGGTGTAGTAATTGTTCCACAACACTTCCGTGGACAAGGCGACACTGCGCGCATCTTTCACTGCCTGCACCTGGCCCGTGATCGAAGTCACCTCTGAGTACTTCATCTGCTCCGCAAGCAACTCGGCGGTGCGCGCCTGAGCCGCTGCGTATTCCGCCTGAGCCCCGATCGCGCGGATTGTCACGAAACCGTAACCGCCTGCCACAGCAAGAAGCACAACAATCACCAGCGCTACAAGGCCCCGCCTTGCCGACCGAGCTTTCTTTCGCTGCGCTACCTCCGGCGGGAGGAGGTTGACCCTCGGCTCCCCGCCGATCGCGACTGCAGCATCCCGCTCGCTGCGCTTGCTCATTCCTCCACCCCCAAGGTGAGGCCGATCGCCGTGGTGAGGGCGACGACTTGCTCGCGACTGGCGCGCATCTGCTTGCCCACCGGAACACCACCGAGTGGATCGGCCTGGACAACCTGCACGCCCGTCATCTCGGCCAGAGCACGGCCCACTCCGCGGAGTTCTGAGCCTCCGCCCGCGAGAATGATGCGGGTCAGCTGTGCTCCGGGGTGCGAGTTCAGGTGAAAGGTGAGCGTGTTGCGGATGCTGGTGAGCTGCTCGCCCGCGATCTCATAGACGATCTCGACGGCGGGCCGCTGGTCAGGGGTCGCGTTGGCGGCATCGAGGCCGACCGCGCGCTTGGTCAGTTCCGCGGCCTGCAGCGCAAGCTTGAGTCTCGTTGACAGGGCGCGGGTGATGTCGTCGCCGCCCGACGGGATGATGCGCACGAAGTGCGGTACTCCGCTCTCGGTGATCACGACATTCGTGGAGTTCGCGCCCATACTCACGATCGCCTCAAGGCCGCGGGCGACGCCTACCGGCGCGAGCGCGCGCGCCAGCGCGAAGGGGATGAGGTCGACCTGCGCAACTCGCAGGCCGGCGCGGGTGACCGCCGCGATGTTTGCGTTGACTGCCTCCTTGACGGCGGCGACAAGGAGGCCGTTGATGACCGGGCCATTGTCGCCGTTGGCCTCGCTCACGGGGTAGAAGTCGAGAATCGCCTCGGCCACGGGCACCGGAAGCAGGTCCTGCACGTGAAACTGCAGGGACTCCCGGAGCTGGCCAATCGGCGCGCGGGGCATGGTGAGTTCGCGGGAGAGCACTCGGGGGCCGCCCATGCCGAGCACAACATCCTTCGAGCCGAAGCCGCCCATCGCCCAGAGGCGACGGATGGTCATGGAGACCGTCGACACGTCGATGACCTCGCCGCGGCTGACCGACCCCTCGGGCAGCGGAAGTTCCTGCGTCTTCAGGATCATACGGCTGGGCTTGTCGGGGTTCTTCACCTCCACCGCGCGCACGCTGGCGCTTCCGATGTCGAGGCCGACGATACGCGCGGTCATGACACTCCCAATCCGAACAGTCCGAGATACCAAGCGGCGATCTCATGGCCCCCGAGGATGCCCACCCAGGCTCCCCCGAGCATCCACGGTCCGAACGGTACAGCCGTCTTGCCCCCGGCCGAGCGCGACACGAGGAGGATCACGCCGAAGACGCCGCCAAGAAGGAACGCCCCGAGCGCGCCCACGGCGAGCACGTCCCAGCCGAGCCATCCCAGATAGATGCCGATGACGCCCGCGAGCTTGACGTCACCGAACCCCATACCGCCGCGCCAGGCCGACGCCAGAGCGAGGTAGACGAGGAACAGTCCAACACCGCCGACAGCAGCCGGCAGGAGAGCGGGCAACGATCCGCCAATGATCGAAGAAACGCCCAGAGTCACGGCGGCGACAGCGTACGACGACAGCACGAGAACGTTGGGCAGCCGCTGAGTGTCGAGATCGATGAGTGCCAGCGCGAGGCTGATGGCAACGAAGTACAGGTAGCCGACGAGCGCGAGGATGCCGGCGACCATCGCCGCCACCGAGGTCGCGGCCGAGATCTCCGGCACGAAGCGCAGGGCGACGAAGACGAAGGCGACGGCGCCAGCGAGCTCGACGAGCGGGTAGCGCACGGAGATGTGCGCGCCGCAATCGCGGCAGCGGCCGCGGAGCACCAACCAGGAGATCACGGGGATGTTGTCGTACCAGCGGATGGGATGCCCGCACTGGCCGCAGGCGCTGGCGGGCGCCACGACCGAACGGCCGAGCGGCACGCGGTAGATCACGACGTTCAGGAAGGACCCGATGAGGGCACCGAAGATTCCGATGACGGCAATCATCATCAACCCGCGATGTTCCGGGTGGAGACGCTGGTCCACGCGTTCGGTGCGGAGGTCACCGTCGAGGCCGTGCCGGTGTCGAGGTCCCAACCCGGCAGTCCGACGGTGGTGTAGAAGAGCTTGGCGGCGCCGCTGATCTCCGTCTCGCCGCCGAAGATCTGGCCGTAGAACTTAATCCCTGACCCGATGCCGATGTGGCAGGGGGTGTAGATGATCGTCGAAATCGTGCTGTCGAAGGTGAAACCGCCCCCGACGTCCACCTGAGATCCTGACGGGCACGAGGGCTTAGCTGGCGACTCGACGGTGGTATCCGGAGTGATCAGGAAGAGGTCGACCGGGGTCGACGCGCTGAAGCCCGCCGATCCGTCGAAGGTGAAACCCTTCGTCGAGATGATCGCGGTGTCATTGCTGAGCGCGAGCTTCTGGTAGCTGGAGAAGTTGATCGGCACGGCGCATCCGCGTGCATCGATGATGCCCTTGCCACCTGAGAACGTGGCGATCGCCGCGGACATCGTGGCGTAGGTGCAGGTGGAGATGGTGGCGACGGTGTACCCGGGCCAGTCCGCGGTGTTGTAGGCGAAGTTGATCCAGTTCGGCACAATCGGAGAGGTGGGTGCAGCAGGTGCCGCGCCCCCGGCGCCCGGGCCTGCGGGCACCACAGTGATGCCGCCGCCGGCGGTCATGCCGGAGGGAACCGACTTCGCCGTGAGGTGGGACTTGATGGTGAACCAGGTCACACCGGTGACGTCTCCGCGCGACCAGGCCTCGTTGCTGCCAGAGGAGCCGATGTTGCCGCCGCTGAGCTTGAGCGTCTGCGCGGTCGCGTTGCCCTTGACGTCGTCGCCGTTGGT